>WBZX01002323.1_pt1 | contig 13024 bp, 11 predicted proteins | sample 5204211 | NCBI WGS metagenome assembly WBZX01 (sample SAMN12344362, study PRJNA552823) | activated sludge metagenome | biome: Activated sludge suspended growth; feature: Nitrification reactor; material: Wastewater; isolation source: activated sludge from nitrification reactor of wastewater...
CCGAGGAGCAGCGCACGACGCTGATCAACGACGTGCTGTGGATGGAGCAGAATCTATCCTTCCAGTTCGAACGCAACAACGAGCAGCTCACCCAGCTCGGCCCCGACCTCCTCGCCGGCCGGGCCTTCGGTCCCCGCGCCGACGCCACCACCCAGGCCCGCCTCAAGCGCGCCCTCGATCCCGAAAGCGGCCTGATCCGCATCCTGTGGCTCGACGCCGCCGGCAAGGTCGACGGCGCCGAACCGCCCTACACCGACAGCCACCTGGTCGGCGAAACCACCGGTACCTTCCCGTCGGACAGCGCGCGGCGCCTGTCCCGCTCCCTCGGCCGGCCGATCTACAGCGAAGCCTACGCGGTCATCGACAACCAGACCCACTTCGAGGCCCACGTCCCGATCTTCGCGGGCGGCCGCTACGTGGGCTCGGTCGTCGGCGTTTACTCCGTCAACGACATGCTCACCCGCCAGGTGCCGTGGTGGTTCTCGGAACGCTACCGGGTCTCGGTGACCAACAACCTGGGCGTCGAGATCGCCGCCCGCTCCAAGGTTTCGCCGCTGTCGACGCAGGCCTACGAAATCCCCTTCGAGCCGCCCGGCCACGGCCTCAACCTGCTGATCACCGCCTACAAGGCCGAAGTCCGCTGGGTTTCGCTGCTGCTGATGGGCTCCCTCGGCATCCTCGCCGCCGCCATCGTGTGGAGCCTCTGGCAGCTGCGCCGCCACATGCTGCGCCGCCAGGCCGCCGAGCAGGCCCTGCGCAGCGAACACGCCTTCCGCAAGGCGATGGAGGATTCCCTCAACACCGGCATGCGCGCCCGCGACATGAACGGCCGCATCACCTACGTGAACCCCGCCTTCTGCCGGATGGTCGGCTGGAGCGCCGGCGAACTGGTCGGCCTGCTTCCGCCGATGCCCTACTGGGCGCCGGAAGCCCTCGAGCGCACTTACGAAGTCCACCAGCAGATCCTCGGCGGCAACGCTCCGTCGCAGGGCGTCGAAATCCGCCTGATGCGACGCAACGGCGAACGCTTCGACGCACTGCTGATCGAAGCGCCGCTGATCGACGCCGACGGTCGCCAGATCGGCTGGATGGGCTCGATGGTCGACGTCACCGAGCAAAAGCGCACCCAGGAACTCGCCCGCCAGCAGCAGGAGCGCCTGCAGGCCACGGCGCGTCTGGTCACGATGGGCGAAATGGCCTCGACCCTGGCCCACGAACTCAACCAGCCGCTGGCCGCCATTTCCAGCTACAACACCGGCTGCCTCAACATGATCGAGCACGGCAACCTGCCGCCCGACGAACTGACCGGCATCCTGCGCAAGATCGGCAAGCAGGCCCAGCGCGCCGGCCAGATCATCCGCCGGGTGCACGCCTTCGTGCGGCGCAGCGAACCCAAGTTCGAGGCCATCGACCTCGATGCCGTGATCCGCGAGGCCGTCGGCCTCGTCGAACCCGACGCCGAGCGCCGCGGCGTCGCCATCGACCTCGATCTGACCGACGGCCTGCCCGAAGTCCTCGCCGATCCGGTGATGATCGAACAGGTCGCCGTCAACCTGATCCGCAACGGCATGGACGCCATGGCCGACACGCCCTTTGCCGAACGCCGCCTCGAACTGTCCACCCGCGAGCACGACGGCCAGCTGATCTTTGCCGTCGCCGACCGCGGCAAGGGCATCCCGCCCGACGTCGCCGAAAAGCTGTTCGCCCCCTTCTTCACCACCAAGGAAGAAGGCATGGGCATGGGCCTCAACATCTGCCGCTCGATCGCCGAGCTGCACCGCGGCCGCCTGAACTTCGACGCCCGCCCCGGCGGTGGTACGATTTTTTCCTTCACACTCCCCGTTCACGCCCCATGAGCCACGCCCCCGCTCCTTCCTCCGATGCGCCGCTCGCCCACATCGTCGACGACGACGAAGCCATCCGCGACGCCCTCGGCTGGCTGTTCCGCACCCGCAACGTGGCCGCCCGCACCTGGCCGTCGGCCGAGGACTTCCTCGCCGCCTGGCAGCCCGACTGGCGCGGCTGCATCGTCCTCGACATCCGCATGCGCGAAATGAGCGGCCTGGAATGCTTCGACGCGCTGCTCGACCGCGGCAACGCGCTGCCGGTGATCTTCCTGACCGGCCATGGCGACGTGCCGATGGCGGTCGGTGCGCTCAAGAAAGGCGCCTTCGACTTCCTCGAAAAGCCCGTCGACGACAACGCCCTGGTCGACGGCGTGATCCGCGCCCTCGAGGCCGACGCCCGCCGCCAGGCGGCGCAGGAAACCCAGGCCACCGTCGCCATCCGCCTCGCCCAGCTCACGCCGCGCGAGCTCGAAGTGATGCAACTCGTGCTGGCCGGCAAGTTCAACAAGGTCATCGCCGACGAACTGAACATCTCGATGCGCACCGTCGAAGTGCACCGCTCGCGGGTGTTCGAAAAAATGGGGGTGCGGTCGGCGGTCGAACTCGCGCAACTCCTGGCGCCGCGCGACTGATTTGACGCCGAACCAGCAACAATCAACGATCGATTGTTGCTGACTTTGAAACAATGCGGGCACGGCGGCCCGCCCTCACGCCTCGCCCCAGCCCGACCACACCGGCACGATGCCCGGCTCCGCCGGCGGACACGCGAATTCCGCCGCCACGCCGACCCCGCCGAGCCACGCCAGCCGCCCGCCGAGCCACAGCAGCGGCGCTTCGTCGCGCAGCCACGGCGGCACGCCGGCCTCCTGCAGCAGATTCTTCAGCGACCGCGACGGACCGCCGGGCTGCCGGCGCAGGCGTTCGCCACCGGCCCGCCGACGCAGCTCGGCGGGCAGACCGGCGATTGCCGCAGCCGCCAGCCCCTGCCCGGTCGCCGCGACAAAAGCGACGCGTCCGCCCGCCCACGCCAGCGCCGGCTCGCCGCGCCACGCGCAGGCCGTCGGCAGCGGCGCGCGCTGCAGCGGCGCCAGCCACCAGTCGTCCCGATACACGCAGATCGCCGTCCCGCCCACCGGCAGCCGCAGCCCGGCCGCCGCCGCGTCGCCGCGGAACTGACGCTCCGTCTCGCGCAGGCGATCCTCGTCGGGCAGCAGCTCGCCGGCACCGGCGAGCAGATGGCGCATCAGATTGCGCAGGCGGGCCGACGACAGCTGCAGCGCCGCCGCCCGCTGCAGGCGCGGCGAACCCGGCCGGGCCAGCGCCGCCCGGTCGACCGCCGCCAGCTCGTCGAGCAAGTCGGACGCCTCGCCACCCAGCCGCCCGAGCCGGGCCAGCGCCGCCGGCGCGCCGGGGAAGCGCGCCGCGACGGTCGGCAGGATTTGGTGGCGGATGAAATTGCGCGAGAAGCCGCAATCGGCGTTGCTCGGATCGTCGATCCAGCCCAGGCCGTGAGCCTGCGCGTAGTCCAGCAGAACGTGCCGCGGCACGTCGAGCAGCGGATGCCACAGGCCCGGCCGGCCGGCGCTGCCGGGCAGCACCGCCCGCATGCCGCCGATGCCGCGCACGCCGGCGCCGCGGAGCGCACGGAACAACACCGTCTCGGCCTGATCGTCGCGGTGGTGGGCCAGCGCCAGCCAGTCGTCGGCGGATTGCAGCAAGGCCGCCCGCCGCGCATCGCGCGCCGCCGCCTCGAGGCCGCCGGGCCGGTCACGCGCGACCCGGACGGCGCACACGACCAGCGGCACCGCCAGCTGTCCGCACAAGGCCTGGCAGGCATCGGCCCAGGCCTCGGACCCGGCGACCAGTCCGTGGCTCACATGGGTGGCGGCGAGTTCGAAAGGAGATGTCTCGCGCAAGCCGGCGAGCAGATGCAGCAGAACGGTGGAATCGAGCCCGCCGCTCAGGCCGACCCGGATGCGCCGGGCGGGTGCCGGCAGTTGCCGCCAGTTCGCCGCGACGCGGGACGACAGCTCAGTCGACCGCAATTTCCTTGAATTTGCCGTAGCTCATCAGACGCTCGAAGCGCCGCTCGAGCAGTTCGGACGGCGCCAGATCGGTGACCTGACGCAGCGCGTCCTGCAGCGCCCGCTTGAGGCTCTGGGCCATCGCCCGGTGATCGCGATGGGCGCCGCCGACGGGCTCATTTACCACCTTGTCGATGAGGCCCAGCGACTTCAAACGGCTGGCCGTGATGCCCATCGTCTCGGCTGCATCGGACGCGCGTTCGGCGCTCTTCCACAGGATCGAGGCGCAGCCTTCCGGCGAGATCACCGAGTAGGTCGAATACTGCAGCATCATCAGCTGGTCGCCGACGGCGATCGCCAGCGCGCCGCCCGAGCCGCCCTCGCCGATGATCGTGCAGATCACCGGCACCTTCAGGTTGGTCATCTCGAACAGATTGTGGCCGATCGCCTCGGACTGGCCGCGCTCCTCGGCGTCGATGCCCGGATAGGCACCCGGCGTGTCGATGAAGGTGAACACCGGCAGGCCGAATTTCTCCGCCAGCCGCATCAGCCGCAGGGCCTTGCGGTAGCCCTCGGGGCGCGGCATGCCGAAGTTGCGGAAGATCTTTTCCTTGGTATCGCGGCCCTTCTGGTGGCCGATGACCATGCACGGCTGGCCATTGAAACGCGCCAGACCGCCGACGATCGCCTTGTCGTCGGCAAAACTGCGGTCGCCGTGGAGCTCTTCGAAATCGGTGAAGATGTGCTCGACGTAATCGAGCGTGTACGGCCGCTGCGGGTGGCGGGCGACCAGCGCGCACTGCCACGGCGACAGCTTGGCGTAGATGTCCTTGGTCAGACCGTAGTTTTTCTGCTCGAGGCGGGCGATCTCTTCCGAGATATCCACCGCCGAGTCGTCCTGCACGAAGCGGAGTTCTTCGATCTTCGCCTCGAGCTCGGCGATCGGCTGCTCGAAATCCAGGAAGGTCGTTTTCATTGGGGCAGGCTCATAGAATTTTTCGGCATTTTACCCCATCGCCTGTGAAGAAGCGCAGCGAGCCGGGCAAGCTGCACGGCCGGCACGCGAATCGCATTGCTGCACAGCGCAAGAAGCCGCTAACATCGACGACTTTTGTCTCCCGGCCCGCCCCGCCATGGCTTCGATGAACCTCCTGCGCGCCCTCGCCACCGTCAGCGGCATGACCCTGCTGTCGCGCATCCTCGGCTTCGTGCGCGACTTCGTGGTCGCCCGCGCGTTCGGCGCCGGCATGGAAACCGACGCCTTCTTCGTGGCCTTCCGCCTGCCCAACCTGCTGCGCCGGATGTTTGCCGAGGGCGCCTTCTCGCAGGCCTTCGTGCCGATCCTGGCCGAATACAAGAACAAACGCGGCGAAGCCGAAACCCACCGGCTGATCAACCACGTGGCCAGCGCGCTGGGGCTCGCGGTGCTGATCGTCTCGATCCTCGGTGCCTTCGCCGCGCCGCTGATCATCTACGCCACCGCCCCGGGCTTTTCGGCCGACGCGAGCAAGTTCGAGCTTACCGTCCAGCTGACCCGCATCACCTTCCCGTACATCTTCTTTATGTCGCTGGTGGCACTGGCCGGCGGCGTGCTCAACACCTGGAGCCGTTTCGCGATTCCGGCCTTCACGCCGGTGCTGCTCAATCTCGCCTTCATCGCCATGGCCCTGCTGGCCGCGCCGTACTTTGACCCGCCGGTGCTGGCGCTGGGCTGGGCGGTGTTCATCGGCGGACTGGCGCAACTCGTGCTGCAGCTGCGCCCGCTGGCCGCAATCGGCATGCTGCCGCGCTTTTCGCTGGATTTCTCCGACCCCGGCGTGCGGCGCATCCTCAAGCTGATGGCGCCGGCGATCCTCGGCGTGTCGGTCAGCCAGATCTCGCTGCTGATCAACACCATCTTCGCTTCGTTCCTGCCCAGCGGCAGCGTGTCGTGGCTCTACTACGCCGACCGCCTGATGGAGTTTCCGGCCGGCATGCTCGGCGTCGCCCTCGGCACGATCCTGCTGCCCAGCCTGTCCAAGATGCACGCCGACGAGCAGCCGGCCGAATTCTCGGCGCTGCTCGACTGGGGCCTGCGCCTGACCCTGATGCTGACGCTGCCCGCCGCCCTCGGTCTGGCGCTGCTGGCGGTGCCGCTGATCGCCACGCTGTTCTTCCACGGCGCCTTCGGTGCCGACGACGTCTACCAGACGCGTACCGCGCTGCTCGCCTACGCCGTCGGTCTCGCCGGACTGATTCTCGTCAAGGTGCTGGCCCCGGCCTTCTACGCCCGCCAGGACATCCGCACGCCGGTCAAATTCGGGCTCATCACGCTGGCCGTCACCCAGCTGATGAACCTCGCCTTCATCGGCCCGCTGCACCACGCCGGCCTGGCCCTGTCGATCGGGCTGGCCTCGTGCATCAACGCCGGCATGCTCTACCACGGCCTGCGCCGGCGCCAGATCTACCGGCCGCAGCCGGGCTGGGCCAAATTCTTCGCCAAGCTGCTGGTCGCGCTGGTGGTGCTCGGGCTGACGGTCTGGTTCGCCGCCGGCGCCGATTCGGTATGGCTCGCAGCCCGCGGCGCCGAACGCGCGCTGCGTCTGGTGGTGCTGGTCGCCGGCGGCATCGCCGTCTATTTCGCGACGCTGTTCGCGCTCGGTTTCCGCGTCAAAGACTTCCGCCGCCGCAGCGCCGGCTGAAATAGAATCGCCGCATCATCCAGCGGAGACACCAGCATGCAACTGACCAGCCAGAGTTTTTCCGACGGCCAGCCGATCCCCGGCGAATTCGCCTTCTGCGTCCCGGCCGCCGAGGGTCACGTGGCCCTCAGCGGCAACCGCAACCCGCAGCTCGCGTGGAGCGGCGCGCCGGCCGGCACCCGCTCCTTCGCGCTGATCTGCCACGACCCCGACGTACCCAGCCGCGGCGACGACGTGAACCAGGAAGGTCGCAGCGTGCCCGCCGACCTGCCGCGCGTCGACTTCTTTCACTGGGTGCTGGTCGACCTCCCGGCCAGCGTCACCACCATCGCCGCCGGCGCCCATTCCGGCAGCGTCACCGCCAACGGCAAGCCCGGCCCCGACGCCCCCGGCGGCGCCCGCCACGGCATCAACGACTACACCGGCTGGTTCGCCGGCGACGCGCAGATGAAGGGCCACTACTTCGGCTACGACGGCCCCTGCCCGCCGTGGAACGATTCGATCCGCCACCGCTACGTCTTCACGCTCTTCGCGCTCGACATCGCCCGCCTCGCCGTCGATGGCGCCTTCACCGGCCAGCAGGTCCGCGCCGCCATCGCCGGCCACGTGCTGGCCCAGGCCAGCCTCACCGGCACCTACAGCCTGAACCCCGCCGTTCCGGCCTGACGCCACCGCCGGCGGACGCTCACTCGCCGCCGGCCCGCCCTTCCCGACGCGGATCGGCGCCGCCGATCCAGCCCCGGCCATCCCGCAGCACCAGCGCCAGGCCGCTGGTCATGTCCACCTCGCGCACCTGATGGCCGCGTGCCCGCAGGCCGTCGATCAGCGCCGGCCCGACCCGTCCGCGCTCGACCTCGGTCGGCCCGTTGCGGCTGCCCAGACGCGGCTGGGCCAACACCTCGGCGAGCGGCAGGCGCCCATCGAGCAGGCCGATCAAGGCTTGCGCCACGAAGTTCGGAATCTGGCTGCCGCCCGGCGAACCCAGCACCGCGTAGAGGCGCCCGCGGCGGTCGAAGACCAGCGTCGGCGCCATCGAACTGCGCGGCCGCTTGCCCGGCTCGATGCGGTTGGCGCTGGCGGCCGAAAAATCGGTCAGCTGGTTGTTGAGCAGGAAGCCACCGGCCATCCGCCGGTTGCCGAAGGCATCCTCGACCGACGCCGTCAGCGCCACCCCGTTGCCGTCTGCATCGACGATGGAGAGGTGGCTGGTGGACGGACGTTCGTGCTCCTCGCCGGCCTCGCCGCAGCGCAGGCCCGAAGGCCGCCGCAGCGCTCCGGCCCGTTCGCCGAGCGCCGCCGCGCGCCGGGCGAGATAGCGCGCGTCCAGCATCGCCGCCACCGGCACCGGGCCGAAGGCCGGATCGCCGACGCAATCGGCACGGTCGGCGTAGGCCAGCCGGCCGGCCTCGGCAAAGCGGTGGGCGAAGGCCACGCTGCCCGGCCGCGCCTCGCCCCCGCCCAGCCGGCGCCAGATGCCGAGCGTCGCCAGCACCGTCGTCGCGCCCGAGCCGGGCGGCGGAAAGCCGCACACCCGGAAGGTCCGGTACGGCCGGCACAGCGCCTCGCGGCGCAGCGCCGCATACGCCAGCAGATCGCGATGGCCGAGCAGGCCGCGGGCGTCGGCCACGTCGGCCGGCAGGTCGCCGCGCACCGCATCCCGCACCGCCTCCGCCAGCGGCCCGCGGCGCAAGGCCTCGGCGCCGCCGGTGGCGATCCGCCGCAGGCTGTCGGCCAGCGCCGGGTTACGCAAACGGTGGCCGACCGGCCACGGCCGGCCGCCGGCATCGAAAAAATAGGCCTGGGCCGCCGGATCGGCAAAGCGCCCTTCCCACATCAGCAGCGCGTGCAGCCGCGGCGACACCGGAAACCCCTCGTCGGCCAGCCGGATCGCCGACTCGAACAGCCGCGCCCACGGCAGCCGCCCGGCCGACCGGTGGGCCAGCGCCAGCATCGCCACCAGCCCCGGCGTGCCCACCGCGCGCGGGTCGCGCGCGGCATCGCGAAAAGCCAGCGGCCGCCCCGCCGCGTCCTGCAGCTGACTGGCCGAGGCCGCCAGCGGAGCCGTCTCGCGGCCATCCCAGGCATCGAGACGGCGCCGCCGGGCGTCGAAATGGAGCATCAGCCCGCCGCCGCCGATACCCGACGACTGCGGTTCGACGAGGCCCAGCACCATCTGCGCGGCAATCGCCGCGTCCACCGCCGAGCCGCCGGCGCGCAGGATGTCGACGGCGGCAGCGGTGGCAAGCGGGTTGGCGGTGACGGCCATGAAGCGCCGGCCGGCGACGACGGGGTGCACGTCGAACGCGGTGGCGATCTCCGGTGGCGGCGGCAGATCGGCGCACACCGGCCCGGCGGCAAGCGCCGCCGCGGCCAGCAGCGCCCGGCTAAGCCGCATCGGCCGGCAGACGCGGTGGCAGCAGCGCCAGTTGCAGGCGCAGGTAGTCCGGCAGTCCATCGCGGAAGGCGGGCCAGTCCTCGCCGGCGATCAGCGGCCGGCACCAGCGCCGGAAAGCATCGGTGACGCCGAACCCGTCGGCGGCGATGAACTCGGGCGGCAGCCGGCGTTCCAGGTTGGCCACCGCCGCGAAGGGCGACAGATTGGTCCGCCAGCGGTAGGGCTGATCCGACACCCGCTCGATGCCCACCACGCCCATCTGACCGGCCACCGCCCGGCGCACCGCCGCCTTGCCGACGGCCAGCGCCTGCGCCGTGTCGGTCTTGGAGGCGAGGTGACGCGCCGAGCGCTGCAGGTAGTCGGCCAGCGCGTAGTGCACCTTGTAGCCGAGGCAGGCATGGATGCGCTCGGCCACGACTTCGCCGGCGCCGCCGAGCTGGATGTAGCCCTTCTGGTTGCGGTCATGCATCGCCAGGATCTGCCCGTCCGGGCCGCGGATGCCTTCGGCGACGACCACGGCGCAGGCACCGCTGCGCTCGACCACCTGACGCACGCGGGCCAGGAAGGCCGCCTCGTCGAACGGGGTTTCAGGCAGCAGGATGAGGTGCGGCGCCGCGTCGGCGTCGGCCGCCGCCAGTCCGCAGGCCGCCGCCAGCCAGCCGGCGTTGCGGCCCATCACTTCGAGCACGAAGGCGCGGCCCCCGTCGGTGGTCATCGCCGCGAGATCGAGCCCCACCTCGCGGATCGAGGTGGCGAGGTATTTGGCGGCGGAGCCGAAACCCGGACAGCAGTCGGTGCCGACGATGTCGTTATCGACCGTTTTGGGCACACCGACGACCGTCAGCGGATAGCCGCGGGCATCGGCTGCGGTCTGGATCTGGCGGCAGGTTTCCATCGAACCGTTACCGCCGTTGTAGAGGAAATAGCGGATGCCGTGAGCAGCCAGCACGGCGAACAGCCGGTCGTACTGGGCCGGGTTGGCATCGACCGGGTCGAGGTCGAAGCGGCACGAGCCGAAGGCGCCGCCCGGCGTCGTGCGCAGACGGGCGAGGTCGGCGTCGCTGAGCGCGGCGGTGTCGACGAGGGTTTCGCGCAGCACGCCCAGCACGCCGTTGCGCGCCGCGAGAACCCGGCCGATGCGCTGCGGCTGCTGCCGCGCCTCGCCGATCACCCCGGCCGCCGACGCGTTGATGACCGCCGTCACGCCGCCGGACTGGGCGTAGAGAAGATTTCCTGTCATGGCGGAATCATCCGCAACGCCCCGCCAAAAAACAAGGGCCGGCGTCTGGCGACTGCCGGCCCTGCTGCCTCGCGAGGAAGCGTTTACTTCAGTGCATCGAAGGCGCGGTCGCGGATGTCATCGACCTTGCCGAGACCGCCGATCTTGCGGTACTTCGGTGCGTTGGCGTCGCCCTTGGCGGCCCAGTCCGAGTAGTAGGCCACCAGCGGCTTGGTCTGGGAATGGTAGACGTCGAGGCGCTTCTTGACGGTTTCTTCCTTGTCGTCGTCGCGCTGGATCAGCGGCTCGCCGGTTTCGTCGTCCTTGCCCTCCGCCTTCGGCGGGTTGAAGCGGACGTGGTAGGTGCGACCGGAAGCCACATGCACGCGGCGCCCCGACATGCGGCCGATGATTTCCTCGTCGGGCACGTCGATCTCGAGCACGAAATCGATCGGCACGCCGGCGGCCTTCATCGCCTCGGCCTGCGGGATGGTGCGCGGAAAGCCGTCGAACATGTAGCCGGACTTGCAGTCGGCCTCGGTCAGGCGGTCCTTGACCAGACCGATGATGATGTCGTCGGACACGAGGCCGCCGGCATCCATCACCTTCTTGGCTTCGATGCCCAGCGGGGTGCCGGCCTTGACGGCCGCACGCAGCATGTCGCCGGTGGAAATCTGCGGAATGCCGAATTTTTCCTTGATGTAATTGGCCTGGGTGCCCTTGCCGGCGCCCGGCGGTCCCAACAGAATCAGACGCATGCTTACCCTCCTCTGGTTATTGTCGCTGCGATGATGAACGATGAACTTAACGTGAAACTTACAGCAGGTCAAACGCGCGCCGGACCCGCTCGAGATCGTCGGCGGTATCGACGCCGGCCGGCGGCGCGTGGTCGAGGACCATGACGCGGATCGGAAAACCGTGGGCCATCGCCCGCAGCTGCTCGAGGGCTTCCCAGTGCTCCAGCGGCGACGGGGCGAGGCTCGAGTAGCGCTTCAGAAAACCGGCCCGGTAGGCGTAGAGACCGATGTGGCGATAGGCCGGCAGACCGGCCGGCAGCGCGTCGCGGCCGACGGCAAAGGCGTCGCGTGCCCACGGGATCGGGGCGCGGGAGAAATACAGCGCGCGCCCGTCGGCCCCCATCACCAGCTTGACGACGTTCGGGTTGAAGAACTCCGCGGCCGATTCGAGCGGATGGCAGGCGGTGGCGATCGCCGCGCCGGCATCGGCCTCCAGCGCCGCCGCCGCATCGCTGATCAGTTGCGGCGGAATCAGCGGCTCGTCACCCTGCACATTGACCACCACCGTGTCGTCGGACCAGCCGAGGCGGGTCGCAACTTCGGCGAGGCGGTCGGTGCCCGAGGGATGCCCGGCGGAGGTCAGCACGACCCGCCCGCCGGCGCGTTCGACGACCGTCGCGATGCCCTTGTGATCGGTGGCGACCCACACTTCGTCGGCTCCCGCGGCCAGCGCCTGGTCGAGCACGCGCACCACCATCGGCTTGCCGGCGATGTCGAGCAGCGGCTTGCCGGGCAGCCGGCTCGACGCGTGGCGCGCCGGGATGACGATCTTGAAGCCCATCGTCAGCGCGCCTGGGCGACTTCGTCGTCGGACAGCGGACGGGCCTCCTCCTCGAGCATCACCGGGATGCCATCGCGGATCGGATAGGCCAGGCGGGCGCTGAGGCTCCACAGCTCCTGCTTGTCCTTGTGGAAGTCGAGCGGCCCCTTGGTAATCGGGCACACCAGGATTTCAAGCAGTCGGGGGTCCATCGATCTTCTCCACAATCAGTTCGGCCGCCCCCGGCGCAACCTGCGCCCGGACCGGCCACACCCAGCTGTCGGCCGGGGCGAAAGGCGCGCATTTTACCGCATCCTTCTCGGTCATCAGAAGCACGTCGCCATCCGGCACGCGCAGATCGGACGGCACGAAGGCGTGATGGTCGGCAAACGGACGGCGCTCGACCGCCAGCCCCATCGCCTCGAGCTGCGCGAAGAAGCGCTCGGGCCGGCCGATGCCGGCCATCGCATGGATGCGCCGCCCGCGCAGGTCGGACGGCAGGCAGCGCTGGCGGCGGTCGCCAACCCGCTCGAAGGCGTCGCCGGCAAGATGGAAAGCGAAGACCGGCACCGGCCCGAGCGCCGCCGCCAGCGCCGGCGACAGCCCATCGTGGGCGAGCACCAGCGTCGCCCCGGCGAGCCGCCCGATGCCTTCCCGCAGCGGCCCGGCCGGCAGGCGCATCCGGTTGCCGAGGGTCGCCTCGTCGACCACCACGACCTCCACGTCCCGGGCCAGGCGGTAGTGCTGCAGGCCGTCGTCGGCGATCAGCACATCGACCTCCGGATGGGCGGCAAGCAGCGCCCGGCCGGCCGCCGGTCGATCCCGCCCGACAAACACCGGACAGCCCGAAACCGTCGCCATCAGCACCGGCTCGTCGCCGAAGCGCTGCGGATCCCCCGCCAGCGGCACCTCGGCGACGCCGTCCACCGTCCCGCCGTAACCACGGCTGACGATGCCCGGCCGGCGCCCGCGGGCGCGCAGCGCGTCGGCCAGCCACAGCGCCACCGGCGTCTTGCCGCTGCCGCCGACGGCGATGTTGCCGACCACCACGACCGGCACCGGCAGACGCTCGACCTGCTTCACGCCGCGCGCAAACAGCCCGCGGCGCAGGCCGGCCAGCCCGCCGAACAGAAGCGAAAGGGGAAACAGGCTCCACGCCACCGCCCCGCGGCGCTGCCAGAAGCCGGGGGCGCTGCGTGACATCGAAGGACTAGCGCTGGACCGCCTGGGTGGCGAACGAGATATGCACCAGACCGGCCTGCTGGGCCGCCTGCATGACGTCGATGACACGCTGGTGGGCG
>WBZX01002324.1_pt1 | contig 13021 bp, 11 predicted proteins | sample 5204211 | NCBI WGS metagenome assembly WBZX01 (sample SAMN12344362, study PRJNA552823) | activated sludge metagenome | biome: Activated sludge suspended growth; feature: Nitrification reactor; material: Wastewater; isolation source: activated sludge from nitrification reactor of wastewater...
TCAGCCAGTAGCCATACTGCGTCAGCAGCGGCTCATCGAGGTGGTAGAGCTTGCGCAGTTTCTGGCGCGATTCTTCGCTGGCCTTGGGGTTGAACGCAGCCTCGGTGGTGGTGATGTCGCCCGGTGCCAGGTGCATGATGAGGAACGAGATCAGGCTGATGCCGACCAAGAGCGGCACCATCCAGAACAGGCGTTTCAACAGGTAGCGGGTCATTGTGCGATCTCCGCGCGGCGTAACGTCGAGGGGATGTACCAGTCCTGCGAATTCCAGCCGATGCCCGCGGGCGGGGCCGGGTTGTCGATGCCGCGGATGCGCTTGTGGATAGCAGGCAAGCCGTAGCCTTCGTAGAGATATACGATGGGGCTGTCTTCCAGCAATATCCGGGAGAACTCGTGGTAGATCTTCATGCGCTTGTCCTGGTCGAGTTCCAGCCGTCCCTGCTCCAGCAGCTTGTCCACCTGCGGGTTGTTGTAGTTGATGAAATTGAACTGCCCAGGTTTGTTCTGCGACGAGTGCCAGATGCTGTACTGGTCGGGGTCCAGCGAGAGGCTCCAGCCCAGCACCACGACGTCGAAATCCCCCGGCTTGATATAACGGCCCAGGAAGCTGGCCCATTCCAGTACGCGGATTTTGACATCGATGCCGATGTCCTTGAGGCGACGCTGGATCAGTACCGCGCTCATCTCGCGCTGTTTGTTCTGGTTGGTGAGGATTTCGAACGCGAATGGCTTGCCGTTGCGGTCGAGAATGCCGTCACCGTCGTGATCTTCGAAACCGGCCTCTTTGAGCAGTTGTTTTGCTTTGGCTGGATCGTAGGCGTAGGGCTTGAGTTGCGGGTTGACCCAGCGCGTACCGGGTTTATAGGGCGCAGCGACCGGCTCACCCAGGCCTAGCAGCACGCCATCAATAAGTTCCTGCTTGTCGATGGCGTAGTTGATGGCCTGGCGCACCCGCACATCATTAAACGGCGCGCGCTTGAGATTGAAGCCGAGATAGGTGTAGCCGTTGCCGAGCTCCTTGTATAGCGCGATTTTCTTCTTCATTTCCGGCCGTGCCGGGACGATGCGCGTGTACTGAATGGGGTCGAGGTTCATTACGTCGATGTTATCCGCCATCAGCTCCAGAAACTGTGTTGCCGGGTCGGGGATGAAGCGCGATATCAAGCGATCAATTTTAGGTGCCCCCTGAGTGGCGTAGGGGTTGCGAATCAGCGATATTTTTTCCTTTACCGACCAGCTTTCCAGTTGGTAATAATGGCTGCCAACCGGCTTTCTGGCGAAGGGCGTGTTATTGATGTCCTGGTTTTCAAGCAGATGCCTGGGCAGGATTTGCAACCCGGCCCAGGACTCCAGCGCCGGGGCGTAAGGCTGGGAGTAACTGACGCGGAAGGTTTGCGCGTCGGGGGCTTCCGCACTGGTCACCAGTTTGTAGTCGGAAGCGTAGGGTGTGCGGGTCTTGTCATCGGTCACCAGTTTCCATGTAAACAGCACATCGGCACTGGTTAGAGGTTTTCCGTCAGCCCACTTCAAGCCGGGTTTTAGCGTAAAAGTGATGGTTTTCTGGTCTGGCGACACTTGCCAGGATTTTGCCAGCTCGCCTTCCGGCTCCAGGTTACGGTCGTAGCGCAGCAGGCTGTTGAAAATGTGGCTGGCGATCGCTGAGGCGGCCGATTCTCCGGCAATCATCGGGATCAGCCCAGAAGGCTCGCCCGCCATGGCATCCACCATGGTGCCACCGGATTCGGCCGGGTATGGCGCATCCAGCAGGGCTTGCGGTGCAATATCCTGCTTGCTGCAAGCTCCGAGCAAGGAGAGAAGCAGGGCGATACAGAATGCGTGACGCATTTTGAATGGGTTAGGCTTCGTCCTTCAGAATCACCAGTTTGCGACCGGGCATCAGCAGATGTTTGCCGTGAATGTTGTTCCAGCGCTGCAAGTCACTAGCAGCAATATTGAATTTTCTTGCAATGCTGGATAGTGTTTCACCACGTTTTACCGTGTAGTGAGTTTTGCCGCCAGCTGCGATGCGGGTCTTTGCTCTGGTTGGTTTGCTGGCTATGCGTGTGGCGGCGCGATGCGGAGCAACGGTTAGAACCTGGCCGCTACGCAGTTTTGATTTTTTAAGGCCGTTCATCGCCATCAATTGTTTAGTGGTCATGCCATAGCGTTTGGCGATGCTATGGATGCTGTCGCCCTTGCCAACCTTGTGGCGAGTGGTTCGCGGAGCCGAATCTTCGGCGGCAACGACAGCTGCGAATTCGCTGACTTCGAGTTGCTCTTCAGCTTCTTCAGGTGCAACCGCATCTTTTGCGGGAACAAGTAATGGCTGGTTGCCTTTCAGGCGTCCCTTGCCTGAAATGTCGTTGACGTCACGCAGTTGCGCCACGCTAATGCCGAACTTGCTGGAGATGCTGGTCAGTCGCTCACCGCGCTTGGGCTGGTAGGTTTGCCAGCTGACCAGCGGCTTGTCGTAGTTGGCCAGGTTGGCCGAAAATTCTTGCTCCTTGCCCAGCGGCAACAGGATTTCCTGCTTTTCGCCTTTGCCGGCGAGTACCGGACGATTGTGGGCTGGATTAAGTGCGACAAATTCTTCCATCGATACGCCCGCCAGTTTTGCCGCCAGACTGGCATCAATCTTGGCTGGGGCTTCGACCTTGGTGAAGTAGGGTTGATCGGGGATCGGGGCAATGTTGAGGCCGTAGTGCTCCGGGTTGGCAACGATGTTCTTGATCGCTTGCAGTTTAGGCACGTAATTTTTGGTTTCGGGCGGTAGTTGCAGGCTTTGGTAGTCGGTTGGCAGGCCTTTTTTGCGGTTGCGCTCGATGGCGCGCTGCACGGTGCCTTCTCCAGCGTTGTAGGCGGCCAGTGCGAGTTCCCAGGTGCCAAACATGACGTGCAGTTTTTGCAGATACGTGAGTGCAGCATCGGTGGCGGCGGTGACATCGCGGCGATTGTCTGTCCACCAGTTCTGTTTAAGTCCGAAATGCTTGCCGGTGGAAGGGATGAATTGCCAGATACCAGATGCCTTGCTGACCGAGTTAGCGGTCGGATTGAACGCGCTTTCGATCATCGGTAGCAATGCAACTTCTGTTGGCATGCCACGTTTTTGCACTTCTTCCACGATATGGAACAAATAGCGTTGGCTACGTCCCATCATGCGCTTGACGTAATCGGGACGCGATGCGTACCAGGATTCGTGCGTGGCGGTGTAAGGCGAGTTCAGCGACTCCATACCGAAACCGTTGCGTATGCGTTGCAACAGGTCATCATTGCTTGCGTCCAGGGGTGACCCCATGCCGAGAGGCGGAGCATTGCGCAACATGGGTTCTATCTGCAACCCATTGCTGCTGATGACGGCTTCTTCAGCAGCGGCATCGATAGCATCAATATCGGTGTCTTGCTGCACGTTGATGATGATTTCGTCGCCGGTGATGTTGGTTTCAGCCTGAGCGCTGTGACCGGCAAAGAGGGCGAGCAATAACAGGGTGGCGAATGATCGATTCATCATGACTCTGTCTGGCCAAAAAATTTCAGCGATGTTAACCGCATGTTGTCGCTGAGTCAAGTAAGGATGGACTTGATGTTAATCTAATATCCTAATGATTAATAATGATTTTTTATCTCCCTTAGTGCGGTGAATATCGATTCTGGGCTGTTGGTTGCCGTTGGGTCGTTTTTTGCAACGGCAAGTTGGATGGAAGCGGTGTCGCAACGTAAAAACGGGTTGGTGCGTTTTTCCAGGGAGATCGTCGATGGCAGGGTGGGCTGTTGCCGGGATTTCTGAAACTCTGCGGCCTTTTCTCGTTCGACCAGGTCGTTATTTTCCGGGTCTACCATGCGGGCAAAAGCGATGTTGGAAAGCGTGTATTCATGCGCCGGGTATACGCGGGTCGCATCGGGCAATGCCGCCAGCTTTTGCAGCGAATGGTATAGCTGGCCGACGCTTCCGCCAAGAATGCGGCCGCATCCGCAGCCGAACAGGGTGTCGCCACAGAACAGGCAATTTCCGCCATAATACGCCACGTGTGCGGCGGTATGGCCAGGGACGTCCAGCACGTGTAGCGTCGTTTCCAGTTCGGCAAATTCGAGTTGGTCGCCTTCGCCCACAGGCCGGTTGGGAAAAGAAAAAAGCTCGTTGCGTGGTGTGTAAACAGGCACATTGGCTATCTGCAGCAGCTTTGCCACGCCGTCGATATGATCGTTATGATGGTGGGTGATCAGGATGGCAAGCAGGGTCAGCTTGTGCCGATGCAGGTAATCCAGCACCGGTGTTGCGTCGCCGGGGTCAACGGCTACCGCATATCCATGATGTACCAGCAACCAGATGTAGTTGTCGCGAAAGGCCCGAACGGGAAATATCTCCATGGTTGGTATCATAAGCGAAACCGAATGGCTTGAAACCCCGCTGGGGCAGAACGTGCTGGATCACGAGCGTGCGATGTTCGATGCCGCAGTGGTCGACTTGTTCGGTTTCAATGCCGTGCAGTTGGGTCTGCCCGGGGTCGATTTGTTGCGGCAGTGCCGGATTCCTCATCGTTTTAACGCGGCGGCCAATCAGGGTCGGTTACGCTGTGATTTTGGCCAGTTGCCGCTGGCGACCGGCAGTATCGATTTGCTGCTGCTGCCGCATGTGCTTGAGTTTTCCCAGACTCCGCACCAAGTGTTGCGCGATGCTGAACGCACATTGGTGCCGGAAGGCCACCTTGTCATCAGTGGTTTCAATCCAGTCAGTTTATGGGGAGTGCGGCACTCGCTGTACAAACGGGTCGGCTATCCGTGGAATGGAAATTTTATTCCCTTGATGCGCATGAAAGACTGGCTGGCGCTATTGGGGCTGGAAGTCGTCGCCGGGCGCATGGCTTGCTACGCGCCGCCATGCAAGAACGGGCGCTGGCTCAAACGCATGGAGTGGATGGACAAGGCTGGAGACCGCTGGTGGCCGATGATGGGCGGAGTGTATTTTCTGGTGGCAAAGAAAAGAGTTGCCGGAATGCGGCTGATCCGCCCGCAATGGGGTAGTCGCAGCCTCGCACGGGCGCTGATGCCGCGCCCCAGACCGACACAGAAGGAGTGTCAGAAAACAACCCATGAGTAATCAATTGATCGAAATTTATACCGATGGCGCCTGCAAGGGTAACCCCGGCCCCGGCGGCTGGGGAGCATGGCTGCGTAGCGGCATCCACGAGAAAGAACTTTATGGCGGCGAGCCGCTGACTACCAACAATCGCATGGAACTGCTGGCCGTGATCCGCGCGCTGGAGAGCCTCAAGCGGCCCAGTCAGGTGCGCATCGCCACCGATTCGCAATACGTGCAAAAAGGCATCAGCGAATGGATCAAGAACTGGAAGCTGCGCGGCTGGCGAACCAGCAACAAGGAGCCGGTTAAAAATGCCGACCTGTGGCAAATGCTCGATGCCGTCTCCGGCAAGCACCAGATCGAATGGGTCTGGGTCAAGGGGCATGCCGGACATGAAGGCAACGAACGGGCCGATATGTTGGCTAATCGGGGCGTGGGAATGGTGCTTGATAAGCGTAATTAAACCACGGGGAGCACGGAGAACACTGGGATTGATGATTTGGTTTTCCCCGTGCTCGCCGTGTCCCCCGTGGTCAACAGAAGTTCTGTGAGACTAATTTAGCCAAGGCAACTTTAAGCCAATGAGACAGATATTCCTCGATACCGAAACTACTGGCCTCGACCCGGCGCAAGGCCACCGCATTATCGAAGTGGCCGCCGTCGAGGTGGTTAATCGTCGTAGCACGGGTAACCATTACCATCGCTACATCAACCCGGACCGTGATATCGATGCCGGTGCGCAGGCCGTGCACGGCATCAGTATCGAGCGTCTGCAGGGTGAACCGCGTTTTGCCGATATCGCCCGCGAATTCCTGGATTTTATAGCGGGTGCCGAGCTGGTGATCCACAACGCGCCGTTCGACATCGGTTTTCTGAACCACGAACTTGGCATGCTCGATCTGGGGCGTGTGGCCGATGTGTGCGATAGTGTGGTCGATACCCTGAAAATGGCCAAGGAGCAGCATCCCGGCCAGCGCAACAATCTGGATGCCCTGTGTCGGCGCTACGGAGTCGACAACTCCAACCGTACCCTGCACGGTGCCTTGCTCGATGCCGAGTTGCTGGCCGATGTTTACATGGCCATGACGCGCGGACAGGAAAGCCTGGTGATGGATATCGGGTTGGCTCCCGGCGCGGTGGAAGGCCGGGCTTTTGTGCGTCAGGCACCGCTTGCGATCATCAATGCCAGTGCTGATGAGGTACAAGCGCATGCCGAATATCTGGCAGGGCTGGACAAGGCAGCAGGCGGTGTCTGCGTGTGGCGACAATTCGAGGAACAACCATGAAAACAATCTTGCTTACCGGGGCCAGCGGCCAGGTTGGCTGGGAATTGCGGCGCGCACTTGCCCCCCTGGGGCGCGTGGTCACGCCGAGCAGTCGAGAACTAAATCTGGCCGATCCCGACGCCATCCGCCGCGTATTGCGCGACGTGCGGCCGCATCTTATCGTCAACCCGGCCGCCTATACCGCCGTGGATAAGGCAGAAACCGAAATCGACCTCGCCATGGCGATCAACGGTACCGCGCCCGGTATCATTGCCGAAGAAGCCAAGCGTATGCATGCCGCACTGGTACATTACTCCACCGACTACGTGTTCGACGGCACCAAGCCCGGCCCCTACCGCGAAACCGACCCCACCAACCCGGTTAGCAGCTACGGCCGCAGCAAACTGGCAGGCGAGGAGGCGATTCGCGCAGTCGGCCTGCCGCACCTCATCTTACGCACCAGTTGGGTGTATGGCGCGCGCGGCAAGAATTTCATGCGGACGATACTCAGGCTGGCTGCCGAGCGCGATGCGCTCAACGTAGTGAGCGACCAGATCGGCGCCCCGACCTGGAGCCGTATGATCGCCGAAACGACCGCCCTGACCATTGCCCGCTGGTGCCCCATGAGCACCAACCAGGCGCCGCTCACTGATTTAAGCGGCATCTACCATCTCACCAATGCCGGTCAGGTATCGTGGCATGGCGTGGCCTGCGCGATTCTCGAAGAGTACGAAGCCGTACGCGAGTACCGCAACTGGCCGCGGTTGGCGTTGACCCCGCAGGCGATTCAGCCGATTACGACGGCGGAATATCCGACGGCCGCACAACGCCCTGCAAATTCGGTACTGGATAACACCAGATTGACCAAGGCTTTTGGCGTGGAACTGCCGGATTGGCGGGAGTGTTTGCAGATGACGATCGATGAATCAGCCACATTGATGGTGTAAAAAGGAACTCAGATGACAGAATTACTCCTCATCGCAAAATCCGGCAAAACCGAACTCAACCTATTGCCACGCATGGCCAATCGCCACGGCCTGATTGCCGGGGCAACCGGTACCGGCAAGACCATCACGCTACAGACGCTGGCCGAGCAGTTTTCCAACATCGGCGTGCCGGTGTTCATGGCCGATGTGAAAGGCGACCTTTCCGGCATGAGCCAGGCGGGCGGCAGCAACGCCAAGGTGGAGGCGCGGGTGCAGGAATTGAAGCTCACCGATTTTTCACCCAGGGCCTGCCCGGTGGTGTTCTGGGATGTACTGGGTGCCAAGGGCCACCCGCTGCGGGCGACGATCTCGGACATGGGGCCGCTGTTGCTGGCGCGGATGTTGAACCTCAACGACGTGCAGGGCGGGGTGTTGACGGCAGTGTTCAAGATTGCTGACGACAGCGGCTGGCTGTTGCTGGATTTGAAGGATCTGCGCGCCATGCTGCAATACGCGGGAGAAAACGCGAAGGAACTGGCTGGCGAATATGGCAATATCTCGGCTGCGAGTGTGGGCGCCATTCAGCGCGGTTTGCTGCAACTGGAGCAGGAGGGGGGCGACAACCTGTTTGGCGAGCCGATGCTGGATTTCTCCGACCTCATGCAGACCGACAACGGGCGCGGCGTGATCAACATCCTCGCTGCCGATGCGCTGTACAACTCGCCGCGTGTCTATGCCACGTTGCTGCTGTGGCTGCTTTCGGAACTGTTCGAGAACCTGCCGGAAGCGGGCGACCTGGATAGGCCCAAGCTGGTGTTTTTCTTCGACGAGGCGCATTTGCTGTTCAACGATGCGCCGGATGCCTTGATGCAGAAAATCGAGCAGGTCGTGCGCCTGATCCGCTCCAAGGGGGTAGGCGTGTATTTCGTCAGCCAGAACCCGTTGGATATTCCCGATGTGGTGCTAGGGCAACTCGGCAACCGGGTACAGCACGCACTGCGCGCCTTTACGCCGCGCGACCAGAAGGCCGTCAAGTCGGCGGCGGAGACCTTCCGGCCGAATCCCAGGGTGGATGTGGAAGCGGCGATTACCGAACTGGGCGTGGGCGAGGCGCTGGTGTCCTTTCTGGATGAAAAAGGCACACCGACCCCGGTGGAGCGTGCGTTGATTCGCCCGCCATGCTCCCGCATTGGCCCGGCGACCGATGCCGAGTGCGCGGCGAGTATTCAGCAATCGGTGCTCTACGGCCACTATGAAAAACAGGTGGATAGAGAGTCTGCTTACGAAATTCTCAAGGGTCGTACCGCGCAATCTGCGGAACAGGCCCCGGCAGAAGCCGAGCGCGGTTTCGACTGGGGCGGCCTGCTGGGCGGAACCACCGGCCCGCGCGGCGGGCATCGTGATGGCATTGTTGAGTCTGTTGCCAAAAGCGCGGCGCGGACGATAGGTTCGGAGCTTGGACGGCAAATTATCCGCGGGGTGTTGGGGTCTATCCTTGGCGGGAGGCGTTAGGCTGAGTTCAAACAAAAACGGGCCATCATGGCCCGTTTTTGTTTGAAGCGAATCGAACGAAGTCGTGCTAGGCGGCAAAGACCAGGATTTCGCCCTTGCCGTCGTTCGCGAGGTCACCGGCAAAACGCCGCACCCGGTTCTGGTTGAGTCCCGCGAACTTGCTCGGGAAATTCTTGAACGATTTAAACATCAAGCTCAGGAAAGGCAGCGTGTGGCTGCCGCAATCCTGGATCGTGGAATGCAGTTTAGGCGTGCTGAACAACAGCAGCGTGCCGCGGCGCATGCCGAAGCCGACGTAATCTCCGACGGACCCCATGACACCGATGGTGCCCGCCAGCATGCGCGAAGCGCAATAAGCGCCGACGCTGCCTTCGATCAGCACAATGCCGCGGCGCATCTGGTCGCCAACGCGGTCGCCCGCATTACCGGTCACGATCACCAGCCCGCCCTTCATGCCCTTGCGGTCGCCAGGGATGGCCGAGGCGAGGAAGTCGCCGACGTTGCCGTGGATGTGCAGGGTGCCGCCTGCCATGCCACTGGCGGCGAAGGCATCGGCGTTGCCGTGAACGGTGATGTTGCCTTTTTTCATCTGGAAACCGAGGTAGGAACCGGCGCTGCCGTGAACGGTGATGCGGCCGCTCTTCATCCCGCTGCCGATAAAGTCCAGCTTGCCATTGCCGTTCTGGATGACGATGTCGCTGGCATCGTCGCCGCTAATGTCGAACAGGGCGTCGGCGCGAAGTTTCTGCTTGCCGCATTGCAACATCACCGTCGCGATTTCGGCAGCGGATTTTCCGGCAAGAAAGTCCGGGGTCAGCGGCGCGCAATCGATGCGTTGTTGCGTGGCCGTCTTGAGGGTAAAGGTCAAGGCGCTCATGCGGCATCTCCATTCACTGGGTTCTCATTCATGATTTCGCGCAGATGGAATTGGAACTGGCCGAGCTTGCCGCCGTAATTACCGGCAGAAATACGCTTGATGCCGTTTTTGGCGCCCAGCTCGCACGCGGCCGCGATCCCCGCACGCGTGGCCTTGCGGATATCGGCATCGGACAGGCCATCGATTACGATTTCCATGACCGATTCGATTTCAGGCGACAAATCCGTTTTGGTAATGCCTTTCAGTGTCGGGCAGAACGCGTCGTTGGTCGAGGCGATCAGCGTCTTGTACTTGGAGCCGACCTTGGAGCCGGAGCGTACCACGCCACCGGGGAAGGGCATGATGACATTGGGAATCTTCTTCATGGCTTCAATGGCCGCTTCGCAGGCAGCCAGCGCCTGCGGTTGCGATTCGGCGAGAATCAGGAAATTGCCACCGCCGACGGCGCGCACCATGCCGGTGGTTTCTTCGGTCATGAATTCGCCATCCATCACCGGCACGCGCCAGTAGCGCTTGCCGCCGAATTGCTTGGAAATCTGGAAACCGTCACCGAAAAAGCGCAGGTTCTTGCCCAGATTGATGCGGGTAATTTCCGGATAACCTTCGTCGATACCGGAGAACGCCGCCGTGGTCGGGCAGGTGAGAATGCATTGCCCCATGCGGGTTTCGAGTTGCTTCATCAGCACCGCGCTGCCCATCGCGAACATCAGGATGGAGACGCCGGGGCGTCCGTCCGGGGTTTCGGAGGGGTCGAGTTCGCGTTCGATACCTGCTTCCACACCGCAGGCGATCACCGAGGTGGCGAAGCCGGTCATGGCTGTTGCTGCGATATTGGCCCACTTGTGGTTTTGCGCGGTAATGATGACGCGGGTGCCGCGCATGCCGAATGCTTCGGCAAAGGTGTCGTCAATGGTGACGCCGTTAATGATCATGCTGTTTTCTCCCGGCGGCCTTTGCACTCATGGATGGACAGGTATCCACGGCCATCGTCCATCATCTGCTGGTCGGTGATCTTGACGTGGTCGGCCTTGAGGGTGTGGTAAGTGTCGTAATACTTGTTGATTTCCTTCTCGATGGCGCGGTCGAATTCGGGGCGTATGGTGTGCGTCGCGCCCCAGGTGACCTTGACCACTTCGCCATTCTTGACCACCAGTTGGCCGTCCTTGAATACGTAGTCCGGCCTGGCGAACATTTTTTCGCGGTCGGCATCGTCGGTGTAGACCGTAATGTCTGCGCCAGCGCCCACACCCAGATGGCCGCGGTCATGCAGGCCGACCAGTTTGGCTGCCCCTGCACGGGTCATGATGGCGATTTCATACAGACTGTATTCGCGGTCGATGCTGGCCAGCGTGCTCATCTTCTGCGCATCGAGATTGAGGCGTGAGAAGACATCGTTGCGGAAGGTCTTGTCCATCAGCAGCTTGATCAGGTGCGGGTAGCTGGTGAATGGCGCGCCGTTGGGGTGGTCGGTCGTTAGGAAGATACGCCACGGATCTTCCACCAGCAGGAAGATTTCCAGGCCGATCGCCCATTGCAGTGCGTTGACGAAATTCTGGTCCTTGTACTTGAACGGCACTACGCCACAACCGGCGTCGCATTCGATGTCCATTACCACCCACTTGTGCGGGCTGCCTGCCGCGTGGTTGCGATACTGCGCCATATTGTCGCCAGAGGCAGTCACCGTCTGGCCGAACAGGATCTGGCCGACGTCGGCCGATACGTTCTTGCGCTTGTTGATGGCCTCGGCGATCTGTGCGGCACCCGACGAGAACTTGCGGTCGCCTTCGGTGCCGTAGCTGTGGAACTGAATATGGGTGAGGTGAATAGGGTAACCATCTACCCCCGCCATGGTGTTCAGCGATGTTTCAAAATTACCTGGCACGCCCAGGTTGTTGCCGTGAATGTGCAATGGATGCGGCACGTTGAGTTCGTGCACTGCGCGCGACAAGGCTTGCAGCACTTCGCGCGGCGTCACCTTGTAATGTGCGTTCTGCTCGTCGAGATCCAGCATGCGCTGGTTGAACTTGAAGGCGCTGATGCCGCCCGGGTTTACCACCTTGATCCCTATGGCCTGCGAAGCCTGGATGGTCCAGGCCACGTAATCGTTGATGGCGTTCTGGTCTTTCTTGGCGGCCATCATGCGCAGCAACAAATCGTCGCTACCCAGCATCACGTAACCGCCCTTGTCGATGATGGGGACGTCGCCCATTTCCAGATGGGCCTGGCGTGCGTTCGTCGGCAATATGGCAGGTTCGAACCCGGCGGTGTAGCCCATTTCGGCGTAACGGTAGCCGGTGGTCAGCGTGGAGGGTACGGTATGACCGCAACCCGCGCGGCAGATGGCGTTGTGCGGCACCGGGTCGCCGCGATGATCCTCGGGCAACAAGGTGCGGGCAATGTTGACCTTGCCGCCGCCGATGTGGGTGTGCATGTCGATGGCGCCCGCCATGACGACCTTGCCTGCAACGTTGTATTCCTGGTCGATGCGTTCGCCATCGCGAGGGCGTTCGACGATACGGCCGTCACGGGCATAAATGTCCATGACCTTGCCATCGATGCCGTGCGCCGGATCGTAAACGCGGCCGCCGGTGAGTTTGATCAGCATATGAGTTCCTTACAGCGCTTGTTCGATGGCAGTAAGCACTTCTGCCAAAGTTGGCAGCGTGCTTGCGCGTAGTTGTTCCAATGGCAAAGACACCACATTATCGGTGCGGAACATGATGCCCTTGTGATCCGCACCCGGCATTCCGACGGGGATGAACACGTCCGGCTCTTTCTGCGGTTTCATGTCGGCATGGCCGAATACCACTGTAGGCAGATCGGTTTGTGGCGGCGTGCGATCCGGGTTGAATGTCGAAATCCACAATAGCGCGTCTGTTTCGCTGCTTGAGAGCAGACGGTCGGTAGAGAAATGGTAAGGGTCGTGCTCCGGGTAGGTTCGCGCATAGGATGTGCGGGTGGGGTAGCCGGAAATCCAGGTCGAGACCTGATTGGCATTCATGTCGCCCTCGATACCGCCCAGCGGCAAGCCGTTGGATCGGGTCGTCTTGTTGAGCAACTTGACCAGCTCGGTAATGTTCTGCACGGTGAGTTCTGCATGCGGAAAATTCAGCGGTGCGGCAGCCCAGGTGACCACGCTGTATTGCGCGGCCTTGAGGCGTTCGGCCAGTTTTTCCAGATCGCTCGTCGCGATACCGGCGACCTCGGTCGCATGCAGTTTTTTGCCTGTAACCAGTGCACGCAGGGCCGAAATCACGTCGGGCAGTCGATCCAGATCGCACGGCAATACATCTGGCTTGCGGCCGTCCGGGGCAACGCCGGCCGAGGTGTCGATATCGCGCCCACCCAGGTACACAATCTCGCG
>WBZX01001449.1_pt2 | contig 13015 bp, 10 predicted proteins | sample 5204211 | NCBI WGS metagenome assembly WBZX01 (sample SAMN12344362, study PRJNA552823) | activated sludge metagenome | biome: Activated sludge suspended growth; feature: Nitrification reactor; material: Wastewater; isolation source: activated sludge from nitrification reactor of wastewater...
ACTCCAGGTGGCGTACACGCGCATCGGGCTGTTCGTCGCCGACCACCAGCCAGAGCTCGTCGAGCGTGACCTGCGATGGCGACAGCCGAAGCCGCCCGGACCCACCGGCCCCATCACCGCTCCGCTCGTTCCGCGCCCGCGAGGCGAGCTCCTCGAGCTGTGCCCGGCTGCCATCCACGCGACCACCCCGCACGGCCACCGTTTGCACGACCACGCGCGCGTCCCACCACGCCGAGGCGTCGAGGCCGACCTCGACGAGATCGAGACGCACGAGCGGCGCATCGGCCTCACCGATGACGACGTCGTGCAGCACGACCTGCTCCAGCCCCAGGTCGATCGACGCGATCGCGACCGGCAGGTCGAGGCGCGTCGCGATCTTCGCTTCGACTTGCTCGCGGATCAGATCGCGCCCCCACCACGGCGACGACACCGCGACGATGACGAGCGCCACCAGCCACACCGCGAGGGCCGACACCAGCCACACCCAGGTGCGCGACGGTGGCTTCGGGGCCGGAGATCGCCGCATGACGTGCCTTCGCGCTCGCCTAGGGTAGCCTACTGCCCGGCGAGACCCGACTCCAATCGACGGCCGGGCGGCCCCTGAAAGTCCCCGCGACCGCTGCGGGCGCCGTCCGCGACCCCTTGAACGCGAGAACGGGGCGACCCCGCCACCGCGGCATCGCCCCGTCCTTTGGAAGTCCGGAGGTCGGAACTCAGCTCGCGCGTCCGCACTGGATTGCGAAGAAGAGCTTGCCGCTGCGACCGCCATCCGTATACGAGCCGGCGCCGATCATCAGCAAGCCGTTGTCTTCGATGCTGTAGTCAGTCGAGAGCAGCGACTTCGTCGCGTCACGGTTGGAAAGATCCGCGTGCAGCTTCAACCGGGTCTCGTCGCCACCGAGCAGCGTCAAGCCGAGCCGATGACCGCTGGAGAAGGTCGACTCCGACTTGGTGTCGAGGCTCAGCTTGAGCGCCTTGCCCTCCAAGAGATGGAAGCCCTTGTACACCGCGAACTCGTCCTCCTGCAGGGTCGAGCGCAGCGCCTCGAGCTCCTTCGGGATCACGCCCGAGCCCTCCTTGGTCAGCAACACCAGCTTGGTGTCGCAGGTGGCCTTGGCGACCGCTGCCTCGGCGGTCGCCGGCGTCAGTACCACCGCGCCGAGGGCGAGGGGTGCTGCGATCAGCCCAGCGAGCATCGAGGCGAGCAGGCGAGGATGGTTTCTGCGGTGCGTCATAGCGAGCGCTCACTCTTCTGCGATTCGTCCTCTTCGACGTAGAGGACCGTGACCGTGCCGGTGTGCGAGATCCGGCCTTGCTTGCCGCCGAACTCGATGCCGTGGATCTCGGCATCGGCCGGACGGGGCGCGGGCAGCTCGGATGCACCGGCGCCGGTGGGCGGCGGTGACCCCTGCGGCTTCTCGGCCAGCAGCGGTGCCTCGGCGCGGGGAGCTGGGGTCGCTGGCCCCGGTACCGAAGGCTCCGGCAATGACGCCACCTCGGGCGCTTGATTCACCTCGGGCGCGCCGCCCCAGTTCAGCGCCACGACCGCGACCGCGGCGGCTCCGGCCGCGGCCAGCAACGGCATGCGGAAGGGCTTCAGCACGGCGGCCATGCGGGCCCAGAACGATGCCGGTGCCGCGGCGGGAGTCCTGGCGCCGCGGGCGTCCCGCTCGATCTCGCGATCGATCTCGTCCCAGATCTGCTCGAAGCGTGCACGCGGGACCTCGAGCGCCCGCATCTCCATGCTGCGGTTCACGAGGTCTCGCATCGTGCCCATCGCCGCGATGTGACCGCGGAGCTCGGCGTCGCGCTCGACGGCGGCCGCCATCTCGGCGGCCTCGGGGCCGTCGAGCTCGCCATCGAAGTACGCCTGGAGGCGGGCGGCGTTCCCCGGGAGTTCGGTTTCGTCCATCATGGCAGTGCAGCTTCGGCTTCGGGTGGGAGGTCTCCGACGCCTTCGTCGGTGGGCTCGGGCAGGTGTTCGAGGCGCTGGCGGAGCAGCTTCTGCATGTTGCGTCGCGCGTGGAAGAGGCGGCTCATGATGGTGCCCTTGGAGCAGTTCATGGCCTTCGCCATGTCGGCGTACGACAGCCCCTGGAGTTCTCGCATCACGATCACCGCCCGGTGCTTGTCGCTGAGGTACTTCAGGCTGTCTTCGACGGCGGCGAGTATCTCCTTGTTCTCTACGGCCTCACCTGGATTGGCCATGATGGAGGCAGGCAGCGCTTCGGCGGGCGACGTGTCCTGCTCTCCGTCGTGGCGGAGCTTGTCGTCGAACTCCACGTCCTTCTTCCGGGTATTGCGACGGATGTGGTCGATGCAGAGGTTGGCGACGATGCGGTACAGCCAGGTGTAGAAGCTCGACTGCCCTTCGAAGTTGGGCAGGTAGCGGTGGACCTTGATGAAGGCCTCTTGCACCACGTCGAGCGCATCTTCCTGGTTGCGGAGAAATCCATAGGCGACGGCGAAGACCTTGCGCTCGTAGCGCTCGAAGAGCGCCTGGAAGGCTCGCCGATCCCCGCCCTTGCAGGCTTCGACCAACTGGTGGTCGTCGGCGTCGGTGAGCTCCACGAAAGATCCGTCCTCTGACGGCACGAGAAGCCGCCTATTCAGCAACGGGGCCGTCGGGGCTCTCGCGACCGTGCTTCCCGGCCGCGGAAATCGCCCATGACGGGGCTGCGCTCGCCGGTTATACCTTCGACCGAGGCCCGCTGTGCAGCCCCTGTTCCGTCCAGGTGTGCAATCTTGAGTCGCGGGCGCATCCTCGAGGGCCTGCTCCGCGCGGCGCGTCGGGCGATCTGGCGCCGGGCCGCGCTCGAAGCGGGCGTTGCGGGGCTGCTCGCCGCCGTCGCCCTCGCGCTGGCGGCCGCCATCGGAGCCGGGCTCAGCCTCCGCGGGGATCTGGCCGCCCAGGCCCTGGGGGCGGCGATCGGCGCGACGGGACTGGCGCTGGCCATCCAGGCGGCGCGCGCCGCCCACCGGCGCGCGCGGACCTTGCGGGACGTGGCCCTCGAGATCGCGCAGGGCGTCAGCCCCCTGGCCGCCGGGCTCGACGCCGGCGACCGCCGACTCCGCCACGAGATCATCGGTGCGCTGGACCTCCGCGAAGGGCGTGGTCGGGTGGGCTCCCCGCGGCTGCGCGACCGCTACGTCGAGGAGGTTGAGGCTCGCATCGAGCAGCGCGGCGTCGGCCCGGCGCGGGCCGTCCGCCCCATGCGCTGGCGCGGCCTCGTGTTCGCGGCCGTGGTGCTCATGGCCGCCGCCGCGGGCCTCGGTCGCACCGATGCGTTCATGACCGGGTGGCCGCTGCTGTGGGCGCGGGCCGACGGCCGCCCGCCGCCGCCACCGGAGCCGGTGTGGTCTTCGTTGACCCTGGGCCTGACGTACCCGGAGCACACGTCGCGGCCGCCGCGGACGATTCCCAACCCCAGCGGCGCGCTGCGGGTGCCAGCCGGCACCCGCGTGGACATCCAGCTGCTGCCCCGCGTGTCTGCGCGTGAGGGCACCGTCGTCGTGGCCGCCGATCCGACGGAGCTCAGCAACGCGCCACCGGTGGAGCGAGTTGAGATCGAGCCGGACGCCGACGGCAGCTGGCGGGCCAGCTTCATGGCGCGGGGTGCCGGCAGCTGGACGGTGGTGCTCGTCGACGACGGCGCGGAGCACCGATCGGCGGCGCTGCCCGTCGAGATCGAGCCCGATCGGGCGCCCGAGCTCGAGGTCTCGCCGCCGCCCGCGGGGGAGCACGTGGTGGGCGACGACGCGCGGGTGACGGTGCGCTGGCACGCGCGCGACGACTTCGGCCTCGCGGGGGTCGAGCTCGTGTACCAGCTGCCCGACGGCAGCACACACCGCCTGCCGCGGCAGCAGCCCGCCGGGGCCCCGCGCAGCTGGCGGGATCACACCGACTGGGACATCGCGAGCATCCCCATCGACGCGCGCAGCGAGGTGCTCTACTGGCTCGAGGCGATCGACAACGATCCCGGGCTCGGCCTCGATCCCCTGCCCGACCCACCTGGCAAGCGCACGCGCTCGGCGACCCTGAGGCTGTCGGTCGAGGACGAGCAGGCCGAGCACGCCGAGAACATCGCGAGCCTCCGCGAGCTTCGCGACGCCGCGGTCGACGTGCTTGCCGAACGCATGTTGTCGACTGCGTTCTCGGACACGGCCGCGGCGACGACCGCGACCCGGGCCGGCATGGCGCGCGCGCTGCACCTGCACGTCGAGGAGCTGCTCGCACGCATGGCCGCGACGGTCGATGCGCTGTCGCTCGATGCGCTCACGCAGGACGGGGACGCCGAGGCGTTGGCGGGGATCCATCGCCGGCTGCTGACCGAGCACAAGGCCGAGGGCAAGCTGCAGGCCGAGCTGGCGCCGGGCACCGAGTTCGCCGAGCCTGCCATGGCGGCCGCGGTGCTGCTGCGCATGCGGCCGGTCGACGCGCGCATCCAGACCGCGTTCGAGGATGAGATCATCCGGCTCGACGACCTCGTCGACGGCATGCTGATCGAGCAGCTGGAGGCCCTCGCCGCCCGACTCGAGGCGACCCAGCGCAAGCTGGTGGAGCTGTTGGAGGCGCTCAAGGCCGGTGACGAGAGCGTGCGTCCGCAGATCGAGCAGCTCGAGCAGCGCCGTCGCGAGGATCTGCGCAAGCTGTCGGAGATCCGCGCCCAGCTGCGCGAGGAGATGGGCGAGGAGTTCATGAACGTCGACGCGTTCGAGATCCTCGAGCGCATGGCGGCCGACGAGGAGCTGCAGGCGATGCTCCAGCGCGGGGAGATCGACCGCGCCCTCGAGCGGGCCCGTGGCGAGCTCGACGAGGTCTCGCGCATGCGCGACGACGTGCAGCAGCAGGCCGGTGAAGGCGGCGCCGCGAACCCGCTGTCCGAGGCCGAGCGGCAGCGCATCGCGCTGTTGCGCGAGCTCGGGCGGCTGCAGGACGAAGAGGGCTCGCTCCGGGCCTCGACCAGCGAGCTGCAGCGACAGTGGCGTGAGCAGGTCGCTGGCCGTGAGGCCGGCGCCGACCGGGCGCAGGCCGCCGGCGAGAAGGCGAAGGCCCTGCGCGAGCAGCTCGAAGCCATCAACGATGCCCGACTCGGACGCGATGCCCGGCGCGGGCTCGACGACGCCCGTGCGGCGCTCGATCGGCTCGAGCAGCTCGCCGAGCGCGAGGACGCCAAGGCGCTCGATCTGGCCGAAGCGGCCGACGCCGCGCAAGACGGCATCGAGCGTGCGCTCTCGGGTGCGGAGCGTCGTGAAGCCGAAGGCAAGGCGCTCGAGCGCGCCCAGGCCCGCGCCGAGGCTCTGCGCGAGCGTCTCGGCGGGGCGCTGCCGTCGCCCGGCGAGGTGCTGCCCGAGACGTCGCGCCAGCAGTTCGACGAGCTCGAGCAGCGGCAGAACGGACTGCGCAAGCGCGCCAGCGAGCTGCTGTCGGGGCCGCTCGGCGACCTGCTGCCGCCGGCGGGGCGCGCCGGCATGCGACGCGCCGACGGTGGCATGAACCGCAGCGAGCGCGCGCTCGATCGTACGGTCCCGCGCGACGCGATCGGTGGTCAGTCGCAAGCCTGGCAAGGCATCCAAGAGGCGATCGACAGCCTGCGGCAGGGCTCGCCACCACCCCCCGCAGGCGCCAGCGGCGACGCGTCGACCGAGGCCGATCGCGACCGCTCGTTGCGCGACGAGCTGATGGACGCGATGCGCGAGGACGCGCCACCGGGTTTCGTCGACCCCGTGCGCCGCTACTACGAGGAGCTGCTGCGATGAACCGCCCCCTGCGATGGCTCCGGACCGCGGCTTCGCTGACGCTGCTGCTGCTCGCGCCGCTCGGCAACAACACCGCGCGCGCCGACGATGCGCTCGGCGAGGTCGACGTCGCGCTGTCGCGTTGGGACGTGCCCGGCGCCAAGCGGGCCCTCGCGGACGCCGAAGAGAGCCCCGCGAGGTCGGTGAAGGCCGGCGTGGTCGCGATCTACGAGGGGCGCTACGCCGAGGCCGAGGCGCTCATCGCCGACGCCGTCGCGACGGGCTCGCTGGACGGCAGCGACGCGCTGTCGGAGGAGGCGCGGCACTACCTCGCACTGGCGCGCGGGGCCCAGAAGGCGCTCGCCGCATCGATCACCGTGTCCAGCGACGACGGCGCGGTGCAGGCGGTGTTCGCCCACGAGAAGGACGCGATGCTGGCACCCTACCTGTTTGCCGCGATGGCACAGGCCCGCGAGGTGCTCGGACGCGAGCTCGGGGTCGTGCCCGATCACACGGTGCGCTTCGAGTTCCTCGACGATCCGGTGAAGCTCGCGATGGTGACACCGCTGACGGTCGCCAACATCCGCACGACCGGCACGGTCGGCGTGACCAAGCACCGCCGCGTCGTGATGATCACGCCGCGCGTGATGGTCCACGGCTACGGCTGGCTCGACACCGCGGTGCACGAGTACGTGCACTACCTGCTCACGCTACGCACCGGCAACCTCGCGCCGGTGTGGCTGCAGGAGGGACTCGCGAAGCTGTACGAGACCCGCTGGCGTCGCACCGATTCCGAGCCCCTCGATCCCGCGCTCGCCTATCGCCTCCACCAGGCCATCGTCCGCGACGACCTGGTGACGCTGGAGGAGATGTATCCCTCGGTCGCGATGCTACCCAGCGCCGAGCTGGCCGCGCTTGCGTACGCCGAGGTGGAGACCATGCTCGGCCTGCTCCGCGAGCGCCGGGGGGCGGCCGGCATCGCGGCGCTGCTGGATCGCGTCGAGGCGGGCGACGACGCCAAGACCGCGCTGGCGACTGCTTGGGGCGAGGACTTCGAGGATTTCTACGCCGAGTGGAAGCGCGTCACCAAGACCCGAACCGCCAAGAGCCGCGACGGCAAGCTGAGCGTGCCGAAGTTCGGCGACGGCGAGGAGGCGACGCCCGAGCTCGGCGACGTGTTCTCGGCGCTCGGCGGAGGTGAAGCGCGCCAGCACGCGCGACTGGGAGCGCTGCTGCAGGAGCGCAAGCACCTCGAGGCGGCCGCGCTGCAGTACGAGAAGGCCCGCAAGGCCGATACCCGCGCGCGCAAGGACCCGGCGCTGTCGCGGCGACTCGGTCAGCTCTATGTCGAGCTGGAGCGCTTCGCGGATGCGGTGCCGCTGCTGACGATCGCGGCCGAGGATGCCCCCGACGACGCCAATCTCGCGGCCGCGCAGACCCGCGCGCTGCTGCGGGCGGGCGACCTCGAGGCCGCCGCGGCCGCGGCCGACCGTGTCATCCGCAACAACCCGTTCGTACCGACGGTGCACTGCGACCTCGCCGAGATCGACCGCGACCCCGCGGTCGTGAGCCGCGAGCGCGCGCTGTGCCGCCGCTAGCGAGCGGCCGCGACGCTCAAGCGACGGCGGGCACGCGCGGACGACCGGCGTGGGGCGGCCGCGCGTCCTCGCGGCGTGGCGGCTCCTGCACGTTGGTGACGCGCGCGAAGGCGCTGTCGATCTGCCGCAGCAGCCGGCGCAGGCTCTTGCACACCGGTGCAGCCTGACGCACGACGACGCCGACCTGGAAGCCGGCCGCCAGCGGGCCGATGCGATCGAGCACGAGTCGCACGTCACCGACCACGGCTTGGATCTCACCTTGCGCGCCCGCGTTGGGCTGGGCCTCGACGTCGAAGAACACGTGCGCGAGGCGGCACAGCGCGCGACCGGCGAGCTGCTCGTCGAGCGACGGCACGCAGCGACCCGCCACGACCTCGGCGTGGCGCAGCAGGAACGCACCGAGCACGTCGGGCGTCTGCGCCAGTCGAGCGAGCTTCTCGACCACCTCCGGGTGGGCGACCGCGACCATGCGATCGACCTCGGCTGCGTCGTGACTGCGCGGCGCATTGCCGGCGAGCAGCCCCTCCCAGCGACCGATGATGGTGCGGGCGGATCGCACGACCCCGCTGATCCAAGTCGCCTCCGCGTCGGGCCATGTGAGCATCGCCTGCACCGCGTCGGCGCCCACGAGACCACCGGCGGTCGCGTGGACCGGCTGTCCGCCCTCGAGGAAGACGCTGCCGCGGCGCTCGGGCCGATTCGCGGTCGCCGCGACGCGGAGGTGGAGCACACCGTCGTGGCCGGCGCTGCAGTGCAGCGTCAACAGCTGAGCGGTCGGTACCGCGCCGCAGGTGCCGTTGAAGCCGGCGTCGGACGCTGGCATGCGCAGCATCGCCAGCAGCGACGTCAGATCGAACGGCTTCGCGAGGATGGCACTGACACCCAGGTGGCAGGCGCTCGCGATGCGAGCGTCGTCGGCCCGCGAGGTCACGCCGATCACGGGCACCCCATCGAAGCGTCGCTCGATGTCGCCGACCACGTCGGCGTTGGCGTCGTCCTCGGCGTCGAGGTCGATCACCGCGGCATCGATCGGGGCGCCTGCAAGCACTCCTTCGACGGCCGCTGGTGCGGCATGGATCAGCTGAGCGGCGCCAGCGGTGGTCGCTTCCACCTGCAGGCGCGACACGTACGAAATGTCGGCGTCGACGACCAGGATGCGCGGTGCGTGACTCATCGGATGAACCGTCCCTCTTGCGAGTCGTCATCGGCCGCGGGTCACTCCGGTTGAGCCGCATCGTGCGTCCCGAAACGCACCCGCCGCGCGACACCACGTGGCACCGGACTTGCTCATTGTCCCGGCACACGTGACCGCCGTCGTCATGGCACCGTCGCAGAAGACCCCGGACCCCGCTGCGGACGACGTCGCGTCGGGGGGCGGCGTTGGTCCCTCGCGCGGCGGCCCGCGGCCGCGCGTATGGGCGTTCGGTGGCGGTAAGGGCGGGGTCGGCAAGAGCGTCGTCGCGGCCAACGTCGCGGTCAGCATGGCGCTGCAGGGGCGACGCGTCGTGCTCGTCGACGGCGATCTCGGGGGCGCCAATCTCGACACACTGCTCGGCTGCGAGCGTCCGACCGCCACGCTCTCGGCGTTCTTCGGACGAGAGATCACTCGCCTCGAGGACCTCGCGGGCCCGACGGCGATCCCAAACCTGACGCTGGTCGCCGGCGATGGCGACGCCCTCGGCGCGGCCAACCCCGCCCACGCACAAAAGCAGAAGCTGATTCGCCACCTGCGGATGCTGCCGTGCGACCTCGTGGTGGTCGATCTGGGCGCCGGCACCAGCTTCAATACGCTGGACCTCTATCTCGCCGCCGACGTCGGCGTCTGCGTCACGACGTCGGAGTCGACCAGCCTCCAGAACTGCTTCTCCTTCATCAAGACGGCGAGTCTGCGCGAGCAGGAGCAGCGCGATGCCGCGGCGCGCAAGGCCGGCGCCACCGTCACGCCGCCGACCGCCGCCGCCAGCGGCCTGACGCTGCGGCCGACCTCCCTGGTGGTCAACCGCAGCCTACCCAGCGAGGCGCGACGGATCACGAACCTGCTGCACGATCTCGCGGGCCGCTTCCTCGGCCGCGGCGTGCGACTGACGGCGTCGCTATCCGATGACCCCGCGGTCGCGCGATCCATCCGCGCCGGGCGCCCTGTCTGCGTCGGCGAGCCCAACAGCAGCTTCGCGCACGACATCGACACGTTGGCACGCGAGCTGTGGCGCCCCTCGCCGGTGGCCCACGAGGGCCCCCGCACCGGCATCAATGAAGAGATCGATCACGACGGCGTGCGGCTGCACGTACAGACCGAGGATCTCGGTGCGCCGCAGTGCGCGGTGCGAACCCAGGTGTTCCGCACCGACGGCAGCGTGGTGTTCACGCGTCGTACTGCGTGGGAGGACGCGTTCTTCGCGAAGCTCGCGGCGGCGCCCGCCGATCGCGTGCGCTTCCACCACGTCGCGATCGTCCGCGCGCTGCGGGCCGGGCGGGTCGAGCCGCTGCGGAGGTCCGCGTGATCGCGATGATGCTCGCGACGGTGCTGTGCGGCGGTGCCCTGCCCGGCCTGGCCACCGCCGAACGACTCGAAGTGAGCGCCAGCGTGCTGGCGGGCACCGGCATCAGCTTGGCGGGCAGCGGTGGCAAGACCTTTGCGCGCCGATCGCCGACCTTCTTGCAGGCGGAGGTCGGCCTGGTGCATCCCCAGCTGCCGTGGCTCGAGCTCGCGCCGACGTTGATGCTCGAGATCGACGGCCGCATCGGCTTCGGCATCGCGCCCAAGCTGCGCGCGCGACTGCCCGGCAAGCGTGTGCGGGCCTACGGCGTGGTCGCGATGCCGCTGTTCGTGGTGCCCTACACGCTGTTGGGGGTGCAGGCTGGCGGCGGCCTCATGGTCGCACTGCATCGGCGCGTCGGCCTGTTGGCGGAGTTCACCGGCGGGGCCTATGTGTGGGGCAGCGACCTGATGCCCAACGCGGCGCTCGGCCAATTCAACGCGAGCCTGGGGATGCGGGTGAACTTCTGATGCGACGTCGAGGACTCCTGGCCTTCTCGCTGGCGCTGGTGACGAGCGCGCCCGCGTGCCGCTCGGCTCAGTGCCTGCGCGACTCGGACTGCGCGCCCAGCCAGCAGTGCGTCGCGGTGACGTGCGTGCAGGCCGACGTCGCGGTCGACACCGACGGCACCACCGCCGCGACCTCGGACGGTGGCGGCTCCTCGGGATCGGCACCCAGCGACGGGACCACGACAGCGGAGCTCGACACCGGCACCGACGCGAGCACTGGCACTGGTGGCCCCGCACGCGGCAGCGCGACCGCGGGTACCGACGTGAGCGCCGGCGGCACCATGCCCGACACGGCGACCAGCAGCGACGCCGCGAGCAGCGACACCGGCTCGAGTGATGGCGGCACCGGCAGCAGCGGCGCCGATGCGAGCAGCGGTACCGATGCGGGCGCGGGCAGCTCGGGCGGCACCGATGTCGGCAGCTCGGGCGGCACCGATGTCGGCAGCTCGGGCGGTCCGATCGATGTCGGCAGCTCGAGCGGTCCGGTCGACGTCGGCAGCTCGGGCGCGCTGGGCTGAGGACGGCGCGCGATCATGGACTGCGCGACACCTCGGTGCGCACTGCATCGGGCGGGGCCCGAGGTCACCTGCGGCCCACAAGAGGCCTTTCGAAAGGCGGCGTCAGACCATTGACCCCCCCGCGCCGCCATCGAATAGTACCGGACAATGGGACTCGCAGCGGACACGGTCTTGCGCGGCGCTTCGGTGCTGATCGTGGACGATCACGAGGCACATCGGACACTGCTCGCCAACTACCTGGGGGCGCTGGGCTGCGCCTGTCAGACCGCCGGCGGCGGCACCGAGGCGCTGGCCAAGCTGGCTGCGACCGCGTTCGATCTGGTGCTGCTCGATCTGCGCATGGACGACCTCGACGGCATGGAGGTCCTCAAGCGCGCGCGCGATTCGGGCTACTCCCGCGACTGCATCATGATGTCGGCGGAGGGCACCATCTCCCATGCGGTGGAGGCGATCCGCCTGGGCGCGAGCGACTTCCTGGTCAAGCCGTTCGAGCTCACGCAGCTGCACGACCTCGTGCGGCGCGTGCTCGGGGCGCGCGCGCCCGGTGCCACCGGCGACCGCGACCCTCGGCTGCAGTGGCGCGATCGCTACGCACCCGATCTGATCGGCGAGGCCACGCCGCTGCGCGAGGTGTTCCTCGTGCTGGAGCGCATCGCCCACACCGACTGCACGGTGTTGGTGCTCGGCGAGAGCGGCACCGGCAAGGAGCTCATCGCCCGTGCGCTGCACGACGCGTCGCAGCGTGCGAACAAGCCCTTCGTGCCGGTCAACTGCGGGGCGATCCCCGAGACGCTGATCGAGAGCGAGCTGTTCGGCCACGCCAAGGGCGCGTTCTCGGGCGCGAGCTCGTCCCGTGAGGGTCGCTTCGCGGTCGCCGATGGTGGCACGCTGTTCCTCGACGAGATCGGCGAGATGTCCTTGGCGGTGCAGGTGAAGTTCTTGCGCGTGCTACAGGAGCAGGAGTACGTGCCGGTCGGTGAGACGCGGCCGCGCAAGTGCGACGTACGCATCGTCGCCGCGACCAACAAGAACCTCGAGAAGATGGCCGACGAAGGCACCTTCCGCGAGGACCTCTTCTACCGCCTGAACCTCATCCCGCTGCACCTGCCGCCGCTACGGGAGCGTCGTACCGATCTGCCGCTGCTCATCCGGCACTTCCTCGATCTGCAGAGCAAGCGCCGCGGCTCACGGGTCACGGGCGTGAACGACGAGGCCATGGACGCAATGACGCGGTATGGCTGGCCCGGCAACGTCCGCGAGCTCGAGAACACCATCGAGCGCATGACCCTGCTGCACTCGGGCAACGGCGTGCTGACCATCGCCGACCTGCCGCCGAAGATGCAGCGCGACGCGCGGCGCGAGCTCATCGCCGTGACCGCCGCGGAGCTCGAGCCGGCGCCGCCGGCCCCCGAGGTCCGCATGCCCGAGGCCGCCAGCAGCGGCGTGCGTCCGCGCAGCACGCTCGAGGATCCGAGCGGCACGGCGCTGGCGGCCGAGAGTCACGACAACCTGCCGGTGCCGCTGTTGCCCCCGCGATCGCGCGTGCTCGCGTCGCCGGAGGACTTCCTGCTGCCCGACGAGGGCCTCGATCTGCGCCGCGCGGTGGAGTCGTTCGAGAACAACCTCATCGATCAGGCGCTGGCCCGCACCGGCGGCAACAAGAACCAGGCCTCGATGCTGCTGGGGCTGAACCGCACCACGTTGGTCGAGAAGCTGCGCAAGCGTCAACGCCGTGGCGATGGCGGCACCGCCAGCGATCCGACGGGCTAGTCGCATCGACGTCGGCACGCAGGTTGCTTGAACAGCGATCCGCGTGCGCCCGCGAGCCCTCATCGCTTCGCTGCTCTGGCTGGCCAGCGAGCTGTCGTTGCCGTCGTCCGCCGGCGCTGCGCCGGCCGTCGCGGGGGGTCGCGCCGCGGACGACAAGCCCACCGTTCGTCGACACCGCCGTGCGCGGACGGCTCCCGCCGCCGCTGCCCCCACGGTGTTCGGTGTGCAGCGTCAGTTCATCCTCGAGCTGCCGCTGGCCGCGATGGCCCAGTGGGAGCTGCGCCGCCTGCCAGGCGATGTCGGCTTCGAGCTGCTGGCCGTGAGCTCGGGCGCGAGCCTGCGCG
>WBZX01001482.1_pt2 | contig 13014 bp, 11 predicted proteins | sample 5204211 | NCBI WGS metagenome assembly WBZX01 (sample SAMN12344362, study PRJNA552823) | activated sludge metagenome | biome: Activated sludge suspended growth; feature: Nitrification reactor; material: Wastewater; isolation source: activated sludge from nitrification reactor of wastewater...
CCGTTCCAGGTGCGTGTCGAGAACGCCGTCGCCGGCGCAGCGCTGCCCGACGGCGGGATCGCGGCCTTCACCCGCGTGGTCGGCTTCGGGCGTGACGCCGTGTTCGGCGACATCCGCCTGCCGAGCCACCCGCAGTCGATCTACCCAGCGGCCATCACCCGGCTCGATCGATCCGGCAACTTCGTGTGGGCCAAGACCCTCATCGACGGCAACATGAATGGCTTCGAGGCGCTCGCCCAGGGCGGCGGCGTGATCGCGATCGCGAGCACGATCAATGTCGGCGCGGCGATCGACGGCGTCGAGACCTACGCGCTGCCGCCGGTACAGGGCCAGCCCGCCGCGCTCGGCGACGTCTTCCTCGGAGCCCTCGATCTCGACGGCAACGTGCTGTGGACGCGCGTGCTCGGGACCAACACCAGCTCGGATTACGCCACGGCAATGGTGGTCGATGCGCTCGGCAACACCACCATCGCGGTGCAGCGGCTCGGGTCCCCCCGCGACACCGAGCTGGTGCAGCTCGACGCTGCGGGCGAGGTGCGATGGCGGCGCGCGAGTGACACCGTGATCTACGACCTGCGCATCGCCAGCGACGGCACGCTGGTCGCCGGTGGCAACATCGCCACTGCGACCGGGCACGCGACCGTGGCGCGCCTCGATCCCAACGACGGCCGCGTGCTGTGGGCCGCGGGCGACGCGAGCGTCGACCCACCCGTCTATCACGTCGCGGCTTCGCCGACCGGCGAGGTGCTCGCGGCCGGCCGCTTCGCCGGCAATGCCGTGGTCGCGGGCCACGACCTCGTCGCCGCCGGGGCCCACGACCTGTTCGTCGCCGCGTGGTCCGAGCAGGGTGAGCCGCTGCGCGCGTGGTCGCTGGGTGGCAGCTCCGACGAGTTCGTGCACTCGCTCGACGTCGACGGCCAGGGTGACGTGATCGTCGGCATGGTCTTCGACGCCGAGACCGCCTCGGGCCCGTTCTCGCGGGTCTCCGCCGGGAGCTGGGACGTCGCGTTGGCGTACTTCGATGCGGCCGGCATCGCCACCGCGCTGGTTCCGATCGCCTCGGGCCCGGGCTACGCGACGCTCGGCGACGTCGCGGTCAACGAGGACGACGAGGTCTACGTGATGGGCGGCTGGCGCGGGAACTCGGAGTTCGGCCCGAGCAACGGCGCAGAGGAGATGTTCTTCGGGCGCCTACGCTGCGCCGACGCCGAGGCGCCCCTGCGCCTGCGCGACGTCACTGCAGTGCGACGCGACGGCGCGGTCGATCGCACGCAGTATTTCTGCGCCCAATCCAGCGCCGCGTGGAACAACTGCAAGGCGGTGCATCTGCTCGGTGCGACCGGATCCACCTACGACTATCCCGGCGCCAGCTACGACGGATGGTTGATGGTCGGCCACACCTTCGGCGCCCGCGCGCAGACGGCGTTCTCGACCACGATCGACTACCTCGCGCCCGACGGCACCCGCGAGTCCATCACCGCCGACTTCCCGGCATTCGACACCTCCGACGACGGTGGCAAGATGCTGTTCTACGTCGCCGACGATGGCTCGACGTACTACGCCGACGCCGAGCACGATGGCTATCACTACGCCGGCGAGGTGCTCACGCCTGCGCAGGCGATGGTGCCGGAGCACCTGGCGCGCAGGGCCGGGCAGTAGGGCGCGCGCCCGCGGGCCCACGATGAAGCGTGCGGCGCCCCGGCGACGTCCTCGAAGGCCTGTGGTTGGCCTCGATGGGGTCGCCGTCGCGGTGTGATTGTCCACGCATGGGCACTCGCGGATGCGGCGAAACCTGCGAGGGGGCCCCGCGGATCGAAGCCGGATCATGCCGTTCATTCGTTCCGCCGCGAGACCTCCACGGGGGCTGCTACCATCCGCCGCGATGCATCGCTGGTCCCGCGTTCCCCTGTTCGTCCTCGCGCTGGCCGCTTGCCGCGAGACCGCGACGACCGAACCCGAGGTCGCCGGCGGTGGCGGAGGCAAGATGACGAGCACCGATGGCGCCCCCGGCGTCCCACCGACCCGCCGGGAGGACGTGGTCGACACCATCCATGGGCGCGAGGTCGCCGATCCCTATCGCTGGCTCGAGGACGTCGCCACCGCCGAGGTGAAGGCCTGGATGAAGGCGCAGGACGCCCACGCGCGCGCGCGGCTCGAGGCGTTGCCCGGGCGCGCGGAGCTCGAGAAGCGCCTCGCGGAGCTGTCGTACATCGACTCGGTGTCGCCGCCCACCCACCGCGGCGAGCGGTACTTCTACACCCGCAGCCATCGCGACAAGGAGAAGGACATCTACTACGTCCGCAAGGGCGAGCAGGGCAAGGAGGAGGTCCTGATGGACCCGAACACGCTGAGCCCCGACGGCAGCGTGTCGGTGCACGGCATCATGCCCAGCCGCAGCGGTCGCTACCTCGCCTACAAGCTGTCGCGCAACAACGCCGACGCCTCGACGATGTACGTGCGCGACCTCGACACCGGCGCCGAGATGCCGACCGACACCATCGAGGGCGCGCGCTATGCCTACGCCGCGTGGTTGCCCGACGACTCGGGCTTCTACTACGTCAACCTCCCGACCGATCCGAGCATCCCGGTCGAACAGCTGCCTGGCCACGCGGAGGTCCGCTTCCACGCGCTCGGCAGCGACCCCAGCAAGGACCCCGTCGTTTACCCCGCGGCCCACGATCCCACGCGGTTCGTGAACGCGAGCGTCTCACGCGACGGCCGGTGGTTGTTCGTCACGCATCAGCGGGGCTGGGCCGCGACCGACGTGTACGTCGCCGATCTGCACGGCAAGCGCGGGAAGCCGGATCCCAAGCGTCGCGTCGCGCCCGAGTTCAAGCCGCTGGTGAAGGACCAGCCGGCCGTCTACGGCGCGGGTGCGTGGAAGGACAAGTTCTACGTCTACACCAACGACGGCGCGCAGCGGTACCGCGTGATGCGGGTCGATCCGGCCAAGCCCGCGCGCGCGGACTGGCAGGAGCTGGTGCCCGAGAGCGACGCGGTGCTCGACGGCATGCAGATCATCGGCGGCCATCTCGTGTTGTCGTACCTGCGGGACGCCCACTCCGAGCTCGAGGTCCGCACGCTCGACGGCAAGCTGGTGCGCAAGGTCGAGCTGCCGGGTCTGGGCAGTGCGTCGGGCATGCTCGGCGAGCCCGACGAAGACGATGCCTACTACTACTTCAGCTCGTTCACCGAGGTGCCGCAGATCTATCGAACCTCGATTGCGAGCGGCAAGACCGAGCTGTGGCAGAAGATCGAGCTGCCGGTCGACACCTCGAAGTTCGTCACGGAGCAGGTGTGGTTCCAGTCGAAGGACGGCACCAAGGTCCCGATGTTCGTCGTCCATCGCAAGGACATGGAGCGGCGCGGCGACAACCCCACGCTGCTCACCGGCTACGGCGGGTTCAACGTCAGCCTCGAGCCCGGCTTCAGCTCGCGCGCGGTGCTGTGGCTCGAGCGGGGCGGCGTGTACGTGGTCGCAAACCTCCGCGGCGGCGGCGAGTTCGGCGAGGCGTGGCACCGCGCCGGCATGGGCGAGCACAAGCAGAACGTCTTCGACGACTTCGCTGGCGCCGCGAAGTGGCTGATCGACAACGACATCACGCGGCCCGACAAGCTCGCCATCATGGGCGGCAGCAACGGCGGTCTGCTGGTTGGCGCCGCCATGACGCAGCACCCCGAGCTGTTCGGCGCCGTGGTCTGTGCGGTGCCGCTGCTCGACATGGTCCGCTACCACCGCTTCGGGGCGGGCCGCACGTGGATCAGCGAGTACGGCTCGGCCGAGGACCCGAAGCAGTTCGAGACCTTGTTCGCGTACTCGCCGTACCACCACGTCGCGAAGGACACCGCCTATCCGTCGCTGCTGATGCTGTCGGCCGACAGTGACGACCGCGTCGATCCGATGCACGCGCGCAAGTTCGTCGGCGCGATGCAGGCGGTCTCGTCCAAGCCAGTGTTGCTGCGGATCGAGGAGAACTCGGGGCACGGCGGCGCGGACATGACCAAGAAGGAGATCGCGCAATCCGTCGACACCTTCTCGTTCCTGATGCGCGAGCTCGGCGTCGAGGGCTGACGCGTCAGCGGCCCGGTGACACCGGCGCGGGGCTCGGCGCGGGCGGGTCGGGCTCGCGCCGCTCGAGCCACAGCGCCACCGCGAGCGCCACGATCGCGGCCAGCACCACCGCGATCGTGACCTTCACGCGGTCGAGCGGTGCGCGTCCGACCAGACGACCGGACTCGCCGTGCACGACGATGCGCCAGGGCCGACCGCGGTACGCGAACGCGCCGATGTAGATCGGCAGTGCATCGAGCTCGAGCGCCACGCCGTGCAGGCGAGCGGTCGCGCCGGCGTCGTGCAGGTGCTCGCGCGCCGTGACCTCGCGCAGCCGCTCAGCCTGCAGCGCACGTTGGATCTGCGCGCGCGCACCCGCCTCGCTGAGATTGGGCAGCTCCCGCGTGATCTCGGCGTCGTCGTCGAGCCACGGACGCCGACGGGTCGAGAAGCCGCCGAGCGCGTCGAGCTCGCGCTGCGAGATGCCCAGCGAGGCCGGCACCAACGCCTGCGCGGGCGCGCGATCGATGCCGCTGCGCGGGCGTCGACCGCTGCGGGTGTCGGCGCGCACCAAGCCGGCCCAGTGCAGCTCGACCTCGGCGCGGGCCCGCCACGCCGGCAACCACAGCGGTCGCAGCTGCACCACCGCCGCACCGAGGTCTCGCGCATGCCACCACGAGCTGCGGGTCCACGTCGCGAAGCGCTCCCGGGCCAGCGCCTCGTCGATCGCGAAAGGGATGACCTCGCGCGGCGGCGGCGGTGGGCGGTCGAGCGGCACCGGGACCAGCGCGACCGCGGCGCAGAAGCGGCAGCGTGCCCGCGCGTGATCGGCATCGAACGTCACCGTGCCGCCGCAGGCGTCGCACCGCACGACGATCACGACCACACCCCCGCCAGCCACATCCACGCCACCACCACCACGGCGATCGTCATCGCGGCGATCGTCACCTTGCCACGATCGATCGGCGGCCGGCCGACGCAGCGCCCGCACTGGCCGTGCACCAGCAGTCGATGCGTGCGGCCGCGGTGGCGATAGCTCGCGATCCACACCGGGACCAGCGCGAGCTTGGGCGGGGCGAAGCGCACCTCGGTCGCGATCGACGTGATGCTCGGGTGATCGCCCGGGAGCACCTCGGCCTCGATGCGGCGCGTGGCGGCGGCGCGTGCGGCCGTCATCGCCGCATGGGCGACCTCGTCGGCCCGCAGCGCCGGCAGCTCGGCCGCGAAGCCGGCGAGCACGCGGGGATCGAAGGCCACCGCGGTGCCGAGATCGAAGCGGCCCAGGCCCGCGACCTCGTGCTCGTGCAGCGCGGTCGAGCCGCACTGCAGCTGTGCCACGAACTCACCGACGGCGGTGCCGCGCAGCTCGTGCCACTCGGTCTCACGCACGCGCTGCTTGCGGGCTCGGCCGTGCTCGTCGCGGACCACCTCGGTGCGCCACCAGTCGATCCCGATGCGGGCCCGCCAACGCGACTGTGTCACGCCATCGAACGCGTAGTACGGCACCAGCACGCCGCGCAGGGCCTTGGGTCGCAGCTGCCCGCTGCGGGCCAGCTGCCGCAGCTCGCGGGGCGCCCAGAACGCGTCCGCGACGTGCTCGCGCAGCCGTGTCGTCGCCGCCCGCTCGGACACGACGAACGGGCACACCGCATCGATGTGGGCCGCGGCACTGGCATCGACGAGCCGCGATCCGCACCAAGGACATTGGTCTGCGATCCGCTCCGCCGGCAGCGACACCACCGCGCCGCAGGCCTCGCAGCTGCGCGCGATTCGACCAGTGTGCGGCTCGTCCACGTGTCGCATGATGGAACTCCGACGCTGCACCGTCGGCAATCTGGCGGGCGGGGCCACAACTTCGACACGCGCGGGTCCGTTCCCGTCCGCTCGGGGATCGCACCGGACCGACCGAACTACGCGAAAGCACGGGCCGTCGCGCCGTGTCGCGATCGATCGGCCGCGGTCCCACGCGAAACCCTGCGGCCCGCCCTGGGACGATCGACGGGAACACCGGACCGCGATCGGACGTGCCTCGATATGGTACGGCGCCTGCACTCGTTGTTCGGGTGTCAGGCCAGCACCCGAGCTCCGTTGGGTTTGGCAGGACGGGAGGAACGACCATGCAAGCTCCGAATCTCCGCTACTACGCCTTCGTGTCGCGCTTCGTCGATGCGGTGACGACCGAGGCGATGGCGAACGAGGTGCAGCGCGTCCGCGAGGCGCGGTTGTTCGACAAGGCCCGTCGGTCGCTCGACGACGCCAGCGGCACCGTGCCGGTGGCGGTCAAGCGCGCAGCGTGAGGCGGAGCCGACGCGGTTGCGTGGGCCGCCCGTGGGCGCGACGACGGCGGTGATGGACGCCGTCGTCGCCCCGACGCGAGGGCTACTTGTTGGCCAGCGCGCGGATGCCGTCGACCAGCTTCTGCGAGAACGCGATCTCGCCGACCTGCGGACCCGACGGCGAATACGTGGTCGTGATGACCACGTCGTTCAGATCGCTGCCGATGCCGGTCGGGATCTTCGCGGCCTCCTCGGGCGGCGCGAGCGTGGCGATCCACGCGAGCATGCCCTTGACGTTGAGGGCCATGACCGCCGACGCGCCCGGTGTGCGCGCGAGCGCCTTGTCGAGCCCCGGATCACCGGCCAGCGAGGCGCTGCCCGCCATCGCGTCCACGACCGCCTTGGTCGAGGCCTCGTCGGCGGCCGAGCCGACGATCCACGCGACCTTGCCATCGCGCTCGACGCGGTTGACGACGAGCTTGAGCCCGCCGAGCTTGGTCTCCCACTCGGCCAGCTTGGCGCCGCCGTCCTTGCGCATCTCGGCCTTCACCTCGTCGGTGGGCTCGATGACCCAGCGATCGACGGCGACCTCGCCGACCTTCGCGGCGTCGAACTGGAAGCTCCACGTGACCTTCTTGGCCGCGTCGGCGCCGAGCAACGACTCGACGGTGAAGCCGCCCGACCAGGTCTTCCAGGCCTCGCGGGCGTTGACGCCGTCCTTGAGACCGAACACGGCCGCGAGCGCGCCGACGCTGCCGGGCTCCTGCATGAGTGCCAGCGCGGAGTGACCGGAGTAGGTCGCACGGGCCTCGTTGGCGAACGCGATGAGCGCGGCCTCGGTCTGCCCGGCGTCCTTGCCCAGTGCCTCGGCATAGCCCTTCACGAGCGCGCTGCGGAGCTCCTTCACCGGGCCGGAGTCGAGTGCCTCGGACATGTGCGCGTTGAAGCCCATCACGCCCCAGCTCGAGCGCGGCAGCGACGACACGAACGCGGCATCGACCGGGCCGGCGGAGGTGATCTCGTACTGCTTCGCGAGCTCGGTGCCGGGCTTGGGCTGCAGCGCGTAGGTCAGCTCGAGGCCGGCGCCGTCGACCGACATCGCCATCGAGAACTGCTGCATCTCCTGCATCATCTTGAGCGTGCGCTCGTTCGACTTCATGCCGTACTCGGCCATGGCGCCGGCGAACTTCTCGCCCGCGCTGCCGCCGGTCGGCAGCGTCGGGGGCTTGGCCATGGCGTCGAACACCGGACGGAGCTCGGCGTCGTAGCGACGCATGAGGTCGGCGGGGTAGGCGACGATCTCGACGTCGGTCGCCATGCCGCTGGCGCGCCCGATGATCGAGTCCGCGAGGTAGCCCTTGGCCTTGCCGAACAGCTCGTCGGCGTTGCTGACGATGACCTCGCCGCCGAGGTCGTCGATGAAGAGGTCCTGGCCGTTCACCGAGTACTTCGCGATGTGCGAGCCCGCGTCGGTCTGCTTGCCCTCTTCACCGAGGTCGGTGACGAGCTGCTTCGAGCCACCGGTGTAGCCGATCACGCAGGCCAGCGGCGCCTTGGTGGTGGTGCTGTCGACCAGCGCGCAGCCCATCGGCTTGGCGAGGTCGAGGTTGGTCGCGAGTGCGCTGCGTGAGCCCAGCGCACCGCCGCCCATCGTGCGCAGGAACGACTCGTCGACGAACTGCGCGGCCGACTCGGGCGCGATCTGGGTCTTGATCTCGCCCAGCAGCACCGACGGGTTGGCGAACATGACGTGCGCGAGCACGTCGCCGTGGGTGAGCGAAGGCGCGACCACCGGCGCGTCGCCGGTCGGCGTTGGCGCCTTGGCGTCGGGCGTCTTGGCGTCGGGTGCCTTGCCGTCCTTGGTGTCGGCGTCAGCGACCTTGCCGTCCTTGCTCTCGGTGCCCTTGGCATCCGCGGGCTTGGCGTCGTCCTTCTTGCACGCGATCGCCAGCGACGCGACCATCATGAGTGGCGCGAAGCGAGCGAGCCCGCGGGGACGCGCGACGATGGAACGATCGGAGCGGATGTTCTCGATGGGTGTCATGGGGTGCTTTGACCTCGCGCGGAGGATACGCCACGATGGTTGGGATGAAGCGTCGAATCGGCGCCGTGGGGTTTGCGCTCGGTGTGGTGTGCACCCTGGTCGCAACTGCGGCACTGGAGCCCGGTCTGCGGGCTGCATCGGCGCCGCGGCTCGATCGTGCGGGCTTCGACCAGGCGGTGGAGGCGGTGTTCTCCCGCTACTACGAGCCGGTCGACGAGGCCGCGTTGTTGTCCGCGGGACTGTCGGCGATGTTGGGCGAGCTCGATCCCCACAGTCACTTCCTGAGCGCCGCCGATCGCAAGGCGCTGCGCCGCCACAAGCACTCGGGTGAGACCGGGCTTGCGATCGCGATGCGCACCGAAGCTGCTTCGCGAGCGCGTCGCCTCGAGGTGCTGGCGGTGGCGCCCGACTCCCCGGCGGCGCGCGAAGGCCTGCGCCCGGGCGATGCGGTGGTCGAGATCGCCGGCAAGTCCGTCGACGCGCTCGCATCGCAGCGCGAGGCCGAGCTCCTGCTGGTCGGTGCGATCGGCGACGAGGTCGCGTTGTTGGTCCAGCCCGCCGACGGCAACGGCCCCCGTGCGGTCGAGTTGGTGCTCGCGCGCCCCAGCACGAAGATGCTCGAGACCGCGGTCGTGCGCGACGAGGCGGGGCGCAGCTACGTGCACGTGGTCCTGCGGCGCTTCGGGGCCGAGAGCGGTGACGCCTTCAAGCGCGCGATCGAGGCCCGACGCCATGCGCTCGGCAAGGACCTCGCCGGCATCGTGATCGACCTGCGCGGCAACCCCGGCGGCGAGGTCGGCGAGGCGCTGGTCATCGCCGATGCCTTCGTCGCCGACGGGGTGTTGATGCGGACCCGCGGACGCGGCGGGCGAATCCTACGCGAGGAGTCCGCACACGCCTCCGGCACCGATCTCGCCACGCCGATCGTCGTGCTGCAGGACCGCCACAGCGCGTCGGCATCGGAGCTGTTGGCGGCCGCCCTGCAAGATCGCGGGCGTGCGCGCGTCGTCGGTGAGCGCAGCTACGGCAAGGGCACCGTGCAGGAGGTGATGGGCCTGCCCGACGGCTCGGTCGCGACCTTCACGATCGCGCGCTACTACTCGCCCGACGATCGCCTGGTCGACGGCAGCGGCGTGACACCCGACGTCGCGGTCGCGTTGACCGGCGACATGCCGGTCGTGGGCGAGAAGGATGTCGGCGTCACGGCGGCGATCCGGGCGCTCGGAGCTCCGTAGCCGTTGCTCACGCGAGGATGCGGCGGGCCGCGAGCGCGCCGGAGTCGAGCTCGCGCTTGCGCTCGAGGTAGCGGCCGCCGAGCGCCGCGACATAGAAGCGCTCACCGTCGATCTCGATGGTCTCGACGCTGAGATCGAGCGCGCGACCGTCCCGCTTGATGCGCGGGATGGCCTGCCCGCGGCCCACGATGGGCGTCACTGCGGCCAGCATCGAGAGATCCAGCGAACCCCGCGAGCGTGCGACCAGCATGCCGTCGTCGTCGACCACCAGCAGCGCGTCGAGCTTGGCCCGCGCCGCGGCGCTGGTCAGTGCGAGCTCGATCGCCACCGCGGTCGAGCTCGAACGCCGCTTGCGACGATCGAAGAGGGGTCCGCCCGGGCGCGGGAGCGGCTGCACACGGAAGCTCTTCTGACCGTGAAAACGGGGGTTCTCGGGGTCCATGCCACTATCCTACATGTAGGCGGCGGCCGAACAAGTTTCCGGCCGAAGCGGTGCTCCGTGCGGCCGGGATCGGGCTACGGCTGCGCGCCACGGGCTTCAAGGACCCGCGCTCGTGCGGCGATGCAGAGCAAGCATGAGCTCCGAGTCGACCCATCATCTGCGGCTCGTCGCGTCCGAACCCGAGCTGCCGCCGACCACCATGGCGGTCGACGAGGTCCGTGCGACGCGGCGAAGCGTCGCGCGGTTCCTGCGTGCCTTGCAGGCGAGCGGGCATGCGTTCGCGAGCTGGCCCAGCGAGTTGGTGTCGCGCCTGGCCCATGCCGATGCCGTGACCGCCCGCTACCTCGCGCGTGACGACGCCGCGGCCCCGGACGCCGGTGTGCTCGAGGCCACGCGGGCGCTGCACGCGGTCGTGCGTGCGGTGGTGGCCGGTCTCAACGGCCACGAGCGCGCGCGCCTGCGATCGTTCGAGCTCGCGATCCGCGTCGATCCCTCGGAGCTGTCGGCGCCGCTCGTTCATCCCCATCGCGCGCCCGAGGACGAAGCCCCCGCGGCCAACGAGCTGCGCCCACGCTCGCTGCGGACGGGTCTCGGCGACGCCGACGAGGCCACGCTCGGCGCCATCGCGCGTCGTCTGGGCCTGTCGCGCCGGTTGGGCACCGACGGCGATCCGGAGGCCCGCATGCTGCTCGCCGCCGACGTCGAGCGAGTGCTGCGCGACGACCACCTGCTCGGGATCTTGGTGGCGACGCTGTCGACCGCGGCGCTCGAGCTGCTGGCAGTGCTGGTTCGCGATCGCCTCGACGAGCGCGCGATCGAAGCCGTGTTGTCGCAGCCGACCCTGGCGCTCGCGGTCGGCGACGCGGCACAGCCGACCACGCCGTGCACCGAGCTCGAGCACTGTGGGCTGGCGTTTCGCGGCGACGCGCAGGGCCGGCGCCTGTGGGTGCCGGTCGAGCTGTGTCACCGCCTCGACGGCGTGTTGCGGGCGATGGGCAGCTGACGCGCGTGGGCCTACGCGCCACACGCCGCGGTGCGGGCGTTGCTGGCGGCTTGGCACACGCTGGTGTCCATGCACGCGGCGTCGGCCAAGCAGTCGTACAGCGCGATGACGGCATCGCGGCACGCCGGGCCCTGCGCCTCGTAGTGCGAGTTCATCTCGACGCACGATGCGGTGCAGGTCTCGAGGTCGGTCGAGCCGGGGTTGCAGTCGGCGTTGTGCATGCACCACGGTCGACAGCTCTGCTCGAGCTCGTCGTCGAAGTTGCCGGTCGAGGCCCCGCCCGACCCGCCGCCTTCGCCGGCCTGCGTCGGTTCGCGGCTGCACGCGATCGCGAGGCACGACACCAGGGTGAGGACGGTCAGGCGCTGCACCGCGGCATCGTCGCGCGGGGCTCTTCCGCGTTCAAGCGCGCGTGGTAGTCTCGCGCGGCGAGAAGGCCATGGGCGCACCGACCGACATCGCGCACTCGATCGGACGCAACGCGTTGCTGGTGACGTGGGACGACGGTAGCCACAGCGAGCTGGCGATCCCCTACCTTCGCAGCTGGTGCCCGTGCGCGCAGTGCCAGGGCCACGGCGACGTCGTGCGCCAGCTCGAGGTGGCGCCGGACATCGCCGCCGTCGGTCTCTACGAGATGGGCGCGTACGCGCTCGGCATCCGCTTCTCGGACGGTCACGACGCTGGCATCTACGCGTGGACTTGGCTGCGGCAGCTCTCGCACGAGGCCGAGCCGCTCGGCCCCAAGCGGGGCCGCTTTCGCGGTGGGCGCTTCGAGCCCGTGCCCGACCCCGCGTAGGGTTGCGGGTGCCCCAACAGGCGCCGGCCTCGAGGGCCCGGGGCCGCCGGCGCCCGGTCGCGGCGGGGCCCTGCGAGGGGCAGGAAAGACCGGCGATCGCGCGTGAGAAGTGTCGCGTGCGCGTGCGCATGGGGTTACACTCCGCGCATGGCTGTCGACGCCGCGGATGCCGAGCTGGTCTCGAAGATGCTCAAGCGTTGGGCAGGTTGGGACCGCGTGCCCGACGACGTGCTCGGACAACTGAACCAGATCGCGGAGCTGCTCGACGTCAAGCGCAAGCGCTCGTTGTTCCGCCGCGGTGAGCCCGGCCCGGGCTTGTTCCTGGTCAAGTCGGGCGAGTTCAAGCTGAGCCTCATCTCGAGCGAGGGTCGCGAGCAGATCCTCTACCTCGCGGAGCCCGGCAAGATGATCGGCGAGGGCTTCCTGCCCCGCGACGTGCAGTGCGCCGCGAGTGCCTTCGCGATGGCCGACTCCGAGGTGTACCGCTTCGAGACCGACGCGGTCGTCAAGCTCACCGCCCGATCCGAGGCGCTCGCGTTCGCGCTGATGCGCCACATGGCCTTCCGCGCCAACCGCCTCATCGATCTCGTGCTCGACCTGTCGCTGCGTTCGGTCGAGCGTCGGCTGGCCTCGTTCCTCTTCACGCTCGCGGTGCGCAACGGGGCCGAGCCCGGCAAGCAGACCGTGATCCCGCGCCAGCTCGACATGAACACCGTCGCGGCGCGTCTGGGCACCGTCCGCGAGGAGATCTCGCGCGCGCTCAACCGGATGCAGCGCAACGGCATCCTGAACCTGAGCCGCCAGGAGATCGTCGTGTTGGATCTGTCGGCGCTCGAGCGCGTCACCTACGAATGATCGCGCGTCGTCGAGGGCACCTTCGATGGTGGTGGTGTGCAGCGATCGCTGCGCCTGCGTGCGGCGAGTCGAGCCCGGTGTCGACCCCGGCGGCCGTCGACGCGCCGGCCGATCCGCACGCGGCCGAGAAGGACCGCAGCGGTGTCCCGGTGCGCGACCCGGCCGCCTGCACCGACTACTCCACGTTGGATCCCGCGTCGCTGCCACCGCTGCCGGAGGGCAAGTTCGTCGAGGTGTTGCAGCAGGTGTGGCTCAAGGTGCTCGAGAAGCACTACGACCCGAAGCTCGGCTGCAAGGACTGGCCCGCGCTGC
>WBZX01002327.1_pt1 | contig 13004 bp, 8 predicted proteins | sample 5204211 | NCBI WGS metagenome assembly WBZX01 (sample SAMN12344362, study PRJNA552823) | activated sludge metagenome | biome: Activated sludge suspended growth; feature: Nitrification reactor; material: Wastewater; isolation source: activated sludge from nitrification reactor of wastewater treatment...
CGCGCACGCAGGCAGCGGCGGAGGTCCGAGGAGCGTCCGCCTCTCCCGGGATCGACTGGGCGGACGTCGGGAAGCTCGCGCTCGTGTGGTGCGTCGTCGCGTCGCTGATCGCGATCTCGCGGGAGCCGGCGGCGACGGTGCAGCACCGCGTGAAGGAGACGTCGGACGTCTACGCGCTCCCACCTCCCGACGTGGTGACGGCGATGTCGCTCGGGCACCGCGCCGCCTTCGCCGACTACCTGTGGGCCGGCGTGCTCGTCGAGCAGGGCCTCCACACGGCGGACAGGCGGCGCTTCGAGAACATGCCGTACCTGATCGACACCATCAACGAGCTCGATCCGACGTTCCGCGATCCGTACCTGCTCATCGAGGCGCTGACGGTGTTCCAGGTGAACGGCGTGGCCGAAGCGGACGTCCGGAGGGCGCGGCAGATCATCGAGCGCGGCGTGCGCGAGCTGCCGAACGACGCGGAGCTCCTCAGCTCGGCGGGCGCCTTCATCGGGATGATCGCGCCGTCGTCGTACCTGACCGACCCGGCCGAGAAGGAGCGGTGGACGGTGGACGGCGCGGCGTACCTCGCGCGCGCTTCCGAGCTGGGCGACGACAAGAAGCTCGTCGGCTGGCAAGCGCTCGGTGGGTACAACTTGCTTCGAAAGACGGGGCGGCACCGCGAGGCGGTGGAGTTCCTCCAGCACGCGCTCGCGGGCACGGACGACGAGGAGCTTCGCAAGCAGATCAAGGCGACCCTCGACAAGCTCGCGCAGACCGACGTCGCGCTCGAGAAGGGCGAGCAACGCAAGGCGATGGCGGCGTTCCGGCGACGGCAGGATCGCTTCGACGAGATCTGGCGGACGACGTACCCGCTCGCGAGCCGGACCGCCGCGCTCGTGATGGGGCCGCCCTTCGATCCAGCCTACTGCGCGGGAGGGCGCCACCGCGACGACGAGCGGTGCGCGCTCGACTGGGCGGGCTGGTCCGCGCGCATCGGGGCGTCGCAAGCGGGGAAGTAGAGGGGTTCGGAGACGCGGTGAGGGGGCCTTCGGTGGGGGAGGGCGCCTGTCGCGCCCCCAAGAAATCCTGGGGATGGGTCACTCCTCGCGGGCGGCGCCGGAGCGGAGGAGAGCGTCGATGTCCTCGTCCGTGAGGCCGGCGTCGCGGAGGATCGCGCGCGTGTGCTCGCCCTTCTTCGGCGGCGGCGCGGGCGCGAAGTCCCTCGGCGTGATCGGGAGGCGCAGCTGCGGGACGGGGCCGCGCGGCGTGTCGAGCGTGAAGAAGAGGCCCCGCGAACGGAGGTGCGGATCGGCTTGGATCTCCGAGGGATCGAGCGCGGGTTCGAGGCAGCAGTCGCGCTCCGCGGCGAAGGCGACCCACTCTTCGCGGGTCTTGCTCGCGAAGATGGCGGCGATCTTCGCCTTGAGCTCGGCCTGGTGCGGGCCGGGGACGAGGCCGTCCATCGACGCTTCGAGGCCGGCGCCCGCGCAGAAGCTCATCCAGAACTTGGGCTCCAGGGCGGCGAGCGTCATCGGGTGGCCGTCCTTGGAGAGGTACGTCTGGTAGGCGGCGATGCCTCCCGTGAGCGGCTCGTCGCCGCGACGCACGCGCTCGCCCGCGAGGGCCGACGCCATCGCGGTGCTGGCGAAGCCGAGGATCCCGTCGGTCATCGCGATGTCGAGGACGGCGCCCTGCCCCGTGCGATCACGATCGCGCAGCGCCGCGAGGATCGCGATCACGCACCACATGCCGCCGCTGACGTCCGCGAGCTGCGTGGCCGGCACCTGCGGCGCGGCGCCGACAGGCCCCTGCGCGCCGAGGACGCCGGCCCGAGCGAGGTAGTTGAGGTCGTGGCCGGCGCGCTGCGCGAGCTCGCCCGTCTGGCCGTATCCGGTGAGCGCACAGACGATGAGGCGCGGGTTCTCGCGGCGGAGCACGTCGTGGCCGAGGCCGAGCCGATCGAGCACGCCGGGGCGGAACTGCTCGAAGAGGACGTCGTACGAGCGGACGATGCGCAGGAAGGCGGCCTTGGCGTCGGGCTTCTTGAGGTCGATCACAGCGCTCCGCTTGCCGCGGTTGAGCAGCTGGAACGCCGCGGACTCGCCGCCCGCGTGGGGCGCCATGTAGCGCAGGTAGTCGCCGCCGCCCGCGTCCTCGATCTTGTCGATGGAGGCGCCGAGATCGGCGAGGACGAGCGTCGCGAAGGGACCGGGCAGGAGCCGGGTCAGGTCGAGAACACGGATGTCTTGGAGGGGACGCACGCGAGGTGCGTAGTGCGGAGAGAGGCGGGACGGAAGCTCAGGAAGCCTTCTCGAAGTCGAAGAGCTTCGAGAGCTTCATCGCGAGCATCTGGTTGCCGGCGACCTTGAGCTTGCCGCCGAAGAAGAGCTGCATGCCGTTGGCCTGCGGGTTCTCGTGGAGCTTCTGGAAGTCCTCCGACGAGATGGTGATCGAACACTCGGCGCCGCCGGGGTTGCCGGGCTTGGCGGAGGGCGTGTCGCTCTTGAGGTCGATGAACCACTCCCCGCCGCCGTCGCCGGTGACGTTCATCTGGAAGGTGGCGCCGATCTGCTTCGCGGCGTCCTGGTGCTTGGCAATGCCCTCAGGGAGGGTTTCGTTGAAGAGCTTCTGGATGTCGACGGCCATGGTTTGTCTCCCGATTTACGCGCTGTGTAGGCGCGCTATGAATCGCGCGTCAAGCCGATCGGCTCAAGGAAATGCGCGCTGCCTCGATGGGGTGGTCGACGCCCTTCAGCCGGGCCGCGTAGCGCTCGCGGACGAGCTCGGGGGCGAGGACGCCGGCCTGGATGGCGTGGTCGGCGAGGGAGGCCTCGACGACGACCTCGCCGCCGCGGGCCTCGCCCTGGAGGCGCGCGGCGATGTTGACGGTCTGGCCGAAGTAGTCGAGCACGCCGTTGGCCGTGACGACGAAGCAGGGGCCGCCGAAGACGCCGAGCTTGATGTGCGTGCGGCCGTGCAGCTCGCCGTGCTGCCGGAACGCCTCGAACGCGCGGAGGATCGCGAGGGACGCGGCGAGGCCGTCGAGGTCGTCGCCGAAGGCGGCCATCACCGCGTCGCCGATCGTCTTGACGAGGGTGCCGCCGCTCTCCTCGAGGATGCCGAGGAGGACGTCGAAATGGTCCTGGACGAGGCGGAAGGCCGCGGCGTCGCCGGCCGAGGAGTAGAGGGCCGTCGAGCCGGTGAGGTCGCTGAAGAAGAGGCCGACGCGCGACACCTTGAGGGCGACGCCGGGGCGGAGCGTGTCCGACGAGAACTGCCTTCGAAAGCCGGGCATCGCGGTGACGTCGCGCGCCGTCGCGGCGCTCCGCGCCCACGTCGCGCGCTCGATCTTGGCGTGCGCCTCGTCGGCGGAGGCGCTCGCGAGGGCGATGGATCCGCCGGGCGCGATCGCGAGCGGCTCCGCGCGTGACGCGCCCGCGCCGAGCGACGCGGCGTCCAGGTCGAGGCGCGCGGGCGCTCCTTCGCGGACGTCGACGCGCTCCGCGGCGCCTCCACGCACGAAGAGGCGATAGGGCCCCTCCTCGCGGGGGACGACGAGGATCGCCTGGCCGCGCGCCGGCAAGATGGACTGCGCGACGACGTGCGGGGTGCGCGCCGGGCCGCCGACGCAATAGGGGCCGGCGTCGACGTCCCGGACCGCGCGGGTGGGCGCGAACGTGGCCTCGACCGCCTCGTCGAGGTCGACGGCGAACGCGATGTCGCAGAGCTGGCAGGCCCCGTGCTCGCCGAGCTGCGCGAGCGAAGGGAGGGTGTCGGCGGCGGTGCGGCAGCTCGGACAGACGACCTCCCAGCGGAGCTCCAGCATCCCGGCCCCGACGGCGCGGAGGCACGCCGTGAGGACGTCGCGCCTCGGGAGCTGCCACGCGTCGGCGAGCTCGAACGGGCGGATGCGCGCGACGTCGGCGTCGTCCGCGTGGCGGACGTGGTCGGCCAGGCGCCGCGCGAGCGCGGGGTCCACGTGCGCCTCCAGGTCGCGGAGCGAGCGGGCGAGGGCGCCGGCGTGCGCCGCGGCGCGACGGACGGCGTGCGGCTTCCCTCCGGCGGCGAGCGACGCGTCGATCGAGAGGATCTCCTGCGCGATGCGGCCGAGGCTCTGCGCGCCCTGGTAGCGGAGGACGGGCGCGAGGAGCGCGATCTTCGGCGCGACGGAGAGGCGGATCGTCAGGCGCGTGCCGCCTCGATCTCCGGGGGCGAGCGCGAAGGTGAGCTCGATCCAGTCGATGGGACCGGAGCGCATCCGGCGCAGGATCTTGAAGTGATCGAGGTACACCCACTCGAAGGGGCGCTCCTCGTATTCGACCGGGAAGCCGCCGAGTCGCGTGCTCACCCGGTAACGGGCGGCCGACGGGCCCGACAGCGGAGACACCGAGAGGCGCGCGAGGCCGATGGCCCTGTTGGTTCGATCGGTGTCGGTGATGACAGTCCACAGGCTGTATGCGTCACTGCGGCACTGGAGGATGCGTTCGCTGACGACGACTCTGGCCATGCGGTCCCCTGACGAAGGCGTTGCTGCCGGAGATCTCTTATCACGGCCGAAGCGCAGACCTCGGCGCGGCTTTTACGCGCGGATGGGGGCGGCGGGTCCGGCACGCGGGAGGGGCGAGTCGGAGGCGCGCCTTGGGGCGGCGAGGCGACGTGAGGTTTGGCGCGGGGGCAAGAAGGGAGGACGAAAGGAGATCGGGCGGCCGCCAGCGCGCGAAGCGGAGGCCCACGGGGGACGGATCACCGGGGCGTGGAGAGGGCGTGGAGGATCGCGTCGAGGCGGTCGACGACGGCGCGCTGGAGGGCCGCGGCGCGCTCCGCTTCGCGGTCCACGTCGCTCCTCGGGGGATCGAAGAGCGACGCCGTGAGCTGCGGGCCGACGGTCATCACGAAGGACGCGATGGCCTTGCCCGCGGGCGTCCGCGCGAAGAGGTCGTCGTAGCCGACGGACAGGCACGTCGTGATGAACGTGAGCGCGTCGAAGAGGCTCTTGCACTTGTCGTTCTTGCCCCTCTCCGCGAGGTAGAAGAGCACCGTCCCCGTCCCGACGATCGTCACGACCGAGTCGAAGGGATCGCGCGTCGCGAGCTCCCGGATCGAGCGCTTCGCGCTCTGGTACGCGGTGACGAGCGCGTCCGGCGGAGGCGATCCCCCCGAGGGAGCCCCGGGCGCGGCGCCTGGTTTCGGCGGCGCGAGCGCCCGGAGCAGGAGGTCGAAGGTCGCGTGGAGCGCGGCCTTGTCAGCGTCGCGGGGCATGGCTCAGGCTCCGGTCTCCCGCTCGATCGAGGGCTCGATCGTCGTGTCCTGCACGCGCCGGGTGATCTCCGCGAGCTTGGTCTGGAGCTCCGGATCGGCGTCGACGGCGGCCTTCACCTCGTCCGGGAGCGTGCCCACGAACGCCCGCACCTTGTCGGCGAGCTTGTCGGTGTCGACCTGCGCGAACGAGAGCATCTCGCGGAGGAGCGGGTACGCGGCGCCGGCCTCCATGATCGTCTTCAGGATGGGGGAGGCCGAGCCGAACATCGATCCTCCGTGGCCGTTCGCGTCCCCGTTCGCGCCGCCGCCGCCGCCCGCGCCGTGGAGCTGCAGCACCTTGATCTCGCTGATCGCCTTCGCGGGCTGCATCAGCTCGCGCGTCACCGACGGGAGCACGTCGAGCGCCTTCACGGCGATGTCGCGCATGAGGAACTTGGACGCGACCGAGTTCTCGGCCTCGACCATGCGCTGCTTGGCGTACGCCTCGGCCTCGCCTCGCTTGCGCTGCGCCTCGGCCAGCGCGGTCATCGCATCGGCCTCCTGCTGCGCGGCCTTCGCCTTGGCCTCCGCGGAGATGCGGATGCGGTCGGCCTCGGCCTGGACCTCGATCTGGACGACCTTCGCGGCCGCCTGCGCCTGCAGCTCCTGGGAGCGAGCGACGCCCTGCGCGCGGGCGATCTCGCCGTCGGCCTGCGCCTTCTTCGCGGCGGCCTCGCCTTCGGCCGTCGCCTTGACGGCGGCCGCCGCCGTCTCGGCTTCGAGGCGCTTCTTGAACGCCTCGCGCTCCGCGGCGATCCGCGACTGCTGGGCGGCCTCCTCGGCCTTGATGATCGCGATGGCCTTCTCGCGGTTGGCCTTCGCCGTCTCCTCGACGGTGATGATCCCCTGCGCGGCCTGCTGCTGCTCCGCGTCGGCCTGGGCCTTGAGGGCGGCCGCGCGCGACGCCTGCTCCTCGCTCTGGGTGATCGCGATCTGCTTCGCGACGCGGGCCGTCTCGATCGTCTGCTGCTTGGCGATCTCGGCGGCCTCGACGGTCTGCTGCTTGGCGATCGTGGCGGCCTCGAGGGCGCGCTGGCGATCGATCTCGGCGGCCTGCACCGTCTTGTCCTTCTCGATCATCGCGGCCTCGATCTCGCGCTGCTTCGCGATCTCGGCGGCCTGCTGCGCCTTCTCTGTCGCGATCTGCGCCTCGCGCTGCGCCTTCTGGCGGGCGGCCTCGGCGATCGCGATCGCCTGCTCCTGCGCGATGCGGGACTTCTCGACGGCCTGCTGCTTCTCGAACGCCGCCGTCTCGCGGGCCTGCTCCTGGATGTAGATCGCCTTCGCCGTCTCGGCGCTCTGCGTGGCCTTGTACTCCTGGACGCGGCGCGTCTGATCGGCCTCCGCCTGGGCCTGATCCTGCTCCATCGTGAGGGAGCGCTTCTTCGCCTCGACGTTCTGGAGGTGGATCGCGATCTCCTTCTCGCGCTGGATCTGGTTCGTCTTCTCGGCGTTGGACTGCACGCTCTCGGTGATCGCGCGGAGGCCCTCGGCGTCGAAGACGTCGTGCGGGTCGAGGTCCTTCACGGGGACCATCGCGAGCGCGGTGATCGACACGTTCTCCAGGGTGAGCCCGTTCTTGGACAGCTCCTCGGCGAGCGCGGCCTGGATGTGCTCGGCGAACTGCTTGCGCTGCGAGTGCAGCTCGATGAACGTCTGGTTCGCCGCGACGGAGCGCAGGGCGTCCGTGAGCTTGCCCTCGATCAGCTCGCCGATCGCGTGCTCGTCGAGGCTGCGATCACCGAAGGATCGGGCCGCCGCGAGGACGTCCTCCTTGACGGGCGCGACCTTCACGAAGAGCTCCGTCGTGACGTTCGCCTTGATCTTGTCCTTGGTGACGAGGGCGTTCTTGGCGCTCCGCTCGACGCTGAGCTTCAGCGATCGCATCGAGACGCGCATGAGCTGGTGGAGGATCGGATAGACGAAGATGCCTTCCCCGATCGCGACCTGATTGCCGCCCGAGCCGGTGCGGACGAGCGCCTCGTCGGCCCCCGGACGCCTGTAGAACCGGGCGAAGGCCGTCGCCACGATGGCGATCAGGAAGACGGCCACGAAGATCGACAGACCGATCACGACCAATTGAGGATTGTCACTCAGATTCATCGACCCTTCTCCACGAGGAAAGAGGACAGTTCACCAAGCCGAGCCAAGCGAGACGAAGCGCGCACCCCGAGCCGCGAGCGCGCGAGATAGAGACCCCGGGACGGCGTATCGCGCCTGGGCCCGCCCGGGAAGCAAACCCTTCGATCGCCGCTAGGAGGCCGCGTTCTTGCGGTCCTCTGCGGGGGGATCGTCCGCGCCCGCGCCGTCCGGCGGCGGCTCGCCCGGCGCGTCGTCTCCGGCCGGGAGCCGCGCGCGGGCGAGATCGGCCGGCGGCGCGGCGCCCGGCTGGCCCGAGGTCGCGCGGACTCGCACCCTCTGCCGCCTCCGCGGGGCGTCGATGTCGAACGGCGCCACGAAGAGGAGATCCCTGCCGGCGTCGTACTCGACGAACACCACCTCACGGCCCTCGGAGATGGCCTCTTCACCGGGGAGGGTGCGGCAGATGATCCGGAGGACGTTGCCAGTCGCGTCGGCGATGCGGACCTCGCCGAACTCGGCCCCTACCTTGGAGGAGATGACGATTCCGGTCTTGCCGACGAGGTCCTTGCGGGAGGTGGAGGTCTTTCCGGACTTGGGGGCCAAGCGGCCGAACACCTTGGAGACGAGCCTCGTCGCGACGTAAGCGAAGACCAGCGCGACAGGCGCCGACACGGCGAGAGCGCCTGTCGGGAGCGCGCCTGTTCGCGAGAGATACACGCTGTTCACCGAGATGCCCGCGAGGGCGAAGCAAACCGCAAAGGACTGCCACACGATGGAGAGAGGCATCGTCCCGACGCCCATGCCGGTGAGGACGTCCTTTCCGACGTGGCCCGCGTGCTCGTGCTCCTGCTCCGCGTCGGAGTCGGCGTCGTGGTCCGCGTCGGACTCGTGATCGCCGCCCGCTTCGTGGTCGGCGTCCGCGTCCGCGTCCGCGTCCGCGTCTCCGTCGTGGCCGTCGACGTCGTGATCCGCGTCGCCCTCGTGATCGCCGCCGCCCGCGAGCAAGCCGAGGAGGCCCGAGAGCTGGAGCGCCACGAACGTCACGGCCACACCGAACGCAATGACGAACGGCACGTTCGCCCACGTGAGCAGCGAGGAGAGGAACGTCACGAAATCGGGGCTCCGCTGCGGCTGGCCGCGCGCTCTCGAAGCAACGTGCGCAGGCCGGTTCGCAGCGGGCGGAATCTCGGTCCGGGCACGGGAAGGGTCAACGCCGCAATCGGCGTGCCGCTATTTGCTTGCTGAATTACTGTGTAATTTCAGTAAATTGAAGGCGTCCGTCAGCCTGTTCGTCACAGCATGTCGAACGGATACGCGCCGTCCTGATAGGCCCGGAGCGCCACGGCTTTCCGCAGCTCGTCGTCGTTCTTCTGGAAGTCGCTCGCGTGCTGGCGAAGGCGCTTGTGGGCCATGCCGGTGAACACGGTGGTGAGGTCGATCTCGCGGCGCGCGCCGTCCTCGCCCCGGCGCTCGATCGCCCGCGTCGTGCGCGCGAGGCACGCGGCGATGCCGTAGAGGTCCATGGCCATCTCGGCGATGCGGCGCTGGGCGTACTGCATCTCGGCGATGTCGCGCCCGTGCTTGCGGAGCATGTTGTCGGCCTGCGCGCTGAGCTCGCCCGCGTAGTCCTCGAAGATGACGGCCTCCCGCGAGAGGAGCGGGTGCGCGCGGCCGAAGCGCTCGCGGCCCAGCATCGTGCGCGCCTTGCGGACCGCGAAGTCGCTGAGCAGGCCGAAGCCCTTGATCGGCTCCCGCATCGCCTTCGCGACCTCGACGAGCGCCTTGCCCGGACCGGCCATCCCGGAGAGCGCGATGAAGGCGCGGAGGATCTCGTTCGTGCCCTCGAAGATGAGGTTGATGCGCGCGTCGCGGAGCATGCGCTCGTACGGGTAGTCGGCCATGTAGCCGATGCCGGCCGCGATCTGGAGCGTCTCGTTCACCACGTACCAGAGCGTCTCGGAGCCCACGACCTTGCAGATGGCGCTCTCGATCGAATAGTCGGTCTTCGCGTCGACCATGGCCGCGGTGAGGTACGTCATGGACTCGAGCGCGTAGAGCTGCGCGAGCATCGTCGCGATCTTGTCCTTGATCATGCCGAAATCGCCGATGTGCCGGCCGAACGCGCGGCGCTCCTGCACGCGCTCGATGGCCATCTTGACCAGCGCGGCGCCGAGGCCGACGCAGCCGACAGCGAGGCCGAGGCGCCCGTTGTTGAGCACCTCCATCGCCACCTTGAAGCCCTTCCCCACCTCGCCGATCACGTTCTCGCGAGGGACCTTCACGTCCTCGAAGAAGAGCTCCGTCGTCGACGAGCCGCGGATGCCGAGCTTGGGCTCGTTGGGGCCGGAGGTGACGCCGGGGCCGCGCTCGACGAGGAACGCGGTGATCTTGGGCTTGCGGCCCTCCTCATCGGGGGACGTGCGCGCGAAGACGGTGAAGACGTCCGCGAAGCCGCCGTTCGTGATCCAGATCTTCGAGCCGTTGATCAGGTAGTGCGAGCCGTCCGGAGACAGCTCCGCGTGCGTCTTGATCGCGGCGGCGTCGGAGCCGGCGCCGGGCTCGGTGAGGGCGAACGCGGCGACCTTCTCGCCCGTCGCGAGGGCCGGCAAGTAGCGCTGCTTCAGCTCGGGCGTGCCGAACAGGAGGAGCGCCTTGAGGCCGATCGACTGGTGCGCGCCGAGGGTCACGGCGATGGAGGTGTCGCGGCTCGCGATCTCCTGGAGGACGCGCAGGTAGGAGTGCGTCGAGAGGCCGATCCCGCCGTGCTCCGCGCCGATTTGGAGGTCGAAGAGGCCCATCTCCTTCATGCCGGCGATCACGGACGGGGGGATCTCGTGGTCGCGATCGATCTTGGCGGAGTCGACGTTCGCCGTGAAGAAGCGGCGGATCGTGTCGAGCATCAGCCCGACGTTCTCGCGCTCGCCGGCGGGGGTCTCGGGGAACGGGAAGACCATGTCCTCGGCGATCACGCCGTGGAAAAGGGCCTTCATGAAGCTCTGCTCGAACGCGAGAGGCATGCGCTCCTCCTGGCGGCGGAGCTTACTTCTCTCCGGAGAGGTCGTCGTGATCCTTCGCGCTCGGCTCGCTGGGCTGCACCGCCGCCGGCATCGTGGGGCGGTTCGAGGCCGACACCGATGAGTCGGATTTGACGGAAGGCACCGGTGATTTCGAGGCGGAGGCGTCACGGCCGCGCGCGTGCGCCGCGACGCCGGAGGGGAGCGGCGTGGCCGTCGAGGGCGCGAGCGACTCCCGCTGCCACGGGTACTTCACGCGGCCGTGGTACATGTTCACGAGCGTCGAGGCCATGCGGCTCGTCATGACGCGCAGGTCCTCGATCGTGAGGCCCGACTCGTCGAGCTGGCCGGCCGACAGCTTGGTGAAGATCACGCGCTGGATCATCTCCTCGAACTTCTTCTGCTCGGGAGGCATGATCGTGCGGCTCGCGGCCTCGATCGAGTCGACCAGCATCAGGATGGCCGTCTCCTTGGTCTGGGGCTTCATGCCGGGGTAGCGGAAGTGATCCTCGCCGAGGCCCTTGGGGTTGCCCTGCTCGCGGCACTTGTGCCAGAAGTACTCGACGAGCTGCGTGCCGTGGTGGGTGTACGCGAACTCGACGATCGGCTCGGGGATCTTGCCGTCGCGGAGGATCTTCGCGCCCATCACGACGTGCGTCATGATCGCGTCGGCGGAGATGTCGGGCTCGAGCTCCTCGTGCGGTGAGCGCTCGCCGTGGCCGAGGTTCTCGATGAAGTACTTGGGCTGAACCGTCTTCCCGAGGTCGTGGTAGTACGCGCCGACCCGCGTGAGCAGCGCGTCGGCGTGGATCGCTGCGGCGGAGGCCTCCGCGAGGTTCGCCATGGCGCGCGCGTGCTCCCAGCTCCCGGGCGCCTCGGCGGCCATCTTCTTGAGCAGCGGCTGCTCGAGGTCCGTGAGGTCGAGGAGCTTCTCGCGGGAGACGTGGCCCATCAGGCGCTCCGCCGGATCGCGGAGCATGCGCGCGAGGACGCCGGCCATGAGGCCGCCGCCGAGGCACGCGAGGACGTACGAGCCCGCGCCCTTCATCAGGTCGCCCGCGAGATCGAAGCGCCCCTGGAAGAGCGTGGTGAGCGCGATGAAGCCGATCGCGCCGGCGGCGCCCGCGAGCGTGCCGGCCATGAGCATCTGCTGGCGCGGGTTGCGGCGGTTGAAGAAGAAGAGCGTCGCGGCGATGCCGCGCACGAGGAGCACGCAAAGGAGCAGGAGGTCGAAGCGGAGGAGCGACGCCGCGACGAAGGCGACGGCGACCTCGATGAGGAAGGCGGTGCGCCTGTCGAACACGAGCGCGACCCACAACGGGAGGGCGGCCATCGGCACCCAGAACTCGGGGAGCGCCGTGAAGAGCAGGAGGCCCTTCGCGAGCACGAGCGAGCCGAAGACGAGCATGAGGATGCCCGCCTGCGTGCGGAGGAGGCGCGCGCGGCTCTGCCCGAAGCGACGCAGGTACGCCGTGAGCATGAGGCAGACGAAGACGTGGATCGTGAAGGTGCTGAGGAGGTGGCCGAGCGACGGGGGGCGGCGGAGCGACTCGAACGCGAACGCGGTGCGGTGATCGTCGCTGGACTCGCGGAGGACGGCGCCGCGAGGGACGACGATGCGCGTGTGCTCGTACGTGATGCGGGAGGAGTCGCCTCGCTCGCGGATCACCATCGGGCCGTAAGGCACGCGGAGGGTCACCGGCGTCGGGACGCCGAAGCGCGGCGCGAGCCAGCCGACGTAGAGGTCGCCCACGCACACAGCGGTGAACAGCGCCCCGGCGACGATGCTCATCACCAGGCCGGCCACCGCACCTGCTCGGACTCGGGTGCGCAGCATCGTGGGCGATTCGGCCGCACGGTAGCAGGAACCGGCCGCGCCGTGAGAACAACGCTGCGCGCGCCGTACGAAGAAGGCGCGCGGCGCGCCGTACGAAGAAGGCGCGCCCCGACCTCGCCCGAGCCTTCCTCACACCGGCGACAGATCCCCGGAATGTGCCTCTGCTGGACCGAAAATCATTGTGGTTTGCTGAATTTTTGCCGCCGGGCTCGAATTTTGCTAGCGCTTAGGAATGTCGGCCTTGCGCGCGCTCCTCGATCGCTCTCGCGCGCGCGTGCTCGTCATGGGGGTGCTCAACCGCACGCCGGACTCGTTCTCCGACGGCGGCGCTTTCGCCGGCGAGGACGCCGCGGCGGCCCGCGCGCGCGCGATGATCGCAGAGGGCGCGGACATCCTCGACGTCGGCGCGGAGTCGACGCGGCCCGGCGCGCCCGTGATCGGCGACGAGGAGCAGATCGCGCGGCTCGGGCGGACGATCGCGGTGGCCGCGGCGGACGGGGCGATCGTCTCGATCGACACGACGTCGCCGCGGGTGGCGGAGCACGCGCTCGGGCAGGGGGCGTCGATCGTGAACTGCGTCGATCCGGCGCGCGCCGCGGAGCTCGGGGCGCTGTGCGCGAAGCACGGAGCGGCCCTGGTGATCATGCACTGCCGTGGTTCGATGACGGCGATGCTCGGGTTCTCGACGGCGGCGGACGCCTCGTACACGGACGTCGTGGCCGACGTCGCGCGCGAGCTGGAGACGGCGGCGACGCGCGCGATCGGGGCGGGGCTCGCGCGGG
>WBZX01002328.1_pt1 | contig 13000 bp, 14 predicted proteins | sample 5204211 | NCBI WGS metagenome assembly WBZX01 (sample SAMN12344362, study PRJNA552823) | activated sludge metagenome | biome: Activated sludge suspended growth; feature: Nitrification reactor; material: Wastewater; isolation source: activated sludge from nitrification reactor of wastewater...
GAGGACTACGTGTTCGCCGCCATGCAGCACGGGCTCGGGTTGTTGGTGCGGCTCGAGTGGCTGCCCGGCCGCGCCTCGCATCGCGTGTGGGTGATGTTGTTGCGCGACGACGCGGCCTGGTGGCTGCCGCCGGCGCAGACGCTGGTCACCGAGTCGCGTCACGATCGTTGGCGGGTCGGGGGCCTGCATCTGGATTGCCTGCAGCCCTTGCAGCGCTGGCGCGTGCACTTCGTCGGCGACGTGATCGCGACCGAGGGCGCGCCGCGTCGCCGGCGCTGCGAACTCGCGCTCGAGTTCGACGCGGCGATGGAGCCGTTCGTGCCCGGGGTCGACGACGACCCCGAGCTGGTCGCACGCCGCGTCGGTGAGGCCGCGTGGGATCGCGAGCTGGCCAAGGCGGTGCGCCGCTCGAGCCAGCGCGGCTACGTGCAGATCGGGCGCCTGCGCGGCCAGGCGGTGCTCGCCGACGAGATCGTCGCCATCGACGCCGACTGCGTGCGCACGCACAGCTGGGGCGTGCGTGACTGGGGCGCACCCGAGCACGCGGTGCAGTGCCTGGTGCGCCACGGCGAGTCGATCACGTGGATTCAGCGTGCGCAGTTCCCGGTGCTCACCTACGAGGGTGGCTTCGTGGTGCGCGACGGTGAGGTTCGCTGTGTCCGCGAGATCGCACGCGCGGAGCGGATCGCGGACCTCCACCACCTCGATATCGATGACGGGCGTGGCCCGCTGCAGTTCGTCGGCGCGCAACGACGCGCGGCCGCGCTGCGGGTGGACGGACGCGGCGACTTCGAGCTCGCGCTGTGTGGCGATGGCGACACGCGGGCGCTGTGGGTCACGCAGCAGCGCACATTGCCGCGCCCACCCGCGCGGCCCTGACGCGCGCGCGGGGGCCCCGAGCCGGCCTCGTTGCCGTGCCCGGGCCGGACGGACTATCGTCACGGAGTCATGCCGGTGCAGATCATCACGAGTGCCGAGGCCATCGCGTTGCTCGGCAGCGACGCCATCTTCCTCGACGTGCGCTCGATCCCCGAGTTCGAGGCCGGCCACGCGCCGGGGGCCGTCAACATCCCGCTCATGCACATGCAAGGCGGCGGCATGACCCCCAACGCCGCGTTCCCCGAGGAGGTCGCAGCGCGGCTGCCCAAGGACCGCACGGTCGTGGTGGCGTGCAAGGCCGGCGGGCGCTCGGCGCGTGCCGCCGCGATGCTCCTGCAGCTGGGCTTCGAGCGCGTGCTCGATCACTCGGGCGGCTGGTCGGGCAACGCCACCGATCCGGGCTGGGTCCGCAGCGGCGGGCCCCAGACCACGCAGGCCGAGCCCGAGCCCGGTGCCGGGGGTGGCAGCCCATGATCGACGCGCCGCCGCTGTCGCTGCGACACCTCGCGCTGTGGATCGACCCGGCCGCGTTCGAGGCCACGGTGCGGTTCTACCGGGACGGGCTGGGCATGCGCCTGTACTGGCAACCCGACGACGACAACGTCTACCTCGCGGGCGCCGGCGACAACCTCGCGCTGCATCGCGCGGTCGCGCCGCGGCGGGTGTCGCAGGAGCACGGCGCGCTCGATCACCTGGGCTTCTTCGTCGCCGACGCCGACGCCGTGCGCACGTGGCACGAGCGACTCGTGGCCACATCGGCGACGTTCGACATCACGATCGCGCAGCCGGTGCGGACACACCGTGACGGCGCGACCTCGTTCTACCTGCGCGATCCGGCCGGCAACCTCGTGCAGATCCTCCACGTGCCCGACGCGCCGATCTGAGCGCGGCCGGCCAGCCTCACGCAAACCAGCGTCGCGCGCGGCGATCGTCGTCGAACACGCGGACGTGGGCCTCGCTGTAGCGCGCGACCGCGGCCGCGCCCAGCCGCAACGCGGCCGACGACGCGACGAAGGCGATGCGGTCGACGCCGCAGCGCAGGGCATCGCGCACGACCGCGTCGGCGACGGTGCGGAAGCCGACCTCGTAGCCGATCACGCCGCGCAGGTCGACGAGCAGCCCGCTCGGTCGCACGTCGTCGTTGCGGAACTGTGCGAGCGCGCCGTCCACCATGTCGAGCGTCCAGAAGCCGCCGCCGGCGAGCACGGCCACCGCCGAGCTCGCGTCGCTGGCCGTCCACAGCTCGGCGGGCTGCTCGGTGTATGGTCGCGCCGCGGCCTCGCGCGCAGGGTGGCCTGGGCGAGAGTTCCGCCGCGGCGGCGTCGCGTGCGGCCCCGTACGCAAGGACGTGTCCACCATCTCTTCAAGATGTGCGACGACGCGAACCGGCGCAAACGCGAAAGCACCGGTCGTCGCGGTAGCGATGCATCCGCGACGATCAACGTTCCGTGCGATCTGTGTTGGAACCGCTCGCGGATCGTGGCGGCCACGCAGGCGTGCCGACACGCCGCGGGAGAACGGCGCCAGGTGATCCCCCGCGTCGAGTCGCGGGCGATCACCTGCGCGCACGAGCGTCAACCGCTGGTGCTGCCGCTGCCGCTGCCCGAGTCCGCGGCCCCGCTGCTGCTGTCGGCGGCGCCGCTCTCCGAGCTCGGACCGCCGCTGCCGTCGGTGCCACCGCCACCGCCACCGCCGACGGTCTGCGTGCCGGTGCACGTGACCTCCTCGCCGACCTGGTCGCAGACGATGTCGAAGTCGACGGTGCGACCGGGGCCTGGCGGGTCGAACGTGAAGACCACGCGATCGAGCTCCGCACCCTGATCATCGACCGCGGCGATGGTCACCGAGTCGAGGTTCTGGCCGTTGATCTGGCGATCGGGATCCGGCACGGGGTTGTAGCCGGGATCGAGATCGCAATCGAAGTCGTGGCTGAGCAGCTGGTTGGTGCCCGAGTTCTGGTAGGCGACCACCTGGTAGCCGGCCAGCTTGAGCTGCGCGAAGGTGCACATCGCGGGCTGACCATCGAAGGTCGGCGACGCGCGCAGGCGGACGATCGCGGGCGTCGCGGTGAGCGAGGCGTTGACCTCCTTGGAGGCGCCGCCGACCACCTCGACGCTGGTGCTGTCCTCGTCGCCCTGGTTGTCCATCACGGCGATGCCTTCGGCGTCGAAGCCCTGCACCAACACCGCGTAGTGACCGGCCTTGAGGCCGTCGACGACCAGCGGGTTGCTGGGATCACAGGGATTGGACTCGGTGGCCTTGCCGGCGCCGATGTCGGCCTCGACGGTGACGACCCCGAGGGTCTCGCACATGTTGGCGGCGCCGAGCGTGTAGTTGATCGTGACGGTGCCGGACTCCTCGTCCTTGCCGCACGCGAGCACTGCGAACGCGCACAGCAGCGCGGCCTTGTGCAGGCGACGGGGGGTGGACGCGGTGACGACGGGCGAGGCGGCGAGGGACGAGTTGCAGGTCATCATGCGGGTCTTCATCGTGGGCAAGTGGTTGGCGCGCGGTACCGGTAGCGGCGAAACCTCGACGGCGAGCAGCGCTGCAGGCCGTGGCGAGGGCGGGCGCGTGGCCAGAGGGTTCGCTGTTTGACGCCGCCACGCAAGCCGGAAGCGTAGCGGCGGCCACCGCCGTGGGCCTAACGACGGGCCCTGGTGTGACGATGTTCATGGTGCCGGCGACCAAGGCCGCGGCCCTGCGCGCGCTCGCGATCGGCGGTTTCTTGCCCCGTGGGCCGCGTCTGTGCCACGTCGTCGTGGGGAGATGTCCCACCGAGTGCTGCGCCACACAGACCCCACCGTACGGGCGATGATCGCCGGTGCCTTCGGCCTCGCGGCTGTGCTCGCGCTGACGCCCGCCGATGCCGCCTCGCCGCGCCCTCCGAAGCGTCCCAGCGATGCGATCTCGGACACCGCCGGCGGCGACGTCGAAGCCGCGGCCGTCCGCGACCGCGACGATGGGGCCACGCGCACCGCCCCGGCGCCCGCGCGCTCGCACGCCGCCGGCCAGCCGGCCGCGCAGGACGACGACGAGCACGACGCCGACGCGCCCGAGCGCCAGATCCCGGAGCACACCCGTGCGCCGGCCCACCCCGACTGCGAGCAGCACGTACCGATCTGGGAGCACGTCGTCGACAAGGGTGAGACGCTCGGGGGGATCGCTGGCCGCTACGGCGTGCGTCGAGGCGACCTCGTGCGACTGAACGCCGAGCTCGCGAACCCCGACCTCATCCGCCCCGGACAGCGTATCCGCGTCTGCCCCAACATCGCGCCGCGCCTGCGCAAGGAGATCGAGGTCACGGTACGCCCCGGCGACACCGTCGGCGGCATCGCGCTAGCCCATGGCCTCACCGTCGCGGAGCTGGTCGGCATGCAGCGCGGCGCGCTGACCGATCCCAACAAGCTCGCCGCCGGCCGCACGCTGCGGCTGGTGGTCGACGATGGCATCGCGCCCGACTTCCTGCCCGCCGAGGTGCCCAAGCCCAAGGCCGGCGGACGGCGGACCGCGAGCGTCAAAGGGCTGTCCCACGCCGCGGTCTCGCGCCAGCTGTCGCTCGAGCAGCAGCACTACTTCGTCAAGCGGCCGCACCTGGCGTGGGGCACCGCCAAGACCATCGGCGCCATCGAGCGCGCGGTCTCGCAGTACGCCCGGCGCCATCGCAACGCGCCGCAGGTGCACATCGGTGACATCAGCAAGCGGGGCGGCGGCGCGTTGCATCCGCACCTGTCGCACCGGCAGGGTCGCGACGTCGACGTCGGCTACGTACTGCTCGGCGCCGACGGCCAACGCACGCGCTTCTCGGGCGTGACCCGCAGCAACCTCGACGTCGCGCGCACCTGGGCGTTGGTCAAGGCCTTCGTGGACACCGGCAACGTCGAGGTGATCTTCATGGACTACGGCCTCCAGCAGCAGCTGTACGAGTTCGCGAAGGAGCGCGGCGTCGGCGACGACGAGCTCGACGAGCTGTTCCAGTACCCGCGCGGTCGCGGTCGCTCGCACGGCATGATCCGGCACTGGCGCAGCCACCAGCACCACTTCCACGTTCGCTTCCGCTCCTAGCAGGGGCGCGGCGTCGCGATCGCGATGCTGCTAGCGGCGCGGTTGCACGCGCAGCCGCACCGCGCCGTCGGAGCTGCGCTCGATCGCGATCAGCTCGAGCCCCTGCTCGGCGGCGATGCGGTCCTGCGCGAGCGCGCCGCTCAGCTCGGGCAGCAAGCGGCGCTCGAGGTGTCGGCGATCGGGCTCGCCGCACACCAACACGGCTTGGCCCGCAGCGTCGGCGACGAAGCCGAAGTCTTCGACCGCGTCGAAGGCCCCGGCTGCGACGCGTAGGATCACGGGCTCGTCGCCACACTCGATGCCGCCGCGCAGCGCCCGAGGGCCGTCACCGCGCTCGACCGCGGCACCCAGGCGCTCGAGCGCCGCCGCCACTTCGTCGAGGGTGCCGAGCCCCAGCTCGAGCTGGACGAAGCGACTCACCGGGCCTCGCCGGCGCTCGGTCCACAGACGCGGCAGGTCGACTCGACCGCGGTCACGTACCACCCGCAGCGCGGGCACGCGGCCGCCACCCGTGGCGCCGGCTCGGCCTCCGCGCTCGGCTCGGCGACCGGCACGGCGACGCCGAAGTGCGCGAACAGATCCCCGGTCGTGGGGCGCAAGCGCCGAAAGCGTGCATCGCGGTCGTTCACCGGCCGCACGAACCCTACCGCGGCTGCCGGCCGCCGTGGGGCGCTCGACGTACGGCAGCGGGCTGGGGGCGGCCGCGGCGACGAAACGCGCGCGAGACTTGCTTCGGCGGGGCCGACGCGCCAGGATCGGCCTTGGAACGTCCTGGCCAAGCCGCTGGGGCCACGAGCGCCGCCCGTGTCGTCCGAGAGCCACAAAGACCGCCGACGAGCACGCCGTGTGCCGATGAGCGCGGCGTTCAGCGAGCTCGACCCGCGGACCACGACCCCCGTCAGCGATCTCTCCGAGACCGGCTGCTGTGTCCACACCGGGAGCCAGCTGCCGATCGGCTCGTTGATCGAGCTGCGCTTCACCGTCTTCCCCGAGGAGCCGATCCTCTTCGAGGGCCGCGGACGCGTGGTGCGCTACACCACCGATCCGCCGGGCATGGGCGTCGAGTTCATCGAGCTCGACGACGCCGCGCGCGACGTGGTGCGCAAGATCCTGCTGCGCGACGAGGCCGCGCGTCGCGTGCCGTCGCTGGCGCAGCGGCACGTGGGCCTGCGGACGCACGGCCTGGTCGCGCGCCTCCTCGAGAGCAAAGACCCGCAGTAGCTCAGCGGGCGCGACGCTTGCTTCGACGACCCGAGGTCGCCGCGTCGCCGCGCTTGGCTGCGCCGCCCTGGGCGATCGCGATGGGCGCCTGCTCGGCGAGGCGGCGCACCAGCGTGCTGATGAGTGCGACGCCGTAGCCGGTCGCGCGCTCCTTGGGGAACGCGGGGCCGGCGAGATCGATGTGGCACCAGCGGCGGCGCGCGGCCTCGGGCGCGTCGGCGATGTGGCTGTACACGAACTGCGCGGCGCAGCTCGACTGCGCGTTGTTGCGATTCGCTACCGAGTTGCGCATGTCCGCGATGGGGCTGCGGAACTCGTGCATGTACAGCTCGGGTGCGAACGGCAGCGGGTGCACGAGGTCGCCGCTGGCGCGGCCGGCCTCCACCGCCAGGGTCTCGAGCGCGGCGTCGTTGCTCATCACCGCCGCGTGCACCAGCCCGGTCGCGACCAGCTGCGCGCCGGTCAGTGTCGCGGCGTCGATGACGACGTCGGCCCCGAGCTCGCGCGCCGCCCAGCTGACGCCGTCGCCGAGCAAGAGGCGACCTTCGGCGTCGGTGTTGTTGATCTCGACGGTCTTGCCCGAGTGCAGCGTGAGGATGTCGTCGGGCTTGTAGCTGCGGGCGTCGACTGCGTTCTCGGCGATGCACAACACGAGCGAGACGCGAATCGGCAGGGCCTCGCGCAGCAGCGTGCAGAAGGCCCCGAGCACCGCCGCGGCGCCGCCCATGTCGGCCTTCATCGTCTCCATCATGCCGCGGGCCTTGATGTGGAGCCCGCCGGTGTCGAAGCAGATGCCCTTGCCGACCAGCGCGACGTGCAGTGGCGCGTTGGCGGGGCCGCAGCGCGCGACCAACATGCGCGGGGCCTCGACCGCCGCGCGTCCGACCGCGTGGATGCCCCCCAGGCCCTTGGCCAACAGCGCGTCGCCGACGATTTCCTCGATGACGACACCCTTGCCGATCAGCGCGCGGGCCTCGTCCGCGAGTGCCTTGGGGTGCAGCTGCGAGGGTGGGGTGTCGACCAGGCGCGCGGCGATTCGGGCGTACTCGACGGTGGCGCGCACGCGCGCGTCGGGCAACAGCGGCTGGCCGTCGGGTCCGAACGCAGCGATCTGCACCCGCATCGCGCTGGGCTCGCGGCGGGCCTCGAAGCCCGGCAATGCGCGTGCGACCGCGTTGGCGGCGGCCAGGAGGTGGGCGGGGTCGTCGATGAGCAACACCACCAACGCCTTGCCTTTGGCGCCCCAGCGCACCTGCTCGAGGGTGTGGCGGATGCTGTCGGCGCGCGACGGCGAGTTGTAGCGCGACAGCCGATCGGGCAGCACCGCGACGTGCAGCCAGGTCGGATCGTCACTCAGCGTGCTCACCAGCGCGCCGCGATCACCCGGTTTCGCCTGGGCCACGAGCGCGGCGTAAAACTGCGCGCAGCGCCGATCGAACAGCCCCGTCGGCAGCTTCGCCTGCGCACGGGTGGCCGATGCGACCACGACGACGTGGGTGAAGCCGGTGGTGGTGGTGCGGGCGGTCGCGAAGGCCAGTTCGAGCACGGCGAGAGCGTACGCGATTTCGCCGCGTGCCCAAACCCGCGCGCGGGATCCCGGGTACCCTCACGCGCGTCGGGCTCGTCGCTCGGCCCAGCGACGCAGACGCTCGATGTCTTCGGCACGCAGCACCGACAGTGGAATCATCGCGTCGATGGCCGCGCGCAGATCGGTGGCCGCGAGCGGACGGCGCTCGCCGAACGCGGCCAGCCGCGCCTCCGCGACCGCGGCCGCGAGCTCGGCCCCCGAGTAGCCCTCGGCGGCACGGGCGATCGAGAGCAGCTCGCCGAGCTCGGCCGCGCTGGGCTGGGCCTTGGCCGGTGCGTCGCCCAGGTGCACGCGCGCAATGGCCTCGCGCTCGTCGGCGCCGGGGAGGTCGACGAAGAAGATCTCGTCCAGTCGACCGCGTCGCAGCAGCTCGGCGGGCAGCAGCTCCACGCGGTTGGCGGTCGCGACCACGAACACCGGTCGTGAGCGCTCCTGCAGCCAGGTGAGCAGCCCGCCCAGCACGCGTGCAGCCGTGCCGGCATCGCTGGCGGCCCCGTCGGCGCCGGCGAAGCCCTTGTCGAGCTCGTCGATCCACAGCACCGCCGGCGCCATCCGATCGACCTCGGCGAGCGCACGCCGCAGGTTCGCCTCGCTCTCGCCGACGGTGCCGCCGAACAGTCGGCCCGGCTCCAGGCGCAGCAGCGGGAGGTCGAGCTCGTGGGCACACACCCGCGCAGCGAGGCTCTTGCCGCAGCCCTGCACGCCGACCAGCAGACAGCCGCGCGCGGGGCCGACACCCCACGCGGTGGCCTCGGGCTCGAAGCTCGCGCGCCGCTGCGCGAGCCATCGCAGGAAGCCGTCGAGCCCGCCGACGGCGTCGCGGCGCCGCGGGGTCACGGATTCGAGCAGCCCGCTGCCGGCGATCGCGTGCGGCTTCGCGGCGCGGACGAAGCGGGCGACGGCGGCGGGATCGAGCCCGTGCACGAGCACGGCCTCGGCCAACAGTCGTTCGAACGCGTGCAGCGGCAGGCCCAGCGCCGCGCGGACGATCGGGCGGCTGGCCGCGATGAGTCGCTCACGTGCGCCGGCCCAGCCGCCGCGCTCGAGCGCCGCGCCGACCTCGGCCACCCGTGCCTCGAGTTCGGCGGCGTCGGGCCCCGGCAGCTCGAGTCGCGCGAGCTCCGGTACGCGCTGCGTCACCGCGACGCCCGCGGTGGGTTCGACCAGCACGAGCGCGGGGCCGTCGACGCGTTGGGCCGCCTCGCGCAGCGCCCGGCTCGCGACGGGGTCGAGCGCGGTGCCACCGTCGAACACGATCCACAGCGCATCGTCGCTGCCCCCGCGCAGGCCCGCCAGCAGCTCGGCGAGGCTGCGACGCTTGCCGTCGGCGTCGACCCCCGAGGCCGCGCTCCACGTGTGGCTCGGCCACGCCAGCGCGCGGGCGATCTGCTCGAGCGAGGCCAGCGCGCGCTGCTCCTCGTCGGTGACGATCACGGCGCCGCGGAGCCCCGCCTGCAGCGCGCGCGCGAGCGCAGCCTCGAACTGCTGCAGCGCACTCATGGCGCCGCCGTGTGGACCTGCTTCGCGGCCCAGCTCAGCCACGCGCGCAACAGGTGGATCTGCACCGTCGGTCGCACCGGTGAGGCGGCGTCGAAGCACCAACCGTTGAGCCACGTGCGGGTGCCCTTGATGCGGGCGAGTCGTCCGTGCAGCCACTGCAGGTCGAGCGCGAGTGCGGCCGCGCGCCCGGCCAAGGTCCCGCGACGGGCATCGATGACGAAGCGCCAGTGCTCGCGGCCGTCGACCTCGAGCTGCTCGAGCGCGTCGCCGAACACCGCGCGTGCGCGGCCGATCGCGTCGTCGAACGCGGCCGATCGCGCGCGACGGAAGTCCATCGCCAGCATCGGCACCGACGCGGCGCCGTCCCGCTGCGGTCGCGCCACGCCGTGGGCGAACGCGCCGTACAGCGCCTCGACCCAGCCCGGCACGCCGGGCGGCAGGGCCAACAACGCCTCGACCGCGGCGGCGTCGCGTTGGCACGACAGCGACTGCACCGCGGTGCGCAGCAGGCCTGGCACCATGCCCAACGCGTCGACCAGCTCGGCGCACTCGTCGGCCCGCAGCGCCCGTCGTCGCGCGGTGTCGAGCCAGCGCGAGGCGGTTTGTAGCGCGAGCTCGCGGGGGTCGTTCACCGCCGCTCCCGCAGCGCGCGGTCGACCTCGCGCTTGTGCTCGCGCTCCTTGACCTTCTCCCGCTTGTCGTGGGCCTGCTTGCCGCGGCACAGACCCAGCTCGAGCTTCACGTTGCGGCCCTTCAGGTACACCCGCAGCGGGATCAGCGTGAGCCCCTGTCGCTTGACCGCGTCGAACAGCTTGTCGATCTCGCGGCGGTGCAGCAGCAGCTTGCGGCGCCGCAGCGGCTCGTGGTTGCGGCGGTGGGCCAGCACGTACTCGGCGATGTGGGCACCGACGAGCCACGCCTCGCCGCGTTCGATCTGTGCCCACGACTCGGTCAGGCTCACGCGGCCGTCGCGGACCGACTTGACCTCGCTGCCGAGCAGCATGATGCCGGCCTCGTGGCGCTCGAGGATCTCGTAGTCGAAGCTCGCGCGCCGATTGACGCACAGCGTCTCTTCGCCGCCGACGGCCTTCTTCGCGCTGGCACCCTTGCCCGACAAGCGACGAGAGTTCTACGCGGCTTACCCTGCGCGGGGCAAGCCCAAGCGCAGCCCAGACGCGGGCGTCGTCAGGCGGTCCGCATCAGCACCAGGCCGGCGGTGGCCTCGACCCCGGCGGCTCGCAGCGCGGCCATGGCGGCGTGCAGGGTCGCGCCGGTGGTGGTGACGTCGTCGACCACCAGCACGCGGCGGCCGAGCCAGGTCGTGCGCATCGACACCGCGAACGCGTCGTCGAGGTTGCCCGCGCGGGCGCTCGCACCGAGCTCGACCTGGGGCGTGCCGTGCCGAACCCGTCGCAGCGAGTCTCGCCGCCGCGGACCGCCCTGCATGCACGCGGCGCGCAGCAGCAAGCGCGCGTGATCGAAGCCGCGCCGCAGGCGACGACGCCAGTGCATCGGCACCGCGACCACGTCGGTCCACGCCACGCCGTCGCGATCGCAGCGCCAGCCCGGCGCGGCCGCCAGCGCGCGGCCCAACGGCCCGGCGAGCGCCGCGTCGCCGCCGTACTTGCAGCGCTGCAGCGCGAGCGCCAGCGGGCCTTCGTAGAGGAACGCGGCACTGATGGCACCGGCCGCCGGTGCAGCCTCGCCGGTCGCGGTCACCTGCGCACGACAGGTCGCACACAGCTCGGGCGTGCGATCGCGGCGCAGCAACAGGCCGCACGCCATGCACACCGGCGGCAGCAGCAGCTCGAGCAGCGCCATGCCCTCGCGATTCGGCCATCGACGGCGCGGCGTTGCGGCCGGCGTCAGCCGTGGTGGTAGGGGTGTCCCGCGAGGATGGTGCCCGCGCGGTACAGCTGCTCGCACACGACCAGCAGCGCCAGTCGATGGGGCAGGGTCAGGCGCGAGAGCGCCAGCAGCGACTGCGCCTCGCGTCGCTCGTCGTCGCTGAAGCCGTCGGCGGCGCCGATGAGCAGCGCGACGTGCTTGGGCGCCTGCCGCTGCCAGCTCGCGACCAGCTGCGCGAGCTCGGGCGAGCTGCACTGCTTGCCGCGCTCGTCCAGCAACACGACCACGCCGCCGCGGCTGCGCGCGAGCTCCCACTGCGCGCGGGCGGTCGCGCGGTGCACCACCTCGAAGGGCAGCAGCGGCTGGGCGCGTCGCACGTACTCGTCGCACGCATCCGCGAGCAGGGGATCGGGCCGCCGGCCCTGCGCGATCACGGTGAGGCGCAACGGTGATCCCCGACCCGCCGCCGATGGCTAGCTGCGACGGCCGCCGGACGGGGGCGCGTCGGTGTCAGCCGCGGGGGCGTCGTCCGCGGGGGCGTCGTCCGCCGACGCCGGGTCGGCCTCGGGGTCGTCGTCACCCTCGAAGGCGTCGTCGAAGTCATCGCCCTCGAGCTCGTCGTCGCCCTCGAAGTCGTCGTCGCCTTCGAAGTCGTCGTCGCCTTCGAAGTCGTCGTCGAAGTCGTCGCCCTCGAAGTCGTCATCCGCGGCCGCGTCGCCACCGACGATGGAGTCGGCGGCGTGCTCGGCGTCGGTGGCAGCCGGACGTCGGCCCAGGCGGGTGCGCGCTGGCGGCTGCCAGCTCGCGCCCGAGCTCGGCGCACCGGCGGGCCCGAACTCGTCGTCGAAGCCGCCGAAGGTGGCATCGCCGCGATAGCTCGGCAGCACCGCAGGCAGCGCGAGGTCGTCGAGATCGGTGGTGTCCATGATCTCCGCGCCGAGCCCCAGCGGCACGCGGGGTGCGTCGCTCCACATGCTCTCGAGGTCGTAGTGCAGTCGCACCGGGTGGAAGAACACGTGGACCATGAAGTCGTCGAAGTCGACGAGGTCCCACAGGTGCTCGCCCTGACCCTCGGTGCCGCACACACGCGCGCCCGCGGCCTTGGCCGCCAGCGTCACGGCCTCGCTGATGGCTGCGACCTGACGGTCGTTGCGGGCGGAGACCAGCAACACGTAGTCGGTGTAGCCCGCGATCTCTGCCACGTGCAGGATCGCGGGCGCGCGGCCGCCCTTGTCGATCGCAGCGTCGAGCGCCGCGGCCAACGCGACGGGCAGCGTCGCGCGCGAGGTTGCGATGTCCTTGGGCTCACCGGCGCGGCCCGAGGGGGCCGTCGTCCGTGCGGCCCGCTCTTCGGTTTGCGCCGGATGCTTGGTCACTGACGTTTTCGTTGTAGCCCGGGCCTTCACCGGCCGGCAAGCCCGTCGAGGAGCTCTTCGCGCTCGACCTCGTAGCGGGTCCGTTCGAGCAGGGGCAGCGCGCCTGCGGGGACACTCACGCTGGCGGCCTCGGCGGCCAGCGGCGTGGTCTCGGCCCGCAGCTCGACCCGACCGCGCAGACGCCGGCCGTCGGGCCCGGGGGTCGAATACGCCACGGTGACCGTCGCCGACAGCCACACCCCGCTGGTCGCGTCGAGCACGAGCGTGCCCTCGATGGTGTCGATGGTGGCCTGGGCACGCCACGCCGTGCGGGGGTCGGCGCGCACCGTCGCGGGCACGCGCGCGTCGTCGCGATCGGCGCTGCGCGAGAGGATGATGGTCATCGCGTCGCCGCCGGCGATGCCGGCCCCCGGGGTCGAGCTCGCCGCCACCGCGAGCTGCGGCGCCGCGAGGGCAAGCACGTCGTGCACCGCACGCGCGGCGTCGTCGAGCCACAGCTCGTGCACGTCGGACTGCAGCGGCG
>WBZX01002329.1_pt1 | contig 12995 bp, 6 predicted proteins | sample 5204211 | NCBI WGS metagenome assembly WBZX01 (sample SAMN12344362, study PRJNA552823) | activated sludge metagenome | biome: Activated sludge suspended growth; feature: Nitrification reactor; material: Wastewater; isolation source: activated sludge from nitrification reactor of wastewater treatment...
ACTTTTGGTCTCTTGATAAATAATGGAACCGACAAGCCTAATTGTTTCATCAATGCGCTTCCTTGCAGTGGTTAGATCTACCGAGTATTTTACAAGTTTTTGGGACTTATTCAGAGTTTCCTTAAGATGTTAATAAACAATAAATTAAATGATTATCACATCAAAAAATATCTATCACGTTGCTAGTCGAAGGAATTTTTGGAAGTCGACAACTATGTTTACTTATGAATAAACACTCGATCAGACAGTAAGTCAAGGTTCGGTCTACTATACAAAAAGAGATCCCCTTTCCATTTCAGAATTTCGGGTAGCTCATTGAGACTGATTAATTTCTCACCGACAAGTGACAGAAATTGACAAGCTGCATCAGCCCAAACATCGATCGGCATCCGCCACGTTTCATTTTTACCAATTTTTGGATTATACGGATAGGCTATGTACTGCTGTGGCAGCGAATTCCCTTGCAAGTCTTTATTTGCTTGATCGGGTTTTAGAAACATCACCGGCACAAGCATCAGCTCATCTTTTGACGAACTTTTCGCAACTTGATTCGGATTAAATTGTTTTAACCATAAAGTAGCAATCTTGGCTGGTTTATGTGTTTTTTCTGATTTATCTGCTATGACCAGCATCCCATGCGTAGCAGCCATTTTTATAGCGACTGTAGCGAGTTTTACGCTCAGGAAATTCTCGGGCTCGGAGTGAATGCGTAATTGCGTATACCCTTCCGCTTTAGCAGACTTTAGCAAAGCTAATATTTGAGATTCGAGACCCGGAAAGGGAAAGATCCAGTTGCTCTCATCAGGCGGATTTAACAGGGAAAATGGTAGCGCTGTTGGTATATCATTGTATCGCTGCATCGCTTGAGCATATCGATGTTCCCAACCCAGCAAGAAAGGTGTGAGAATCAGCGTATTCGGATTCTCCGCCAAACGTTTGTGCAACTTAACAAGTGCATCTCCCGGGGTATCGAAATATAGCATGTCGACGGCTGCAACCGGAGAACCATTTTCGTTCGCGGGACAGCTCTTAAGTTTTGAGTTCAACGAATCAGCGAGAGTACTTCGACCTGGCTTTGGAAGCAAGCCCAGAATAACCAACCGAGCTTGTCCTAAACTTCTCAATCGATCGATAGCGTTAAGGTAGGCAATCAAACTGTTGATTTCGTCATCTGTCAAATCGAAACGAGGCATAATCGGGTCCAGTTTTCTGTCAGCAGCCGTTATGCCGGCTCGTAGCGCCTTGGAAAAGCTTGATGGATCATAGGGGGCTTCGGCAGCACCCATCCGCCTTGCTGGGTATGGTTTACTTAAATTCAACCAACGAATGTCGGGCACTTGAACAAACGCTTCGCCACCGCCGCGCGCATCAATGCCGTGACAATTCATACATGCGATTGCAGCACCTTGCAAGGAAACGCTACCATGTACTATTGCATTGATTTCTCGATCATCCCGTCCAATTCCTTTTTCGTAAATTGAACGTCCCAGGTCTATTGGGTCGGTTGCTAATGCAGGGTTGATATGGCTAATTAAGTAGAAACCGAATAGGAGGAAAGCGCTCTGCAACTGCGACACTTTTACTGCCCAGTCAAACGAAGTAAATCAGCTACAATACGTTCAGGCGACGAGTCCGGTCGCAATTTGACCCAGTGTGCATTGCGTGCGCTACCAGCAATTAATAAAGTACTATGATTGTTCGGATCATCGGTCCACTGATTGAGGCGACCCAGAATCCGCGCCATGATCGCTTCATTTGCTGTGAGAAACCACCATCCGGGAATATTGGCCTGTTGTTTCTCCGCAAAAGTCTTCAGCGCAACAGGATCATCTCGCGTAGGATCCACGGATAATGACAAAAAGGCAATTTGAGAACCGAAATGTGCCCCCAGTTGCTTACGAACGGTTTGTAATTTTTGAGTCTGCATCGGACAAGCATCCTGACAGTGGGTAAAAATAACATTAATCAATACCACATGCTGGCTCAGTAAGTCGCTGACAAATCGGTGCGATACACCATTCTGATCGATTAAAAGATCGTCACCGAAATAATTGCGCGCACGTTCTAGCCTATTCTCCAGTTGTGCATCAACAGCCGAAGCTTGAGTGGTTATCGATACCAAGCTAATCAACCCCAGCAGGAGCGATAGAGTGACTTTTCTCATCATAAATTATCTTTGGCAAGTACATCAATCGCTTCAATGAGGGTTTCCGGGGATGGAATGCCAACCCAACGCAACCAGTTATCGGCATCTACATTACCTGCCAGAATAATTGGCGGATGATCTTCGGGGCGTCCAGAGGGAATTCCAAATGCTTTCAATAGTTGGCTAATCTCTGACGGTTTCCCGGTTAACCAATACCAATGTTGTCCCGCACCAAGTCTTTCTGCATATGTACGTAATTTATCCGGTGTATCCCTTGATGGGTCGACAGAAATAGAAATCAAAATAACGTCTTTCCCCAATTGATCCTGCAATTGCTTTTCGACAGCTTGCATGGTCGCACTCAGTACGGGGCAAATTGTTGTGCAGGAAGTAAAGACGAAGTTAACGATTGCAATTTGACCTTGCAATAAACCCGATAGTCGGTGGTTATGATTCTGACTATCTACAACGATGATGTTTGGTAAAGCGAGATGGATCTGGTGCGCGTTGCTTACTTTTTCCCGAATTTTTGAATTTTCAGGTAGTTGTGCCCACACTGTGGCTGCCATTAACGCAGTCAAAATAACACCAAGTTTTGCAAACATTAATTTTCCTGAGGATGGTTTGGTTTTTCTACCAACACGGTAGAAAAAGATGCTTTTAAGGGTCTATTTCCTTCGATATGAACGTAATAACCGCCGTTCTGCGTGAGTTTCCCGCGAGTAAACCATTCACCCGGTTTTTCTGGATCGGGTTGCATTGACCAGACCACTGCGGTGCCGCCTTGTACAGGAACAATCCGTAATCTTAATTGGCTGACGAGCGATATCGTGTCCTTAGCTTGTTCTTTAACTCTGACGCGAAAATCCACCGGCAAATCAGTGCTCGTTTTTTGTATACCATCACTGAGCCATTGCACGGAAACGGCATCATCGTTACTCGTGTTTACCGCCGTATCGATCTTTAATCCCAAACATTCCCGCAATGCTGGAGCCTCGCTCGCCAAAGCCAATACCATGTGTCCCGCAGACGGCAACCGAATCACCGCGGAATATTGACCGGGTTTGACCTCACGCAATCCGCGCTGTACTACCATCACCGACATGGGCGTGTGTCCATATGTTTTTAATCCGGAGTTGGGTGCATTCATGCCCTCCATATAATGATAAAGCGTACGTTCGGAAGGTGTTGCGAAGAATGCCCCTGAACGATCCAGTGTCAGCGACATGCTGGAAGCGCGAGGGAGATTCTGTGTTTCCGATAATGCGCCCGCACCGGCTGGAATCAACTTCACAATCGGTTGCTCGCTATCGATACTACTGAGTGATAGCATTCCGATTTGCTCGCTTTGCAAGGTTCGGATGTACGCATATTTCTCGGAAAACAGAATATCGTAAGGTTGGCCGGAAAGGGTGACGCGATGCTTTTCCTTACCGGTTTCAACATCGAGTATGTGAATCCAATGCTGACTTGGATTGACTACCAGGACATAGCGCGCATCCGGTGTCAGCTTGAGCGGTCCCAAGCCAGGTTCCAATACCAGATTGTCAATCGGATTTCCTTTCGTATCAAAGCGATGGATACGTCCAGCTTTGGCATTGACTATCCACAATAATGATTGCCTATCAACAAAAACCAAGCCGAGCGGCTCAAAACCCAAATCAACTTCGCGTACCACTTTCAAGGTAGTTGCATTGATGATGGTCAGCGATTTACTTTGCCGATTGCTGATAAAAGCATAGCGACCATCATTAGAAAAAGTGATCTCGTGATAACCGGAAGGTAAGGGAATTCGTGCTATGGACTTGTCATTAACGGTATCGATGATTTCAACGGCACTTTCCTGAGGATCTTTTCCGGTTAATCCTACCCACAATAACCGCTCATCAGGTTGTAGAGCTAAACGTGTGGGCTGACCGGACAAGACTAGATGATTCAATACAGTTAGAGTCTGCAAGTCGGCAATCGCCAGTTTCTTTTCATCGGGCAATGCAACGAACAACCGCATATCGTCATTAGTTTTGATCCAATCGAATCCTTTTCCGTCCAGCTTCATCGCACTGTACAAGCTGCTGCGTCCGCTAAAACTAACTGACGGATCAAGCACTGAAACACTGGGTTCGGCATCTAGACTCAACACATAGTATCCCGTCAAATCCAGTAATGGCCGTTCGATTAGATTACCGCTAAGATACCGCGCAACCCGCTGTCCGCAAACTGGCACAGCACCCGACATGGTATCGATTCCCCGATCGAGCCAGGCGCCAATGCGCCAGTTACTCAGAATCTGATCATCAGCAAGGCGTTTACCATCAAGCGATAACCGCACCAATTGTCCGGCCTGCGGCTTGGTCGGCGCGCTGTCTTCAATCGCTTCTACGCGAACATGCATGCTGATGCCTTCGCGCTCAATGGTTCGATCCAGGTACAGCGGCGGCTCTGCTTGTACAACTGCTATAGCGAGCAGTTGTACAAGGCAGAGTATGAAAAATTGCCATTTCATCGAGGAATATCGCAACTGGCTCGCAACATAGCGGGAGCAGAAGCATTTCTCCGATTACTATACTTCGCTGGAGCTTCTTCAACTCTCACCAACGCCCATAGTCCATTAGTAATACCAAATCCGCCATGATCGCGCCACAGAAAATCGCCCTTAATCTCGTTATGCCCACCGGCGCGTGGAAACACCATATCAAAGTGTGCCATCGGCGAAATACTTTCCTGACCGCTCATTTGTATTGCCAAGGCATTCTCGCCAATACATTTTGAAGGGGTTCCCCATAAAGCACCGCTCGTTCCCAGAGGAAAAGCACCTCTGGCGGTTTGCACAACATGTTCCGCAAGATACGGATCGCGCGGCCAGCTATGACCATGCAATTCCACTGTTGACGCACGCCCCACGCCAGTCGGCATTAGTGCACGAATGCGCATTTCTTGGCCTGCATAAGCTTTCATGATCGGTACATATGGTTCGCCTACTTTCTGATCTGCACTGGTAACTGTGCCGATACCCTGGCCATTGCTGCAACATTCGTTGCTGAATGCCTCCCACGCACTATCCGCACCACCAAACCCGGGTTTACCGAAAGGCGCATCCGGAGGTAGGCCAAACCGGAACCACATTGGCTCGGCACCGTAATTAATCGCCATATGACCGGAATCATGTGCATCCTCAGGCGCCGTTAAAGCGGAATTTTTCATTGGATCTTCTTTTTCAGCCGCAATATTGGGTACGGAATTTTCCATTGGATCTTCTTTTTCAGCCGCAATATTGGGTACGGCAGATCCATCTTTATATCGCAGATTCAGTCCTTTCTGGTGAACCATGACTAAATCGCGGAATACACGCTCTCTCTTCGTTCCATCCGCTTCAATAACGGGATAAGTAACGTCTGCCATCGTTCGTGTAGCGCGTGTATTGGATTGATTCTTACCCGGATCCTGACGATCGATTACCTGATCATTCTCAACCCAGGTTGAACCTTCCGGTTCGATGATAAGCGCTCCAATTGCACCTTTTTGACCTTGTTTGATACGATCCGGCGGCGTCAAATTGATACCGCCGAATTCAACTGGAACATAGCGAATATCAGCACCACAATTTTTTTCTCTGTTAGTGCTGTGGCTTTGGTCGTGTAAGGAAGATAGCTTGACAAAGCGAGTCTGCGTCCTATCTTTGATCGCTGAAGCCATATCTACAAAGAGTTTCTTAGGATCATCATCTGTTGCATCCCAGTGTTTGCGAAATTCTTCCCTAGGTTCTTTATGTTTTCTGAGGATTTCTTTGAATTTTTCCATCGGCGTCAGATGACTATGTTGTTTGTGGCCTTTAATAAACTCTTTCACCGATTCGGTCATTTCTTTTAGGGGCGTTTCTGGTTTTTCTTTCTTGATCCAAGAATCTTTAGAATCGTGCCATTTCTCCCATTTCCCGCTTTTAATATGCTTCTCGTGTAATCCTTCAAAGGTTTTTGGTCTTTCTTCTTCGCTTTTTTCGATCATGCCGGTAATAAGTTTCTTCAATTTCTCAGGATCATGTGGTGCATCGTCATCTAAATATTGAGACAATTCCTCTGAGTATTGATCGGCCAAGGAATGAAAATTGAAGTATGCAAGAAGAAAATCTTCACTTTCTTCACTCACGGTCATAGGACATGCGCTGGTCAAATTGGAGATTTCCAGCATTCCTGCGTACCAGGTATAGATCCCACTTTTCCCCGGTGCGACCGTGCTAACCTGATTCTTGCCGATGTTATTGCCATCGGAGTCATGTACGGCGTAGTGAACCAGTTGCGGATGGAGTCCGATATGATTCGATGGACGGAGGAGGTTATTATTGAAAGTTGTCATCTTGGACTTTGGAGAACCTTCATCCCGAACAATAATACCCGACAAGGAAGTGTAACCGTCCAGATCAGGCATCTGAGTGACATTCTCAGGTAATCGATTGGTTAATGTAACTTCAATACATGCTCCGGCTGCAGCTCGTAATACCAAGGGCTCGACAGGTTTTCCTGGTTTGATTTTTGGAGGATTCTTTGTAAGATCAAGGTCGTCATCAAGAACCAACATAATGGCTGTTGGGTCGTGAAGCGGACCTGAAACCGGATTAGATGGTATCGTAACAATTGTATTAGTTTCTTCGTCAAATACTTCGAGCTTCATTTGAGTGAATCGAGGGTTATAGATCAGTGTGCCGCCACTCTTATCCAGCGATCCTACCGAAGCTTCCGGGATGGTAATTCCAAGAAGTGAATTATCGAGCACATGATTGGCTAATACCGCTGAAACTTTATATTTAAGAGGCGACTTACTATCGTCCGGGCAAACATTAGAGCCTTTACCCAACACTACGGGGGTATGGATTAAGAAAAGATTATCATCTTCGGAGCGTCGCATGTAGCTGCGCATTATCCCCCAAACCCCGTTCCATAGACCATCCTGACTACTGTCGACCGTATACATACGGTCACTGAGATAAAGATTCTTATCAGCGGATTCACCATCAGTGATTCTGGAGTAGAAGGTAAATTGTTCGGATAAACCGGTATTTTGCGAGTTACGCCGCCCTGAATGTGGCGCCTTTCCAAAACCAGATCCTGCTTGGAGCCAGCTCAATGCGTTCATTGACCCATTATGTTCATGCTCATGCGCACCTCCTTGCACTTTTACGCGAACTTGATCACCTGAATAAACACGCATGAGCGGTGTAAACGGATCTCCATCCAGTACTCCATCCGTTAATTGTTGTGTATAAGGTGTGCCCTCTGATTTTGTATTCAGTTCGGGAATCGCTCGATCGATGCGAGTTTGCATTGCGTAGGTCAGATCGCCTGCAAGGCCATCCGTCTGCGCGCGTTTACTTGGATCATATACACGCGCACCAATCGGCTCATTGCGATAATTGACGACCATCATGCCGATATCGTCTGCCGATATGGCTTCAGGACAGGGGCGTACCGGTTTTCCGGAAACATATAGCTTTGAATTGTTAAAATCAGTATCTTTATATACCGAACCTGGTAGCAGATCCTTCTTAAGAAAATCCTGGCCGCCCGGACAAGTTGGTTCAAAAGCAATAATATCCGGAGTTCCTGAATTAGCAGGTTTTCTCACGGACGGATTGATCGCTTTACGAAAGCTTTCCGGCGTGGGACGGGTAGAAGCGGCTTTATCATGGAAGAGATAGCTACCATGCTCATTTACACCGAAGGATTCGCCTTTTACATAAGCATGTTGGAAGTCACCAAATTGTAGGAAGAACTCACGATGAGAATCATCGCCTTCGATTCCGTCAAAGTTAATGGATCGGCGATCTTTTCCTGTGATAGCGGCTTGCCAGGAAGTGGGGCCGCCATCTTTACGGGTATAAAGTTTTTCTCCCGTTTCATTGTGCCGCCATTCTGATCCCGGCGGCTCAGTCAACATCGTGGCGTAAAGCCCCAATTGTTGATGAGTTGATGGACCCAGATGATCGTGAGTAAAAGTAATGCCTAGTCCACGGTGAATGCCGCCGATATTAACTACAGGATCGGAAAACCACCGCTGTAAAGTGGTACGCGCGCCAAACCAATCACAAACACCGGGCATGCCATATTTTTTCTCGAATTCAAGCGCGTCGCCTTCTATTTCTTTGTCGTTCCATAAGCGATCGCACTGAGCTATCTGATGTTTGGGAATATTATTTGCATTAAAGTATGGGTGTATTGTTGGAACTAGCGTGAACCTTCCGTCAAGTGTAGGAACTGCTTTTTCCCCAGCTTCTTTATTCCATTTGTTAATAGCATGAATTCTTTCGCGCACGACCCCTGGTGAGAATGTACCGTCTTCATAATTCCATCCATTCGCGCTACCGTCCGCCGAAGTCAAATCCCATTTGGGCAGATGGATATGTTGCCCTAGCACATCAGTCGGTGTCGTGATTTGATAGTCATCCCCGGAAAAATAACCGGGTACCAGATTGGTATGCGCATACATCGCACAATCAAACGTATTCAAGCGCATGACCAACGGTTCCGGAGGGCGTGTCTTGTCGAGTAAAGGGCCAACATCTTCCCACAAAGCTAGAATACGTTGCTGCGAATAGTGGTAGCCCAGTTTATTGAATACTACATCAAGCTGTAGGTTGGCGCCTTTATAGATACGCGGCCTGTCACTCCCAAACTCGACTCCACCGGGTAATGTAGACTTCACATTGATGTAATCACCTTTACGACCGCCGAAAAAGTAACCATCTCCTTCCGTCAACAGCCGATTTCCGTGATCATCGATACAAGGTTCATTGTATGGTGCTCCCGGAATTCTAGGTGCGCCGTTAGTAATAAAGTCGGCCGGAGAGACTCTGCCTAGCATATCGATCATATGCGTTGGATGTTTACGAACGGCATGAAAGTCCATCGCGACCTGCTCGAGTGCGGTACCTTCTTCCGGGAAATAAATGGGTTTCGCTGTTTCGATAAATTTCTCAGCCGTGAATCGACTAATTTCAAATTTGGTTTCTCCATCATCCGTGATACCAGCTAACGCATGTCGCGGCAAGCCGCCATCCCATCCGCTGATTACGCCGGGTATACTACTCATATCCAGCGGCGGAGTTGTGGGGCGCGACCCGATGGACGACTGATGACCGTTATGTTCAGTTACCCCCGCAATCCAGAAGGGATATCCCGGATTTTTGGTTTTTTGGCTAAAAGAACTCGAAAGCACCGCTTTTGAACCTTTGCCGCTGTCTTTTTTGGTGACATGAACTTTTTCTGGCATCGGCGCCATGCCTTTTCCAGGCAATGGAACAACCGCAGGAATGGGGGTGCCTGCGATAATTTCACCGTCAGGCAGCGCACGCGCGCCTTCGGCTGGTTTTCCTGATTTTAAGCCGAATGGAAGTTTATGAAAGCCATTACCACCTTTTTCATCGGATACGGCCAGTCGTGTTCCCGCTTCAAAAACATCATGATTACGCCACATATACCACATGCCTTGCGCAAAGTGCGGGTAGAAATGGCAATGGTAGATCGCATCCCCCACTGTTTTATTGCGATTACCGGATCCGCCAAAGGCAATTTCATAGGTATAACCCGAACCCGGTCCGATTCCCTGCGCGTCAATGTAATTGGAGTTATCGTCATTGGGATTGAATAACCATTGATGGTTATGCAGATGAAAAATATGTTGTTCCTTACCGGAATGCATATTCCTGATTTTGACGAAATCCCCGATATAGCTGTGATTAACGTTAGCCGGATCATGAGGATAATAAGCTTCGTTCGCCACCCTTTTTTTAGATTCAGGCAAAAGGCAAAATTTTTCCCGTTCAGCCTCGTACCTCGAATTGAAGATCTTGTTCCCCGGCTTCGATGGATCATCTACCATCGCAATAAATTCCGGCTGGCATTGGCTGGTCAGAAGGTTGGCAGGATTATCCACCAGCATTGCAGCATCGCCGACGGCAAATGCGGAGAGAAAGAATTCTTCATACGCGCAATCCAAGCAGTCCTGCATAGGCCCCGCTTGTAAACGATTAGCAATAATTTCAGCACCCACACCGCCTGAACCGTAGTTGATCATGAAAGTATCCCGCACACCATGCAAGGTATGCTTGAGTTCAGGGTGTTCAAAAAAATAAGGAAAAGCTTGTGTAACGGCGTTCTCATCGTGAAAAATTGAAACGAACTCGCGGAACGGCTCTAGGCGATTGGGGACTGATGGATTACGATATCCTATCGATTCAAGTGGATAGGTATCCTCTGGGAAGCTGCCATCGGTATTGGGACCAATGATCAGCGCATTGATATCGCTGTGAATGATGCGTGAGCGCCCAGTCGGCCTACCTTGCTCACTCTTTATTTCTTGCGTCATTTTCAAAATAGGTTTGCTTGCCTTTCCTTCCTGACACCAAACCCCATCTTGGACTCTTTCCTTTTGGAGATTCTTACAATCATCTGGGTAAAGTTTTTCATAATCAATTTTAGGATGACCGGAGATCGTGCCTCGTGTCGCCAGACGCATCTCTTCTTCGGTAATTTGGGAACGATAAAAACGAGCACCTTTCGGCTCAACAATCACGGCACCGAATAACCCCACACCACTGTTCCCGGAAGTGCCTTCGCCACCGAAAACAGCACCGTCACTACTGACGAGATAAGCGCCTTCCTTTTCTGCCCGGAAGCAGTATGTTTTAGTTTCTCCGGGGGCTACCAGACTGCTTTTGTTCTTTCCAACATAAGAACTGTCATCATCAATACCGCTGACTAATTCAAGTCCTTGCGGGTGGAATCCGACGGTTCGGCTGGCAACCTGATCATCACTGGTATAGATTCCCTGAAGGTCAGAAATACTTAATGGCCGCCCCGTAATGGGATCTATTTGTTCATTTATAGGAGCATGCTCCAGTGGGTGATCAATTCCTTTTAACGGATCAGGGTAATGGAAAGGATTAGCATAATTCGGCGGTGGTGGAGGTGGTGGAAAAGTATTTTCATATTCATTCAATTTTTTATGCAACAAATTGGTAAAGCGCACTTTCAGATAGCCTCCTGCCGCCACTCGAAGCACAATCGGGCGTGGGCGTAAATCAGGACGCAAAGCAATATTGCGACTCGAGGGATTATTGTCTATTGCTTTTTTAAAGTAACTATCTCCCTTAGGAGTGTAATCAAGCGGGATCATTTTCGGCGTATCCATTCTCGTTTTACCCGATTCCTCTTGATCAAGATAAATCAAGTCATGCCGCAATGCATACATCATCCAATTCACATTTTGGGCGCCGAGACGATTGAAAATCATCGGGTGATCAATTGCGACAACGTCAGCTTCTAGGGCATCAGCCGGACAGCTCGCGGACATTTGAGTAGTCAACCGTTTATTTTGAGAATATAGATTATCTTTTGATGGCGGCATTTGTGCCAATGCGAAACTTGCAACAAAAAAACCAAAGAATAAAATGACTACCCAGAAAAAACTATGTGTGTACTTCATGTTCATCCCCTTTATTCTTCTCGATTTTTAATATGCGGCCTCGTATTGAAAGATCGCAATTTCTTTCTTAACAATTAGAGTAAATATAAGTACTTATTCTAGGTATTAAAGACATTATCTTAAGTATCGATATTTTAATTTAATTAATCATTATCACAAATCAACATAGTGATCAGCACTAGGCTGATTCGCTGCAGAGGCATTTATTACACGTATGCGTATAGGCGGTTCTCCAGGAAGATCGCGAAATTCCTGATCATATTTTCCAAATGAAGTGCCTGGGGCTCGTCTTGATCTTGCTCTACCAAGAAAAGTCGATACATTATTATCATCCAATCGATAGACATCAATCTCTTGCGGCTGGAATCCTGGAGAATGATGCAGCGTTACAGCGCCGCGGATATCCAAGCGGTACGTGCCATCTTTATCGACAGCCCGTGCGCGCATGAGTGATATCTGCGGTTGAATAATAGGGTTAATCGTCAAGATTGCATCTGGCGCATCCACTGTTATTGCAAATGCACGGAGCATATTGCCATCATAATAGCCTTCAGCCGCCGTTATTGAGTCTGCTGGAATAGAGCTCGGTTGAATTGGGAATCCAAATTCATTGAGTATTATCAGGTCGGCAGGAATCCTAGGATCGTTGGTAATCTCTGCGTTGACACCGTTCACGATGGCACCTGCTGCTGTGGGATTTGCAATAGGTCCTACCAACACATGTTCGCCTGGCTCAAGAAATAGCCTATCCGCGCGCAAAACGCCGTTTGTCGTATCATAGGAGCCATCGGCCAATGCAATTCCGTTAACAAATCCGGGATCCGTTCGACCTGGGAATGGAGTCGGATCCGCTACTTCTGCAAGATTAAGCCGGCGAGTCGGTGTCCGAATAATCGTATTTAAATCGGCGACTACCGTAACCCCAGCTACCATTAGCGTAAGCTGATTGCCATTCAGACTTGGAAGTTGGACGATAGGCCCTTCTACATTGGCGTCGGGTATCATTGCCATGATTTTTCCTTAATAAAATTGAATCAATTGTACAAAGCCTACCGTTGACAACTTATCGTATGTTTTGATCTTGTCTGTTGCTGCAGACTCATGAGGCCAATGAATGCATCGAGTCGATAATATCTAATAGAACATTCACATCTTATATTGAGGTTATCCAGACTGAATGTGAGAAATGCCACATTGAAGAGAAGATTTTCTAGGGAGATATACAATTAGGGAAACTAGAACTACATCCTTAAGGAAGCTCTGATTAAGTCATTTATTTCAGTTTTGGTAACAAAGCTATCGACAAAGTAGCTAATATTGGCATTATTGTGAGGTTAATAGCTGTAATTTTTAGCAGATTCCACACTATTCTGTC
>WBZX01001799.1_pt2 | contig 12979 bp, 12 predicted proteins | sample 5204211 | NCBI WGS metagenome assembly WBZX01 (sample SAMN12344362, study PRJNA552823) | activated sludge metagenome | biome: Activated sludge suspended growth; feature: Nitrification reactor; material: Wastewater; isolation source: activated sludge from nitrification reactor of wastewater...
CCAGCAGGTTCTCCTCGAACGGAACAGCGATGTAGCACTTCCCGGCAACAAAGGAGAAAACGATCTCCCGGTCGAGTTTTTCCCGTATCACAACGATATGGTCGAGCATGTGGTACGAAAGAATCAAGGATGCTTCCTGCACATCGGTGGTGTACACCGAATAATATTTGTCGAATGCCTCGTGCCCGGTATGCAAGCGCTGCACATGCGGCATGGGAAAGAGCCGGTAATGTTCATCGGCGATACTCGAAGACAGTTGCGAATGACCCTTCGCCCACAGGTAGGTGCCCCCGCTGAACGAACTGTTGATCCGGGCGGAAAAGAACAGCCCTTTGAAGATCGTTGTTTTGCCCCCCGCATCCTCTGCCCAGGATTTAACCTCCGAGCAATGAAACGGGATGTTGTTGTACACCGTTTCCCAGTAATCGTCTCCATCGAAATGCGTGAAGCGGCGGCGGTAAAGACTGCTGGCCTTGTATTCTTTCTTGGAAACAAAGCCCATCGGTTTATACACGGCGGATGGATATATGTAGGTAATGATGGGACCGATGATCTTTGCCTTGAAATCATCGATATACCGGTCGGAATACCGGGTGGAGTAATACACGCCGATGACACACATGATGAGCATCCCGATGGCAAGGATATGGCCGATCGGTAATATCTCCAGGTAAAACAACAGGAAACTGCCGAAGGTGCCGATACCGGTAAACAGGGTGAACAGCTTCCAGTTGTGCATGGCCGATTCGTCCTGTTCCAGTTCTTCCAGGCTTGGCTGTATCTTCAGTTTGTAGAAGTCTTCGAAATTCCGGATCTCGTCCATAAGCGGGCACTGAATTTATTTCTTTTTTGTAACTATGCACTGTTAATATTCTCAAATCATTCATCGCATGCGAATCATTTCTTATAACGTCAACGGTATCCGTGCCGCGCTGAAAAAAGGTTTTATTGATTGGTTGAAAACGAACCCGGCCGATGTCATCTGCCTGCAGGAAACCAAGGCCACCAAAGACGATGTGGATGTAAAGCAACTCGAAGCGCTCGGTTTTCACCACTACTGGTACAGCGCCCAGAAAAAGGGGTACAGCGGTGTTGCCGTTTTTTCAAAAAAGAAACCGGATAACGTGGTGTACGGAAACGGCCATGCCCCCAGTGACGATGAAGGCCGGGTGATACAGGTTGACTTTGGCGATATCCGGCTGATCAACGCCTACTTTCCCAGCGGAACCAGCGGCGACGAGCGCCAGCAGTTCAAGTATGTATGGCTGGATGAATTTCACGCATACCTGAATAAACTGAAAAAGAAATTTCCGAAGATCGTACTGGTCGGCGATTACAATATCGCACACCGGGAGATCGATATTCATGATCCGAAGGGCAATAAAAACAGCAGCGGTTTTCTTCCGGAAGAGCGGGAATGGATGACGCGGTTCCTGGACAGCGGCTGGATCGATACCTTCCGTGAATTCCACCCCGAACCGCACCGCTACAGCTGGTGGAGCCAGCGCTTCCCTTCGGTACGCCTGAACAATAAAGGCTGGCGCATCGATTACATTACCGTAACCGAGCCGTTGCGGAAACAACTGAAAGACGCCGATATTTTCCCCGATGTAAAACACAGCGACCACTGCCCGGTATACGTGGACATAAAAGAAAAATAGCCCGCATGATCATTTATAATGTTACCGTTAAAGTAGACAACTCGATCGGAGATGCCTGGCTGCAATGGCTGAAGGAAGAACATATCCCGGAGGTGGTGGGTACGGGTTGTTTTACACATGCGGTTGTTCTGCAGCTGATAGAAGTAGATAATTCGGATGGCCCTACCTATGCCATCCAGTACCATGCCCCAAGCAAGGGTTTATACAACACATACATCGAGCAGCATGCGCCCCGCATGCGCCAGAAAAGCATTGATAAATGGGGTGACCGCTTCGTTGCTTTTCGCTCCGTTCTGCAGGTTGTTAACTAAATGTGCAAAACAAACAATCCTGTTTTTTTTCATTCAAACCCGCATTCCCTAGGCGTCTGAAAGCCGCACGGGCAAAGGTTTTTGCCGGCATGCCCGGCAAAATGCAGTGTCAGCAAAGGTTTCAGCGACTGTGGCACAAATCCGCAACGGTTTCATATACCGGGTACTATCCCTGCAATCCTTATTCCTTCTGGCTTTCAGCGGTTCTTTACAAAAAAGAAAAACCAGAAAAAAAATTTTGTCGCAATCAAAAACCGTATATATTTGTCGCACATTAAAATTCAAAAAAAATTATCATGAACAAAGCTGAATTGATCTCTAAAATCGCCGACGACGCAGGTATTACAAAGACCCAGGCAAACGATGCGCTGGATTCTTTTGTAGAAGCAGTAACCAAAACACTGAAAGGTGGTGGTAAAGTAACCCTGGTTGGCTTTGGTACTTTCTCTGTTTCTAAAAGAGCAGCCCGCAACGGTCGCAATCCGCAAACCGGCGCTGTTATCAAAATCAAAGCAAAGAAAGTTGCTAAGTTCAAAGCTGGTAAAGAATTATCTGCAAAACTGTAATGGTGCAACAACCACATTAAAAAGCAAGGCGCTATGCACCTTGCTTTTTTTGTAACCCGATTCATCCATCTTTTAAAACCATATTATGGGACGCGGAGACGCAAAAACAAAAAAAGGAAAGATCTCAAAAGGATCTTTTGGTAAATCCAGGCCGGCAAAAGCAAAGAAAGCGGCCCCCAAAAAAGCGGCTGCCAAGAAATAAGCCGCCATATCGTATTACGTTAAAGGAACCTCCGCAGGTTCCTTTTTGTTTAGGGGGCAAGCCGTTCAATACGCCAGGTATCGCCCGTTTCGGTATACAGGATGCGGTCGTGCAGGCGGTTGGGTCTTCCCTGCCAGAATTCGATCTTCGATGGTTTTACCCGGTAACCACCCCAATGCGGGGGTTTGGGTATCTCCCCGTGCTTAAAGCGTTCGGTATAATAATCAAAGGTTTCCTTCAGCCAGGCTTTACCCGCCACTACAATGCTCTGCGGCGAAGCCCAGGCGCCGATCTTGCTGCCATCGGGCCGGCTGTTGAAATAAGCGATGCTTTCTTCCATACTGATCTTTTCAGCAACACCGGTGACACGAACCTGGCGTTCCAGTTCTTTCCAGAAAAAAACAAGGCAGGCATTCGGATTCGCCTCCAGCTCCTTTCCCTTCCGGCTATTGTAATTGGTGAAAAAAACAAAACCCTGTTCATCGAATCCTTTCAGCAATACGATCCGTGCATCCGGTATTCCCTGTTCATCTACCGTGGCCAGGGTCATCGCGTTCAGTTCATAGATATCACTTTTGCGTGCATCATCCCACCAATGACCAAATTGTTTGACCGGACTGGGATCTACATCCGATTCATGTAAAGACTGTTTTTTATACTCCGTTCGTATATCTGCGATTGCGTGCATGGATAATCATTTAGGCGGTACACAAAATTCCGCTAATTGCAACAAATAAAAAAGGCCCTTGCGGAGCCCTGCCTGTTTCTGTGCTCAGATATTATATTCCTTCAGGTGTTTCTGTGTTTCCTGGTCGGCCAGCCGGTTACGCAGGTCGTCCCGCTCTAATGCCAGCATCTCCAGCCTGCTTTCCAATTCACCCGCTTTACGGGCAAACTGATTCAGTTCCTCGTTGCGTAAGGTCATCTCTGCCAGGCGGAGTTTCAGGTCTTCGTGCTGCGACTGCAGGTAGGCGTAGGCCCTGGCAAGTTCTTCGTATTTCGGATTCATCCTGCCGGCCTCATTCAATTCCTGTTTCAGTTCCAGTTCCCGTTCTTCCGCCCCCACAGCCTGCAGCTGGCGTAGTTCCAGTTTATCCTGCAAACTCTCGATCTCAGCCTGCTTCCCATCCAGGTTACTGCGCAACGCCGTTACTTCGCCCAGTTCGGCCCGTAGCATGGCCAGTTCCTCTTCCCGTTCTTTCAGGATATAATTGAGGTCTGCCAGTTGCGCCTGCAAACTGTCGTTCATCGAGACCATTTGTTTTATCTGTTCTTCTGTAAACATCGTGTTGTTCATTCCTCAACGGCTGCAAATTTCCCGGATTTGAGCCCATAACAGGGAAACCAGCCCTTTTTTGTATCTTTTAAGCAATAAATCCCGCCGGGGCAGCGTATTCAAACACCCGGGTATCTTGGGTATGCGGTTGCCCGGCGTAAACTTAGCAATAATTGACAGAAGATGAACTCATACGAGGATGTTTAAGGGGGGAATCTTTATGCCAGAAGGAGATTTTTCACCGTTTCGCCAGTCGCATGCTGGGCGTATGCCATCGGTATGCCCGGAACAGCGCAGACGCTGAGGATATACTCCAGGACGCATTTATTAAAGTTTTTGATAAGATCCACCAGTTTAAGTTCGAAGGGTCTTTTGAAGGTTGGATCCGGCGCATTGTAGTAAATACGGCATTGAAGAAATATTCCCTCCGCCGGTATGAGAAAGAAGTGGTGGGTTATGAGGTCAAGGATAAGGATGAAAACATGCTGGAACCATCGGCCTACAGCCACCTGACAGAAAAAGAACTGCTTGACCTGATAAACAGCCTGCCCGACGGTTACCGGGTGATATTCAATCTATATGTAATAGAGGGATTCCAGCACGACGAAATCGCCGAGATGCTGGGCATTCAGCCGGGAACCAGCCGCAGCCAGTTGGTAAAGGCCCGGAACATGCTGCAGCGGCAGATTTTACAATTACAAAAAGTGGCGGTATGAACAGCCAGCAATTTGACAACCATATAAAAGACCAATTCAGCCAGTACGCTCCCGCGGTGGATTCCCGCCTCTGGGAACAGATCGCTGCCCGCACCAAAAAGAAAAAACCGGTCGGCTTCTGGTATTCGCTTTTGCACAACAGGGGCCGGCTCACCTTGATCGCACTGCTGCTGCTTACCGGAACCGGCGCCGGCAGTTGGTGGTTTTACAACAATAGCAGCAGGACCGGGAACAAATTGCAGCAGGTATCCGCCAATACACAACCGGGCTCATCGGGAGGGCTGCTCCAGCAACCGGCCGCCGGAAACGGAGAAACCAGTACCGCTCCTGCTGAAGCAATCCCGGCAAAACAACAAATACAGCCCGAAGACAACAATAAGGATAAAATCCTTCCTGGTTCAACCGATAGCAACAACCCTTCGTTGGCAACCTTACAAACCGGTTCCCGCCAAAAGATCAATATCGATGCTCCGAACCTGCAGGAAGATGTATCCGGAGAAAGTAACATAACGCCGGCAAAACGAACAGCCCATGGCAATGCGGCCAAAAAAACCCGTAAAACCCGGGATCAGTTACGCCTCACAACGGAATCACCCACAGTGGGGGAAATGGAGGAAGAAGAAGCACCGCTGGTTGGCGGAACCCTGCTGAACAGGTTGCAGTTTGAAGCGGAGAAAGTGTCGGCCAAACGAAAATCAACCCTGCTTATTCCTGTATTGAAGCCCACGAATATTGATCCCGGTTGCCCGACTTTTGAAAAGGACGCGGCCGGTAATAAGAAGTACCTGGAGATTTACGCGGGCCCCGACTACGCGTTCCGGAGTTTAACCGATACCGCCAACTCGGAATACCTGCGCCGCCGGAAAGAAAGCACCAAATTCAGTTCCGCCTTCAGCGCCGGTATCCGGTACACCCGTGTATTCAGCAACTCGATGAGCGTACGTGCCGGCTTCAACTACAGCCAGATCAATGAGAAATTCAAGTTCAAGCAGGGTAATATCGTACAGGTCGTTTACATCATCAATGCAAGCGGCGATACCATCGGAAGTTATACCGTCACCGGAACCCGTTACAAAACAACCATCAATAATTACCGCAGCATTGATATCCCGATCGCGATGGGATATGAAGTGGGCAATGGAAGATGGCATGCCAACATCAATGCCGGTGTTGTAATCAATATTTACAGCTGGCAGAAAGGTGAGATCCTGGATGCATCGTATAACCCGGTAAGCATCACCACTGGAAAAAATTCTTCGCCGTACCAGTTCAAGACGAATGCAGGCATCGGGTTCATGGGCGGTGTTTCCGTGTATTACAAACTGAACGAACGGTACCACCTGTTTGCCGAGCCGTACTTCAGGTATAATTTCTCACCCATGAACAAAGACAATATCACGTTGAAACAAAAATACCAGACAGCCGGTTTACGCCTGGGTGTCCGCCTCGATCTGAAATGAGGCAGCACTTTTCAACAAGGAAGTATCTGGCTACTGGATGGTTTAATAAATCAAGAAGGATGAACAAAAAAATAATCATATCAATCTTTACAACAGCCCTGCTTATCACCGGCTGCAGTAAGGATACCGATGTGTTTATACCCGATGCCACGCCCGGCCCCGACACCAGTTGGCAGCCCACGATCACTGCCACCATGCCGGTTATCCAACTACGGAACAGCCTGTTGCTTCCCGCTTTTACAGACAGCGTGGAAATCAGCAGCAATGCCGCCACCCTGAATACACCAATCGGCATGCAGGTCATCTTCCCTCCCAATTGCTGCGTAAGCGCCGCGGGCATACCGGTAACCGGAAAGATACAGGTGGAGTTCATGTCGCTGAAAAAGAAGGGTGATATGATTCGGATGAACCGGCCAACCACGCACGGCGATAGTTTACTGATAACGGCCGGTGAACTTTTTATACGTCTGAAAAAAGAGGGAGCACCCGCCCTGCTTGCCCCGGGAGTCAAATTATACATCCGGTACACCGATCTGCCCACCAACCCGGCGATGAAACTTTTCTTCGGCGATGAAACGAACCCGGAAGCGTTTAACTGGCTCGCCAACAACGACCCGCAGAATAATTTCATTACCGCGGGTACCCAGGCATACGAGATCTACACCAATCACCTGCGCTGGATCAATATCGCCAGCATTCAGAATACCAGCAGTGTTCCCACGGTAAAAATAGCGGCTGACCTTGCGCCTTATTTTACCAACACAAACACCATTGCCTTCACCGTGTTCAAAGACCAGCGTTCCGTTGCCGGCATGCCGGGCAACCTGGCTGCGAAGAAATTCCTGAGTACGGGTTTACCGCTTGGAAAACCGGTTACGGTGGTGGTTATCTCCAAATTAGCCAATGATTATTACTTAGGATATGAAAGCGCCGTTACCAGTACACCCGGCAGCGGAGCCCCATACCAGTCTGTTTCAATAAGGCCCGTTAAAAAAACCTTACCCGAAATACTGGCTTACCTGGGTTCGCTGTAACCCGAACCATGACAATGCAAAAGGCTGCATCCCGGGGGAGTGCAGCCTTTTTATTTTACTGTACGTTCTTTTAGTTTACAAGCGTACCCACTTTTTCGCCTGTTACCACTTTGAGCAGGTTGCCTTCCTTATTCATATCGAATACAACAATGGGCAGGTTATTTTCCATGCAAAGGGTGAAGGCCGTCATGTCCATTACTTTGAGGTTTTTCTGGATACACTCGGCGTAGGAGATGGTTTCGTATTTCGTGGCGGTTGGGTCCTTCTCCGGATCGGCGGTATAGATACCATTCACCCGGGTTCCTTTCAGGATCACATCGGCCTTGATTTCGATGGCACGAAGCGAGCCCGCTGTATCGGTCGTGAAGTAAGGATTACCGGTTCCGGCGCCAAAGATCACCACGCGGCCTTTTTCGAGGTGACGCATGGCCCGCCGGCGGATATAAGGCTCGGCGATCTGTTCCATTTTGATGGCGCTTTGCAGGCGGGTATAGATACCGGCTTTCTCCAGTCCGCTTTGCACAGCCATTCCATTGATGACGGTGGCCAGCATACCCATATAATCGCCCTGCGCCCGTTCAATACCGCTTGTCGCCTCATTCATCCCGCGGTAAATATTACCGCCGCCGATGACGATGGCCACCTGTACTCCCAGGTCGATGATCGATTTAACATCCTGGGCATACCGGGCGATCACATCCGGATCGATCCCGAAATTTTTGTCGCCCATCAATGATTCACCGGAAAGTTTCAGCAGTATCCTTTTGTATTTAGGAAGCATCGCAGCAGAATTTTTGCGAAGATATGGTTTATCCCTGTTTAATCGCCTTTATGGAATACATCATGGGCATTTTTTCATCCATCCCGCTGATGATCCACATGCCATCGGCCCGCTGTTCCAGTTTATTAAAACAATTATAGGGCGAGAAGGGAAATTCATGAAACTGTACAACCTGCAGTCCATGGCCGATCAGCGCCGCGAATATCTCGGAAAACGGATGGTTCCAGCTGTGTTCGATCGAACGGATCGGCGCATCGCGGTCGGAATAGGTTCCGGATATCTCTTCCGTAATCACGGCGGTATTGAAGTAGTCGTATTTGATCCGTTCAAACGATTCATCCATCATCCAGAGCACCGGGTGGAAGTCGGCCATATAAAAAGTGCCGCCGGGCTTCAGGAAATGTGAAACGACACCTGCCCAGCGATCCAGGTCGGGCAGCCAGCCGATGGTTCCGTAAGAAGTAAAGACAATGTCGAATTGCTTATCAAGTTGCGCTTCCAGGTCGTATACATTACTGCGGATGAATTCGGCCTTAAGTCCAAGTTCATCCCGCACTTCGTTGGCCAGTCTGATGGCTTCATCGCTGATGTCGACCCCGGTTACGATCGCTCCTTCCCGCTCCCAGCTCAGGGTATCCATTCCAAAATGACACTGCAGATGCAGCAGGGATTTGCCATGTACATTTCCCAACCCGCCCAGTTCAATGGGCATCAGCGAAGTTTTTCCCTTTTTAAAAGAGGCGAGATCATAAAACGCCGAATCCTTATGCACGCCGGTCCGTTTGTTCCAGGAAGCACGGTTGGCTTCGAACATGGTTTGATAGTCGCTCATGGATCAAAAATAACCAAAAGAAACAAGCCTGTATCAAACAGGCCTGCATCCATGCTTACATATAAAGAAGGGGGGATCAAAAACCAGGGGTCAACGCTGCAAATTCCAGATCTGTTCATACTCCGGCAGCGTTTGTTCCTTCGCTTTCAGGGCCGCAAGGGCTTTCCGGAACTCGCTCACAAATTCATCCACCTGGAATACATTATCAAACTGCACTTCTTTTCCCTTTTTAAGTTCATACGGATTACCGGTGATGTTCATCGAAAAGTATTTTGTGCTTCCGGCGTACGAGCGAAAACCCCCATTCGATGCGCCCACCAGTTCCACCGAGAGGTACGGCGTCATTTTGGGTTTATTATCCCAGCTTAACTGGCAGATCAGCGATACTTTCAGTAATGCATCCGCCTTCGCTTCATTGAGCAGCGTATTCTCCCCGTAATAACTGTTGTTCACCGAACTGAGGGTCCGGAGCGGAGCCAGTTCCTTGTGCACGACCAGGAATTCTCCGTCGTTGTTCACTTCTTCGGGAAAGAACTTCTTCGTGTTCGCGTAGGCAGGTAAGGCCGGAATCGTAGTCACAGGCATTACATTACTTCCCATCACCTCCGCGTAGGCCAGCGTCATCTTCGCATACAGGTCATCCAGCATGTTCTTCAGGTAAGCATCCGGGATATCCGGGAAGTCGATTGTTTTGGTGGTGGTCGACTGTGTCCAGTTATTGTTTTTTACATCGTAGAGGTAGGTGGTGCCATAGGTATAGAAGGAACTCACCGCCACGTTCCGGGCAAAACTCAACGGCTTGGCATAGGCCGCATTCTTTTTCGTTACCACAGCCTTCCCACTGTTGATCGTAAAGCCGTCGCTGTTACCCGAACTTGAACCAACATCGATCCACATGCCGTCGTTGCTACCGGTAACAACCTGCTGGGAGGCGGGTATCTTGCCGGAAGGATTCAACGCCTTTACCAATTGCTGATCGCTCACCGCCAGGTAACAGTCTTTGAACTTTACCCCGTTGTTCGTTGTTTCGATATTGCGGAATGCGGCAGCGGGCAGCACCAGTTTATCGGCCGGTTTTACATACGCCACCATGTACAGACTGCGGATGCCCAGTATCGTACCCACTACATCGATGCGCACCAGCGCATCCGGCCCGGTAGAATAATTGCTCAGCTCCAGGGTAACCTCTTTGGTGAGGTCTACTTTCGCATTGCTGTTTTGGCCGTTCACCGATACGAGTTTGATCTTCCTGGCCGGCATCGGTATCTCAAAACTTCCTTCCACAACGCCATTCCTTTCGAAGCTGATCTTTTTACTGGTTGTACCCGGGTTTTCGGTAGCTGTATAAATACCCATGCTCACATGCTTCAATTCAGTTCCGTTCACCTTGATGCTGCCGCCGTATTTATAGGTTTTATAGGCATCCTTCGACGACAACTGCAGCATGGTAAAATCGCCGTTGTTCACCCAGTCCTTGCCGAGAAAATCGGTAACGATAAGTCCAAGATCCTTGGAGTAGATATTGGTTCCCATCGAAGCAATCACATCCGCTTCTTCGAGGTTATCAAGCGTGGCTACCATACCCGAAGCTGAGCCAACCATATTGCCCGCTCCCTTGGATATCTTACCCACCATTTTCTGAAAAAAGCCCCCGCTTTTCTTTTTCTCCTTTTCTTCCCCATCCTTGTTGGTTGCCAGGGAATCAGCAGCCTGTTTCTCTTCTTTATTTTTTTTCTTTAACGGATTCAACTGCGCCTGGATTGACTGGACTGAGATAATGGCAAGTGCCACTATCAATAGCTTTTTTTTCATGTTAGCCGGTTATTGTTTTAATAGTTATCCTGATCTCAGAACCGCATGAGTTTACCCTGCACAAGAACTTGTGTATGCAGCATCACTTTATAGAAGAGCATTCCCCGGTACGATGCAGCAAGCGCTATTTCATTATGGCCGGCCGCCAGTTTCTGCCGTTGCAGCAATCGCCCGTCGGCACTGAACAACAGCAATTCGGCCGGCCGGGTTGTACGGTTATTAACATGAAAACCGGTATTGCCCGATGTCGGGTACACATCAATGGGAGACTGCTGCCACCCGATGCGTTCGATATGGCTGTAGCTGTACCGGCCATCCTGGTCTACCTGTTTGATGCGGTAATAGGCCTGTAATGTATCCCGCAGAGAAATAATATTATCTGTGTATGTGTATTCATTGTGCGATAGATTACGGGCAGGCATGCGTGCAATGGTATAGAAAGCGGCTCCATCGGTACTGCGTTCCACTTCAAAATTTGAGACGTTTACTTCATGGGTCGTTTTCCAATCAATACATACCTGATCCGCAGAGCAGGGGCGAAGACGAAATGAAAGAAACTGAAGCGGGAGTACTCCGTTTCCGGTATGGATCCAGAATTCGCTGAAGCCCGTTACATCGAACTCCAGGTAATTCACGCCAACCACCGATCCTCTTGTGATCTGTGAAGAAGGAATGAGAACTGCAGTTCCGCCGCCGGGGTCGTACACCCCATCCTCATTTGTACCGGTATACTTAGTTACTACCAGCTGTGAAGCTGAATTAAGCGAGGGAATATAGGTTTGCAAATCTGCAAAATCAGCATTGGTATAGTACAATCTTACTCTTTTGGTGCCAGCAGGGTCTAGTGTGGGTTTTATAGTATAATGCCTGCGCATATATCGCATGCCATTATACAGCCCTGCGGTTGCATCAATGTAAACAGTGCTGTTAATAGCGCCAAGATTAAGGCAATTATCTTTTACAGATACAATTACATGAGCAACATTACCTGTATTGTACGTATGTTTCCACGACGCATCTGTTTGAACAGAATTACTGCTTACTGTTGATGTTGGAATATTATTAAATACGGCGGGCAAACCGGCAGAAACATATTTTGTTTGTAAGTAATTTTCGACGCTTTGACGTTCGGCAGTTGTCAAAGCCCTGTCATAAACAATTATTTCGGCAATCCAACCATCCCAGGATTGCGATGTTATATCTTCTCTATCACCAACAGTAAAACCTGTTGTACCCGTTTCGTTAGCTACGTTCCCAGCCTGAGAAACCGGTTGCTGATTGCCATTTAAAAAAAACTCTATATTGGCATTTGCGGCAGGTACATAATACGTCATCACAGTTGGATTATTTGCTACAACTTCATCCAGCGTCTCTTCTACTGTGGCATTATTAACGCCAGAACCTGCTACTCCATCCGAGTATATGTATGTATTGCCTGCATATTTTACCCATTCCAACGTTGCCATAAAACTGGTGCGTCTAAAAGTAAATAATGCACCGCCGTCATCCATCAGGCATCTTTTCTTAGCTACCACAAAGACCGTTCTTGCTGCTCCCGGACTTACCAAATTTTGTGTAAGGTTGTTCAAATAATAATTCCCGGCATTTCCATCAAAAAATAAGGCGGGTTTGCCATTAAAGGCATATTGCTCCCATGTAGGTCTATTAGATACCGTTGTTTGTGTAACATTATACCCATTACAACTCTGATCGTTCCATTGCTGTACAGTTTGTCCATTCATCGCTGCTGTAATACCCGCATCCGTAAATACCTCGGCGTCTGCTTTTAGCCAAAGTACAGGTGGCGTTAACGGAGTAGAAAGCGTACCGGCTAGTCCGCTTAATTCATCGGCCCCTATATCTGGAGTAGTTGCATTTCTTGCATCACCATCGTAATCAAGCGGAACCTCCGCGGTAGCAAAACCCATATTATTTACCAAAGAAGGTACAGCAGGGTTTATGTGCAAATAATTTGGATTGGTATAATCCAAACTCAGGAAAGGAACGGTTTCGGTAACGGAATTAATATCTTTTGAACATACATGCAGTTTAAAATTCTCCAATGTTTGAAAATTTCCATTGGCAGAAGAATAAATTCTGTTAGTAGCGCTTGGTGTACCTGCATAAAACAAATTATTTTTTGAAAGAAAGTTAGTAGTAGTAATTATTTGCTGATTCCAAAAAGCATTAATTTGACTAACACCGCTTCCTGCAACCATATTGTTGTAAAAAATGTTGTTGTTTAGCTGTATGGGCTGGGTAGTGTTTAAAGCCAGGGCTTTACTAGTATTATTTACCGTACTTCCACCACTTAAATATACCGTATTG
>WBZX01000799.1_pt2 | contig 12976 bp, 8 predicted proteins | sample 5204211 | NCBI WGS metagenome assembly WBZX01 (sample SAMN12344362, study PRJNA552823) | activated sludge metagenome | biome: Activated sludge suspended growth; feature: Nitrification reactor; material: Wastewater; isolation source: activated sludge from nitrification reactor of wastewater treatment...
GACGAGGCCGCGCCGCTGGCCGACATCGTCGTGACCGCGACCGGCTGCATGAGCGTGCTGACCAAGGCGCACATGGAGCGGATGAAAGACGAGTCGATCGTCTGCAACATCGGCCACTTCGACTCCGAGATCGAGATCGGCGCGCTCGAGGCCGACAAGAGCATCAAGGAGATCAACATCAAGCCGCAGGTCGATCGCTTCGTGTTCCCCGACGGGCACGCGATCATCATGTTGGCCCGCGGTCGCCTGGTGAACCTCGGGTGCGCCACCGGCCACCCGAGCTTCGTGATGTCGTCGTCGTTCACCAACCAAGTGCTGGCCCAGCTGGCGCTGTGGACCGAGTCGAGCAAGTACGAGCGCGGCAAGGTCTACGTGCTGCCCAAGCACCTGGACGAGGAGGTCGCGCGGCTGCATCTCGGCAAGCTCGGCGCCAAGCTCACCACGCTGACCAGCCAGCAGGCCGAGTACCTCGGCGTGCCGGTCGGCGGGCCGTTCAAGCCCGAGCACTACCGCTACTAGCGGCGGGCTCGAGCGGCGCAGCTCGGCTGCACGCCGCCGTTGGGGCTCCATCCGGCCACGGATGGGGCCCTTCGTCGTGTGCGGCCTGGAGAGAATCCGCCGGTCGGCGCGCCGTGGGCGGTGCGCTCTCGCTTTGACGATCGGCGGGCATCGGGTCCAAGCTTGCAGCCGCGATGCGGACGCCGCCGTTCGATCCGAACGCGTCGACCTGGCGACCAGGCGCGATGCCGATCACGCCCGCCGCGGACGACTCGGTGTGGTCGTGGCCCCGCGACGCCGCCGAGGTGCCGACCGTCGTGCCGGCCCCTGGCACCGAGGTCGACACCGAGGGCGGTGGGCTCGAGGCCAGCACGCGGCGCTTCGAGCCGGCCCGGGATGGTCTGCTGCCCGGCACCATCATCGACGCGCAGTACCGCATCGACGGCATCATCGGCGCCGGGGCGATGGGCGTGGTCTATCGCGCGCACCACCTCCGCCTCGATCGACCGGTCGCGCTCAAGCTGCAGCGCACCGCCGGTGAGGACACCGCAAGGCTCGAGCGAGAGGCACGAGCGATGGCCCGGCTGTCGCACCCCAACGTGGTCGGGGTCTACGACGTCGGCACCGTCGGTGGAGACGTCTACATCGCGATGGAGTACATCGACGGCTGCTCACTGCGTGCGTGGTTGCGCGAGCGCCCGCGATCATGGCGGGCTGCGCTCGACGTCTGCATGCAGGCGGCGCGTGGGCTCATGGCGGCGCACGCCGCAGGCATCGTCCACCGCGACTTCAAGCCCGACAACGTCCTGGTCGGTCGCGATGCTCGCGTGCGCGTGGCGGACTTCGGCATCGCGCGCGGCTTTGCATCGCCGTTCGCCGCCGACGGAGCCTCGCCGCCATCGTTGGGGCCTGATCTGACGCGCACCGGCAGCATGGCGGGCACGCCGGCCTACATGGCCCCAGAGCAGTTCGCCGGCGAGGCCGACCAGCGCAGCGATGTCTTCGCGCTGTGCGTGGTGCTGTGGGAATCGATGCTCGGCCGGCGCCCGTTCGGCGGCGCGACCCTGGCCGAGCTGATGGCCAACGTGACGCAGGGCCGCATCCGCGAGGTCGGGCGCACCGAGGTGCCGCCCGCGGTCGTCGCGGTGTTGCGTGAGGGGCTCGCGGTGGCGCCGCAGCGTCGCACGTCGTCGGTCGCCAACCTGTTGGCCGCGCTCGAGCGGGCCGCCTCGCAGGGGCGCTCGACCGGCGCGATCGCGGCCGCGGTGATCGGTGCAGTGGTGCTGGTGCTCGGCTTGCTCGGGCTGGCGTGGTGGTCGGCGCGGACCATCGACGCACCGCAGTCGCCGACCCCCGCCGTGACGGTATTGAGGATCGGCGGCGAGGGCTCCGACGACGACGACGACGAGCCGGTGGTCTCGCCCGCGATGCCGCGGCCGGTCGCGCAGCTCGAGCGCACGCCCGTCGTCGCGCCGCCGGAGGACGACGAGCCCGAGCCGCGCGTGCCCAGCGAGGCCGAGGGCCTGCATGCGATCGCGGAGCTGGCGGCGGGACGTCCCGCCGATCCTGACGCGCTGCTCGCCGCGGCCGAGGTCGACGCCGATCGCATGCTGGCGGCGACCGCCGCGGGCCTCATGGCGAAGGACGCCGAGGCGCACGTCGACGCCGGCAATTTCGTGCGACCGGGGTGGGACGGTCGCTCGCAGCTCATCTGCGGCTTCGGCGACAAGTTCCTGCTGCAGGGCGAGACGCTCTCGCTCGACGGCACCGCGTTCCTGGCGATGTACGGCTGCCAGCTGCACCTGGTCGACTGTGACATCACGGCCGACACGATCGTGCAGGTCATGATGCGCGCCGAGGTCACGATCACTGGCGGGACGATGCGGCCGCGCGACACCTTCGTCCGGCAGCTGCGCGGCAGCTTGGTCGTTGCCGGTGTCGAGGTCGCGAGTCGGCCGCGCGTCGGCATCGACGTGCTGGGCGGCACCGCCCACGTGGCCGACCTGACCGTGATCGCCGACACCGGCGTGCGCGCGGGGGCCGACGCGACGGTGGAGCTGGTCGGCGGGCGCATCGAGGGCGTCACACAGGCGATCGAGAGCGGCGGGACGGCGATGGTGTCCCACGACGGCACCCGGGTGATCGGGCCGATCACGATCGGCCGCGGATCGAGTGTCGCGGCCGTCTCGGCGCCCGTCGCCACCGCGCCGCCCGTGCCGCGCTGATCGCCGCCACGCGGGTGCTGCCCGTCATGGCCCGAAGTGGCTGCGGGTGGCCCGAGTGGGCCACGTGTGGCCGTCCTCGAACGTCGAGCCGCCCGAGGATCCCACGGGAATCTCCCACGTAGACGTGCGCGACTACGCTTGCACCGCGGCGTCGGCAGTCCCGTGCCGATGTCGAGGTTCCGAACCAGTCGCGCCCGCGAGGCCGCTGCATCGCGCGACGACGATCGTCCGCGTGAGCGGTTGATGCTGCTCGGCGCCGAGGCGATGGGCGACGTCGAGCTGCTCGCGCTGGTGCTCGGCGGCGGCCATGCGCTGGCGCGTGCGATCGCAATGCTCGACGGCGTCGGTGGGCTACGCGGCCTGGTGGGCGCGGGGCCACAGGAGCTGTGCGCCTGCGACGGCATCGGTGCGGCGGGGGCGTGTGCCGTGGTGGCCGCGATGGAGCTGGGGCGCCGCGCAGGGCGACTCGAGTTGGGCCACGCCGACACCATGCGCGGGCCCGACGACGTCGCACGCTTCGCGCGGCGCTGCTATGGCGCGAACCCGCAGGAGACCTTCGTCGTGCTCGGGCTCGACGCGAGACAGCGGGTTCGCCTGGTGCGGACGGTGGCGATCGGCTCGGTCGCCCACGTCGACGTGCATCCCCGGGAGGTGTACCGGCCGCTCGTCCGCGCCGGCATGCATTCGGTGATCGCGGTGCACAACCATCCGAGCGGAGAGCCCGAGCCGAGTCAGGCCGACGTCGAACTCACGCGGCGGCTGGCCGAGGTCGGCCGCGTGCTCGGGATCCCGCTGCTCGATCACCTCATCGTCACGGGCACGCGCAGCGTCTCGCTGGCGCAGATGGGTGTGTTGCCCGGTGGGTGAAGCGTCGGATCCGTCCGCCGGCGGACGTGCTCGCGCATGCGCGTGGGGGGTGCGGGCTCCGCGGCCGCAGGTCCTCGCCGATGTGCGATCACCTGTGAACACCGTCCGCGACGGGAATAGCGACTCGTGCGACCGACTTGGGCGCAGACGCACCCTATACTGGGCGAACCGGGATGAACCGCGCGCGACTCAAAGTCATCGGCAAGCTGATGCTCCTGCTCGGGCTCCCGGTCTCGATCGTGCTGGGTCTGTTCGGTGGCGGGGTCTACTGTGGCGTGACCCACCGCGGGGCGCTGCTGGGTTTCGAGCACGACGTGCTCGGCCTCGACGTCGAGGTCCCCGCGGCCCCGAAGCCCGCACCGCCGTCGAGCGGCGGGGGCCCGGCGACGACGGTCGAGCCCGCCCCGGCGGTGCAGCCGACCACGGAGCCGCCGCCGAGCGTCGCGTCGCCGTCGGATCCTCCGCCGTCGACCCCGCCGACCGCGACCCCACCGACCGCGACCCCGCCGGTCGAGCCCACGCCCGAGACCACCACCACGGTCGATCCGGTGTCGAGCGATCTCGCCGCGCTGGTGGCCCTACCGGTCCGCTTGCGTGTGAAGGTCGTCGTGGACGACGAGCTCATGCGGCAGCGCGCCGACTGGATCGACTACGTGCAGCGCACGGTCGCGTCCGCCTCGTCGATCTACCAGCAGCAGTTCGGCATCGACATCGAGCTCGTCGGCGTCTCGCGTTGGTCCGTGACCACCGCGGGCTTGAGCGCCGATCAGCTGCTGAGCGAGCTCAGGACGCGCCCGCGCGAGGGCGCCGACGTGCTCGTCGGCATGACCGCGCGACCGCTCGACGGTTCGATCTCCGGCGAGGCCGAGACGCCGACGCCCGAGAGCGCCTTCAACGGCGCCTATGGCATCGTCTACGCGGTGCCACGCGCTCGCGAGCCGCACCTGCGAACCCTGCTCCACGAGCTGGCCCACATGTTCGGGGCCCTCGACGTGACCGATCCGCAAGATCCCGCGTGGCAGGCCGCGAGCTGGATGAGCTACGCGCCCGTGCGCGACGGCCAGGTGCCGTGGATCGACGCCGAGAATCGCAAGCGCGTGCTGTCGCGCAAGGACAAGCCGTTCGCCCCCGAGCCCGATTCGGCGCCGCCGGCCGCCGAGGACTTGAACCCCACGCTGTAGAGCGCATCCGTCATGGCCGAGCCCAAGCCCAGCTCCTCCGTTCCCGCCAAGCGTCCGCCGGCCGCCGTCGCCAAGCCGGGGGCCCCCGATGAGCCCGTCAAGCCGGAGGGACGACTGGCGTGGCTGGTCGGTTGGATCCTGGTGCCGTCGGTGCTCATCGGCGGCATCTTCCTCGGCGGTGCCATCCTCGGCGCCCACCGGCCCGAGGGATGGTTCGCGCGATCCGTCATGTGGGTCGCGTCGTTGTGGGGATGACGGGCGGGGTTCGTCCAGTCTCGGTTGCGACCTCGGCACGGAAGCGATCGACCTCGTCGTCGATGTCGGACTGACCGCCGCCGAACGCATCGACCAGCCGCGTCGCGACCGCGAGGATGACTGCCGCGCCCTGCTGTGCATCGGTGAGCACCAGCGGCAGGCGGCGACGCACGATGTCGATCGCATGTACGGCGCCTTCGAAGGCGATCGCGTGGTCGACCTCGCACCAGCGATAGGGCAGGTCGGGCACGAGTCGGGTTGCGGCGGTGGCGTCGGCACGGGCCGCGATCGGACGCGCCAGCGGGCCGTGGCGACCGACGAGGTCGGCGAGCAGGGGGTCCTCGAGCTCGATGGCGTCGAGCGGCTCACCGGGCACCAACGGGGTGTGATCGGTCGTGCAGGGGGCGCGACGCGAGGCCGCCGGCTGCGGCTGCAGGCGCTCGATCACCACGTCGACGAGCTCCTCGGCCATCGCACGGTAGGTCGTGAGCTTGCCGCCGACGATGGCGAGCACACCGTCGTCTCGCTCGACGATGCGGTGCTTGCGGGAGAGCTCCGCGGTCGACGTCGTGCCGGCGGCGCGGACCAGCGGTCGCACACCCGACCAGGCGCTGACGATGCGCTCGTGGCCGAGCCGTGCGGTCGGCAGCACGCGCGCAACCAGCTCGAGGATCTCGCGTTCGTCGGCCCGCGTGACGCCGCTACGCCCCGGATCGCCCTCGTACGCGGCATCGGTGGTGCCGAGGTACGTCCGCGCACCCCAGGGCACCACGAACAGGATCCGGCGCTCGCCCGGCACCTGCAGCACCAGCGGCTGGCGCACCGGCACATCGTCGGCACGCATCACCACGTGGGTGCCCTTCGACAGCGTCAGCAACCCGTCGGCGGGGCGGCCCAGCAGCGCGGGCGAGGTCCAGGGGCCGGCCGCGACCACGACCGCGTGTGCGGGCACGACGGTGCCGTCGTCGAGCACCACGCGGTGTCGCGCGGAGGCAACCGCCGCGCCCGCGCTCTGATCGATGCGCGTGACCTTGGCGTAGGTGAGCACCTCGGCGCCGGCGCGACGAGCATCCAGCACGATCGCCAGCGTCAGGCGAGCGTCGTCGGTGACGGCATCTTCGTAGGCGACTGCGCCACGCAGCCCGGCCTCGGCGAGCAGGGGCTCGGCAAGCCGCGTGGCCTCGGCACCGAGGTATTCGTGGGGCTCGCCGCGGTGGAAGTTGAGCGTGTCGTAGAGCGTGAGGCCGAGCCGCAGCTTCCACGGCCCCAGGCGATCACCGCGATAGGCCGGGAAGAGGAACCGCGTCGCGTGCACGAGGTGCGGTGCCGACTGGTACAGCCGCGCCCGCTCGCGCAGCGCTTCGTACACGAGACCGAGCTCGCCCTGCTCGAGATAGCGGACCCCGCCATGCACGAGTCGGGTCGAGCGGGAGCTGGTGCCGAACGCGACGTCGGCGGCCTCGAGCACCAGCACCCGCAGTCCCCGCAAGGCGGCGTCCCGGGCAATGCCCGCCCCGGTGATGCCGGCACCCACGACCACGAGATCCCAGGCACTCGGGGTGTCGCGCAGGCGCCCGATCAGGGCCCTTCGCTCGTGCGGGCCCCAGGGGTGAAGCTGCGGGCGATCGGCAGCGGGCAGCAGTGCTGCCGTGGCGTGTTGTTCGGACGCTGCGCCTTCGCGCATGTTGCCTTCGGCGCTTGGCATTGTGAAACTGCCGGTCGAGCCTACCTCGAATCAGGAGCCGGCATGGCGCTGTACACCCTGTACGTCCAGTACGCTGGGCGTCCCCCCGAGACCAAGTCCTTCGACAAGGACGTCATCATCATCGGCCGCGACGTCGGTGACATCGCGCTGTTCGATCCCCAGGTGTCGGGTCGGCATGCGGAGATGCGCTTCGCCGCGGGCAAGCTGGTGTTTCGCGATCTCGGGTCCACCAATGGTTCGTTCATGCCCACCGGCGAGCGACTGCAGCAGCCGATCGAGCTCGCGATCGGCCAAGCCGTGCGAGTCGGGCAGTCGATCATCACGGTGCAGCACATCGACTTCCCCGGGGCCGTGCAGGCCAGTCGCACGATGTTCGCGCATCCCGGCATGGCTCGACCGGCACCGCCGGCACCGCAGGCGCCCGGCGGATTCCAATCGGCCGCCCCGCCGCCGATGCCGGGCGTGCAGCGACAGGTGAGCGCACCGCCGCCGGGCATGCCACCGCAGCAGCCGCAGCAGCCGCAGGGCTTCGGCGCGCCGCCGCAGCAGCCGGGCATGCCGCAGCAGCAGCCGGGCATGCCACCGCAGCAGGGCTTCGGCGCACCGCCGCAGCAGCCGGGCATGCCACCGCAGCAGGGCTTCGGTGCACCGCCGCAGCAGCCGGGCATGCCGCCGCAGCAGGGCTTCGGTGCACCGCCGCAGCAGCCGGGCATGCCACCGCAGCAGGGCTTCGGTGCACCGCCGCAGCAGCCGGGCATGCCGCCTCAGCAAGGCTTCGGCGCGCCGCCCCAGCAGCAGGGCTTCGGCGCGCCGCCGCAGCAGCCACAGGCGATGATGCCGATGGGATCGCAGCAGCCGGCCCCGGCTGGTGGTGTGCCGGGGGCGAGCGATGCCGCCGGCGGTCCGATGGGCGACGTGAAGTACGGCCTCGGGCAGGTGACCGCCGCGTTGATCCCCACCTTCATGGTGCTGGGCATCCCGCTGGTCGGCTTCGCGTTGGTCGCGACGGTCTTCTACCTGCTCACCCTCTACTCGCTCGGCAACCTGTTCCTGCGCCTGGGCAATCTGATCTTGTTCGTCGGTCTGCCGGCCTCCGCCTACTTCATGGCGCAGGCGCACTTCGGCAACCGGGTCACCTGGCTCGACGCCTACAAGGCCGCGCTCGGCCGCGGATGGTCGCAGATCGCGAACTACTTCGTGGGCTCGATCGCGCTCGGCTTCATGGTACCGGGCATCTGGTTGTTCGAAGATCTCTTCTGGGTCGATCTGATCAAGCGAAACTTCGAGCTGTGGAAGCCGGTGCTCGTGCGCACGCTGATCGCGGGTCTGATCCTCGCGGTCATCGTCAACGTCGTCACGATCGGCATCGGCACCGTGCTGCGCATCCCGTTCGACGACGGCTCGTACATGTGGTGGGCGATGTTCGCGATCGGCGGCGTGCTGCAGAACGCCGGCCTGGCGCTGCTCATCCCGATGTTCGCGGCCATCGCGATCCGGGCCTACTTCGAGGTGCGACAGCAGCTCGAGGGGGTCGACGCGGTGCCCGCGGCGCGGCAGCGACTCGATGCGATCAAGGCCGGCGCGGCCTCGATCCCCGGCGTGCCGGACAGCCTCGGCAACATCGGCGGCGCACCGCAGCCGCAGCCGCAGGCGCCCTATCCGCAGCAGCCGGGCTATCCGCCGCAGGATCAGGGCTATCCGCAGCAGCCGCAGCAGGGCGGCTACCCGCAGCAGCCGCAGCAGCCCTATCCGCAGCAGCCGGGCTACCCGCCGCAGGACCAGGGCTATCCGCAGCAGCCGCAGCAGGGCGGCTACCCGCAGCAGCCTCCGCCGGGCGGCTATCCGTACCAGTGACGCGCGCGCCGCTGGGCGCCGGCGCGCGTGCACGCGCGTCGACATCTCCACCGTGAGAAACCGGCCGCCTCGCTCCCGCGAGCGCGGCCGGTCTCGATTTACCCTCCCGCCGCTTTCGCATAGGCTCCCGTCGCGCGCACGCGAGCCGCTCGAGCCCGAGCGTCATGCGTCGACGCGTAGAAAGCGAAGTGGTCATGCCCGACGCATCAGGTCCCGGCGGAAGCGAACTGCAGTACGACCTCGCACGGCTGTCCGAGTTTGCCGAGCTGACGCCCGAGCGGCTGCGGCTGGCGTACCGCGAGGCCTGCATGGCGCGTCTGCACGTCGAGCGCGTGGTCCAGGAGTGCTTGAAGGGCCAGGTGAAGTTCGCGATCTGGGGCCCTGGCGAGGAGATCCACGGCACTGCGAGCGCGCTGGCGTTCGCCGACGTGGCCGACCCGGACGCTTTCGCGATCTGCGGCCACTACCGCTCGGCGTCGCTGTTGGCGATGTGGTCGCGACTGCGGGGCTACGACGACTTCCACCTCGATCACATGCGCCAGCAGCTGTCGCGCAGCACCGATCCGTGGAGCGGCGGCCGCCAGATGACCGCGCACTTCAACGACATGCGGCACAACACCTTGCCGGTGCAGTCGGCGCTGGGCATGCAGGTGTCGAAGTCGGTCGGCTACGCCCACGGCTACCGCGTGCGCGGCATCGAGGACGCGCTCACGGTGTGCATCGTCGGCGACGGCACCTGTGCCGAGGGCGACGTGCACGAGGGCATGACGGGCGCATCGATCCTGTCGCTGCCGTGGCTGCTCATCGTGACCGACAACAACGTCGCGATCAGCGTGCTCCCCGAAGACGGTCGCGGCATCCGCGACTTCGAGTCGTATGCCCGCGCGTTCGGCTTCGCCTACTACACCTGCGACGGCAACGACTTCATCGACGTCTACGACACCACCCGCCGTGCCGCGCAGTTCTGCCGCTCGCAGCAGGCCCCCGCGCTGCTGTGGGTTCGCAACCTCTCGCGGCTCAACGACCACAGCTCGGCCGCCGACGTCACGTTCAAGTTCGACCAGTTCGATCCGCTGATCGACTTCGGCGAGGCGCTGGTGCGCTGCGGTGTGCTGCAGCCCGAGGACATCATCCGCCGCAAGGACGGCGCGACCAAGGACTACTACGCCCGCCACGACCTCGGTCGCATCGGCACCGAGGCCGACGCGTACATCGTCGGCACCATGGAGACCGCGGCCAGCGAGCCCGAGCCCGATCCGTCGACGGTGTTCGACCACGTGCGCGATCCGTATCCCGTGGTGAACGAGGCCCCGCAGGTCGGGCGGCAGACCGTCATCTCGATCAACGGTGCGGTGCGAGCCTCGCTGCGCGGGATCCTGCGCGCCAACCCCACCACCTGGCTCTACGGACAGGACGTCGCGCGCAAGGGCGGCGTCATGCAGGCCACCCGTGGGCTGTGGGACGAGTTCCCGCGGCAGGTCCGGGACGCGCCGATCAACGAGCCCTACATCGTCGGTAGCGCGATCGGCTTCGCGCTGCACACCGGCTCGACCGCGCTGCCGGAGATCCAGTTCTCCGACTACAGCCTCAACACGCTCCACCAGCTGGTCTACCTGGGCAACCTGCTGTGGTCGTCGGGCGGGACCATCCACGCCAACGTGATCGTGCGTCTGCCGGTGGAGCCGCTGCACGGCGGCGCGCTCTACCACTCGATGTGCATGGAGGGCTTCTACGCGTCGATCCCGGGCCTCACGATCATCGCGCCGACGACCTCGCGCGATGTCTACGGCATGCTGCGGACCGCGGCGGAGTTCACCGGACCCGTGCTGGTGTTCGAGAGCAAGGGGCTGTACCGCATGAACCTCGGCGACGCCTTTCCGGGCGAGCCGACCGATCCCAAGGAGGTCGCCGCGCTCAAGCGTGCGATCGCCTTCGAGGGCTTCGCGCCCGAGCTGCCCGACGACTTCCGCGTGCCGCTGGGCAAGGCGGCGATCCGTCGGCCCGGCCGCGACCTCACCATCGTGACCTGGGGGCGCTCGACGCTGTTCGTGGCGAGCGCGGTCGAGCAGCTGGCGGCCGCCGGTGTGGACGTCGAGGTCATCGATCTGCGCACGATCGTGCCGCCCGACATGGACTGCGTGCTCGCGAGCGTGAACAAGACCGGGCGCCTGTTGGTCGTGCACGAAGATCGCGTGTTCGCCAGCCTCGGCCGCGAGATCCAGGGCGCGACGATCGAGACGCTCGGTCACGGCGTCGTCACGCGGGTGCTGGGCCAGGATCCGGTGCCCGGGATCCCGCAGAACATCCACCTCGAGGAGCACGTGGTGGTCTCGCCGGAGAAGATCGTCGCAGCCGCGCGCGCACTGATGGCGACGCCGCGGGCGAGCGCGAGCGCCACGACTGGCCACCGCGCCCGCGCGCAGCAGGCCACCACGCCGACGGTGCTGTGGACGCCCAACCGGAACTTCGTGGCCTGAGCCTGCGGCGCGATCGGTGACGGAGGGCGAAGACGAGCTGGCCGTCGCAGGCTTGACCCTGCGCGGCGTGACCCGTGGCGGCATCCAGACCTGTCTGATGGTGCCGGAGCTGGACCTGATGTTCGACGTCGGCGGGAGCGTGCGGGGACAGCTCCGCTTCGCGCGGATCCTCGTCACGCACGGCCACCAGGATCACCTGGGTGGCCTGCCGTACCTCATCTCTCAGCGACAGCTGGCAGGCCTACCGCCACCGCAGGTACACGTGCCCGCCGAGATCGAGGCGCCGCTGCGGCGCATCTTCGGGGCATGGAGCGAGATCGAGGGCTTCGAGCTGGCGCTCGAGCTGGTGCCCCACGTACCCGGCGATGTCGTCGACCTCGGGCGCGGCGTGCGGGCGAGCTGCGTGCGCTCGGTGCATCGCGTGCCGTCGCTGTCGTGGATCGTCGAGCGGACCACCGCACGGCTGTTGCCCGAGCTGGTCGGGCGCAGCGGTGCCGAGCTGGCGGCCATGCGTGCGGCGGGCGATTCGACCACGGAGGAGCACACGGTGGCAGTGCTGGCGGTCAGCGGCGACACGCAGATCGAGCTGTTCGAGCGGGAGCCACGACTGCAGCGGGCCAAGGTGCTCGTGCACGAGGTCACTGCGTGGGACGATCGCCGCTCGGTCGAGCAGACCCGCAGCTGGGGGCACACCCACGTCGACGAGCTGATCGCGATCGCCGAACGCTTCGAGGGCGACGCCCTGGTGCTCGTGCACCGCAGCCCGCGACACACCCGCCGTGATGCGGAGGCGATCGTCCGCACGCGCTTCCCCGCCAGCGTGCGGCACAAGGTCCATGTCTTCGGCGACTGAGCCCGCGGCGTCGACGTCGGGCCCCGACGCCGACGTCATCATCGTCGGTGCTAGCTTCGCCGGCATCGAGGTGCTGTACCAGCTGCAGCGTCGGTTGGCCGATCGTCCGCCGCGCGTGCTCGTCATCGATCGGGTGCGCGAGCATGGCTACATCCCGCTGATGCAGGAGCGCCTGGTCGACGCGTTGCCGGCCGCGCGTTCGCTGCTGCACACCGCGGCGTGGATCGACGCGCAGCCCCGCACACGGTTCGTCCAGGGCGAGGTCACCGATGTCGACGTCGACGCGCATGCCGTCGTGCTCGCCGACGGTCGCCGATTCGAGGCGCGGGTGCTGGTGCTGGCGGTCGGCAGCGAGCTGGTGCCGCCGCCGTCGCTCCCCGGGCACGAGCGCCTGCTGTCGCACAAGAGCGCGGCGCAGTTCGAGCGGCTACAGGCCGCGCTCGGCGAGGCGCTGGGAGATGGCGAGGGCACGCCGGAGCTGGTCGTGATCGGTGGCGGCATCTCGGGTGTCGAGCTGGCCGCGGAGCTGGCTGCGCTGCGCGATCGCCCGGCGAGACCGTGGCCCCGCGCGCCCCACGTGACGTTGGTCGGGGCCGACGCGCGCCTGGTGCCGAACCTCGAGCCGGTGATCACCGCGCGCGTCGCCCAGGTGCTCGCGTCGCTCGGCGTCGACGTGCGGCTCGGCACCCGCGTGGCCGCGGTCGGTGAGGATAGGGTCACGCTGCATGCCGACGATGGCGAGCACGTGCTGCCGTGTGCGCTCGCCATGTGGGCCGGCGGCATCCGTCCGGCGCCGCTGCTGGCGACGCTCGCACTGCCCAAGACCGCACAGGGGTGGTTGGCGGTGTCCCCGACGCTGCAGTGCTTCGCCAGCCGTGAGCGCGACGATCCGACCATCTTCGCCTGTGGCGATGCGGTGCGCATCGTCGGCGGTGAGGGCGAGTGGCCGACGATGCAGCGCGCCATCGAGTGCCTCTGGCAGGCCAAGGTCGTCGCCCGCAACGTCGCGGCCGTGCTCTCGGCGGAGTCGGCGGAGCAGGTGCCACCGCTGCAGCCGCATC
>WBZX01002334.1_pt1 | contig 12964 bp, 11 predicted proteins | sample 5204211 | NCBI WGS metagenome assembly WBZX01 (sample SAMN12344362, study PRJNA552823) | activated sludge metagenome | biome: Activated sludge suspended growth; feature: Nitrification reactor; material: Wastewater; isolation source: activated sludge from nitrification reactor of wastewater...
TAGCGCTCAAACTCGGCGCGAATGAAGCCAGGTAGCTCGCCGCTGGGATAGCGGTCCTGCGCTTCGACGAGGAAGGTCGCCAGATTTTCGCGAACGATGCGGTGGAGCAGGGTCTTTTCTGGCTCGCGACGCTGGTATCGCCCCCGAGCGGTGGCACAATGACCGATTTGCTGCCGCTGCGCAGCGGAACAAGGGAGCACCAGCCCCCGCCAAGCACAGCAGGTGCCAGACGCCTACGGAGATGTTCTGCGTCAGCAGCGCGCAACACTGGCGAGTTGCGGTCATCCGGCATCCCGGATGCTGTCCGAAGCGCGGACACTGCACTGGCCTACCGCGCTTGTCCGCGAGGCCAGGCCGGTTTCGGAAGACGCCATGATCGCGAGCTTGCGCACTCTGTACGAAGCGAGCGCACCTGAACACGCCGTATTCTTCTTAAGGTACGTCACCGTCACAACAGCCCGTTCAGTAAGCTGTCGTCACACAAAGTACGGATGCACGGATCTGGGTTCTATGGACGGCAGTGTTTCGGTGCGGATTCTTTGCCAACGGCTGCGGAGGGTATCCCAGTCGGACGGAGACTTGCTCCACCACTCGCAGTGATGTGCCTGGTCCAATCCTTCCTTCACGGATCGCCCGGCAGATCCTGGCCCACTCCTCTGCGAATCTGCGGATCGCCACCTCATGCGGCAACTTGAGGAACCTTGGCACCAGCAACTTCGACCGCTGCATCGGCAATGAGCGGCGACGAACGGGGCGCTGAATTGCTCGGGGGGCCGACCAGATCGAGTAACATGCCTCAATGCTGCACGGTCCCAAGACTGAGTTCTCTGGAGTGTTGTCCAGCTGGCGTGGCTGGCGTTCCGGCATCGGTTGGGTCGCCATGGCCAGCCTTCTCTGTTCCTCGAACTGTAACTCCCTTTGGGACCCATTCCTTTTGGGCCGCTGTGAGAACGGGCTGGCGTGCGGTTTGGACATGCCAGGCGGCGGAGCCTCAGACATGCTACCCCAAGGCTCCTTGGACTCTGCGGGTACGCAGCCCTCGCTCTTCGGCGCCGCCAGACACTTTTCCGTCGGCTCGGCACCTAGCTGGGTGGCAACCGGCGACTTCAACGGTGATCTGAAGCTGGATCTGGCCGTTGCAAACAACAACAGCAACGATGTCAGCGTGCTGTTCGGTGATGGTGCGGGCGGATTTGGCACAGCGGTCCATTTTCCCGTCGGGTCGAGGCCCTATTCGGTGGCGCTGGATGACTTGGATGGAGACAAGAAATTGGACATCGTCTGCACCAACAGTGGCAGCGCAAACGTCAGTGTGCTGTTCGGCAATGGTGTAGGAGGTTTCGATGCTGCCGCTAACTTCCCCGTCGGTACGGCACCCTCCTCGGTTCCCTCTTCGGTAGCCGTCGGCGATTTCAACGGCGATCTGAAGCCGGACCTCGCGGTCGGAAACTTCCAGAGCAACAATGTCAGTGTGCTGTTCGGCAATGGTAGCCGTGGGTTCGGTAGCGTAACCAACTTGTCAGTGATAGGGAGCGCCTTTCAGGTTGTGGTGGCGGACTTCAATCGCGACCTCAAGCCTGACCTCGCAGTTGCAGTATATTCCCCTGGCAACGTCCGCGTGCTACTGGGAAAGGGTGGTGGCCTATTCGAGGCCGCCGAAGACCTTCCCATCGTCACTAACGTCGACTCGGTAGCCGTCGGCGACTTCAACGGCGACATGAAGCCCGACTTGGCTGTGGCAAGCCGCTTCAATGTCAGCACCCTGCTGGGAACTGGCACGGGTAGCTTCAGCGTCGCCAGCAACTTTCCAGTCGGCGATGAAAATCGATTCGTGGCGTTGGGTGACGCAAACCCCAATTATGACCCTTTCCATCTCGCCTACATCGGGAATGGAGGAATGGGTCATGAAGGGTGTGAAGGGAATCCACAAAGGAATCGCGAACAGAGACTCCCAAGGACATTACAGCGGACAACAAGAGCAGCGTAGAGCCGTCGGGTATGTACGGGTTTCGACCGACATGCAGGCAGCAGAGGGGCTGTCTCTGGAAGCGCAACAGAGCGCGATCGAGGCTTACTGCTCGATGCACGGGATCAAGCTCGTCAAGCTGTGCAAGGACGTGATGTCGGGTGGAAAGGATGTCCGGCCTGGACTCACCGACGCGCTGCGGACGCTCCAGAGTTCCGCCGACGTGCTGATTGTTCTGAAGTTCGACAGGCTCTCGCGTTCGATCAAACACTTCTGCGAGCTGTATGAAACGTACTTCAAGGATGGCACGAAGGAACTCGTTGCGATTCGGGAATCGATCCGGCTTGATTCGTCGCTGGGGCGGGCGCTGGTGGGAATCCTCTTGGTATTCGCGCAGATGGAACGGGAAGCGACAGGGGAACGGACAAGGGAAGCGATAGGCCACATCAGGCGGAGCGGCTATCACTTCGGGAAAGTGCCGTATGGGAAGCGGACGATTCCTGCACCGGACAATCCGAGGATGAAGATTCTCGTCGAGGATGAAGCGGAACAGCGAATCATCGCGCAGATCAAGGAGTGGGCGAAGGAAGGAATCGGCATCACAGAGATGGCAGGACGATTGAACGCGAAGGGAGTCACGCCACCGCAGGGGAAGGAATGGACGAAGAGTCTGATTTACAACCTCCGTCTGCGGTTGAGTCACATCTCGCCGAGGGCACACAACCAGAGGCCGTACGACGACACGGAAGTGCGCGAGCGGATTCTGGAGCTACGAGCGAAGGGTCACACGCTCAAGCAGACAGCGTCGATTCTGAACGAACAGGGGTGGATGCCGCTCAAGGGACGCCGATTTACGGAGCGGAACATCCACGGACTCCTTCGGTCGAGCGATGCCGCGAAGATCCTGACCCCCAGACGGTACTTGCAGATGATGATGACGAAAATGGAACGGGCGCACACGGCGGAGCATCCGGGGGAACCGTTCGAGACGCCGAGCCTAGCGGAGTTGGCGAAGCTGCTGGACGAAGCGGGTTACAAGACACCGCGGGGGAAGGACCACTGGTGGCCTGCGCAAGTGGCGCAGGTGATGGAGGGGCGCTTCGACGATTACTACAGGACGCAAAACGCGGAGCCCATGGCGTTTTGCTGACGTGCTGGGCGCTGTCGTTGGTCCCTGGGAACGCTCGCCCAATGTCGATCGGTGAGGCTCGCCTGCAGCAGCTGTCAGGTGGAACGGCGACGCTGTGCCGTCATCCCCACGAACGATCGGCAGCCTCCCAAGATCGCGACTTCAAGCACATCTCGGAAAAATTCGCAAGGGATTTCCCTTTACAACGGGAGCACCAAGAGGTGTGCCCGCTCACGATAGGGCACCCTTTACGATAGAGCGCAATCGGCCCGCACGAGCGCACGAGCGCACGAGCGGTAGACCACGGTGCGGAGTCAGATCTTCGGACCGCATCTGGTATGCCGGACGACAGCAGAGCGCGATCGTTACACATTCCCAAGGAAGAGCATGGCGATGGGAGTTTGGGGCCCGTCGGCACCCCTCCCAATCGCCCGCCCGAGCGCCTCCACCCATCCGAGCGGCCACGCAGGCATCGATGAAGTCCCGTCCAGCTTCCATCTGCTCGCCAGCGCAAGGCACAAACGGTTGTCGTCTGGAAACTAAGAGAGAGCCTACCATCGACCTACCCACCGACTCATCATGGATGAAAATAGTTGTATCATGGCATACAAATATGCAACGATTTACCGTGAACCATCGGTCGCCACCTTGTCCACGGTCCAGCCGGTCGGCTCCCAAACCATGTAGCCGAAACCGCGTTTGAAATCCCTGTCCTCGCCAACCTACTTCCAGATAGAGTGCTATTATGGGAACAACACCTCTAGCTAAAGTCCTGATCTTCTTGGTGCTTCTCGCCTTGGTCGCTGCTGTCATCTCGGCCCTGTCTCACTAGATAAACCAAAGAACTGTAGGGAGTTGACCGATGGCAGATTTTATGCTAGCGAGCGTCATTGCGAATTTATTTAAGAAGGTCTCTGCGGAGGTGGTGCTTGAGGCATTCGTAAAGGGAGCAGCCGGTCAGGCAGGCAAGATGGCGGCTGAGCAAGTTATTGCGATGATATCCGATTTATCAAACAATAGTTCTTGCCTTGCTCCAGTGATTCTTACAGATCAAGAGAAGGCAGCGATTCAACAACTGATTCCATACATGAGCACTTCTCTGTGGAATATATTCATAGCCAATCTCAAGTTAGTGCATAACAATAATATTCTTCTTCTCGGGCCAACGGGTGCCGGGAAGAGTCGACTTTATAAATTTCTGGGTAAGGATTCGCTAGTTAGCAATGAATCCACAGACAAAGACGCATCGACAGGAAAAGCAGAAAAGAAGAAGGCTCAAGGGCATCGGCAGTATCTGTATTATATCGACACGCCAGGCTCAAGGACTCATTCAGATATTGAAAGATACGCTTATTCTGAGGTAGCAAGCGGCAGTAAGACTGTTGTGGCAATAGTCCTCGCTGGTGGCAGACTGGAGAATGCGGACCTTGGAGGGTACTATTTGCCAGGCGCTGCACAGCGAGAGCGCTTCACTTCCTTAAGTCAATATATAGAAGCCTCTCTTGTTTACGAAAGAAACTATCTTGCAGATTTGGAAGGCTGGCTGGCCAAAAATCCACTTCCTGAAAGACGTGTTTCCTATTTTATGATTATCCTTAATAAGATGGATATCTGGTTAGATAACTATCAAAATACGCTTGACTATTACCAGGGCGAACTTCAGAGCGATCAGCCAGCATCATCATCAGTCGGGGTCAGCGCGAAATACACTGCAAAACAGAGCAAAGAAATATACCATAAATTAACATCTATCTGTGGACATATCTGCAAGGCTGGGGTTAGTCCAACCTTCCATGTTGTTGCCTCTGCATATGACGCATTCCCTAGAAAGTCTGAGCAAATAAAAGATCAGCGTGAGCATCCGTCTGGAAAGCTCAACCAGGAGCTAACAAAGATATCTCGCCTGCTTCTCCAAGCCGAGTTTCGCTCGCGGATTCACATCGGTTAGAGGGTGACTATGTCTGTAATAAGCGATGATAAAAGAGAAAAGGAAGAAGCGCTCTTACAGATGCGCTGGAACCTTGATAGACTTCGAGGTGATGCTTACGCCGCAGTGGTCATTTTCTTCTCTGCAACCTCTCTTTTACCCGCAGTTTTTCAGAAGAATAATAAAAGTATCTTGGGGCTTGCCATCATACAGGCTGCAATTGCTACGATTGCGATTTGTGCATGGTTTTGGTGGTTGAAGGTCCTGCGGAGTGCTCAAAGAGAGCATACAAGACATTTTAATCTATCTGGTCGGCCAGATCCATATTCGATCGCACCGATTTTTGAATTTGTATTCCAAGATCGAGTGCTTTATGCGTCGCTAGCTTCAATGGTTTTTGTCGGCCTCATCACTTGGGTTGTTCAGTTACTTTGAATGCCAAACAAGAGAGAATCGGCTCATCGCCCTTCTCCGTGGGAAGCGTACTCAACAATCGACTGGGCGTGGGTTGCACGGTGGCTGCGGGCAGTCAAGGGCAAGCTCGCTTCGCTCATCGCTCCGCTGACGCTGCGCGACCCTGGACAGCCCTTCGCCACCGTGCTGCCTGGCCTTTAGGTCTTCCTGCTGCGCAGTCCGTCCTCTGTTGGACGGCTGCTGCTACTTCCTCTCCGTTGGACCGAGGCTCCGCCTCCACCTTTCGCTTTTTCAGCCTCTGGCCGCGCCTCTACCTCCACGGCCTCCTCTTCCATCCTGTCCGGTCCGCTTCCCACTCGATTGGGCGATGAACCAGAGAATCAACTTGCGATGCTACCGCATGCGGTAGGCTTGCCCCCTGCGCCCTGAACGGGCACACTGTGCCTCACATGAACATCGACGCATTCTGGAAGCCTTGGGAAATGGAGATTTCCTCCTCGGAGGAGGCGCTCACTCTGATCCATGACGTATTCGATGGCTGGTCCAAAAAGGGCGCTCGTTTCGCTTGGCGTGGCCAGGTCAACGCGAGTTGGGCGCTCCACAGCTCTCTGTATCGGCGGGTGATGTGGACGAACGGCGCAGTACCGGATGAAGCTGAGCTTGCGAAGGTCGAGGATGAAATCCTGACCGAGGTGCACCGATGGGGACTTCACATCGGCGACCACGGTCGATTGTCAGTGCTGAGCCAACTCGCCGTGCTCCAGCACTACGGCGCACCAACGCGACTCATCGACGTTACTTTCAATCCGCTCATTGGCCTGTGGTTCGCCGTTGAAGCGCAATGGAGTAACGGCGCGCCTAAGGACGATGACAAGGATGGACGCCTGTTCGCAATCGACGTTTCGACCCGACTGATCAACGAGGACAGGAACAGCCGCTCCTGGGAGGACGACAACGCACGTCCATGGGCTCATTCCGAAAGTGGCAGTGACGCCTTGGACAGTCGCGACTGGACAACCACTGTTCGTGTCTGGCGCCCTGCCAGACTTGATCATCGAATCGCGGCGCAGAACGGGGCGTTTCTGGTCGCCGGGGTGCCTGGCTCGTCCGGCACCGGTGGACCAGTCCAGTGGCCCAAGATGCCAGGAGGCGATGCCTGGAAGATTGAGGAAGTGCGCGAAGCGCTCTCGGTGCCGCTCCGCTTCCACAAGCTCGACAAGACGCAGGGACGCGAACCGAACAATCCCGCCTACACGATTCGCATCAAAGCCTCGGCAAAATCCGCGATCCGCAAGCACCTGCAGGATCTCTACGGGTACCGTCACTCGACGCTCTACCCCGACTACTCCGGTTTCGCGCTGTACGGTCGACCGACCCTCAAGTCTCTTCCGTAGCGTACAGATTGTTGCGATTTGACGGTTCCTTTTCGAACTCTAGGCGGCAGCCTCGCTGTGATAGTCGTAGCTGCATATCAGGCACTCACTCAACCGAAACCGTTACTGCCGCGAAGACCATCACAAAGATCAGTGTCAGCGGTGTCCAGTACAGATCGGCGACTGTTTATGGTAGAAAGTCTGCCGCCGTAGGCAACGAAGCGATGGTTCCGCGCATGGATGGAGTGCCAGCCATCACCCCGGAGACAACGGGCCGCTGCTGTCGCACGAAGCCGAACCAACTCCCCAAAGCTGTACGACTGGCGAAAGACGATCCTTTCCTTGGCGGTTCAAGTAGCGCTGCTGTCAGTCGAGGATTCCGCACGTCTGGCCGCACGTGCGGCCCGTGCCTTTGCCCGCTGTTCATCCCGCTCCTTCGCCTCATCGGGATCACATCCCATGCAGACATCCTCCGAATCATGTTCATGCCAGGCACGAAACGCCTTCTTAGCCATCCTCTCGATTGAAGCAAGGCGGAACTCGAAGAGCGCTGCCTGAATGATCGGAGCAGCGAGGGTTTGCAGTTTGATCAGCGTCGGCCAGTTAGGCACAAAGATCAACTTGCAGGCCTGCATGTCTCCCCATTCGGCAAGGAACTGATGCCCATCACCATGGGAACGCTCGTACCATGCAAGGTAAGGTAGCATTTGTTCCTCGTCTCCGATGTGCCCCTCTGCTGGTATCCTGAAGCCGAGTCGTTGGCGGTATTGAGAGAGAGCCTCTTTCTCCTCCGGCTTCGTGGGCGGCTCGAATGGGGCAAGGTCGCCCGTTTTAGTCATCTCGAAAATCCACTGTGTCATTGGTTCCTCCCTCTCAGGTCAGGCATGTCTGGGTTGGCTCTGGGCACTTGGTAACGCCCGGCTTTTGTAAGACGTTCTTCCAGGTATAGCCACGCATTTCTCTTCGGTTGTGTGACCCGAGTACATCAAGGTCAAACCGTTCGGGAGCGGACAGGGAGCGAGGCAGTTGCCCACAAACTACTGGCCCAGTGGTCCCTGCCTTTGCTACGATGATTGCGCACCATCCTACTCAATCAGATCGGCCTAGCCCGTCGGTGAGGCCGGTCCTTTTGCACTGGGTCTATCACGCCATGAGCAAGAAGAAGAACCGCGCCCCGTCGCCTACTGCCACGTCCACCTCTGCCCCACCGGGGGACCGTTCGCCCTGGTATACGACGCTGAAGATTGAACAGAACGGCCACTTCGTCTATGTGACGACGATTCCCATCGACGAGCTGTTTGATTACTGCGTCGTCGAGCGAAGACACGAGAATCCCATCGAGGGGTTTCAGCGACGGCTCAATCGCTCGCGGGCCGAGGAGATTTCAGAGTATCTCAACACCGAGGGCAACTCGATTCCAATCAACATCGTCTTGTCAGCGCAGCCCGAGGCGGAGTTTCGCCACATCCGAGAGAACAAGGGTCTTTCATTCAAGCGTGTTCCGGGCGCGTTTGTGATTCTCGACGGACAGCATCGCATGTGGGGCTACCAGATGTGTCCGGCACGTCATCGCATCCCCGTCGCGATCTACGAAGGGCTGTCGCGTGCCGACGAGGTTCGGCTGTTCGTCGATATCAACACCAAGCATCAAGGCGTTCCGAAGGCGCTGATCCTCGACGTGAAGGGACTCGCAGGCAGCGAGACGGACGAAGAAAAGCTGCTGCGCGAGCTATTCGATAGATTGAACACCGACGAAGAATCGCCGCTTTGTGGCAAGCTCAGCGCCGCCCAGGCGACGAGCGGTAAGCTGTCGCGGACCGCCTTTAATACCGCGCTGATGCGTGCCATTCGCGGAGATTCACTACGTCGGATTACTTCAAGAGATAAACAGTATGAAATTGTCCTGAAATTCCTTCGCGCCTTTCAGGATGAATTGGAAGACAAAACACTTCTACTGAAGCGCCATTTTTTCACTGCCATCTTCGATCTATTTGATGAAATCGTAAAGAAAGCTAAAAAAGAACACGGCGGCGTTACGCCGAGTAGCTTAAAAGCGATTATCAAACCGCTCTGCAATTTACCAGAAGAACACCCGCAGAAGACCCAGAAGACCCAGAAGCGCGAGAGTCTAGTTGATGTGATGCGCAATATGCTCAACGGCGACATAAGCATCACGGATGCAGATGTCTGACAATCGCGTCGATATCGTCTTAAAATCGCTCCAAGCCTCATCCCACACGGTGCCCCCTGCCAAATTTCACCGACCGTGGCCACGGCTACATGTGTGGCGTGGCCACGATCGGCAAAAAACATACTGATCAGAAATTTTTCTCGACGGGAGCCAGATCGCGATCGTGGCCGCGGTCAGGGTCAGCGTGGCCGCGCTATCCGATCGTGGCCGCGCTGCGGGGGCACTGGTGACTACATCCATGCCAGCTTGCGCATACGTTCATAATAACTATTTTCGTATCAAGACAGGATGGTTTATCTTTGGCCGCATTCGATGTGGAGGCTCATCCAGTGCGGAATTGTTTGATGGGACATATCTTCGGTTTTGCAAAATGGATCAATTTATCTGTGTCAATTTCTGATTCGCGGAACCATATTTATTGTTTGTTCTTCCCAGACATGATTCCTGCGCCAACAAATGGCAATAGAGAGAGCAGCAGAAGTCCGTATGTAGGCGACATCGTGATAAGAAGCGCCCCCACTTCCCCTGCCAGCCAATAGCCAATCGCGCCAGACAGAAACCAAACACCCATGACCGCGCCAACCCAGCGAGTCGGGGCGAGCCGGAGAACCTGGGCTAGGCCAAGCGTGCCGACGAGCGTCTCTCCCACCACCAGCATCGAGTGGCAGAGGACGATCCAGCCCATGCTGACGGGCTGCACCCGGCTCAGCGACACAGCGGGGAGCAGCACAACGAAAGCCAGCGACGTGGCCATGAGCCCGTATGCGACGAGGCGAGAGGCGCTCTTGGTGCGCTGGAGGCGAGGCAGGATGGAAAGCTGGACAGGCGACGACAGAAGCACCAACAGAGACGGCAGACCGACGAACCATGACGGAGGCAGGGTGAATCCGAGCAACGTCCTATCGACGTGCTGCTGGGTCCACAGGAGCAGAGAGCCCTCGACCTGACCGTAGCAGACGTTGAACAGCAGCATCGCCAGCGACAGTGTGGCGATGGCTTTCACTCGCTGCCACGACGACGGATTGGCGTCCTGGGTGGTCTTTGTCGTTGGGGGCGTGTCGTGGCCGATGGGGGCTCGGGGTCGATGAAGGACCAGCGCGACCAAGCCAAGTGCCACCGTGGCCGTTGCGAAGGCGAAGGCCAGCGACCAGCTTTCGTTTCGAGTCAGCACGCCAGCGACGACTGCACCGAGCACAGCGGCAACGTTGATCACGACGTGCAACCAGAGCTGCGCTTGGCCGAGGCGTGGATCACCGCGGACAAACAGGCCGCGCAGGACCGCATGCGCACTCGGTTTGAACAGGCTGTTTCCGACCGTCAGCAGTGTCAGAGACGGCCACAGCGCGGTGTTCGTCGGCAGAGCCAAGAGCAGATAGGCAGCCATCAGAAACAGCAAGCTGGCGAGGAGTCCTCGACGATGACCGAGCACTCTATCGGCGAGGAGCCCGCCGGGGAGGCTCCCGAGATACCCAGCGGCGGTGATGAGCCCGGCCAGGCGCAACGCCTCGACGCGGGGATAGCCGTAACGCTCACACAACATGAGCACCAGCGACGACACCAGCATGAACGCGGCGCAGCGCTCACACAGGACAGCGAAGCAGAGGGGGAGAAAACCGACGGGATGGCGACGCATCAGCAGCACTCCTTGAGTGCGTCGAGCGTCTACAGATCAGCTTGGTAAAACGAGCCCGCGTGCCGTGGGTAAAGCGACTGACACAAGGTGACACAGCCGTTACCAGCGCATGTCACTCTTCGTCAGTGTTGGGCCTTGCACGCTGGTAAAGTAGCAACAGCCTTGGGTGGTATTCGTCGGCGTAACGCCAGTGGGCGACGGGCAGCCAGCCCTCTTTGCACATCTTGCAGTCGAGCTGTTCCTGGTCGTAGCGCTTGGCGTACAAGACCGAAAACTGCTTCGTCTCGCCGCTCATCATGTTGACGGTGGCACGAATGTCGGCGGCATAGCTACCGGGGACGGGACAAGCGTCGAAATCCAGAACAGGAGACAGCTCGACCGTCTTGATGCTGGGCACATAGCGACGCAGTAGCTCTAGGAAGATCCGATCTTGCGGTAGCTTCTCGTCGGTTTGGATCTGACCAGCGAGTCGACGATCCTTGCTGACAATCTCAGCCGGTCTGTTGGCGGGGGCCATCGTCGCAGGCACGTTCAGGAGTAGGAAGTCTCCCGGCGCAAACCCAAGGAGGCTGTTACGAACGAACATGATCTCGTTTTGCAAGTTGGCAAAGGTATTGCCGAACATACAGATGATACGCCGACGGTGCGAGCGCTCGGGTGCATGCAGCAGCGGCGTGTAGCGCTGCAAGTTGTGGAAGTTACCCTGAATCGCGTAGACCGACACTGTTGGACGGTCGCCGAGCAGCTCGGCAGCCTGCCGATAGGCTCCCGAGCACAGCGGTTGGCTGATATCGAGCAGGTACAAACGGAGATTGCGGTTGCGGTGCAGATCCAGTAGCCGCTGTGTCAGTCTCACCTCGTCTTTGCCATCACCACAGCCAAGGCCAATGACATCGAGCCCGACGGGGCCAGCTAGCTCGGCGATGCGCTCGGCCACACGTCCCAGCGGCATCAAGTTGCGCGCTGTCGTATAGACCTCCTGCTCTGCGATGGCACACCATGCAGCAGCGCTGGGATGGTCAAGGTAGAGGTAGGTCTGCTCCAGATGCCCACCGCGCCCGTTGAGCTGCATCATCAGTTCGGTGTGCAGCTTCAGCGCGTCGTATTCAGGGGTCAGCCAGCAGTTCGGCGAGAAGTCCTGTACCTTCTGACGACGGCTTGTGATGTGAGCGCCGATCGGGCCAGTATCAATACGTAGCTCCGGCACAGACTGAAGGTGCATGATCGTCGTGCGCGAGGGAGGGCGGCGCCCCGTCTCGACGTTGCGCAGCGTGCTCTCGGAAATCCCCGCCCGCTCCGCCAGCACCTTGCGAGTCAGGCCCGCCGCCTTGCGTCGCTTCTCAAGATCCGCCCCCCAGGCTTTCAGCACCTTCGACTCCGTGCTCTCAGGCTCGACGATGCCCGCGCTCAGGTGCAGCTCCGTCGCAACGTCCGCCCGAGGGTAATCCGCCTGCGCTTTCTCGGCTTGAGGCAGCGTCTCCCGAAGCGTCGCCACCGCTCGTCGCAGTGCGTCCCGCTGCTTCGGTGGACACTTCTTCATCAGATCGCTCAGGGCATCGATCGTCCCCGAAAACAAAGTTCTGACGGGAATGGCATCAAGCTGCTGCTCCACGAAATCCTCCTACGGAGCTTGACAGCTAGCACACACCCAGACACACATCCAAGCGTCACCGAGCAGCAAAAATGTACCTGTGTTTTGCCTGTCCGGTAGCGTTCGCTGAATCAGCCGGAAGCACAACCCAGCCGCCAATCCCTCCGCACGCCAAACGGCCCGTATTCCCAACCCAAGCACTCGACCGGACGCAGATCATCAAAAGTAGTGTAGGCAACATAGATCAAGTCGCTAAATCCACGGATGGGCCCGGTCTAATTACGAACTCATCCGTCTGTGATGAAAAAGTTCTGGACACGGACATTTCAAGCATTTTTTTCGTCACGTCGAGCACCCTTAATCCAGTGGATCGTAAAAATGTCATTTTTTAGGTTTGGGGGCTCACCGGATTGGCTGGGCTGGCAGCCGTTTGTGGAGTGGTCCGGTCACTGGCTGGCTTTCCCGGTGCTGGCCCGTCGGGAGGTGACCACATTGGCGGTGGTTGCTTACCTCCGCGAGTGCGGCTCGCTCCGGGGAACTTGGGCGGAAGCTGTCTGCTATGTGGCTATTGACTTCCCTGCTATGTCGATTGGCACGAACGGCAGGGCCGGTTGTGTGTATATCCCACGCGTGCAGGTAAGCATCGCGGAGGCGGACCGATGGAGAGCCCGAGGTGCCGGAGCGGAGGGGGACTTCGGAGTTCTCCGTGGGCAGCGAGTACAACACAGAGAAAACCGGAT
>WBZX01002335.1_pt1 | contig 12963 bp, 23 predicted proteins | sample 5204211 | NCBI WGS metagenome assembly WBZX01 (sample SAMN12344362, study PRJNA552823) | activated sludge metagenome | biome: Activated sludge suspended growth; feature: Nitrification reactor; material: Wastewater; isolation source: activated sludge from nitrification reactor of wastewater...
GTTGGGTTTGAGGTTTTATCGGTTGGAGTAGTCGGCCCACATCTCCGAACGTAGGCGTCCGAACATGTCGGCGATCTTCTGCATCCGAGGGGACGAGAGTCGTGCCGCTAGCGCCTCTCGCTCGGCCGGGGTCATCTTGGATGCTTCCCCAGGGCCCATGCCCCATGAGTCGAAGGCGGCTGCCTCCTCGGCCACATCCTGGGCTACGTCCCGGGCGACAGCTCTGGCGGCCCTGGCCAGGGATGGGGCGATGTCGGAGAGTGCGTCGTCGGCCTCGCTCGCCTTCCTCTCTGCGGCCTCCCTCATATCCCGGAGCCCGGGGGTCTGAGCCTCGGCATCGGCATCACCGGGGGTGGCCCCAGCCTCGGCGCAGGCTTGCTCGTGAGCTTCGGCGGCTTCGGCGGCCTCCTCTTGCTTGCGCTGTGCTTCGGATGCCGTGTCGAGGATTTCAGCTAGCTGGTCGGCCATCTTGGTGACGGCCAGGCTTGCCAGGTACTGATCTCCCACCGTGTACTCACGGATGTCGGCCCAGTTCCGGGTGTCCATAAGTTCACCCATGACCTGATGGTTCACCCTGAAGGGTCGGTCCACGTCGTCGCGGTCGGCCAACTCCGGCGATGCCTTGTGGATCGAGGTGAAGGCATCGGCGAGCAGTCTCCCGGCCGTCCAGGACAGTTCGCTCAGCCGCTCCTCCACTGTCGGGATGGTGGGCACGTCGGACTTGGCTTGTGTGTAGTCCTGCACGTCCCATCGGTCTTGGTGTATGACGTTGCGTTCCATGCTGTTCCTTTCAGGCGTCGAAGAACGAGAAGGGCTTGACGAACCCACCACGAGGGAGCGGGCCAGCCGACCCCTTGGGCGCCAGGTGGACGATGACGCCCCGCTTGTCCTCAGAGCGCATATCAGTGCAGTCGCCGTCGATGACCGTGTACCCACGCCACGACTTGCCAGCCTCACCCTTGCGCTGTCCCCGGCTGCGGTCGGCCACAACGGCCACGTTGTATCCGGCGTCGAGTCGTTCCATCATCTGCTCAGGGGTGGTCAGATGTGTGACCGAGTAGGTCAGGTGGTAGTTGTCGGGCAGGTCCAGCCGTGCCCAGTTCTTGGTGTAGTCGTAGAACTGCACGGTTGGGCGTCCCTCGAAGATCCAGGGCGCTGCCTTCTCCCAGGGCAGGTCGGAGAAGGTGTTGAGCCTGACAGCGACCTCGGGGAAACGTTGCGAGCCGAGATCCAGCTCGTGGCGGATGAGCGACAAGAACGCCGCGGGGTGACCGGCAAGGAACTTGGATCGGGCCAGGCGTCCAGCGACCACGCTGGGGAATGAGCCGTTGCCAGCGGTTGCCACACACGCCTTGATGCACTCCCTGGTGGAGTTGGTGCAGGAGCTCATCACCCCGCTGGAGCGATGGGGCGCCAGGGAGAGCGTGAAGGTCGGGACAGGATTCTTGGATGCCTTGGCGTTGAGGCCGAGGCCCAACAGGTTGGGCGTGTGGTTTGGGCTGAGCCCGACCTCGGTCCGAACGGCCGACCAGGCTTCTCGCGCCTGGCTGACGGTGGGCAGGTCGTCGGCCTCAATGCGGGCCAGCGTCTTGGTGTGGGTTCTGATGGTCAGCATGTTTCTCCGTTCATGGATGTGGATGTCGTAGCCCGCCCCCGGCCGGTTGCCGGGGGCGGGCGGGCTGGCGAAGGTCAGCCTCCAGCCACCTTCATCTTGAGCAGGCACGCCTGGACCTGACTGTCCAGAAGGTGGAGGCGATCATCGGCGCCGGTGGCTTCGAGGTCCAGCAGCGACTTGTACTCCTGCACCCGGGCCCTGATGCGCTTGGACTCGGTGACGATCCGGGCCAGCTTCGACTCGGTGACGCTGCCGTCGGAACGCAGCATCTCGGCGAGTTCTCGCATCATCTCATCGGCGGCCTTCAGCGACGTCGAGGTCAGTCCGTCCTCGACCATCTGGGCCTGTTCGGGGGTGTCCACCAGCGGCAGGGTGTGCAGCGTCACCTGCTCCCGGCCTGATGCGAACGCCTGCGCCTGGCTGAGGGCGTCGTCGTTGGTTCGGGGCATGAAGTAGACGCCGCCGGTGGGGCGGACCAGGATGCCCTGGTTCTTCTCCATGACCTGCTTGAGCACGGTGCGGAGGGCCTCCGAGCCGTGCATCTTGGCGGCCGTCCATGTGGCGACCTTGTGCTGGATGTCCAGCACGGCGCCGTCGGCTGGGGTGTCGGTCCAGGTGCGTCGTGAGGTCACGAACTGGCCGGTCTCCCGTCGGTACTCCAGGTCATAAGCCTCGGAGTAGTCGAGCCGGACGTTGTTGCCGTCGACGGTCTCGATCACCACCCGGCGCAGGATGCGCTCCTTGTCCGAGGCGACGTCACGGACAAGGATCTTGGCCGTGGTCCCGTCGCCCTGGTCGATGGTGGTCTCGCCAGCCTTGGTGGCTCGCCGGAAGATGTCCACGTCGCTCGGAGGGCGAGGGGCGAACTCCTTGAGCCCGGCATTGTCCAGAGCCTGGACCAGCGTGTCGTGGGCAATCGGGACGTCTCGAACCGAGTACCAAGCGATGCGCCCCAGGAAGGGCGTGTCGGCGTGGGCCTGGTTGTATCCGTCGATCAGCGACGAGGGCGAGGCGTAGAGGGTTGCGCTGTAGGTTCCCATTGGGTTCTCCGTGTTGTTCGTGTTGTTCATTGCTTGTCGTGGTTCGTTGTTGTCGTCAGAGCTTGCCATTGCGGGCAAGCTCTATCAGTGAGGTGGGCTGGGGGAGTCCGTATGCTTCGCTCTGCACGAGGCCGTTCAGGTCCTCGATGCGCCGGATGGTGTCAGCCACAGTCGAGGCGTCCCGGCCGGTCGCTCGCTTCTCCAGGCTCACGGCCTCGGTGGCGGCTCGCTTCAGCTTGCCCATGATGGCCACGGCCATCTGATTGCGCTTGATGTCGCCCTCATCCAAGGCCAGCGCCTTGGCGAGTTCGATTCGCAGGTCGTCGGTGGCATCGGCCAACACGATGGCCTCCTTGCGGAGCGGCGCCGACACCTCGTAGACGATGCGCTGGATCTCGGACCGCTGGGAGGGATCATGCCACAGCACATGCACTAAGAAGTCGAGGTGCCCGACGTCCACCTTGTCATCCCCGGCCAGGAAGGCAGCAGCCTGTCCGAGTCGGAGGGACTTGACGAGCCGTCGCTCCGATACCGACACCCCAGCCCGTGCGGCCTCGGTGACGATCTGCACCAGAGCCTCCTCGGCAGCAGGCGTCACCGGGATTCCACGGGCCGTCTCCTGTGCAGCCTTGACGTCAGACCACTTGAGGACCGGGGTGATGTTGGCCATGTCGACCCGTGGGAGTCGGATCAGCCTCAGCCGGTCGCCGGGGTCGGTCACCGGCTCGACGACCATCCGCAACTCGATGCGGTCATAGATCGCTTCCAGCTCCGAGTGGTCCTGCTGGGGCAGCTCGTTGGATGCAAGGATCGCCGTGCAGAGTGGCATGGACTTGGACTCGCCGTCGTCGTTGTAGGTGCGCTCGTTGAGCGCCTCCAGCAGGGCGTTGAGAAGCGATGATGTGCCCTTCCATGCCTCGTCGAAGAAGGCGATGTCGGCGTCTTGGAGGTAGCGGCCAGAGTTGGCCCTCGTGCGCTTGTCATTCTTGAGCCCGGCCAATGACCAGGGACCGAACAGCAAGGTGTCGTCGGCAAACTTGGTGAACAGCGCCCGATACTGCGTGCTGCCCTCGATGAGGGCGTGGGCGAGGTTTGTCAGCATCGACTTGCCGGTGCCGGGCTGGCCCAGCAGGAACAGGTGGGATTCGGAGACCAGGGCAAGTAGGAGCGCCTCGACCTCCTCGTCCCGGTTGATGACGTAGCGCCCGATCTCAGAGCGGAAGGGCTCGAAGGCTGCGGCGGTGATTGCGTTGGTCATGTTGTTCTCGTTTCTGTTGGCGTGTGTTGGTCAGACTCGTTGCTGGAGGACCACCTTCAACCGAGGGTCGGCCTCGGCTGCACGTCGGAGCGCCGTGGCCGCTGTGGTGGTGATCACGCCAGCAGGCTTGATCATCACGGCGTCTTGGACCTCTTCGGGGGTGGAGCAGATGTAGAACGCTTCCTTGTCGGTTTCCCCCGGCACGTCGGAGCATCCAGCGTTGAGGACGATCCACTTGTTGGAGTCGGTGAGGTAGATCACGATCTCGGTCCACCTCGGTCGATCCTTGGGGATCTTGCGGGTGTTGTCCCTGCTGTCGGCGGTGGCGATGACCCGGCCCCTGAACACAAGGTCCAGGGTGCCGGGCCGCTCGAATCGGAAATCTTCGTAGTCGCTGGTCATGGTCAAGAATCCTGGTCGTAGTCGATCCACGGGAGTGGGGTGCGAGTGTAGAGGCTGCCGATCAGCAGCCGTTGGCCGTGTTCGTCGATGAGGTATGCCACGGTGAAGGCGTCCACGTTGACGGCCTCCAGTGCATGTGCGCCCAGGTACTCGGCCACGCTGCTGAACATCACGGCCTCCGGGCGCTCGAAGGCGTCCGTTGGCACCGTGAACTGGAGCATGGTCGGGCGATCTTCCACGATGCAGACCCGCACCTCGGGGTTGGATAGGTCGAATATCATTCAGTCTCCTGTCTTGTTGATGTCGGTGAGCCCCAACTCAGCAGCCCATGAGGATGATCCGGCCAGGCCCTCGGGTTTGCCGTCCAGGGCGTCGTGGCCCCGGCAAAGCGCGGCCCACACCACTTCTACACCACCGGCCCGAGATTCCAGGGCCGAGAGTACGGCGGCGTTGATGTCCTCGTCGCTGGTCACCCCGAGTGCAGCCACCCTGCCGATGGCCAGCGAGGTGACATCGAGGTACTCAGCCAAGAGGTCGGGGGCGTCGGTGACAGCGCAGATGAGTTCAGCGCAGAAGGCCACGGTGGGCGGATCACCAGCCCACACTTCCCAGCCGAGCAGCGATCCGTCGTCCCCGGCCCATTCGGACACGAGCACGTCAACCCACCCCAACCCGATCTCCGAGCAGTAGCTGGCTAGTCCTTCAGCCACGCCCTGTGACATGTCACGGTAGTTCACTCATTCCCCTTTCCACGAAGGCCGCGATGATCGCTGCGGCATCAACCCTCAGGTCGATCTCTTCGTCCTCTTCTGGGTCGTCGGCTTCGCGCCACGCCTCGTAGCGGGCGAGGTAGGAGGCTGCCTCGTCGATCAGCGCCTGGGGCGGACCCTTCGGGAGGCCCTGCCACGATCCCCAGGTCTTGACGCTGCCCGCGGTGACCTCTGCAACTCCGCCGCCGTAGGCGTCGGTTCGGGGTTTCGAGCAGCCGTTGCTCCACTCGAACTCGATCTTGTCGGTGGCGACGCCCGGCTGTTGGAGCAACCACTGTCCGGCGGCGATGGCGCCGTCCACCGAGCCCTCACCGGCGTCGTCGGTGATCCAGACCTCCGAGCCGGAGGCCGCGACGTGCAGCCCGTACATCAGGGCGTCCTCTTCGGGGAACACCTCATGCTCGGGATCTTCGATGGCTTCGTCGATCAGCCGGTTCAGTTCATCGGTCAACTGCCGGACGTGGACCTTGTCCTCTTCCTCGGTGTTGCCGTCCACGTGAAACGGCACTGTGAAGCTGAACTTCGTGTAGTAGTCGGCCATCAGATGTCCTTCCTGTCATCCTTCGGGATCTTCATGGTTCGCGGCAGGTCGTGGCAGTCGCACTGGTGGTTGTCTGGTTCGGCCCTGTGCGGGACGGTCATCTCATAGCGGTCCGGGTAGACCTCCCCGGGCTCACCTCCGATCCAGTCCGGCAGAAACACACACCCGCAGTCAGAGCACGCCCACACCTCGACCGGGATCCGGTTGAGGGCCATGCCCGTCACGACAGCGAGGTCGTGGACCTCCGGCTCAGCGTAGGGCGCTACGCCGATCAGCCCCCGGTCGCTCTCGTTGTCAACCACTCGGACGCCGAGCAGCTCGGCCCCGTCGATCACCCGGTCGAACAGCACGCCTTCTCGATCGAGGTCGCCCGGCTCGCACTCGACGATCCAGTCCTCTTCGATGTCGGCTCTCGCCGACACGGTCACGATGGCCTTACCCATCAGCGCTCTCCTTCTCCTTGAGTGGCAGGTCGACCGCCCACGCGGCCATCTGCTCCGCCGCTTCTTCGGGGCTGTCGGCCTCGAAGAACATGGACAGGTCGTCGTCGCATCCGTCGCACCAGAGGTATCCCTGGTCCTTCATCCCTTCTGCCGTCAGCGCCTCCGTCACGTCAGGCCGCCATCACTCGGTCGAGCAGGGCATCCAGGTCCAGCGTGGACGATGCCGCCGTGTAGGTCTGCGCTTCACCCTCGGGCGACTGTCCGGCCACGGCGTCGATGGCCGAGGCTACATCGAAGGACAGCGTGCCGGGTTCCCATTCCTCGACGTGGCTGTCCACGAACTGGGCGAACTTGGCGGCCGTGGAGTCGGCCACGTCTACCTCGATGGAATCGCGCTCGGCCAGGTCGTCGGGATGTGCGATCTCCTCCAAGACGATCTGACCGCCCCACACTCCGAGGCGGTATAGCCCAGGGGTTCCCCGGAGCAGCAGTCGCCCCATGAGGGTGATGTCGGAACGCTGGTCGATCAGGTCACGCCAGACCGCGTACATCTCCACATCCCGGTCCGACACCTTCGTCCGGGTCTTGGCCGGACGCAGCCGGAACGTCTTGCCCGATGGGAGAACCTTGGAGCTGACCTGGGCGGTCGGGAACACGCTGATGTCCAGCCGTCCCGTCTCCTTGCCGCCAGCCTTGGCTTCGGCCACCTTGTCGGGGTCGATGGGCGCCAGCGTCTCGTCGGGCATGAGCCGAGCCCGTGCTGTCTCCGATGCCAGGAAGGGGCCGTGGTCGGGGTTGTCAGGGCAGATGTATCGCTGTTCGACCCGCACCGGGTGGTCGTGGTCGGCCGGGCAGGTCATCTTGAGGCCGGTGTCCTCAGACTTGCGCGGTCGGCCAGTCGGGACGAGATCGAATCGCATTTCCAGGAGTCCGATGGCGATGGATACGCCGGATGCACCGGCTCGCTGGGGTGTTGGTTGGTAGTTCATGTGATGGTTCCTTTCGTTGGGTTTCATTGGGCTTAGCCCGTTATGGTCGGTTGACGGCCTCGGTCTCTACGTGGTCGTCATGTTCGTTGCCTTCGTCGTCAATCCACAGGGCTGATACCCAGCCGTCAACGACCCATCCCTCATCCCAGTCAACCCACACGCCCGAACTGGAATGTGAGTCGCGGTCGGGGTTCCCAATCACCAGGCCGGTCCCGCTCAGCACACCGTCAGCCATGGCAGCCCAGGCGTCTGAGTATTCCTCGTACTTGCCGTCGAGGGAGAACTCGGCCAGGTCCTTGGCGACGATGGCAACCCGAGTATTCAGGATCGCCTGCACCTCGGAGCGCCCGTTGTCGGCGTCGAAGGGGTTGGTCTGTTCGCCACAGACAGGGCAGTCGCCGGTCGTTGATGTGATGTGTAGATGTGTGGGGCAGTAACGCCGGTTCGGGGTCATGTTCGTTCGACCTCCCTGTTCGATTGTTCATAGAACTTGAGGATGAGGTTGAGTTGGTGGAGTATCGGGGGCCCGAACACCAGGCCAACCGACTCAGCCTCGGGGGATGGCCAGGGCCCGTCGGAGAGGACCATCTCCAGCATTTCGTCGATCGTGATGCCCTGACTGGTGCAGGCGGCCTTGGCCGTGGCCCACGCCAGGTGGATGCCCTCGTCGCCGGATCGTCCGGCTTGGTTCATGTACTCGCTGATGTCGTCAGCCATTTCTTCCCTTCACGTCTCGGTACTCCTTCACGAAGGCGTCGATGATCTCCCTGGCATCGACGTCGGCCCCTTGCGGAATCCAACCCCGCCGTTGGTTCGCGACCACGATGTCGTGGCCGAGCTGGAGCATGCCGATGCCAACTCTGAGAGTGGGCGGTGCGTGTACCACGAGATCCACCACGGAACAACACTCGATCTACTCACCGCTCTCCCCTCTCGTTGTGCGCCCTGGCAGCAGCCACCGACGCTTCCCAGTCCGCATTGCGGGGCCACGCCGTACCGCACTTGCCGTGCACCCAGAACAGCACCCCGTCGTAGACCTCGGGATACTCGACCCCGAACAACTCCACGTCAGGGACCGGACCACACTTCGGGCACTCATGGGTGGTCATGCTCGGCCGCCGTAGCCGTAGCCGTCGCCGTTGCCGTTGCCGTCGCCGTTGCCGTAGCCGTAGCCGTCGCCGTTGCCGTAGCCGTAGCCGTAGCCGTAGCCGTAGCCGTAGCCGTCGCCGTCGCCGTCGCCGTTGCCGTCGCCGTTGCCGTAGCCGTAGCCGTCGCCGTTGCCGTAGCCGTAGCCGTAGCCGCCAGAGTCCTCCACAACGGACAGCACACCTCGCCCGGTCATCCGAGATGCCCCGACCACGCCTCAGCATCAGCGTGGATCGTCGCCACCACCGCCAACTCATGAATCTCCACGATCCCAGTAGGGTCCAGGACAGTCTCACCCAACGGCCCAGCCGCAAGCTCACCCAACCCAACAGACGTACCCCACCGGCGGATGGTGCGTGCACCGGTCAAGGTGACCACCTCGTTCTCGTGGCGGTAGTACCCGACCCACACCCAGCCACGCTGGCCGATCACGATCCGCACCTCACCACCCACAGGGCGCACCGGTGCGTACTCGACACCATCAATCGTTACGTTGCTCACTTCGCCTTCTCCTTGTTGTTGTTGTTGTTGTTGCTGCTGGTACTCATCGCTGCGCGCCCCACGACGTCTGCACCTCTACTATCCCGCCAGCCTCAACGTGGCGGGCGCACTGTTCCCACGTCGTCGGGGTGATGTACTCAGCTTCATTCATCGTTTCTCCTTGATGTCCACGTGATTGGCAGCGTCTTGTCTGGTCGGCAGCCAGTTAGCTGGTCGACTGTGCATTCGTCGGGGGTCTTGTCGGTTCTGATCTTCTGCGCCACGGGCTGGTACAGGCGGTCGTCGTCGGTGACGTAGAGGCATCGGACCTCGATCACGTCGCCAGGTTTGGCTATTGGCCCGTCGCCCACGGTGCGACCGATCTCGAACTCGACGGTTCTCGGTCCGTCGAACACGGCCACGACCATGTTCTGCTTGTCGGCGCCCAGGGACAGGACGACGCAGTCGACGGTGTGATGTTGCTTGATCTTGACCCAATCCCTGGACCGGCCGTTGGTGTAGGTGGACGTCACGCGCTTGGCGACCAGCCCCTCACCGCCGCACTCCCGCACCTTCTTGGCCATGTCGATCTTGTCGTCGGTGCTCGATGCGGAAGGCACTAGGTGGATGTTGGGGTGGTTCTTCCAGAGGCTGAACAGTCGCTCCATGCCCTCCCGTCGCTGTCGATACTCCATCCCGATCAGGTGGGGGAGATCGAAGGCGACGAAGTCGTTGCCTATCAACTCGCCGTCGATGAGGCAGTCCCCCAGGGGTGCCAGTTGGGCCGCTACGGCTTGGGGGACGTAGGTGGGAAGCCCGTCCCTCCCGTGGGGCCTCACCTCCCCGTCGGCGATCTCGACAACGACCCGCCTCCCGTCCATCTTGAGTTCCATGGCCCAGTCGTCACCGAAGATGTCGGCGTGTCGATTCATTGGGGATGCCAGCATGACATCTACCATTGCCCGTCCTCCGACGCCCCGCGCGGCTCCGACTTCACCAGCACCTCGACGGTGCCCGAGCCGTCCCAGCCCGTGATGGCTGGGTCGTGCAGCGAACCGATCACTCGGCCAAGAACGGACTCGCTCGGCAGCATCACAGCTTCCTCGCACCCGTCGGGCAGGGTGGTGTATTCGGTCATTGTTGTCCTCCGTCTGGTTGATTCATTGCCATGTGATCAGGTTGCCCTTGGCCACCCTGTCCCTCCCCGCCGGGGTGATCCGTCGACCCGAGCCTGTCAGCATTACCAGGCCGCGAGATACCAGGACTTGCTCGGCGACCTTGATCTGCTGCGGCGCAAGGCCCAGCAGGGTGGTTAGCGCCTCCTTCCCAGCACTGCCGCCGGACTGACTTGCGAGGGCGTTGAGGTAGTCGAGGTGTAGTGCTGTGAGGCCGTCCGGCTGGATTCGGCTCAGGGCGAGTACGGCTGGCCCGGTGACGTCCTCCTCGGCGAGGTTCAGGTCTCTGGCCGCTACGGCCAGAGCCCTGGCTTGTCGGGGGTTGTCGGCTGATGCTGCGGCGAGGGTGTGGACCAACTCCTTGGTGATAGGGGCATCCATCTCGGACAACATCCCCAGAATGATGTCCTCCATCTCGTCGGTGGTGTAGGCACCCCACACCGGCTTGCACTCGAACCGAGACAGCAAGGGGCCCACCAGCGCGCCCGGCTCGGTCGTGGCTGCCACGATGGTGAGGTCCGGGAAGTAGGCGTCGTTCCAGCGCCCCCGGAGGACGTGCGGCTCCTCCGTCAGTGACATGAGGTCGTGCTGTTGGCGCTTGGTGAACAGATGCACCTCGTCAAAGAAGGCCACTCCGTGGGGGTGTCGCCATAGGGCTTCGATCATGTCGTCGGTGTTGGCCGGGGGCTTGGTGAACACGATTAGTTCCTTGCCCATCTGGTCGGCCACCAGCCTGGCCATAGTCGTCTTGCCGGTCCCCCCCGGCCCAGCCAGCAGGATGGGGGGGGCCGGTGCGCCCCGCTTGACGGCGGATGCCACCCTCACCTTGAGTTCCCTCACGGCGACAGCTTGGCCGATGAAGTCGCCCCAGCCCTTGATGTTGGGTTCCGCCAGGCTGGGCGGTGGTGGACATGTGCGGCAATCTATTGACACGCACAGTTCGGCGTGGCGGGCGAGTAGGGCGTCGATGTCCTCTCGATCCATGCCGGAGAACCGGGCGAAGTCGATGACGGTGGAGTCGCCTCCCCTCCCATTGAGCGAGTCGAGGTACATTCGGTGCAGGTTCAGGGCGGTCGCTGTGGTCATTCTTTCTCCTTGCGTTACTTGGTGAGGGCTTCGGTGGCCTCGTTGAGCTTCTCAGTGCCCAGTTGCATGAGTTCGCTGGAGAGGGTGATGTCCTCGACGCTCCCCGTAGCTGCCCCCCGCACGCAGGCTTCGGAACTCCGCTCGTAGAGATCCAGTGCTGCGAAGAAGGCGTCCCCCACCTCCGGCACGTAGCTTCCGCTGACCCGGAGGTCGTCGATGACGTCGTCCATCCTGAGGCAGGCCACGCCAAGGCCGGTGAGGTCTGCCGCCATGGCAGCATCCGAGGCTTCGTTGAATGTAGCCATAAGCCTGTCGATGTCATCAGTGAGGTCCGACCGTCGCTCGGACTGACTCATCGTGGACGCCGTGGGCTGGGTCGTGGTGGTGGGCTGGGTCGTGGTGGGCCGAGCAGTTGTTGTCGTGACGGGGGGCGCCGTGCTGGCGGCGTCCTCCTTGGATGGAGAGTCTACAGCAAGGGAGAGGACGGTCAAGCCCCCTGCGATGCCGAGGGCGATCTTGGTCTTGCGGGTGATCTTCATGGCGTTGTTGTTGTCCTTTGTTGGTGTTGTTGGGTCGGTTTGGTTGGTCATGGGGCGTGAACGTCGTTCGAGCAGGCGTCTCCTCCCGTCTTGTCGATCCACACGCCTTGACGGCGGATGATCCGGGTTGAGCACCGCTTGCAGGTGGTGGTGGATGCGGCAGCGCGCTCTTCGATTATGAGGTCAAGGAATCCCTGGGCATCGAGCGGCACTCCGCTCCCCCACCAGATTTCGACCTCGCCGCGGTCGATGCAGTCGACGCGGAGCGGGAAAATATCGAAGTCGTCGCCGAGCCAAGCCAGCAGCGCCAGGTGCCCGATCGGCAGTTGGCCATCGAGCATCCACGCACTGGGCCACCCGTCGTCCTCGGTGCAGACCTGCCAGGTGAAGGCTGATGCCGGGTATCCCGTCAGGGATTCGATGGCTGGGCAGACGATGTTCTGCCATGCCGCCGGTTGGTTGGGCTCAGTGCCGAAGAAGTGCCTCCACCGTTTGCCGTTGCGCTGGTGTCGGGGGATGTGCGCGTCGGTCTCGTCGTGGGTGGCTCCGCTCATCCAGTCATCCAGCGATTCCTGGGCGAGGACGGAGCGGACACCGGCCTCAAGTCGTTCGAGGGTGTTGTTGTTCATGTGGGTTCCTTTGGTCGAGTGGGTCACCGGCTGGTGACGTTGGTGAATACGGACCTGACGTCGGCGCCGTTGGCGAACTGTGACACTTCGGCTACTTGGTCGCAGACGGATTGGAGGGATGGGGTCACCCCCATGCTGACGGCGATGCCCCAGCAGCGGAATCCCAGCCGCTGCCTAGCTTGCGCCCACCCGTCGATGAAGTCGTCGCTGACTGGGGCGTCGCCGTCGGTGGCGAACACGATGTCGCCGGTGGTGCGCCCTGATTGCTCCTTCTCCGACTCCAGGGACGCCAGGGCCGTTCCCAGTGGGCCCTCGAACCATGTGCCACCGCCCATGATGAACTCGGCATACCCCAAGCGGTCGTGGATGGAGGGCTCGCCCGGAAACTCGAACACCTGCTCACTCCCCGAACCGCTGAACACGATGGCCGTGAATCCTCGGCCCTGTCGGGTGGCGATGTCCAGCAGCACCAGCCCAATGGCTCGGGCCCAAATCTCAGCATCGCCGTGCATGGAGGATGAGGCGTCCTCGACGTAGATGATCCGACCCCGGGCCTCCCGTTGCCGGGAGTGCATCTCGAAGGTGAGCAACTGCTTGCGGGACCAACGGTCCAAGAAGTCGGCTTCCAGCTCGGGAACGGCCAGCGTCAACAGCTCCCCGCCGGTCAGGCGGTTCAGGTCGTCGGACATGGTGATGTCGGCGATCTCGTCGGGTCCGAGGTCCCATCGGTTGGAGTAGTCGGCCCACATCTCCGAACGTAGGCGTCCGAACATGTCGGCGATCTTCTGCATCCGAGGGGACGAGAGTCGTGCCGCTAGCGCCTCTCGCTCGGCCGGGGTCATCTTGGATG
>WBZX01002336.1_pt1 | contig 12962 bp, 7 predicted proteins | sample 5204211 | NCBI WGS metagenome assembly WBZX01 (sample SAMN12344362, study PRJNA552823) | activated sludge metagenome | biome: Activated sludge suspended growth; feature: Nitrification reactor; material: Wastewater; isolation source: activated sludge from nitrification reactor of wastewater treatment...
GGGAGACACCGACCTTTCGCAACGCGCTTGTACCGTCGCAGACTCTGCTTCCTCGGCATCATCACGTCCATGTATTTAGAATTACGAAAAAATGTAATAATTTAAAGGGCTCCGGTTGCTGTGGGTCTTGGCCTACATCGGAACCACGCGGCGCAGCGACGAAAGACGCGCTTGGCTGTCTGGACCACGGAAGGCGCACACGATGGGCGAGATCATTAAGAAGATGAAAGGGGAGCGGTTCATCGGCTGGTATCTGCGCTTTGTGGATATCGACGGAAAGCGCAAGCAGCGAGCGAGTCGGCAGCCGACGTTTGCGCAAGCGCGACGGATGCTCATCGAAATTGAGGCGCGGATTGCACGCGGCAAGCTGGGCGTTCCCGAGCCGGATGTCGCGATGACGCTGACGATCGCGGAGCTGACCACGCGGTTTTTGTCGGAATATGACTCGCCACGGATTCGCGATGTGACGCGCTGGGCGCACAAGCAGCGGATCATCTTGCGTCCGGTGCTCGATGAGGTGGGAACGGAGCGCGCGGCGTCGTTTGATGCAAGTCATGCGGAGCGCTTGCGGAATCGGCTGATGCGACGGTATGCGGCAAACTCGGCGCGTGGACAGCTGTCTGCCTTGGCGAGCGTCTTTGCGTGGGCGATGAAGAAGCGGCTGCTGGCTAGCAATCCGTTTGTCGACGTGAAAAAGCCCAAAAAGGAGTCGCGGATCGAGTATCTGACGAGCGAAGATGCGCGCAAGCTCCTGACGGTGGCGGATGAGCAGGCGGCTCAGAATCGACGCTGCGCGGTGCTGGCGATTGCGCTGCGACTGGGACTCCTTTCGGGACTGCGAGCGGGAGAGATCTTCGGACTGCGCTGGCAAGATGTCGATTTGCAGCGTGGTGTGCTGACGGTGGCAAAGTCCTATCGCAGCCAGACCAAGTCTGGGATTGCGCGCTCGGTGCCGATTCCTGATGCGCTCCTGTTTGCGCTGCGTGACTGGAAAGTACTGTGTCCAGCGACGAAGGAAGGAGTCGTCTGTCCGCTGAGCCTGGACAAGACCGCGCGCAGTGGCTGGCATCAGACCTCACGGCGTCGACCGGAGCTGACTGCTCTGTATCGCGCAGCAGGAATCCCGATTCCGTCGGCACCGTGGCACTGTCTGCGTCATTCCTATGCGTCTCTGTTTGTGCAGAGCGGAGGCTCGATCGTGACGCTTCAGAAGCTGCTTGGACACAGTGACATCAAGACCACGATGGTCTACGCACACATTGACGATTCCTTTGCTGCGCAAGAAGTACGGAAGCTGAAGATCTAGCGTCAGCTCCGTTCGATCCTAGAAGTCGAGATCCCAGATTCCGGCAGCTTGCTCGACGGCGATGAGCTGAAGCGCGTGATCCGTAAGCGCCGACGTGTAGCTGAGATGCACATCATCGACGGTGCGCTGTGCGCTCAAGACTTCGAGCAAGGTTGCACTGCCGCGCTGATAGCTGTACAGCGTCGCGGCCAGCACGCGCTCTGCATCGGCCATCAGTCCTTCTTTGTACAGCGCAAGCTGCCGAACACTGGCTTGATAGCGCGTCAGGGCTTGCTCGACTTCGACCTCGGCGCGAAGCTGCGATTCCTGCTGCAACAGCCGTGTCTGTGCTTCGCTGTGCTGCGCGGCCTGAAGCTCACCACGATACATGCGTGAAAACGGCATGGGCAGCGACAGCACCGCACTGAGCGCATCATATTGGGGGGACGCAAACGGCTCGCTCTGCAAGCTCCGCTGCCAGCTTACGTTGAGCGATACATCCACCATGCGATTGCGCGCTGCGAGCGTGGTCTTGGCCTGCGCTGCTTCGACGGACAGACGCTGGGCACGGACATCGGCTCGCGCGGTTGCTTGCTGCATCAGGGACTCTCGATCAAAGGCGCGCGGCGTGGATACCAGCTCTCCCTTCACCGTCACCACCAATGAGCGATCGAGCGCTGCCCGTCCCAGCGGAAGACGCAGGGCCTGCTCGGCGGCACGTAGCTCTCCTTCTGCGGCCAGCACTTCGCTTCGGTAGCGCTGACTTTCGACGCGCGACTGAATGAGCGCCACTTCGCCAATGTCTCCGCTCTGAACGCGCCGCGTGTTCACTTCCACCAGTCGTTCCAAGCTCGATAGCGTCTGTTTCTTGCGCTCAAGCACCCGTCGCGCAGCCAGCGCTTGCACAAAGGCCGTGGCAGATTCAGCACGCAGCGTACGGAGCGCATCATCAAGCGCAGCTTCCGCCACCGAGACATCGCGGGTTGCAGCGTTCATGCGCGCACTTCTCTTTCCGCCCAGCTCCAGCGGAAGCGTGATTCCCAGGGTGCTCATGAGCGGCGCGGCTTGTCCCGATACATCGACCTGCGAGATGCCGCCACTGACCACCGGATCAGGAAAGACGCGCGCTTGGGCCAGCTGCGCTTGGGCCATCGGAACCCGATGCTGCGCCGCGAGGAACGAGAGGTTGTGCTCGGTTACTTTCTGGACATAGTCGCGAAACGACAGCGTGGTGTCTGCGCGCTCTTGTCCGATGGCTTGTCCGTGACCGAAAAGCATCGCAAGCACGACAACATAAACGATCTTCATCGTGCATCCTCCGATGCCTGATCTCCCGACGGTTCTGGCTGTTCCAACAGAGCGCTGGGTTGCGAGGGATTTTGATCAGGAATCGGCGCTTCGGACTGTCGCAGCGCACGACGCTCGATCACCAAGTACAGCGCAGGAAGGACAAACAGCGTTAGCAGCGTCGCACTGACCAGGCCTCCCACCACCACGGTTGCCAGCGGTCTTTGCACATCGGATCCGATTCCGCGCGCCATCGCAGCTGGCAGCATTCCCAGCGCCGCCACCGTCGCGGTCAGGAGTACCGCACGCAGTCGCTGCGAGGCTCCTTGCTGTACCGCAGAAAGCAGCGGAACGCCTGAACGTCGCAGCTCATTGAGTCCGGACACCAAGATCACGCCGTTTTGCACCGCAACACCAAACAGCGTGATAAAGCCCACTGCGGAAGACACGTTCAGCGTCATGTTTCGTGACAGCAGCGCCACCATTCCACCGAGCAGCGCGAGCGGTACGTTGGCCAAGATGAGCGCCGCATGACGAACCATTCCGAACGCGCCGTACAGCAGGATAAAGATGAGCGCGAGCACCAGCGGAATGATGAGAAGCAGACGCGCCGCCGCTCTCTGCTGGTTTTCAAACTGACCTCCCCAGCGAATCTCATAGCCTGCGGGAGCCGGTGCTTCCTTCGCAATCTGAGCCTGCGCTTCCGACAGAAAGCTCGACAGATCCCGTCCGCGCAGGTTCAGTCGCACCGTCAAGTGACGACGATTGGTCTCTCGCGTGATCGTGCTTTCGCCGGAACGAAGCTCGAGCTGCGCCACTTGGGACAGCGGAACGCGCGCACCTCCTGGCGCTTGCACCGTCAGATCCGCAATCGATTCCCGCGAGCTACGTACGCGCGGCGTGAAGCGAACGGCGACATCGTAGCGACGCTCTCCCTGAAACACCTCCGCAATCGCGCGACCCCCAATCGCCACTTCGATGAGATCCGCGATGTCGGCCACGTTGATTCCGTAGCGAGCCGCTGCTGCGCGATCAACCTTCACCTGAAGCTGTGGCAGCGGTGGTTCCTGATCAATGGCGACATCACTGCTGCCGCGAACTCTGCGCAGGATTTCAACCATCTTGTCTGCATGCTGTCGCGCTTCGGTTAGGTTCGACGCAAAGATCTTCACCACCAGATCACTGTGCGCACCCGCGATCTTGTCGTTCACTCCGTCGATCATGGGCTGACTGAAGCCGACCACCACACCGGGCAGCGTCTCAAAGCGCGCCGACAGCTTGGCAATCAGATCCGCTTTGGTCATTCCTTTGGGCCAGCGTGCGTACGGAATCAGTCCGACCGAGCTTTCAATGTGCGAAGGAGTCCACGAGTCCGTTCCATCGTCATTTCGCCCTAGCTGCGTCACGATGTAGCTGACCTGCGGAAACTCCAGCGCGACGCTGCGGACTTCCGTTGCCATCTGGTTTGCTTTGTCGAGCGACAGTCCGGGCGGAAGCTGAACTTGCAGCCACAGAGATCCTTCATCCAGCTCTGGAAGGAATCCCTTTCCGACCACGGTTCCCAAAAACACCGCGAGCAGTGCCGCAGCAATTCCTGACCACAGTGCGATCTTCGGACGACGCAAAATGCGCGCAAGGAGTCGATCGTACGCAGACTCCACAAGCGTCAGCACCGGATTGTGCCAAGGCTTCTGCGGCTTACGCAGCGCGGCCAAAGACAGACCCGGAATCAGCGAAAGTCCGACGAGAAGTGCCGCCGCCAGCGCATAGCCAATCGTGTACGCCATCGGTGAAAACAGCTTCTTTTCCACGCGCTGAAACGCAAACAGCGGCAGATACGCGGTGATCACGATGATCTTGGCAAAAAAGATCGGACGCGCAACCGTGGTGGTTGCGGTGATCGCATCGGACGCTGTCATCTCGGAATCGGGTGCAGACTCCCGACGGCGCAGGATCGACTCCATCACCACGATCGCTCCATCTACGATGATTCCGAAGTCAATCGCACCAAGCGACAGCAGGTTTGCCGGAATGTTCGTAAGCCGCATCAAGATGAACGCAAGCAGCAGAGACAGCGGAATCACCGTCGCTACGATGAGCGCACTGCGCAGGTTTCCCAGAAACAGAATCAGCACGATGATGACCAGTCCGATTCCTTCGAGCATCGTGTGGGAAACGGTCGACAGCGTGGTGTTCACAAGCTCTGTTCGATCCAGATACGGAACCACTTTCACATCCGGTGGCAGCAGTCCTTCGTTGAGCGCTGCCACTCGCTGATGAATTCCTTCCAGCACCACCGAAGGATTCTGTCCTCGCAGCAAGAGCGCAATGCCGCTGACGCCGTCGGGGTTTCGATCTTTGCCCAGGACTCCGTTGCGCTGAAGAGCACCCAGTTGAAGGTTCCCAAGCGAGCGCAGAAAGACCGGCGTTCCTTTCTGTTCACTGACCACGATGTTTCCTAAATCATCCAGATCGCGAATCAGTCCGATTCCGCGCACCACAAAGCCTTGATCGCCGCGCACCAGCACGCTGCCACCCGCGTTGCTGTTGTTGTTGCGAATCGCTTCTGTTACGTTCTTAAGTGACAGTCCGTACTGCACAAGCCGCGCTGGATCCAAGATCACCTGAAACTGGGTTGTTTCACCGCCAAAGTTGGTGACATCTGCAACCCCCGGAACCTGTTTCAGCGTCGGAACGACCAGCCAGCGCTGTAGCTCTCGCAGCTCTCGCTGACTGCGCGAAGGACTCTCTAACGTGTAGCGATAGATCTCGCCAATCGGAGAAGTCAGTGGATCAAGCGACGTGTCTGCACCCGGTGGTAACTCGACTTCTTCCAGTCGTTCGCGAATCCGCTGGCGCGCAAAGTAGTCATCGATTCCGTCTTGAAACACCAGCGTGATGAGCGACAGTCCGAACGTACTTCGCGAGCGCATCACCATCAGTCCAGGTGTTCCGTTTAGCTCGCGCTCAATCGGTGCGGTGACTTGTTCTTCAACTTCTTCTGCGGCGTGACCGGGATACTGCGTGATCACCTGCGCGGTGGTGTCTGCGATGTCGGGATACGCTTCGATCGCCAGCTCTTGCCAGGACAGATAGCCGAACACACCCAGCAGGACAAACACACCCAGGACCAGCCAGCGACGGTGTAGCGCTGTTTGAACAAACAGATCAATCATGGGATGAACCCTTCCTTACTGGAGCAGCACCGCGTTTTCGACGACAACTCGCTCTCCCGTGCGCAGTCCTTCGCTGATGAGAGACAGTCCGTCAATCTGCGCACCAACGGTGACGCGGCGTCTTTCAAACAGAAACGGCGACACTTCCACAAACAGGAAGCTGGCATCGCCCATCAGCACAATCGCAGCGGGAGGAACCGCCAGCTCTTGCGCGGGCTTTTCTCGAAACAGGACGCTTCCGAACATCCCCGGACGAAGTCTCCGCTCTTCATTTTCGATCGCCACCCGCACCGGAATCGTGCGCGTCTCTGGATGCAGCAGATCACCGACAAACAGCACCTTTCCTTGCCAGGTTTCCCCCGGATACGCGGCGAGCGTCACCATCGCTTCTTCCGCAGGCTGCACGCGCCGAATGTCCTTTTCCTGAACGTTCGCAGTCACCCACACCGTGGACAGATCCGCGATCGTCATCAACGGATCGGACAGATCACTGCGATGTTCTCCCGGCGCAACTTTGTATTCCACAATCCGTCCAGAGACCGGAGCCCGCACCACCAGCGGTCTTCCCAGCGCACCTGGATCAATCCCCAAGATCTTCAGTCGCAGCGTCGCACGCTCGATCTCACTTTTGGCCAGATCGCGATCGGTCTGGGCTTGCTCGACTTCACGGATGGCACCGATTCCTGCTTGTCGTAGATCTTGCTGTCGCAGCAGCGTTCGCTCGGTCTGGGCCAGCGCACTCTTCGCACGCAGGTAGTCCGTCTGCGCCGCCACCAGATCAGGAGAGTCCATTTCCAGCAGCGGCTGACCACTTTTGACGGTGTCGCCAAAGCGCACAAACAGCTGCACCACACGACCTGGAAGCGGTGCGGTCACTCGTGCGAGTCGCGCGGGATCGGCCTCTACTTCCGCCGGGGCATCCAGCGAGCGCCGAATGCTACGCGGCTGCGTCGCGGTGATACGCAGCCGTGAGCGGAGCGGTGAGTCTGCGGGCACTTCGATGCGCTCTGCCGTGCGCCGTACAAACAGCGGATGCCGCTCGGGCTCTGGTTGCGGACTGCTGCGCGGACAGCCTGTATCGACGGACACGCACAGTCCAAGAAGGATCAAAAAGCGCTGCGTTCTTTTCCTGGTTCCCAACATGGCGCGCAGCCTAGCAGAGCGCTCATCTGAGCCACCTACTTGTCTGTCAGAATCAAGCAGGACGCATGCTGCGTCTTTCCCTTGTGCGTGCGCTGATGCCGCACAACGCGTCGCTCCCTTGCGTCGGTCGCTATCCTGACCCGATGCGGTCTGGCCAGACCCAGCGTACAGAGACTTCCTCCGCGCACTCACTCAGCACGCGGAAGTGAGTCTTCCCTCTTCCGACTCACTGCGAGCTTACGTGGCTTGAGATCCCGGTGCAGGACCCAACAGGGTCCGTTTTCCGTCTGAACCGCAACCGTTAGATTTCCCCAGTTGCGTATTCTTCTCTGGCTTTCAGGGGCAAATGCGCGGTCCGGTGGGCTTGTTCCGGGACTTCAGCTGTGATGGTCGATGAAGGCAGCGCAAATCGATCGCGGTTCTGACAAGGGAAGCGGGTGCAGGGCGGCTCGCCGACATCGAGCATGCGCTGCGGCAACGTGGTGATCACTCCGTCTTAGCTGCGCTTCAAGAATGCCAGGACGACCTACATCTCGGTCGGGGTAGCTCTCCGCCAAGCAGAGAGTCCGTGCGATCCCACGATTCCTTGGCGAAATGGGAACGCTGTCACCTGTCGCTCTGGATCGATTGGCTGTTCTATATGAAGCAGAAACGCGTCGAACGCTCGAACAGAGAGGGACGCTCCGTGGTAACTCGTTCCCTTCCCTGTGCTCGGTGTACGCAAGCGATCCGAGCTCGAAGTGCATTCCTAAATGCCGGCGATAGTCGTGCTATGATGCGCACTGGACAGCATCTACCAACGCTCGTCCTCAACACCCTAGACCGCGCACGACATGGAGCAGCCAGCCGAGACAGAATCGCTGATTGGGAAGGAGCTTGGTTCCTACCACATTGAGCGCAAGCTCGGCGCGGGCGGAATGGGCGTGGTGTTTGAGGCAACCCATCGCCAGATAGGTCAGCGCGTCGCGATCAAGCTGCTCCACAATCACATTGCACGCGACGGCAAGACGTTCCAGCGCTTCGAGAATGAAGCCAAGGCGATCGGTCGGATCAAGCATCCGGGGCTCGTCAACATTCATGGGTACGAAAACACCGCCGATGGTGTCGCGTACATCGTGATGGAGTTTCTCCAGGGCGAGGCGTTATACGATCGCCTGGAAAAGCTGCGCGCCGAACAAAAGCGGCTCCCGTGCGCACAGGCGGTGTCGCTGATTCGTCAGGTTGCCGCCGCCCTTTCCGAGGCCCACGCCCACGGCATTGTTCACTGTGATCTCAAGCCAGAGAATCTGTTTTTGGTTCGAGATGAGCTGGTTGAGTTTGGCGAGCGCATCAAGATCTTGGACTTCGGAATTGCGAAGTTTGTCTCCGATGACGGGGGCCGGAAAACGACGGTGGGATTGGTCCTGGGTACGCCCATCTACATGTCACCTGAGCAGTGTGAAGGACGAGACAAGATCAGCGAGAAAGCGGATGTGTATTCGCTCGGTGTGATGTTCTATGAACTGCTCGCTGGTGAGGTTCCGTTCCGTGCCGATAGCAGTGCTGCGCTGATGCGAAAGCACATGCTGCTCGAACCGGCTCCGATCGCAACCAAGGTACAAGGTGTTCCAAGCGGGGTTGCTCACGCACTGCATCGCATGCTCGCAAAGGAGCCGGACCAGCGACCGACGATGCGTGAGCTGGTGGCCATGCTGGAGCATCCCGATCGCGTGGCCGACCGAGCACAGAGCAACGGACTGCGAAACGGTGTCCTTGCCGCTGGTGTTGCCGTACTGCTCTTGGGGGCGTTGGGAGCGTTTGCTTGGCGCGGTGGAGCCAATCGGAGGAGTCCTACGCAGGTCTCTGCGCCGCGTGCCAACGTAGAAGAGCGAACACCAGAGGCGAAGCCCACAGTGGCAGCGACTGCAACAAGCAGCAGGGCACCCGATGGGACCGCTGAAAAAGGCGAACTCCCACAGAACCCTACCCAGGCCGTAGGGAGTCCGCTTCCCGGAGCAAAGAAGAAGCGCGAAAAAGGTGCAAATCGCGCACTGGCAGCAAAGACCACACCGGCTCCTGTGGCGGAAGATGTCGATGCCGTCAAAAAGGAACAGCCAACGGCCAAGGTCATTGAGACCAAAGCAGCGGAACCGTCGACAAGTTCTGTTCAGCCAGACACCACAGAGCCGCCCAAGAAGAAGTCCTACGGCGCATTTCGGTAGTGTGTACCCAACCCCCTATTCAGCCGGCCAGCGAATCGCTACTCTAAAGGGAGTATGTTGTTACGTTTGCTCCGCGAGTGGGGGCTGAGCGCGTGCGTGTGTGCCTCCCTTGGGTTCGGCGGATGGACGGCGGCCAGAGCGGAAACGCCGATGCCGTCGACTGTGCCGATCGGCTTGGCGCCACAAGGGGCAACCGTACCATCAACGGAAGTGGAGCCTCCGCCAGCGCCGCTGAAGACCCAACCCAGCCTGGAAGATCAGGTCGATGCGCATGTTCAAAAGGCGAGTGATCACTTCTCGGCTGGCCGCTACAAAGACTCTGCAGCATCGCTTCGGGCTGCGCACGATCTCGATCCACAGCCGATTTTCCTGTTCAACATCGCGCAATCACTGCGTCGCGGACAACAGCTGAAGGAAGCACTTACGTTCTATCAGCGCTACTTGGTTGCAGATCCGAAGACATCGCTTCGCGCAGAGACCAACGGCTATATCCAAGAGCTGACCGCTCTGCTTGAAAAGCAAGAGCAGCTCGAGCGAGAAAAGCGCAAGCCGGCGTGGCGCAAGCCTTGGTTCTGGGGACTCATGGGGGCCGGGGTGGCGGTGGTTGCAACCGGCTTGGGATTGGGCCTTGGTCTAGGACTTCGTGACACACGCACTGTCATCACGCTTCAGCCGTAGGATGTTCCCCGACGAACATCGCCGAGGGTATCGCATGACAAACTCGCTCCTTTGGCACGGTCGATATTTGTTGCTGATGGTTCTTTCGCTGGCAATTGGCTGTTCGAGCAACCAGTTGACAGTCAACGTTCAAGTCGATGGTCTCAGCAGCGATGTGGTCAGTTTGGCTGTGCAGTCTCGGGTGGACGCACGTTCCTTCGGAGAGCAGCCGGTTGGCAAGCAGCTTGACTCTTTTGTGATTCGACTCCCTTCAGGGACGAACGGCAGTCTGACCGTTGTCATAAAAGGGCTCGATCGCAGCGGCTGTAGCCTCGCAGAAGGCTCGACTACGGTTCCTCTGCAAGGGGACGTCCAGAGTCTCTCTGTTTCACTTCGGATGCTGTCCGAACCAAGCTGCATGCTAGAAATCCTACGCGGTGGCACGGGACTCGGTTCCGTCAGTACGATTGGGAAGGATGGAGGAGACATCAGCTGTGGATCGGTCTGTCGTGCCGTCGTTCCGCCAGGTCAAGCAATCAAGCTGACAGCAGAGCCCAGCGATGGATCGTACTTTGCCGGATGGTCAGGGGCCTGCACTGGGACCAGTCCGACATGCACCATCATGAGCCTGCGTGATGGGCAGTCTGTCTCAGCGATGTTTGCACCCGCAAAGCGATGCAGCACGGCAGGTTTTTGTTGGCAAAATCCACTCCCTGCTGGCGACGCCCTGGTCAAGGTTCATGGCGTCGGGCCAAACGAAGCCTGGAGTGTCGGGGCAAGCGGCGTGATTTTGCGCTGGAACGGAACCTTTTGGATTCCTCAATTGAGTCCGGTTTCATCGAAGCTACGCGGAGTGTTTGGCACGGGTCCAAACGACTTTTGGTTTGTGGGAGACAGCGGTGCGATCGTGCGCTGGGATGGCAAGCAGCTTCGGGCGATGTCTGGCCAGTCGCAAAACCTCAATGCAGTCTGGGGCTCCTCTGCAAGTGATGTGTTCATCGTGGGAGCTGCGGGTACGATCCTACATTTCAACGGAACAGACCTGACGCTGCTCCCTTCTGGAACGACAGAGACCCTGCTCGGTGTCTCTGGAACGTCTGCAAGTGATGTCTGGATCGTAGGACACAAAGGAACGCGTCTCCACTGGGATGGGCAGAAGCTATCGGCTCAGTCCATGACAACGACCGATCGGTTCGCTTCGGTATGGGCGCGCGCAAAGAACGATGTCTGGGTCGTTGGTGGCGCGCAGGCAGACCTCGTTGGATCCATTCCGCATGGTGTGGTGCTGCACTACGATGGAAGTACGTGGTCAAAGTCGATGCCGGACACCGTCGACCTTCTGCGCGATGTGGTTGGGACTCCATCGGGAGACGTCTGGGCTGTCGGGCTGCGCGGTCAGATTTGGCGCTATCACAACCAGCAGTGGATTCCCTACGAAGGAAGCACGGGCACCGCGCTGTGGAGTGTCTGGGGCATCGGGCCCGATGATGTCTGGGTGGTCGGCGAAGGGGGAACGATCGTGCATTGGAACGGTGTGATCTTCTCTCCCTTCACCACGGCTGTTGGCGGAACCCAAGACCTTCTATCAATCTGGGGGACTGGTCCCAGTGACATCTGGGCGGTGGGCAACGGAACTCCCCTGCTTCACTTCGATGGCTCCTCGTGGTCGACGCCTGCTGGTGGGCAACCGCAGCGACTCCGCAGTATCTTTGGTTTTGGCGCGGGCGATGTATGGGTGGTTGGGGACAATGGAAAAATACTGCGGTATAACGGCACAAGCTGGACCAGCTTGCAGACCATCGGTCTTATCAATACGCACCTGCTGGCCGTGTGGGGAAGCGCTGCCGATGATGTGTGGATCACCTGTGAGGATGGGCGCATTCTGCACGCAAACGCGAGCACGATCGCGCTGGCAAAGACCTTGCCCACTGCGATGCGTGCGGTGTGGGGTTCGAGCAAGAACGACGTCTGGTTTGCTGGGGACGGACTCTCAATCGCACATACGGACGGAACCACTTTTGCGACGGGTTCATTTGGTGGGAGCGCACAGTTTTTGTCGCTGTGGGGGTCTGGTGCAAACGATGTCTGGGCCGTTGGAACCGGAGGCGTCGTTGCTCGCTTTCAGGGCACTGGGTTTACGCTGCAGAGCAATGGTCCCAAAACCGTGAGTCCCGATCTGGATCTCTTGTCTGGAGTCTGGGGAAGCGGTCCAGCTGATATCTGGGCGGTTGGACAGGGAACCGACAAAGTCTTCCACTATGATGGCCAGTCCTGGAAAGCGATCGATCGCATCACCGACGGACTTTTCAGCGTCTGGGGCTTTGGCGCATCGCAGGTCTGGGCTGCGGGCTTGAGCGGTGCGATCGTCACATTGAAGAGGTAATCCGTGAACCACCGAAGCAGCATCTGGGCGTCACTGATTGTTCTGCTGTTGTTCGCCGCTGGGTGTGGCCGAAGCGGAATCGAAGTCACGGTGATTGGACTGACACCGGACACCAAGTCGCTCTTGGTGCTCGCATCGCTTCGGAATCACCCAACGGCGCAGCTGATCCAGCCAGTGAACGGTCGGCTGGATTCGTTCTGGATTCAGGTTCCAGCTGACGATGATGTACTGATGCTCAACGTGGGCGCAATCGGAGAGACCGGATGCAGAGTTGCGGAAGGAACAGTCGCCGATGTGAGTGTTCCGACGGATCGAATCGAGGTCGTTCTCACATCACTGGCTGCGCCGGGTTGCAGTGTGCGGGTGGCTCTGGTGGGAGACGGGCAAGGAAAGGTTGTTTCAGAACCAGCGGGAATCGACTGTCCGGGAACCTGCACTGCAACGTTTGAGCCCGGCGCGATGATTACGCTGCGTGGAATTCCATCGTCAGACGTTGCGTTCTTTGCTGGCTGGGCGCAGGCCTGTAGCGGAATTGGAGAATGTCGGCTGCGAGTCACAGACTCCCAAACGGTGGTCCAGGCCGGATTCCTTCCCAGCAAGGTCTGTCGTGGTGCCTTCTGTTGGGAGTCTCCGCTGCCGCAAGGGAACGCACTGCGGGCGCTGTATGTTCGGTCTGAACAGGATGCCTGGGCTGTCGGTGGCGGCGGAACGATACTGCACTGGATTGGTTCCACCTGGGCTCCAGTTCGCAGCGGAACCTCGGTCGAGCTATGGGGCATCTATGGGCGTGATGACAAGCTGTGGGTCGTTAGTATCCGCAGGATAACGAC
>WBZX01002338.1_pt1 | contig 12957 bp, 12 predicted proteins | sample 5204211 | NCBI WGS metagenome assembly WBZX01 (sample SAMN12344362, study PRJNA552823) | activated sludge metagenome | biome: Activated sludge suspended growth; feature: Nitrification reactor; material: Wastewater; isolation source: activated sludge from nitrification reactor of wastewater...
CGGCCGCAAGAAGACGCGCGAGTCCGTTCATGGCAGAACCTCCGTGCTCAGCGCGGGCCGATGAAGCAGCCCTTCTGCACCTTGCTCTGCAGCTCGCGGTAGCGCTTCAGCGGCGCCTTCAGCGTCTCGTTGTCGCGCAACTCGCCGCCGCGCTCGCCGCCGATGGACATCGCCTTGGCGATGGTGCTCAGCTCGACGTACTCGTCGAACTGCAGCTCGCCGGCCAGCGCGTCGAGTGCGCAGGAGCACTTGCTGATCATCTCGAACTGCGGGCCGGGGTTGTCGCGCATGCATTCCTGCACGTAGAGCACGCGCTCCTTGGTGGGGTAGTCGTGGGCCAGCGCCGGCGCGGCGGCGAGCGGCAGCAGCAGGGCGGCGAGGGCGGGTCTGATGAGCTTCATGGTGTTCGCGGGGATCAGCGGGTCAAGGGGGTGCCGCCGTCGACGACCATCTCGTCGGCGATCAGCGGCGCGGCCTCGGGGGTGGCGCCGGCGACGCGCGTGCGGATGGCGTACAGGCCGCCGGGCACGGCGTCCGACAGCGTGAAGACGTAGGTCTTGTTGGCGTACTTCTCGAAGCGCACGCGCAGCGGGTCGTCGAGGTAGGGCGCGATGCGGATCTCGCGCGCCGGCACCTCCTTGCCGCGGTAGCTCACGGTCACGTCGGAGATCGTCGCGCCCTGGTAGACGGCCATGCGGATGCGCTTGCGGAAATAGTTCTGCTGGCCCTTGGTGAGGCGGTTCATCTCGCGGATGTCGCGCTCGAGGAAGTACAGCACCACCGGGTTGCCCTCGGCCTTCTCCATCTCCGGCAGCGCCAGCCGCCGCGCGCCGGTGAGGAACTCGGCCTCGGCGGCGCAGCACTGGCCGCCGGGCGCGGCCTTGAGCTTGACGGCCACCTTGTCCTCGAAGGCTTCGTCCTCGCTGCCGCGGTGCGCGAAGCTGTAGCGCAGCGTCGCCGGCGGCTTGGTGCCGGCGAGGTGGTTGGTCATGAACAGCGCGCGCTCGGCGGGCGAGTAGTCCTCGGCGGCGAGGGCGGGCGCGACGCAGGCCAGCGTCGCGGCCAGGGCGAGCGCGAGGCGGGGCAGGGTGGGAAGCGAGGTCATCGGGGCGGTGTCAGTGAGAAGGGCACTCAATCGTCGTGCCGGATTCGGCCGGCTGCCGGGCATGGGCCAGGGCGAGCAGTTCGCGCGGCTCGCCGTCGTCGGGTTCCATCTTCGCCCATTCGCAGGCGAGTTGCTCGAGCTCGCTCCAGCGCTCGCTGCGCAGCAGGGCCGCGGCCTGCAGGAAGCGCGGCTGCTGCGCGCCGCTCGCCTGCCAGTAGGGCAGTTGCGCGGTGGCCAGCGGCATGACGCGGCGGAAGTTGCCGCGTGCGTTTTCGCTCATCATCTGCCGCACCCACTCGACCGGCGCCGAGAAGTAATGCGCCTCGCCGCCGCGCAGGCGGAAGCTGAGGATGCCGACGAGGCGGCCCTGGTCGTCGAACAGGCCGCCGCCGCTGGCGCCGGAGTTGAAGAAGTTGCTGCTCTGGATGACGCGTGCGCCGTCGTGGCGGTGCAGTTGCACGACCTCGCCGGCGCTGTTCTGGATGCCGGTGCCGCCGGTGTAGCCGAGCGCCGTGACCGGCTGGCCGATCGTCAGCGACATCGCGCGGCCGAGGCGCACCGGCGGGGCATCGAGCCCCGGCACCTCGAGCAGGCAGAGGTCGCGCGCCACGTCGCTCGCCTGCGCGGCCGCCGGGTAGCGCAGGCCGCCGCGCAGGATGTTCACCGCCGTCGCCTCGCGCGTGACGTGGCAGGCGGTGACGACCTGGTCGGGCGCCACCGCCACCGCCGAGCCGAGCGCGAAGCCGCCGCGCTGGCGCGGCACCTCGACGCGCAGCACGCTGGCCGCCAGCGCCACGTAGTCGGCCTGCGCCAGCGCGGCGTGCGCCGGCGCGCTGGCCAGCGCCACGGCCAGCATCAGCAGCGCGGACGGCAGACGCTTCATCGGCGGAGCCTAGGGTTGCCTGGCCGCGTAGCTCTCGTCGACCAGGGGAACGCCGAATTCGCGCAGGATCGCCTGGATCTCGGCCTTGCGGCTCTCGATCAGGCCCTCGACCTGCTGCTTCCATTCGCGCTCGCCGTAGCGCACGCCCATCGCCATCTCGTAGTCGAACTTCACGCCCGGCTCGGAGCGCAGCGGCACGACCACCAGCGCCGGCGACTTGACGCGCTTGGCGAAGAAGCCGGCGATCGGGCCCCAGACGATGGCGGCGTCGATCTCGCCCTTGGCGAGATCCTTCTCGATGATCTCGCCGGGATACTGCGCCGGGTCGGCGTTGAGGATCTTGTAGGGCACGCCGTTGTCCACCAGGCCGTGCTTGGCGAGCCACTCCGAGGCCGGCGAGCGGTCGTACAGGCCGATGCGCAGCTTGCCCAGCGAGGCACGATCGGTGGCCAGGAAGTCGGCGCCCGACTTGACGTGGTCCAGCCCCTTGCCGGCGGGAAACACCAGCGCATAGGTGGAGCGGTAGTAGGGCTTGGTCACCGAGACCTGGTCGAAGCCGCTGGGCACGCCCATGACGATGTCGCAGGGGTAGTCCTGCCCCGGCAGCTTGTAGCGCAGCGTGTTGCGGATGAAGGCGAAGCGGTTCGGGAACGAGTAGTAGCTCACCGGCAGGCCGAGCGCCTTGCCGAACACCTCGGCGATGCGGTTCTCGATGCCTTCGGCGCTGGTGTTCGAGAACGGCAGGTTGTTCGGGTCCTGGCAGACGCGCAGGGCCTCGCGCCTGGGCGCGGCGTCGGCGGTCTGCGCCTGCGCGGCGCCCGCCGTCAGCAGTGCGGCGAGCAGCGCCGCGGCGCGCAGCGTGTTCATTTGGCCAGCGGCTCGACCTTGGCGCGCGTGATCGCGCCGTCCGAGCGGCCCTTCAGGTAGGCGTAGAGGAAGTCGATGTTGTCCATCACCACCTGGCTGGTGCCGAAGCTCTGCATGCCCTTCTCGAGCCGGCCGTCGCGCACGGTCTTGACGAACTCGTCCTTGGTGAGCGTCTTCAGGCTGTTCACCAGCGAGGGGCCGACCAGGCCTTCCTGGTTCGCGCCGTGGCAGCGGTCGCAGGCGGCCTGGCGCCAGGTGCGGAAGCCCTTCATCGTGTTCTCGTCGACCTTGTAGCCGTCGACCACCGTGTACAGCGGCGTCTTGGCGTCCTGGGCGAATGCGGCGGCGGCGGCGAGGAGCGAGAGTCCGAGCAGGGTGTTGCGAATCATCTGACTGTCTTCCGTTTGTGAAAAGGGGGACGGTGCCAATGGCCCCATCCCCCCGGGGTTCGAACCGGCCCGGTTGGACCGGTTTTCGCGCGATCAGTTCGGCAGCGCGAAGATGGTCAGCGTGCCGCCCAGATCGGTGTACTGGTTCAGCTCGCGGTAACCGCCCACGGCGCCCAGGCCATCGGTGTCCTTCTCGAGACCCGCGGCCATGCCGATGCCGGCCCAGCCACCGATGCCCGAGAACACGCCCATGTACTGCTTGCCCTTGTGCTCATAGGTGAACACGTTGCCGATGATGCCCGACGGCGTGCGGAACTTGTACAGCTCCTTGGTGATGTCCTTCGCGTCGACGCACTTGAAGTAGCCTTCGAGCGTGCCGTAGCAGCTGATGCCGCCCGCGGTGTTGAGCGAGCCGCTCCACACCGAGAACTTCTCGGGCTTGCTCTGGACGATCTTGCCGTTGCCGGCATCCCAGGTGATGTAGTTGCCCATGCCGCCGTGGCTGCCCGGGGCCGGGAACATCGACAGCGTCGCGCCGACGTACGGCTGACCCGCGGTGTACTCGACCTTGAACGGCTCGTAGTCCATGCAGACGTGGTTGGTCGGCACGTAGAACAGGCCGGTGTTCGGGTCGAACGAGGCGGGTTGCTGGTCCTTCGAGCCGAGCGCCGCCGGGCAGACGCCCTTGGTGTTGACGTCAGGACCGTTCTGCGCGGTCGAGTACTTCGCCACCACTTGCGGCCGGCCGGTCTTCATGTCGACGTGCGTCGCCCAGTTGACCTTCGGGTCGTACTTCTCGGCCACCAGCAGCGCGCCGTTGGTGCGGTCCAGCGTGTAGGCGAAGCCGTTGCGGTCGAAGTGCACCAGCGCCTTGGTCGGCTTGCCCTTGACGGGGATGTCGGCCAGGATCATCTCGTTGATGCCGTCGAAGTCCCACTCGTCGAACGGCGTCATCTGGTAGACCCAGTTGACCTTGCCGGTGTCGACGTCACGCGACCAGATGGACATCGACCACTTGTTGTCGCCCGGGCGCTGCGAGGGGTTCCAGGTCGACGGGTTGCCGGTGCCGTAGAACAGCGCGTTCAGCGCCTTGTCGTAGCTGTACCAGCCCCAGGTCGTGCCGCCGCCGATCTTCCACTGATCGCCCTTCCAGGTCTTCAGCGAGGAATCCGGGCCCACGGGCTTGACGGCGCCGTCGGTCCAGGTGGTGGTCTTGTTGGGGTCGATCAGCATCTCGGCGTCGGGGCCGACGCTGTAGCCCTTCCAGGCCGGCTTGCCGTCGGAGAGGTTGTACGCCGCGATGAAGCCGCGCACGCCCCACTCGCCGCCGGAGATGCCGGTGATGACCTTGTCCTTGAAGACGTGCGGCGCGTTGGTGTTGACCGCACCCAGCTTCGGATCGCCGTTCTTCACGCTCCAGATCAGCTTGCCGGTCTTGGCGTCCAGCGCGATCAGGTTGGAGTCGGCCTGCTGCAGGATGACCTTGCCTTCGGCATACGCCAGGCCGCGGTTGACCGTGTCGCAGCACATCTGCGGAATCACCGCCGGATCCTGCTTGGGCTCGTACTTCCAGACGATCTTCTGCGTGTCGAGGTTGATCGCGAAGACCTTGTTCGGGAAGGGCGAGTGCAGGTACATCATGTTGTCGATGACCAGCGGCGAACCTTCGTGGCCGCGCAGCACGCCGGTGGAGAAGGTCCACGCGACCTGCATCTTGCCGACGTTGCCCTTGTTGATCTGGTTCAGCTTGCTGTAGCGCTGGTTGAACATGTCGCCAGCCTGCATCGCCCAGTTCTTCGAGTTGGCGATGTTCTTCTCGACGTCCGCGTTGGCCAGCGCCAGGCCCGGAACCGCCAAGGAAGCCGCCAAGCCGAGCGCCGACCAGGCGTGCTTGCGGGTTTGCCTTGAAATTCGCATCGATGTCTCCTTGTTGAAGTGACCGGAGCCGTTCGCGCGGATCAACCCAAAGAACCCACCTCCCGCGCGACTTCGAGAGCTCGGCGACGGCCCAACCGCAAATTCCGCGCCCGTTTTACGGACGGGCCGCGCCGCGTGCCGGCCGGGCTCGCGGGCTCGCGCCGGGGCGCGCCCTGCCGTGCCGCAGGCCTGCGCGCCCTGGTTTTCGGGATCGACCTGATAGGGAAACCACGGGTGTCGACGGGGTGGTTTGACGTGGGTCGAAGGCCGCGCGCAAGGATCGCGGACAGCCTGCGCCGAAAGCGTGTCATCGCAGTCGGCACAGAGTGTCTCGATCCGCGCGAGACAGTGCGCCAACGCATGGAAGAATCAAGCGCGGGATTACTCTGCCTTGCTGCGGCTGCGCCGCGCCACTCCAATGGCGGCGCTCATGCAAAGCGGGCCCATGGCTTGCTCCTGCAAGGTCTCCGAACGCTTGATCCATGCTTCTCCATCCGCCCGCGATCCGATGAGTTCCCCCGCAACGGCCGCCGTGCTGCGCACGAGCGGCCTGACCAAGCGTTATGGCAAGCACGCCGCCCTCGACCAGCTGAGCCTCGAACTCTTTGCGGGCAGCTTCGTCGCGCTGCTCGGGCCCAACGGCGCGGGCAAGTCGACGCTGTTCCAGGTGCTCACCGGCCTGTTCGCCGCCGACGAGGGCGACGTCGAGGTCGCCGGCCACTCGCTGCGCCACGCCGGGCCGGCGGCGCTGCGCCACATCGGCGTGGTGTTCCAGCAGATGTCGCTGGATCTCGACCTGAGCATCCGCCGCAACCTGCAGTTCCAGGCCGACCTGCAGGGCCTGCCCGGCGCGCTGGCGCGCGAGCGCATCCGCTCGGGCTGTGCGCGCTTCGGGCTCGAGGGCCAACTCGACCGCAAGGTGCGCGAGCTCTCCGGCGGCAACCGCAGAAAGGTGGAACTGGTGCGGGCCAATCTGCACCAACCGGCGGTGCTGCTGATGGACGAGGCGACGGTCGGGCTCGATCCGAAGTCGCGCCAGGATCTGCTCGCCGCGCTGCACGCCGACGTGCGCGAGCGCGGCGTGTGCGTGCTGTGGGCGACGCACTGGGTCGAGGAGGCCGACGGCGCGGATCGCGTCGTCGTGCTGCACAAGGGCCGGCTGCTGGCCGACGGCAGCCGCGCGGCGGTGACCGAGGCGCTGGGCGAGGCCACGCTCGAGGCCGGCTTCATCGCGCGCACGCAGAACTGAATACGAACAAGGAGCACAGCACGTGATCACTCCCCTTCGCATGGCGGCCGGCCTCGGCCTGGCGCTGGCCGCCGTGGCGGCGAGCGCGCAAGGCACCGCCTACGTCAGCAGCGAGAAGGACGATGCGCTGACGCTGATCGACACGCAGACGCTCACCGTCAAGGGCAGCGTGCCGACCTGCAAGCGCGGCCGCCACATCCAGCGCCTGCCCGACGGCAAGCTGATGGTGGCCTGCACCGACTCCAACGCCGCCGACGTGATCGACCCCGCCACCGGCAAATCGGTGCGGCGCGTGCCGCTGGGCGAGCAGCCCGAGGCCTTCGACGTCTCGCCCGACGGCAAGACCATCTACGTTTCCAACGAGGACGAGGCCGAGGCCAGCTTCGTCGACGCCGCCAGCGGCAAGGTGCTCAAGTCGATCAAGGTCGGCCAGGAGCCCGAGGGCGTGAAGGTCAGCGCCGATGGCAAGACGCTCTACGTCACCTCGGAAGTGGCGAGCATGATCCACGTGATCGACGTGGCGAGCGCCAAGGTGCTGAAGAACGTCAAGGTCGGCAAGCGGCCGCGCCGCATGGCGATCACGCCCGACGGCAAGGAGCTTTGGGTCACCAACGAGCTGGGCTCGAGCGTGAGCATCGTCTCCACCGCCGACCACAGCGTGATCGGCGAGATCAAGTTCGCCGTCAAGGGCGCGCGCGCCGAAGACATCTCGCCGGTCGGCATCACGATGACGCGCGACGGCAAGCGCGCCTTCGTGGCGCTGGGCCGCGCCAACCACGTCGCCTTCGTCGACGTGGCCGCGCGCAAGGTGACCGATCTGGTGCTGGTCGGCAAGCGGGCCTGGAACGTCACGCTCGACAAGGCCGAGCAGCGCCTGTGGGTGGTCAACGGCCTGAGCGACGACGTGACCGTGGTCGACGTGGCCGGCGCCAAGGCGATCAAGAGCATTCCCGTCGGCCGCGTTCCCTACGGCGTGGCGATCGTCGAATGAAGCGTTGCGCGTTCGTCCCGACGTTGGCGCTCGTCGCGTCGCTCGCGTCCCTGGCCTCGGGCCCGCTGGCCGCGGCGACGCTCAAGGCCACGCTGCTGTTTCCGGCCGACGATGCGCGGCTGGAGCGCACGCGCGTCGAGCGCGCCTACCTCGGCCACCCCACCGGACCGGCCGCCGACGGCGTGCAGATGGCGCTGGCCGACGGCCAGTTCGAGCTCGACGCGGCCGGCGCCAAGGTGGCGCTGGAAAGCAAGCCGGTCGCCGGCCTCGATGCGGCGCGCGCCGCCGCGCAGGCGGCCGAGAAGGGCGGCGCCGCGGCGCTGCTGGCCGACCTGCCGGCCGACTGGCTGCTCGCCGTCACCGATGCGGTGAAGATCCCGGTGCTCAATCTCTCCGAGCCGGCCGACCGGCTGCGCGCGCAGGATTGCCGCGCGCGCCTGTTCCACCTCATCCCCAGCGAGCGCATGCGCGCCGACGCGCTGGCGCAGACGCTGGTGTCGCGCAAGTGGACCAGCGTGCTGCTGCTCACCGGGCCGAGCGCGGCCGACCAGCAGCGTGCCGCCACCGCGCAGGCCGCGATGAAGCGCTACGGCCTCAAGCTGGTGGGCAGCAAGCCCTTCAAGGTCTCGGCCGACCCGCGCGAGCGCGAGCTCGCCAACCCGCTGCTGCTCACCGCGGGCGCGCAGTACGACGCGGTGTGGGTGGTCGACAGCGACGGCGAGTTCGCGCGCTCGTTGCCCTACCGCACCGTGCTGCCGCGCCCGGTGGTGGGCGACGGCGGGCTGGTCGCGCTGGCGTGGCACGCGCAGTTCGAGCGCTACGGCGCGCCGCAGGTGTCGCGCCGCTTCGCCAAGGCGACCCAGCGTGCGATGACGGCGCAGGACTGGGCCGCCTGGATGGCCGGCAAGGCGCTGGCCGGTGCCGCGGTGGCCGCGCCCAAGGGGCCCAACGCCGCCTGGGCCGACGCGATCGCCAAGCTGCCGGTCGACGGCTCCAAGGGCGTGGCCATGAACTTCCGCCCCTGGGACGGCCAGCTGCGCCAGACCCTGCTGCTCACCGACGGCCAGGGCGTGATCTCGCAGGCGCCCATCGAGGGCCTGCTGCACCCCACCAACGTGCTCGACACGCTCGGCCACGACGCACCGGAGAAGCTGTGCAAGCTCCCGCGCTGAACCCCAAAGCCCCCGACGCTGCGCTGCGCCGCGGCCTGCCGCATGCGCTGCAGGCGCTGCGCGCCATCGTGCTGCGCGAGCTGCTGAAGTTCTCGCAGCAGACCGGCCGCCTCGTCTCGGCGCTGGTGCGCCCGCTGCTGTGGCTGGCGGTGTTCGCGGCGGGCTTTCGCAACGTCTTCGGCGTGGCCATCGTCGAGCCCTACGACACCTACATCCCCTACGACACCTACATCGTGCCGGGGCTGGTGGGCATGGTGCTGCTGTTCAACGGCATGCAGTCCTCGCTGGCGATGGTCTACGACCGCGAGATGGGCCTGATGCGGCTGCTGCTCACCGGCCCGCTGCCACGCTCGTGGCTGCTGTTGTGCAAGCTGTGCGCGACCGCGCTGCTCTCGGTGCTGCAGGCGCTGGCCTTCGTGCTGGTGGCGCTGCTGCTGGGCACCGAGCTGCCGCTGTGGTCGTGGGCCACGCTGCATGCCGTGGTGGCGCTGCTGGCCGGCGCGCTGATGCTGGGCGCGCTCGGGCTGCTGCTGTCGGTGCACATCAAGCAGCTGGAGAATTTCGCCGGCACGATGAACTTCGTCATCTTCCCGATGTACTTCATCTCCACCGCGCTCTACCCGCTGTGGAAGCTGCAGGAGTCGGGCGCCGAGTGGGTCTACCAGCTGGCCCGCTTCAACCCCTTCACGCACGCGGTGGAATGGATCCGCTTCGCCTGGTACGGCAAGGATCCCGGCCTCGCGCCCTGGGTGGTGCTGGGCTGCCTGCTGCTGTTCTTCGGCTTCGCCTGCTGGGGCTACGAACCGCAGCGCGGCTTCGGCGGCCTGACGAAGCGCGGCCCTGGGGGAGCGCCATGATCACCCGGCGCCGCATGATGCTCTCGCTCGGCGCGATCGCCGCGCCGAAGATCCGCGCCAGCACGCCGTTCCCCGCGGCGCGGCCGATCACGCTGTGGGTGCCCTGGGCCGCGGGCGGCGCCACCGACATCTCGATGCGCGTGCTCGCCGATCTCGCCGGCCGGCATCTGCGCCAGAAGGTGGTGGTGGACAACAAGCCCGGCGCCGGCGGCTCGATGATCATGCCCATCCTGCAGCAGGCCGAGCCCGACGGCTACACCATCGCGCAGATCGCGCAGCCGGTGCTGCGCGTGCCCTACACGCAGAAGGTGCTGTGGGATCCGGTGCGCGACGTCACGCCCATCATCCAGATCTCCGGCGTCACCTTCGGCGTGCTGGTGCTGGGCACGAGCCGCTTCCGCACGCTCGAGGATCTGTTCGCCTTCGCGCGCGAGCACCCCGGCGAACTCAGCATCGCCACCAACGGCGTCGGCACCACGCCGCACGTGGTGCTCGAGGAACTGTTCAGCGCGCGCGGCCTGAAATACATCCACGTGCCCTACAAGGGCACGGCCGAGCAGATGCTGGCGATCGAAGCCGGGCTGGTGATGGTGGGCGTCAACTCGACCGGCTTCGCGCCGCTGGTCGATGCCGGCAAGCTGCGCCTGCTCGCCACCTTCGCGGCCAAGCGCTCGCCGCGCTGGCCGGGCGTGCCGACGCTGAAGGAGCTGGGCTTTCCCATCGTCGCGACCTCGCCCTACGGCCTCGGCGGGCCGCGCGGCCTGCCGCCGGCGATCGTGGCCGCGCTGCACGACGCCTTCCGCAAGGCCATGTTCGACCCGGTCTTCATCAACGAGATCGCCAAGTACGACCAGGAGCTCGACTACCTCGGCCCGGCCGAATACGGCGCCTGGCTGCGCGATCAGTACGCCAGGGAGAAGCTGGTGGTCGAGCGCATGGGCCTGAGCCGCAGCGGAAGCTGATGCCGATGCTGCGCGTACTCATCGCCGACGACCATCCGGTGGTGCGTGCCGGCTACCAGCGCCTGCTCGAGCAGGGCGGCGACATCCGCGTGGTGGCCGACGTCGGCGACGGCGCGGCCGCCTATGCCGCGGCGATCGCGCACGAGCCCGACGTGATCGTGCTCGACCTCTCCATGCCCGGCGGCGGCATGGACCTGATCCAGCGCCTGTGCCAGCGCCACGACGATGCGCGCGTGCTGGTGTTCAGCATGCACGACAGCCCGATGCTCGTGCGCCGCGCGCTCGAGGCCGGCGCGCGCGGCTTCATCCCGAAATCGAGCGCGCCCGAGCGGCTGGAAGAGGGCGTGCGCGCGCTGCACGCCGGGCGGCGCTACCTCGCGCCCGAGCTGCCGGCCGAGCTGCTGCGGCCGCACGCGCCGGCCGACGAAGGCGAGCGCCTGGCCTCGCTGAGCGCACGCGAGTTCGAGGTGTTCCGCCTGCTCGCGCAAGGCCACACGGCGAGCGAATGCGCGCAGCGGCTCAACCTGAGCGCCAAGACGGTGTCCAACCACCAGAGTGCCATCAAGGAGAAGCTCGGCGTCGCCACCTCGGCCGCGCTGGTGCACCTTGCGCTGCGCCATGGCGTGATCGAGAGCGCTGCCCCAGGCTTTCCCTGAACCTTGGTGGGAAGAATTCCCTGTGCCCGCGCGCGGCCGGCCCTTAGCGTCGGCGCCACGGAGGAACCCATGCCTGACAAGACGGCGCCGCGCGCGCCCCGACACCCCATCGCTCTCGCCTGCCTCGTGCTGCTGAGCGGCAGCGCGCTGGCACAGACGACGACCGACGACACGAATACGCTGCCGCGCGTCGAGGTGGTCGGCGCCACGCCGCTGCCCGGCCTCGGCATCCCGAAAGACCAGGTGCCCGCCAACGTGCAGACGCTCGGCGACAAGCGCCTCAAGCAGACGCAGAGCCTGAACCTGCCCGACGCGATGACGACGCTGATGCCCAGCGCCAACGTCAACGAGATGCAGGGCAACCCGTACCAGATGGACGTCAACTACCGCGGCTTCTCGGCCAGCCCGCTGCTGGGCACGCCGCAGGGCCTGTCGGTATTCCAGGACGGCGTGCGCATCAACGAGCCCTTCGGCGACGTCGTCAACTGGGATCTGGTGCCGCGCGCCGCGCTCGCCAACCTGACGCTGATGCCCGGCTCCAACCCGATGTTCGGCCTCAACACGCTGGGCGGCGCGCTGACGCTGCAGACCAAGAGCGGCGACACCCACCCGGGCACCGAGGTCGAGCTGCAGGCCGGCTCCTTCAAGCGCTTCTCCGGCGAGCTGACGCACGGCCGCACGCTGGGCGAGAGCGGCCACCTGTTTCTGGCCGCCAGCATGCTCGAGGAAGACGGCTGGCGCCAGTATTCGCCCAGCCGCGTCCGGCAGCTGTTTCTCAAGGGCGGGGCGCATGTCGGCGCGCTGTCGTGGTCGCTCGCGCTCACGCACGCCAACAACGACCTGATCGGCAACGGCCCGCTGCCCGAGTCCATGCTGGCGCAGGATCGCAGCCAGGTCTATACGCGCCCGGACCAGACGCGCACGACGATGAGCATGCTGACGTTCAACGCGCAGGTCGAGCTCAGCGCCACGCACGAAATCTCCGCCACGGCCTACCTGCGCCGCTCGCGCAACGCCACGCTCAACGGCGACCTCAACGACGCCTACGACCCGCCGGCCGTGCCCGAGGCCGGCGTCGAGCACCGCACGAAGACGGCGCAGCACGGCGCTGGCCTCGCGCTGCAATCCACCCGCAAGCTGGCCGCCCAGCAGATCACCATCGGCGCCTCGCACGACCGCTCGCGCAGCAACTTCGAGCAGAGCGAGGCCGAAGGCGACCTCGACGCCACGCGCGCCGTGCTGCCGACCGGCCCGCTGCAGGTCGACGCGCTGATCCACGGCCGCAGCCGCACGACCAGCGTCTACGCGCACGACCTCGTCTCGCTCGCGCCCACGCTGCAGCTCACGCTGGCCGGGCGCTACAACGACACGCGCGTCAGCACCGTCGACGACGGCCGCGTGCAGCTCGGCCTGCCCACCACGCTGGACGGCGAGGGCCGCTATCGCAAGTTCAACCCCGCGCTCGGCCTGACCTGGCAGGCCAGCCCGGCCGTCACCTGGTTCGGCAGCCTGAGCCAGGGCAACCGCGCGCCCAGCCCGATCGAGCTCGGCTGCTCGGATCCGGCCAACGCCTGCGTGCTGCCCAACGCGCTGCAGTCCGACCCGCCGCTCGAGCAGGTGGTGTCGCGCACGCTGGAAGTTGGCGCGCGCGGCAAGCTGGCGCGCTCGCTGAACTGGAATGCGGCGCTGTTTCGCACCGTCAATGCCGACGACATCCTGTTCGTCAGCAACGGCCTGGCCGCCGGCTACTTCACCAACTTCGGCCGCACGCAGCGCCAGGGTGTCGAGCTGGGGCTGTCGCAGCAGTTGCCCGGCTTCGGCTGGTCGGCCAGCTACAGCCTGCTGCGCGCCACCTATCGCTCCTCGACCTGCATCGTGTCGGAGCACAACAGCACGGCCGAGACCAGCC
>WBZX01002342.1_pt1 | contig 12944 bp, 11 predicted proteins | sample 5204211 | NCBI WGS metagenome assembly WBZX01 (sample SAMN12344362, study PRJNA552823) | activated sludge metagenome | biome: Activated sludge suspended growth; feature: Nitrification reactor; material: Wastewater; isolation source: activated sludge from nitrification reactor of wastewater...
GTTGTCGCAGGCGTCCGGGACGCCGTCCTTGTTGCCCGCCCCCGGCTCGCTCTCCGCGTTCTGCCCACCGCCCGGGTTCGCCGTCGTCTGGCAGCTGTCGCTCGCGTCGTTGACGCCGTCGTTGTCGTCGTCGTTGTCCATCCCGTCGAGCGTGCCGTCGTTGTCGTCGTCGGTGTCGCAGGCGTCGCCGGGGGAGGGGAACGGCTCGCCGGCCTTGACCTTGTCGCCGTTGCGCTGATCGGGGTTGGGCGTGCCGGGGCAGTTGTCGACGGCGTCCGCGACCTCGTCGCCGTCCGCGTCCAGATCGAAGGGGCTCAGCGCGCCGGCCACGGTCTCGCAGGCGTTGCCCTGGCCGTCGCTGTTCGAGTCGAGCTGCTTGGCGGTGCCGGCCGCGTTGCCGTTCGCGACGTTCACGCAGTTGTCGCAGGGGTCCTGCACGCCGTCGCCGTCCGTGTCGATCGACACGGCGCTGGGGATGGTGGGGCACCCGTCCATGGCATCGAGGACGCCATCGTTGTCGTCGTCCGGGTCCGCGGCGTCGAGCACGCCGTCGTTGTCGTCGTCCGGATCGCAGGCGTCGCCGGGGGAGGGGCAGGGCTCCCCCGCCGTGAGCTTGTCGCCGTTCCGCTGATCCGCGTTCGCGGCGTTCGGGCAGTTGTCGAAGGCGTCCGGCACGCCGTCGTCGTCGGCGTCCCCGGGGGACGCGAGCGCGCGCGCCGGTCCGATGAGCAGCGCGAATAGCAGCACCGCGAAGGCGACGCAGAAGCGGCGAAGAGAGCTCGCTTCCCGGGAGAGTGAGGGTCCCGGCGACTGGATCTTGAGCAACATGGAAGCCTCCGCGGCGACGTGTGCCCGGAGGGGAATGTCGCCCCCACAGGCACGCAAGCGTGGGGCCGAGAGTACCCGGTCTCTCTCGGCTTGGGGAGCAGCCCTCGCCGGGCCGTTTCTGGTAGCCTCCGCCCGAGGCGCCAGCCGTGTCGGCCGGGGCATCTGCCGGAAGCGACGACCTTGATCCGAGATCTTCGACATCTCCCTTGGTTTGCAGCCTTTGCCGCGCTCTGTGCGGCTTCGTTCGCCGGGTGCGGGGTCACCGGCACCGACACCTCCGAGGCGCCGGAGGCGCCCGGCCCGGGCGCGGAGGCGGCCCCGGCCCCGCGGTCCCGCCTCGAACGATGGCGGGCGACGTTCCCCGGCGCGCTCGCCGGCGGCGGCAAGGCCCGCTTCGAGCGCTCGTCCGGCGGCGCTTTCGCGGCGTCGCCGCGCGCCCGCGTGGAGCTGCCCGCGTCGTCCGATCACGAGGCCGTCGTGACGGAGCCCCGCTCCGGCGTGAAGGTCGCCTTCGCGCTCCAGGGCGGCGGCAAGGTCGCCCTCGCGCTCGACGGGGACCTCGCGATCTACGCGGGCGCCGGGCCGGAGGGCGCCGACGTCCTCCACCGCGCCCGGCCGAACGGCACGGAGGATCTCGTCGCCTTCGAGGCGCGCCCCGCGTCCGAGTCGCTGTCGTACGCGGTCGACGTGCGCGCCGTCGCGGGCCTGCGCCTCGTCGCGCGCACCCTCGAGATGCTGGACGCCAAGGGCTCCCCGAGGCTCCGCGTCGCGCCCCCGTTCGTGATCGACGCGCGCGGCGTCCGGCGCGAGGCCTCGATCTCCGTCGGCGGGTGCGCGTTCTCGACGGATCCGCGCGCGCCGTGGGGCCGCCCCGTGGTGCCGCCGGGCGCCGCGAGCTGCACCGTCGTCGTGCGCTGGGACGGCGCGGGCCTCGCGTACCCGGTGCTCGTCGATCCGGTGTGGGAGAGCGCCGACGACTTCGTCGAGGCCCGCACGCAGGCCGCGTACGCCGAGCTCACCCCGGGCGCGCCCGCGAGCCAGGTGCTCTTCACGGGCGGCTTCGCCTCGGGCCAGGTGGGCGCGACGGCGCTCAAATCCGCGGAGATCTACTTCCCGCTGGAGCGGGCCTTCGCGAAGACGGCGGACATGACCGGCAAGCGCGGCGCCCACACGGCGACGCTCCTCGACGACGGGACCGTCCTCGTCGCGGGCGGCCTCCCTGACACCGGCGTCGTGCCGCAGCCGACCGACGCGCTCACGACGATGGAGCGCTACGACGTCGGGACGGGCACGTTCGCGGCGGTCCCGATCGCGCTCAACCCGGGGCGCGCCCTCCACACGGCGACGCTCCTCACGGACGGCTCGGTGCTCTTCGCGGGCGGCACGACGATCCTCGGCCAGCCGACCATCAGCGCGGTCCGCTTCGACCCGATCGGCCCCGGCTTCACGGCCCTCCAGCCGATGGTGACGTCCCGCGCCGCGCACACGGCGAGCCTGCTCCGCAACGGCAAGGTGCTCCTCACGGGCGGCTTCGTGCAGGCGCAGAGCGCGCTCCTCTCCGCCGAGCTCTTCGAGCCCGCGTTCAACACGTTCGCGGCCATCACGCCGGTCGGCGCCGGCTCCAAGACGCAGATGGCCAAGGCCCGCGCGTTCCACGTCGCCACGCAGGTCGATTGCAGGACCATCCTCATCTCCGGCGGCACCAACAAACAGTCGGGCGGCGTGATCGAGGCGACGGGCGAGCTCTACCTCGACGACGAGAACCCCACCGGCGACGCCGACTGCCCCGCCGTCCCGACGGCCACGGTGCGCGGCTTCTCGCCGACCGTGCTCGCCATGACGGCGGCGCGCTCGCGCCACACCGCGACGCGCATCCCGACGGGCGACGTCGTCCTCGTGGGCGGGACCAACGGCGTCGCGGATCTCTCCAGCACCGAGATCTTCAAGCTCCTGCCGACCCCGGCCTTCGCGCCCCACGTCGATCTCGGCGTCGGGAACGAGCGGCGCGATCACGCGGCGATCCTCGTGAACGCGGGCGCCACCGTGGGCGCCGGCCACACCGTCCTCGTCGCCGGCGGGACGCAGGGCACGACCGCCCTCCCGACGGCGCTCGTCCTCGCGAAGAACCTCGGCGAGCCGTGCTCCATCGACGCGGAGTGCGAGTCCGGCTTCTGCCCGGCGGGCGACGGCCTCTGCTGCAACACCGCGTGCGGCGCCGAGTGCTACTCGTGCACCGCCGCGACGCAGGCGCCCTCCGCCGGCCCCGGCGATCCGGGCCCGACCGACGGCACGTGCCGCCCCGAGAAGGAGTCCGACGGCGTCGTCGTCCCCGGCCAGCTCTACCCCGGCGAGCTCCCGTCCGAGTGCAACACGCTCAGCGAGATCCACTTCAAGTGCGACGGGACGGGCCTCAAGAAAGAGGCGCAGACCATCCCGTGCCTGCCCGGCTCGTGCGGCTTCTCCAAGAAGTTCTGCGAGACGAGCTGCAACTGCAACGACGAGGCGGGCAACTGCGACCCCGATCCCAACATCGCGAAGAAGTGCTTCGCCCTCGGCTACTGCGACCTCGCCGCGGGCCAGTGCCAGAACAAGGGCCTGCCCGGCACGCCGTGCGAGAAGGACTACCAGTGCTTCGGCGGCAAGCCGTGCGTCGACGGCGTGTGCTGCAACTCCCCCTGCACCGACCAGTGCGCGGCCTGCAACCTCCCCTCTTCGCCCGGCATTTGCAGCCCCATCGGCGCCAACGGCCCGACGTCTCCGCTCCTCGGCGGCGCCGCGGACCGCGAGCCCTGCCTGGGCGACGGGACGAGCTGCTCCGGCTTCTGCAACGGAAGCAAGACGGTGAGCTGCGACTACCCCGGCGAGGAGAAGCAGGCCGGCGCCGCGACGTGCGAGTGCGCGGACGCGGAGTGCGCGGCGGGCCCCGCCGTGCTCACGCACCACCTGTGCAACGGCGACGGCGGCACCAAGGACGTCCCCGAGAACTGCGGCGCCGCGCCCGGCAACGACCTCGGCGGCCTCAAGTGCGCCGAGCCGCTGGAGGCCGGCAGCCCGTCGAGCACCTGCCTCGACGCGTGCGCCGGCGACAAGGACTGCTTCGACGACTTCTACTGCGACACGGCCGCCGGCACGTGCGAGCCGCTCCCCGCGAACGGCCGCTGCAACGAGGCGCTCGACGCGCTCCGCAAGGCCGGGACGGCCCCCGTTCCGTGCGGCGACTACGTCTGCAAGCCCGACGCGGACGGCCCCGGAGGCACCTGCCCGAGCACCTGCCAGAGCAAGGCGGACTGCTCCGGCGAGCTCTTCTGCAACACCGACGGCAAGTGCGTCGCCACCGTCCCCGCCCACACCGACGCCCCCGCGTGCAGCGCCGCGCCCGGCCGCCGCGATCGCGGAGCGCCCGTGTTCGTCGCGCTCGCCCTGGGCGCCCTCGCGCTCCTCCGGGCGCGCCGCCGCGCGTCCTCGATCGCTCGCGGATGACGGCCGAGCGCGACCCGGCCGACCGACACCTCGACGACCTCTGGTCCAAGGTCGACGCGTTCACCGAGCGCGTCGGCCAGCGCTACCCCGGAGCGCTCGCGTGCGCCCCCGGGTGCAGCGACTGCTGCCACCGCGAGCTGTCCGTCACCTCCATCGAGGCCGCGCGGATCACCGCGCTGGTGCGCGATCTCCCGCCGCCCGAGCGCGCTCTCCTCGCGGCGCGCTCCCGCTCCGGCGAGCCGTGCGTCGCGCTCGAGGCGGACGGCCGCTGCGCGATCTACGCCGCGCGCCCCCTCGTCTGTCGCTCCCACGGCGTCCCGCTGCGCTTCGTCGAGCCCGAGCCGGCCGCCGCCGCGCCGCCCGCGGAGCCGAGCCCCCGCCGCGCTGTCGCGCTCCCGGTGCTCGACGTCTGCCCCAAGAATTTCGCCGGCCACGATCTCGCCGCGATCGACGCGGCCTGCGTCCTCGACCAGCGCACCCTCTCGGTGATGCTCGGCGCCATCGACGCCCTCTTCGCGCGGTCGCACGGCGCTCCCGAGGGCCGCCGCTTCGCGCTGCGCGACGTGCTCCGCGCCGCGCTCTAGCTCGTCGAAGTCATCCAACACGTGAGGCCCGAAGCACCGACCTTGCGAAAGACATCGCTAGCGGATCGCGTGGGGTGGGGACCCCGCGGGCTTCGCCCGTGGGGCGGGGCGGCGCGTGCCGCCCCGTGATGGGCAGAAAAGACTGGGAGGCTGGGGTTTTGCAAAAACACCAGACTCCCGGTCGCCTTGACGGATCCGGCGTTTTTTGGTCCGGTCAGCCGCACGCGCTCGCGGGTCGCCTGCCGCGCCCCGAGAGCGCGCCTCGGAGGTCCCCCATGTCGCTCTCCACCTGGCTTGCGCGCTTCGGTTTGATCGGTTGTCTCGTGTGCGCGGCGGCCTCCTCCGCCCGGGCCGACACCTGCTCCGGCGGCGTCGCCGACGGCACGTGCACCCAGGGCGAGCCGTGCGACTGCGCCGACTGCTCGCCGCTCCCGTTCTGCGGCGGCTGCATGCCCGACGGCGTCTGCAACAACAAGGACGCTTGCACCTGCGCCGACTGCGCGGACGACGCCTTCTGCACCGACCCTTCCAACTGCGCGGACGACGGCACCTGCTTCCAGAACGTCGAGGGCTGCGCCTGCGCCGACTGCGCGTCCGTCCCCAACTGCGCGGCCGGCGGCGGCGGCGCGGGCGGCGCGACCGGCGGCGGCGGTGCGGGCGGCAGCGTCGGCGGAGGCGGCGCGGGCGGCGCGACGGGCGGCACCACGTCGAGCGGCGGCGCGGGCGGCGCGACGGGCGGCACCACGTCGAGCGGCGGCACCACGTCGAGCGGCGGCAGCACATCGAGCGGCGGCGCCGGCACGGGCGCCTCCGGCGGGAGCGCCACGACCGACCCAGGCGGCTGCGGGTGCCGCGTGGCGGAGCGCGACGCCCCCACCCCTGCGGCGCTCCTCCTCGCGGCCCTCGGCGCGACGATCGCCCTCCGCCGCCGCCGCGTCACGCGCACCGCGGGATGACGCCACGGAGACGCGGCGCGGGCGCTCCGTCGCGACGTGGGGCCTTTCGCGCCCCCCATGCTCATGCTCTCCGTTGGAGGACGCCACGGAGACGCGGCGCGGGCGCTCCGTCGCGACGTGGGGCCTTTCGCGCCCCCCCATGCTCATGCTCTCGGTGGGGCGGCGCGCGGGCGCTCTCAGCGGCCGATGCCCCAGATCTCGCCTGTCGCCCACGTCGCGTCGAGCATCGCCAGCACCGCGTGCACCACCTCGCCCGCCGTGCCGAACCGGCCCAGCGGCGAGCGCGCGGCCAGCCTGTGCGTGCGCAGCGGATCCGCGTCCGCCTCCGGATCCGCCACGATCCCGAGCGAAACCACGTTCACGCGGACGAACGGCGCCAGCTCCACCGACAGCGCGCGCAGCCCCGTCTGGAGCGCGCCCTTCGCCGTCAGGTACGCCACGTGGTTCGTGTACGGGCGCGCCACGCCCGAGTCCGCGAGCGCCACCACGGCGCCCTGCCGCCGCGCGAGATCGTCCGCCAGCGCGTTCACGAGCAGCAGCGGCGCGATCGCGTGCACCGTCAGCGTCTCCTCGAGATCCTCCCGCCGCAGATCGTCGAGCGGCGTCCGCGGGAACGGCCCGCACGCGAGCACCATGTCGTCGATCCCCCCCGACAAATGAAGGCTCCTCGCGATCCGCTCGGGCGCGTCGCGGTCCAGCAAGTTGGCCTGGATGACGCGCGGCGCGCCCCCCATCTCGCGGATGTCGTCGGCGAGGGCCGCGAGCCGCTCCGCGTTGCGCGCCGTGAGCGCCACCTCGTCGCCGCGCTCCGCGAGGGCCTTCGCGATCGCCGCGCCGAGCCGCCCCGTGGCGCCGACGACGAGCACGCGCCGCCCCTTCTCCCGCACGGGAGGCCGCGTCGAAGCGCTCAAGGCGCTCCCCCGGAGGCCGCGCGCCGGCCGTCCCCGGCGATCGACGCCAGCGTCAGCTCGCACGCCTGCACGCCCTTCGATCCCGCGAGGAGCCCCGCGAGCGCCGAGAGCTCCCCCGCGCGCCCGCGCAGCGCGAGCACCGCCAAGGTCCGCCCCGCGTCGAGCGGCACGCGCATCGCGGAGATCACCCCGTTCGCCGGATCCGCCTCGATCTCCGCGAGCCGCAGCGTCGCGTCGCGCGGCTCGCGCCCCAGCACGATCGTCAGCGTCGCGGTGATCTGCGACCCCCCGTCCCACGCCGCGCGCACGAGATCGGCCCGCACCAGATCGCGCAGCGCCTCCGACCGGTTCTCGTACCCCTTCGCGGCGATGCGCCGATCGAACTCCTGGAGCAGCTCCCGCTCCATCGCCACCCCGAAGCGGACGAGATCGCTCATGCGACCCCAAAATAGCCGACCTCGTCGAGCGGCGAGCGAAGAAACGTCCCCCGCCTCGCCGCCGCCGAGACGAGCCGTGCGCGCGCGACGAAAGACGAGGATCAAGAGCAGCAAGAGCATCCGCCCCCGCGCGGCGCGCCTCTCGCCCCGCCCCCGCGCGGCGCGCCTCCGACACGTCCCCGTCAGCTCTTGCGGCGATCCAGGTGGCGGCGCGCGGCCTCTTGCACGGGCCCAGTCACGTTCTTGCTCTTGGCGATCTTGCGCAGATCCGACTCGCGGAGCTGCTCGACGAGCCGCGTCGCGAACATCACCGGCGTGTGCGGGTTCTCCACCAGGTTGCGCTTCACCGAGTAGCTCTTCAGCCACTCCGGCGTGCTCGAGATGATGCGCAGCACGTCGTCGGAGATGTTCCTGTTCCGCGTGATGAGGACGATCTCGCTCTCCTGCATCCCGGGGCTCCGCACCGCGGACGCCGCGACGAGCCTGTTCGAGTCGCGCACGAGCAGCATGCGCTCCTCGCGCGTCCCGATCTGCGCGCGCCGGATGCGCTGCCCCGGCGTCATCTTCGCGAGCTGCTGGTAGAGCGGCAGGAACTTGTCCTTCAGCTCCTCCTCGCCGTCCTCGTTCTCGACGTGGGTGTCCTCCCCGTGCTCCGCGGCGATGGCGGCCTCGTAGGCGATCCGCTCCGCGAGCTCCGACGCCTCGCGGAACGCCACGTCGTCGGGCATCGGCTCCTCCGACGGCTCCGCGATGAGCTCCCCCGCGATCGCCGCGGCGGCCTCCTTCCACGCCGGGATCCCGTGCAGCGTGAGCCCGTGGCGCGTCATCAGCTCGATGAGCCGGTCCACCGTCGACGCGCGCGTGTGCTTGTTGAAGTACAGCAGCTCCACGATGCGCGGGTGCGTGAGGAGGCGCTCCTCGTTGGTCGCGATGACCTCCGTGATCGCCTCGCTCCCCGTGCGCGCCAGCTCCTCCACCGTCTCCAGCGACGTGAGCGGCATGCGGAGCAGCTTCGCGATCGTCTCCGGCCGCTCCATGGATCGCCGCGCGACGACGTCGATGGTCCGCGCCGGCAGATCCGCGTCGAGCGCGGCCTTCACCAGCGGATCCGGGAGGGCGCCGAGCGTCTTGTCCGCGGCGTCCCGGACGCCGGCCTCGGCGCTCTCGGAGAGCGCGACGATGACGGTGAGCAGCTCGGCCGGCTTCACGCCGGGGGCGAGCCCGCGGGCGGCCATCTCCTTGAGCTTCGCGGGCGTGCCAGCCGCGAGGATCTTCTGCGCCGGCCCGGACAGCGCGGTGACGTCGATGGGGGGGATCATGCGGGCCGTCAGGGTGCCCGTCCGTGCCGCGCGGAGCAACCCGCTTGGCGGCGCGTCACTCGCCCGAGGGGCCCTTCGCCAGCTCGGACTCGAACGCCGCCTGCTCCGCGGCCCACTGCGCCTCCAGCTCTTCCCACGTGGGGTAGGCGAGGCCCGGGATGCGCGGCGTGTGCACGGCGAAGCCGGCCTTGCGGTCCCACGCCTCCCAGACCGCGATCTTGTAGGCGAGCGCCTCCGGCGAGCTGCCATCGACGTAGTACGAGCGGTCCCAGTCCTCCTTGGACCGCACCAGCGGCCACCCGTGGAGCGCGAGCGCGAGGCACAGCGTCGAGCACCCGTGGTAGGGCCCGCTCCCGAGCCGCGGATCGCGCGACCGCTCGTCGAACCGCTCGCCGCGATCGTTCATCGCGAGCTGATCGCCGTGCCGTGACGCGCGCGCGAGGGGCACGAGCTCGGCGCCGGCGCGGACGGAGAGGCACGCTTCGGTGGGGCCGACCTCGACGATCGGGTCCGGCGTGCGGGTGTCCCAGAAGAACACCAGATCGCGCTTCCACATGTAGACCCACATCCCGAGCCGCAGATAAAACCGCACGGCCGGCTGCCAGGTCCAGTGGGTGTCGAGCCGGATGCCGAGCCCGTGGTGCGCGAACGTCGCGCGGAGCCGGCGCATCGCGCGCTCGCCGGCGCCGCGCCCGCGGTGCGAAGGGAGCACGTAGAGGCTGGACAGCCGCACGAGCGGCCCGCCGAGGAGCTCCGTCGCGAGCCCCACGGTGCCGATGCGCTCCCCGTCTTCGAGCAGCCAGTAGCACTGCTCCCACTGGCTGCGGACGGCGAGCGACTCGGCCCTCTCCAGCGTGACGCGCGACTGCCACTCTGCGCGCCGCGCCTCGGTGAGCCCGACGGGCCCGTGCCTGTCGCCGATGCGGTTCTCCGCGAGGGAGGCGAGATCGGAGTCGAGCCACATCCGCTCGTCGGCGCCGCCCGTCGTGACCTGATCGATCACCCCGCTCCGAACGAGCTCCCGATGCGCGGCCTCCAGCACGCGGCGAGGGTACCCGATTTCGGGGTGGGGTCTGCTCCGTTTACTCGAAGCGGCTGGGGCAGGACGGCGCTCCGAGCACGACGTCGCGGGGCCGGGTCACTTGAAGCAGCTGGAGCAGGACGGCACTTCGATCACGACGTCGTTCGTCGGGTACTCCGAGGGATCTTCCTTCATCGGGTCTTCTTCGAGCACCCGCACGGCGGTCTCTTCGACGATGAGGGGCTCGCTGCCGACACACTGGTTGGCCTCGGTGGTGAGCTGATCGGACCGCTGCCGGAGGACGCTCAGGATGGTGAGCTCGTGGTTGGCGAGGTCGGCGTCGTTGCGCTGGGCGGCGGCTTCGAGCGCGGCTTTGCGCTCCTTGGCCGAGCGGAGGGCCACGTCGATCTGGTTGAGCTTGTCGTTGAGACAGAGGACCTTCACCACGTCCCGCTCGGCGCGGGCCGTCTCGAGCTGCCGCCGGACGCCGCCTCGTGCGGAGTCCATCCGCGCCACGAAGCTCTCGGCCTGAGCGAGCTGTTCCTGCGGGGAGAGCGCCACTTGCCGCGCCACACCGGCGGCGTCCGCCGAGCCGGCGCCCCCGTCCTGCGCCTCGGCGACACCGGCGCTCGCAAGCTGCGACAACCCCCCGACGAGGACCACACCGAAGGTACGTTTGGACAGCATCGTGAGGGGATCTGATGCGCGAGGCCGTGCGAGCGTTCACCGTCGCGGCCGGCGCAGCTTCTGCCTTGACCGGCCCGGGCGCCCTTGCTCTGCTGCGCCCGTGAACGTGCGCGCCCCCGAATCGCTCCGCATCGCTCGGTTCTCTGTCGAGAACTTCCGAACGTTCCGTGGGCCCGCCGAGATCCCGCTCGCGAACCGGGAGGGCGTCGCCGATGAGCTGACCGTTTTTCATGGGGAGAACGGTGCCGGCAAGTCCAACGCGATTGCAGCGCTGGAGCTGTTCTTCCGGGCGAGCCTGCTCTGGATGGCGACTCGCATGTCGAGCGACTCGGAGAACCGCCCGCTCGCCTGGGACCAGCGCGAGCCACACTCCGGCATCGTGTTGTCGTCGCGCGACTGGCCACCTGGCGTTCGGACCCCGCTCAAGATCGATGTGCAGTTCGCGGAGGCCAGCACGCCTTACTCGATCTCCCTCACTCCCGCGGGAAACGTGGTGAATCTGAGCATGGAGGGGGTCTGGGGCCCGGGTGACTCTGCTCCGCAGAGGCTCAGCCCAGCAGAGACCAAGTATCTTTTCTCGATTCTGGACCGCTTCCAGGCGCCTCTTGGCGCTCGCAGCAGGCCCTTTTTCCGGCTCGACGCCGGCCGCCACGCTTACCGCTCCGTCGGCGAGGGGCAAGCGCCGCCGGAGGCCTCCTTCGGTGGTCCACTCTCTCGTGACCTCGCGGAGCGCCTGCTTGGCTTGGCCACGTCGTTCGAGCCGCTCGACACGGAGCGATGGCGTGCGTTCACCGCCCTGCTTTCTCGCTTCAAGACGCTTGCTGGCCGCGAGGTCGCCGTGATGCGCATGCCCGACGGCAGCGCGGACCTACGCTTCGAGATCCGGGGTAAGCAGATCCTCCGCGTCTCCGAGCTGAGCTCCGGCGAACAGCAGGTCGTGGCGCTCTGCGCCGCCGTGCTCACCTCCCGTGCTGCGATCGTCGCCATCGAGGAGCCGGAGATCAGCCTGCACCCTGGCTACCAGGAGCTGGTGCGGGAGGTCCTGCGCGAGCAGGTGCGAGCGGGGCTTGTCGACCAGATCCTTCTGGAGAGCCATGTCCCGGTCTTCGACGGCCCGGACGTGGTGCGTTTCAGCCGCTCGGCGGAGGGCGTGACCACGGTGACGCGCGAGGCGTCGAGCGCCGGTGACGAGCTGCGCGCGAAGGCCAGGTCGAGCGGCGCGGAGGAGCAATGGGTCACAGCGGACGGCTACACCCGACTGCCGCGCATCATGCTGGACAATCTGGAGCTGCAGGCCGGTGGTCCCCTCTGGTTCCTGCGCTCCCAGACCGGCGGAAAGTGGGAGGCGTGGACCGCTGCCGATCTCGACCAGATGCTCGGCCTGCCCGGTGAGGGCTCGGGGAAGTAGGCTGTGGAGCTCCTCTGGATTGACACCAACTGCGCCCGCAGCGCGCGGAAGATCGCGGAGCTCGCCCGCCTCGCGCGCGCCAAGGGCGTCCGCATCAGGATCAGCCCGCAGGTGTACCTGGAGCGGCGGAGGCAGATGCGCGTGGAGTCCGAGAGGCGCGGCGAGGCGTTCCATCCGACCGTGTTCGATGACTTCCTCACGCAGCACGACATCGAGGTCCCACCGCTCGACCTCGATCAAGAGACCGCAGCATCGTGGGCGGACGTGCTTCATCAACGCTACCCGACGAGCGGCGCGTGGGAGACCGCGAAGCAGCGAACGCTGGGCGGCCAGCTGCGCGCCGGCTTCGAGGTCCTCCCCGGCGACATGCCAATGACCACCGACTGGCTGATCGCGCTCACTGTCGAGGGTGATCCGGCCGCCCGCATCATCACACACGACACCGGCGAAGAATGGCGCGCGTTGCGGGAGATGGCCCCACCCAGGGCGCTGACCTGGGACGAGGCGTTGGCGTGGCTGCGCGGGCGCGCTGATTCGTGATGCGGTCCCCAGACATGCGCCGCCCGGTGCACGGCTCCACCCTCCCCGGTGCACGTCGAAAGGTCTTCTCAGGGGGCCTGTCGTCCCGGTAGTCTCCAGCGGTCACGGATACACCACCGCACCCGGAGGAAAACTGATGGATGTCTCTCTGCGAGAGCTGTTCAATCTCTATGATTTTTCGACTGGCCGGCGTCTGTTTGCGCTCGGCCGGATCATGAAGGCGGCAGGCGAACAGTCGTTTCCCGAGCTGGAAGCACACTGTGCCATTGCCATTAAGCAAGATCGCTACACACGCACGCTCGAGAACCGGTGGGCCGCGCCCGCTGAACGAACGAGCGCTGTGCAGCCTATCGACGTGAAGGTCGATCGGGCGCTCGTCGCCATTCGGGACGTCGTGCAGGGGCACGCCGGCGAGGACGAGGAAGAGGAGCCGCGCATGGAAGCGCGCGCTCTGCTCACCGCGATCTTCCCCGAGGGCGTCGTGGCCGTCATCCAGCTTCCCTACGTCGAGGAGCTGTCCGCCGTGGAGCGCATTCTCGAGACGTTGAAGGGCAAGAAGTTCGCGCCGCTCGTCGCGGAGATGGGGCTGGGCCGCAAGGTCAAGCACCTCACCAAACAGGCCGCCGAGTACCGCGCGGCCCTCGAAGCCGCGGCGCCGGAGCAGGTCGCGTTCGACAAGGTGCGTGCCGCCCGCGCCGACGGTCAGGACATGCTGCTCCAGGCCGTGGCGATGATCGTCGGTAAGCACCGGACCCGCACCGAGGCGGACGTCG
>WBZX01002343.1_pt1 | contig 12943 bp, 13 predicted proteins | sample 5204211 | NCBI WGS metagenome assembly WBZX01 (sample SAMN12344362, study PRJNA552823) | activated sludge metagenome | biome: Activated sludge suspended growth; feature: Nitrification reactor; material: Wastewater; isolation source: activated sludge from nitrification reactor of wastewater...
CGCCCGGCCCTTCGAGTAGCGCAGGGAAGTCGGCGCAGGCGACCGCGTAACCTGGGGTCGCCTTTTCTTTGGCTACTTTCTTTTGGCGGAGCAAAAGAAAGTACGCCCGCGCGTCAGGCGCGGAAACCAGCGCATCAGAGAGGTCAGGGCAACACCTTCCCGGGGTTCAGCAGATTTTGCGGATCGAGCGCGGTTTTGAGCATCCGCATGACGTCGACCGCAACAGCGCCGTGTTCGGCGACGAGGTATTTCCGCTTGCCGAGCCCGATGCCATGCTCGCCGGTGCACGTGCCTTCCATGGCGATAGCGCGCTCGACGACGCGCGTGCCTATCCAGCCCGCTTCGGCCATGTCCTGCGGATTGTCGCGGTCGACCAGCACGACGAGGTGGAAATTGCCATCGCCGACGTGCCCGAAGAGGGCAATCGGAATATGTACCTGCGCGATGTCGGCCTGCGTTTCGGCGATGCACTCGGCGAGGCGCGAGATCGGCACGCAGACGTCGGTCGGGAAGCAGCGGCAGCCGGGCTTGAGCTGCAGGCAGGCGAAATAGGCGTCGTGGCGGGCCTGCCACAGGCGGCTGCGATCTTCGGGCCGCGTCGCCCACTCGAAATTGGCACCGCCCAGGTCGCCGGCGATGGCCTGCACCGTTTCCGCCTGTTCGGCGACGCCGGCCGGGCTGCCGTGGAATTCGAAGAACAGGGTCGGCGCCTCGGCCAGCGTCGTCTTGCTGAACAGGTTGATCGCCTGCAGCGACAGTGCGTCGAGCAGCTCGATGCGCGCCACCGGCACGCCGAGCTGGATGGTCTGGATCACCGTCTGCACCGCCGCCTCGACGCTCGGGAAGGTGCACACCGCGGCCGAGATGGCTTCGGGAATCGGGTACAGCTTCACCGTCAGCTCGGTCATGATGCCGAGCGTGCCTTCGGAGCCGACCAGCAGCCGCGTCAGGTCGTAGCCGGCCGACGACTTGCGGGCGCGGCCGCCGGTTTTCATGACGCGGCCGTCGGCCAGCACCGTCGTCGTCGCCAGCACGTTGTCGCGCATGGTGCCGTAGCGCACGGCGTTGGTGCCGGAGGCGCGGGTCGCGGCCATGCCGCCGAGCGTCGCGTCGGCGCCGGGGTCGATCGGGAAGAACAGGCCTGTCCCCTTCAGCGCGTCGTTCAGCTGCTTGCGCGTGACGCCGGCCTCGACTACGGCATCGCCGTCTTCGGCGTGGATGGCGATGATCCGGTTCATGCCGGAGAGGTCGACGGAAATGCCGCCGCGCGGCGCCAGCACATGGCCCTCGACCGAACTGCCGACGCCGTAGGGGATAACCGGCACACCGTGTTCGGCGCACAGGCGGACAACGAAGGCCACCTCGTCGGTGCTTGTGGCCATGACGACGCCGTCGGGCGGCAGGGGGTCGTGGATCGATTCGTCGCGACCGTGCTGCAGGCGGGTCGATTCGCCGCAGGAAAAGCGCGGACCGAAACGCTCGGCCAGGGATTGCCGGAGGACTTCGGGCAGGGCGGAGGGCCGGCTATTCACGGGACAGGAAGCGGGTGGCGTTGTCGAGGTCGCCCTGAGTGCGGCCGTCGTACAGCGCATTGACGAACTTGCGCCAGACCAGGTCGGGTTCGCCGATCTGGAAGCCGTAGCGATGGTTGCCCTCGAATTGCGTGTCCTGCACGCAGCGCACCTGGAGCAGGGAGGTTTCCTGGCGGCCGACCTGGATGACAGCCGTCAGCCAGACATCCGGGTTCACCGGCTGCCTGGTGCGGGCACGGAAGCCGTAGCGGGAGACCTCGCTGATTTCCATGGCGATCGACGTGCCTTCGTCTTCCGGCGCCGCCAGGCGCCCTGGGCACTTGACCGAAAAACGCCGGTGCTGGCGCACCTTCAGTTCGCCGCCGGGCTGCGGTAGCGGTGGCAGCACCTTCCGGTAGTCCGGCAGGTCGTAGATCATGTGCAACAGGCCCTTCTTGCGTTCGCTCAGACGGGCGAAGACATCGGTCCGCTGGTTGAAGAAATAGTCGATCAGGTCCGGGGTCATGACCGGATCGTTGGTCGTGTAGAAGCGCCGGCTGGGCATTTCGATATTGGGCAGCTGCATCGCCACGAAATAATGGTGCAGGTTGCGGCGCAAGGGCCGGTTGCCGTAATGCTTGCGCAGGATTTCCGGCGCATGCTTGAGGTCCAGCGTGGCGCCGACGGCCGGCGCGCCGTTGACGAAGTCGTAGTTGTCGACGACCGTGCCCGAGAGGCGGCGGAAAAAGAGCAGCGATTCGTAGGTCTCGACGTGCCGCGGGTTGACCGCGATGACCAGGTGTCGCGTGTCGAAGAAGGTCGTGCAGTATTCATACATGAACTTCATCAGCGGCAGGAGAACCATCCCGCCGCGCCGCAGGTAATCCGGATGGATTGCCAGCGCCGAGGCTTCGGCAATATTGCCGCGCCGGCCGCGGATGCTGGTCAGGTCGAAAATCCGCTGCAAGGGAAAGCCGATGGCGCTTTCGCGGATCAGCGACAGCGTGCCGACGACCTTGCCGTCGTACTTGGCGCACAGCGTGGTGGTGGTCGGCAGGGCATGGTAGATCGTCACCCGCAGGCCGGAAGGGTCGGGCTGCATGAAGCCGCGCCGAACGTAGGTGTCGTGCAGCAGCCGGAAACAAGCCTCCAGTTCCTCCTGGGTTTCGGCAATCTTGACTATCAGGCGTGGGTCGGGCGCCGGGTCGTATTCCGCGCAGAAGCGGAAGGCACGATAACGCTTGCGGCGCGGCAGCAACGCCAGCGCCTCGCGCGCCGCCTGGTGGGTGATTTCTTTCAGGAACTGGAGAGGCCGCATCGCGAATGACAGATTATTGTCCTTTTCTCCAATCATCATAGCACCTTGTTATTGACAGGACTCCGGCGCCTCCGGACAATCGGCCGACAATTCCACATCCCCCCAAGTCAGGAGAAACATCGATGCAAGCCAAGCTTTCCGTAGTTGCCCTCTCCGTAGCCGCCGCCCTGGCCATGACCGCCTGCGGCAAGAAGGAAGAGCCGAAACCCGCTGCGGCGCCGGCCGCGCCGGCGGCTCCCGCCGCCAAGCCGGTGATCGTCGTCAAGCTCGGCCACGTGGCGCCGATGACCGGCCCGCAGGCACACCTCGGCAAGGACAACGAAAGCGGCGCCCGCCTGGCGATCGAGGAACTGAATGCGCAGGGGTTGGAAATCGGCGGCGCCAAGGTCAGCTTCGAACTGCTCGGCGAAGACGACCAGGCCGATCCGAAGCAGGGCTCCATCGTTGCCCAGAAGCTGGTCGACGCCAAGGTCGCCGGCGTCATCGGCCACCTGAACTCCGGCACCACCATTCCTGCCTCCAAGCTTTATTCCGACGCCGGCATCCCGCAGATTTCCGGCTCCGCGACCAATCCGAAATACACGCAGCAAGGCTTCAAGACGGCCTTCCGTGTGATGGCCAACGACGTCCAGCAGGGCAAGGCGCTCGGCGAATTCGCCGCCAAGCAGGGCGTCAAGACCGTCGCCGTCGTCGATGACCGCACCGCCTACGGCCAAGGCCTCGCCGACGAATTCAAGAAGGCCGCCGAAGCCGCCGGCATCAAGGTCGTCGCCACCGAATACACCAACGACAAGGCGACCGACTTCAAGGCTATCCTGACCAAGATCAAGTCGACCAAGCCCGACCTCGTCTTCTACGGCGGCATGGATGCCCAGGGCGGCCCGATGGCCAAGCAGATGAAGGAACTCGGCATCAAGGCCAAGTTCCTCGGCGGCGACGGCGTGTGTACGCCGGAATTCATGAAGCTGGGCGGCGAGGCGACCGAGGGCAACTTCTGCTCGCTGCCGGGCATGCCGCTGGAAAAGCTGGCCAAGGGGCCGGAATTCAAGGACAAGTTCAACAAGAAGTTCGGCATGGAGATCCAGCTCTACGCCCCCTACGTTTATGACGCAGTGATGGTCATGGCCGATTCCATGAAGCGTGCCGACTCGGTCGATCCCGCCAAGTACCTGCCGGCGGTCGGCCAGACCAAGTACGACGGCGTCACGGCGACGATCGCCTTCGACGAGTTCGGCGACCTCAAGGGCGGCGCGATCTCGATGTACCAGTACAAGGGCGGCAAGCTCGAGTATGTGGAAACGCTGGGTGGCGGCGCCATGGGTGCGGTCAAGGAAGCGGCGGCCGAAGTCAAGGAAGCGGCCAAGGCGGTCGCCGGCGCGGCAGGCGCAGCCGGTGCCGACGCCGTCAAGGCCGGTGCCGATGCGGTCAAGGGCGCCGCCGAGGCGACCAAGGCAGCGGTCGAGAAGAAGTAAGGCGCATCCGGACTGAACGAAACGGCACCGCAAGGTGCCGTTTCTTCATGTTGCGGTCGACCTGCCCAAAATGGATATTTTCCTCCAGCAGATCATCAACGGCCTCGTCCAGGGCAGCATCTATGCCCTCGTCGCGCTCGGCTACACGATGGTGTACGGCATCATGGGCCTGATCAATTTCGCCCACGGCGAAGTGGTGATGATCGGCACCCTGGTTTGCATCAGCGTTGCCGGCGCCCTTATCAAGGCTGGCATCCCGGTGTGGCTGGCCGGCATCAACGGTCTCGGCGCCGCCGTGCTGGTCTGCATGGCCCTCGGCTGGGGCCTCGAACGCATCGCCTACCGGCCGCTGCGCAATGCGCCGCGGCTGACGCCGCTGATCACGGCGATCGGCATGTCGATCGTGCTGCAGAACGTGGCAATGATCGTCTGGGGGCGCAATTACCTGACCTTCCCGCACCTGCTGCCCAAGATCAATTTCGAAGTCGCCGGTGCCAATTTCACGGCCATCCAACTGATCATCGTGCTGGTTTCGGCGGTCACCATGGCCGGCCTGGTCTTCCTCGTCTATCGCACCAAGCTCGGCATGGCGATGCGCGCGACGGCGCAGAACCCGCAGGTGGCGAACCTGATGGGGGTCAACAGCAACCGCGTGATCGCCGCCGCCTTCGTCATCGGCTCGGCGCTCGGTGCGCTGGCCGGCGTCATGGTCGGCACCTATTACGAAATTGCCCATTACCAGATGGGCTTCATGCTCGGCCTCAAGGCCTTCACCGCGGCGGTGCTCGGCGGCATCGGCAACCTGGCGGGGGCAATGGCCGGCGGCATCCTGCTCGGCATCATCGAGGCGCTGGGCGCCGGCTATATCGGCGACCTGACCGGCGGCTTCCTCGGCAGCCATTACCAGGACATCTTCGCCTTCGTCGTCCTGATCGTCGTGCTGATGTTCAAGCCGTCGGGTCTGTTTGGCGAAAAAACGGGGGATCGCGCATGAGCAAGTGGCTCAACCCGCGTTCCGCTTTCGGCATCGCTCTGATCGCCACCGCCCTGGTCGCCTTGCCCTTCGTCGCCGCGATGGGCGGACAGGCTTGGGTGCGTATTCTCAACTTTGCGATCCTCTACGTCTTCCTGGCGCTCGGCCTCAATATCGTCGTCGGCTTCGCCGGCCTGCTCGATCTCGGCTACATCGCCTTCTACGCCGTCGGCGCCTATGCTTACGCGCTGCTGGCCAGCCCGCATTTCGGCGTGCACTGGCCGTTCTGGGTCATCCTGCCGATCGGTGCTGCGGTCGCCTGCGTCTTCGGCGTCCTGCTCGGCTCGCCGACGCTCAAGCTGCGCGGCGACTACCTGGCCATCGTCACGCTCGGTTTTGGCGAAATCGTCCGCATCTTCCTGAACAATCTGAATGCGCCGATCAACGTTACCAACGGGCCGCAGGGCATCACCCTGATCGACCCGGTGGCGTTCGGCGATTTCCGGTTTTCGGGAACGAGCCAGATTCTCGGCGTTTCGCTGAGTGGACCGCAGAAGTATTATTTCCTGCTGGTGGCGCTGGCCATCCTGGTCATCGTCATCAACCTGCGCCTGCAGAATTCGCGCATCGGCCGCGCCTGGCAGGCGATCCGCGAGGACGAGATCGCCGCCAAGGCGGTCGGCATCAACACGCGCAACCTCAAGCTGCTGGCCTTCGCCATGGGCGCCAGCTTCGGCGGCGTCGCCGGCGGCGTGTTCTCGGCGATGCAGGGCTTCGTCTCGCCGGAGAGCTTCTCGCTGATCGAGTCAATCATGATCCTGGCCATGGTCGTCCTCGGCGGCATGGGCCACATTCCGGGCGTCATCCTCGGGGCCGTGCTGCTCACCATTCTGCCGGAAGTGTTGCGCTACGGCGTCGGGCCGCTGCAGATGGCGCTCTTCGGCAAGATGCTGCTCGACCCGGAAAGCCTGCGCATGCTGATTTTCGGGCTGGCGCTGGTGCTCGTCATGCGCTTCAAGCCGGCCGGCCTGTGGCCGTCGCCGGAGCGCAAGCGCGAACTGAGCGAAAAGCGGGCGGGGGCGGTCTGATGGCCGAGGTGCTGCTCGCTGCCAAGGCCGTCGCCAAGCATTTCGGCGGCGTCAAGGCGCTGCGCGACGTGTCGCTGAGCATCCGCGAGGGCGAAATCTACGGCCTGATCGGCCCCAACGGCGCCGGCAAGACCACCTTCTTCAACTGCATGACCGGGCTCTACATTCCCGATGGTGGCGGCTTCGACTTCGCCGGCGCGCCGCTCAAGGCCGACGCCCCGCATCAGGCCGCCGAGCGCGGTATTGCCCGCACCTTCCAGAACATCCGCCTGTTCGCCAACATGACGGCGCTGGAGAACGTGATGGTCGGCCGCCATGTGCGGACCGGCGCCGGCGTCCTCGGCGCCATGCTGCAGACCGGCGCGACGCGCGCCGAGGAAAAGGCGATCCGCCAGCGCGCCGAGGATCTGCTGCATTACGTCCGCATCGAGGACCGCGCCGACGACCTGGCCAAGAATCTCTCCTACGGCGACCAGCGCCGGCTGGAAATCGCCCGCGCGCTGGCCACCGAGCCCAAGCTGCTCTGTCTCGACGAGCCGGCGGCCGGCATGAACGCCACCGAGACCGAGGAACTGCGCGACCTGATCGAGGGCATCCGCCGCGACGGGACGACCATCCTGCTCATCGAGCACGACGTCAAGCTGGTCATGGGCCTGTGCGACCGCGTCGCGGTGCTCGATTACGGTGCGCTGGTCATCGAGGATGTGCCGGCAGTGGTACAAAAGGATCAACGTGTGATCGAGGCTTACCTGGGTGCTTGAGGTTACCGGACTCCGCGTTGCCTACGGCGGTATTCAGGCCGTGCGCAGCATTACCTTCCATGTCAACGAAGGCGAGATGGTGGCACTGATCGGCGCCAACGGCGCCGGCAAGACCAGCACGCTCAAGGCGATCGCCCGCGTGCTCGACGCCGCCGGCGGCGACGTTCATTTCTGCGGCGAGAAGATCACTCGCATCCCGTCGCACGACATCATTCGCAAGGGCATCGCGCTGGTGCCGGAAGGGCGCGGCGTCTTTCCGCGCCTGACCGTCGCCGAAAACCTGGCGATGGGTGCTTTTGTCCGGAGCGATGCGGTCAACATCGAAAAAGACCTGAAAATGGTCTACGGCTACTTTCCGCGCCTGAAGGAGCGGGAGTCGCAACTGGCCGGCACCCTCTCGGGCGGCGAGCAGCAGATGCTGGCGATCGGCCGCGCCCTGATGAGCCGGCCGCGCCTGCTGCTGCTCGACGAACCGTCGATGGGCCTGGCGCCGATCATGGTGCAGAAGATCTTCGAGGTCATCCGCATGGTCGCGGCCCAGGGCATGACCATCCTGCTGATCGAGCAGAACGCCAAGCTGGCGCTCGAAACCAGCCAGCGCGGCTACGTCATGGAAAGCGGCGAAATCACCTTCAACGGCGATGCGAAGGACCTGTTGAACGATCCGAAAGTGCGCGCCGCCTATCTCGGCGAGTGAACTTGCCGCGCATTTTTCAACTGCATCAAACCCAACGCCGGCGCGACACGCGACAATGACCGCCCGTTCCTCCATTCTCCGCGAGAAGTCATGAAAATCCGCCATTCGATCGTCGCCCTGCTCGCCGCCGTGTTTGCCTGCGGCCTGCAGGCCCAGGGCAGCAAGCCGGCCGACACGACGCCCAAGATCGCCTCCGGACTGCTGATGAAGCAGGGTGGCAAGCTGGTTTTCGCACCCTGCCGCGACCGCAGCTACGCCATGGTCGATGACATTTCGCCGGATGGCATGGTGACGGCGGCGCTCGACAGCATCGGCCTGGCTGCCGGCAAGAAGCTCTATGTCGAACTGATGGCGGTGGTCGACGGCGGCATGGTGCGGGCCACCGGCCTCAACCTGGCGCGCAGCGAAGGGCGCTGCCAGCAGCCGGGGGGCAACGTCGAGTCCTGGCGCGCCGCCGGCAACGAGCCGAGCTGGCTATTGGCCGTCGGGCCGGAAGTGGTCGTGCTCAAGCGTCTGGATCTGCCGGATGTCAATTTCCCGGCCACGCCGATCACCAGCGACCAGGGTATGACGCGCTTCGAGGCGCGAACCGGGACGACGCGGCTGGCGGCACGCTTCGAGCACAAGGTCTGTCGCGACACCATGGCCGATGCCGTCTACGGCTGGACGGCGAGCGTCGAGGTCAACGGCCAGGCGCTCAAGGGCTGCGCCTGGCAGCGCTGATCGCGGATCAGTCGTCGAGCGCGTCGATCAGGGCGAACAGCCGGCGGTAGAAATCGGGGTCGGCGATGGTTTCCTCGCCCACCTTGGTCAGCACATCCTTGTCGGTCGACCACGGCAGGTTGATCGAGCCGAAGCCGGCGACGCTGACGCCGGCGCTGGTGCCGCGCGACTTCAGTTCGTAGCGCGTCTGCAGCGCGTTGGCGTAGAGGCCGGCGCCGACGTTGCTCGGCAGGCAGACCAGCGTGATGTTGAGCTTCATCACGTAATCCGGCTGCGGCTGGAACAACTTCTCGCCGCGGATGGTCAGCGGTTTCGCATCATCGACCTGATAACCCTGGCTGAGCAGGGCGCGGCGGCCGAGTTCGCAGGCGGCAGCGGGTTCGTTCGTACTCCAGTAGCGGAAAGGTGAGTCGGCGTTGAAGGTTTCGGCGTTGTAGGCGGGCGGCGGCGGCGAGGCGCAGGCGCCAAACAGCAGCCCGGCCAGCGCCAGCAGGGCGGGTTGGGACCAACGGGAGATGACGGTGCAGGCGCGAGACATGAATGGGCGATACGGATTCAGGTGGTGGAATAGCTGAAGGCGTCGGCGAAGAACTCCTCTTCCGGCAGCTTGCAGGTGCCGACGAAATCGCTGCGTGCCGCGTCGATCATCGGCGGGGCGCCGCAAGCATAGACCTGGTGGCCCGAGAGATCGGGGAAATCCGCCATCACGGCGTGATGGACCAGCCCGGTACGGCCGTTCCACTGGTCTACGGCGGCTGGTTCCGACAACACCGGAACGTAGCGGATGTTGGGGATTTCGGCCGCCCATCGCTCCGGCAGGCTGTTCTGGTAGAGGTCGGCACGCGCCTTGGCGCCCCAGTAGATGACCATCGGGCGCTGGCACTGCTCGGCGATGGCATGCTCGACGATGGCCTTGATCGGCGCGAAGCCGGTGCCGCCGGCGAGCAGGATCATCGGTTTGGGCGAGTCCTCGCGCAGGTAGAAACCGCCGTGCGGACCGTTGAAGCGCAGGATGTCGCGCAGCTTCATGGTCGAGAACACCTGGTCGGTGAACACGCCGCCCGGCACGTGGCGGATATGCAGCTGGAGGAAGGCATCGTCATGCGGCGCGTTGGCCAGCGAGAAGCTGCGCCGCCTGCCATCCTTGAGCAGGATGTCGATGTATTGCCCGGCAAGGAATTGCAGGCGTTCGGCGGCCGGCAGGCGGAGGTGCATTTCGATGACGTCCGGCGCCAGGCGTTCGAGTTTCTCGATCCGCGCCGGCAGGGTCTTGACCGGGATGTCGGCGCCCGAGGTCAGTTGCTTGCATTCGAGCGTCAGGTCGGACTGCGGCCGGGCGCAGCAGAAGAGGGTCAGACCGGCTGCCCTCTCCTCATCCTTGAGCGCATTCGCCTGCGCCTTGCCGTGATCGACGCTGCCGGCCAGCACTTTTCCCTTGCATGAGCCGCAGGCGCCGTCCTTGCACCCGTAGGGCATGGTGAATCCCTGGCGCAGCGCGGCGTCGAGAATGGTTTCGCCGGGTTCGGCGGCGAACTGCCGGCCGCTCGGCTCGACGGTGATCTGGTGGCTCATCTGTTCCTCGTGGTCGTCGGCTACAATGCCGGCGTGCAAAAAATCCTGATTGTCGGCAGCGGGGACGTGGCCCGCCGCGTTCTCTCCCGTCTTGCCCGCCGCTATCGCGTCTATGCCGTGCTGCGCGATGCCAGTCGTGCCGCGACGTGGCGTGCTGCCGGTGCCGTGCCGCTGCTGGCTGATCTCGACGACCGGGCCAGCCTGCAGTGCCTGGCCGGCCTCGCCGACTGCGTGCTGCACCTGGCGCCGCCGCCTGGCACGGGGCAGGGCGACCGCCGCACCGGCAACCTGCTGGCCGCGTTGGGCAAGGGCAAAAGTCTACCACGCCGCCTGATCTACGTTAGCACCACCGGCGTCTATGGCGATTGTAGCGGCGCCCGGATCGACGAAACCCGCCGCTGCCATCCCGAAAGTGCGCGCGCCGGCCGGCGTGTCGCCGCCGAGCAGGCCCTGCGCGCCTGGGGGCGGCGCACCGGCGTCGCCGTGGCGATCCTGCGGGCGCCCGGCATCTACGCCGCCGACCGCCTGCCGCTGGAGCGCCTGCAAAAAGGCACACCGGCGCTGGTCGACCGCGACGATGTCTTCACCAACCATATCCACGCCGACGACCTTGCCGCCGCCTGCATCGCAGCCATCCGCTACGGCCGCAGCAATCGGGTCTACAACGTCGTCGACGATTCCGACCTGAAAATGGCCGACTATTTCGACCGCGTTGCCGATGCCTTTGCGCTGCCGCGCCCGCCGCGCCTGACGCGCGCCGACGCGGCGCAACAGCTTTCGCCGCTGCAGATGTCGTTCATGCGCGAATCACGGCGCATCGGCAACCGGCGGCTGAAGGAAGAACTGAAATTGCGCCTCGCCTATCCGACGATCGACGCCGGGATCGCAGGGGCGCTGGCAAGGAGAAACGCATGCTCGTCGTGAAGACTCTGCATATCTGGATGGTCATTTCCTGGTTCGCCGGCCTGTTCTACCTGCCGCGCATCTTCGTCAACCTGGCGATGGTGCCGGCCGATAGCGTGGCCGAGCGCGACCGCCTGCTGCTGATGGCCGGCAAGCTGTACAAGTTCATGACGCCGCTCGGCGTGCTGGCCATCGCCTTCGGCTTCTGGCTGTGGTTCGGCTATGGTTTCTCCGGCGGCTGGCTGCATGCCAAGACGGCACTGGTCGCCGTGCTCGCCGTCTATCACTGGCATTGCGGTCGCCTGCTGCAGCAGTTCCGCAGCGGCGGCAACAGCAAGTCGCATGTCTGGTTCCGTTTCTACAACGAGGTGCCGGTCCTCGTCCTGTTGCTCGTCCTCTTCCTCGTCGTCCTCAAGCCCTTCTGACATGAACAAATATTTTGCGATCTGCCCGCGCGGGCTGGAAGAACTGCTGCTCGACGAGCTGCGCAGTGTCGGCGGCGAAGAGTTGCGGTCGACGCCTGGCGGGGTGTTCTTTTCCGGCGACTGGTCGGTCTGCTACCGCGCCAATCTCGAATCGCGCATTGCGACCCGTATCCTCTGGCACATCGTCAAGGGACCGTACGCCAAGGAGGAGGATATCTACCGGCTGGCCGTCCGCCAGCTGTGGCCCAATCATTTCGCGGTGTCGCGCACCATGCGCGTGGTGACGACGGCGATCAAGTGCCCGCTCAAGTCGCTCGACTTCGTCACGCTGCGCGTCAAGGACGCCGTCTGCGACCGCTTCCGCGAGGATCGCGGCGAGCGGCCGAACATCGAGACGCGCAACCCCGATGTCAGCGTCCATGTCTTCCTCAGCGAAAACGAGTGCACGCTGTATCTCGACACCTCGGGCCAGCCGCTGTGGCAGCGCGGTTTCCGCAAAGCCAGCGTTGATGCACCGCTGAAGGAAAACCTGGCCGCCGGCATCCTGAAAATGACCGGCTGGCAACCGGGCATGTCGCTGGTCGATCCGATGTGCGGCAGCGGCACCTTTTTGCTCGAAGCCGTGCAGATGGCCCTCGACCGGGCGCCCGGGCTGGATCGCGGCTTCGCCTTCGAGATGCTGGCCAGCTTCGAGGCGCTCAACTGGGCGAACATCCGTCAGGCCGCCGAGGCGCGCTGCAAACCGCCCGAGCCGCTGGAAATCCGTGGTTATGACATCGACGACAAGGCCGTGCGCGCCACCCGGCGCAACCTGCAGGAGGCCGGTTTTGGCGGCGTTGTTACGGTCGACCGCGCCGACGTGCTCGAAATCGAACCGCTGACCGAGCATGGCATCCTCGTCGCCAACCCGCCCTACGGCGAGCGCATCGGCGAACAGGAAGAACTCGCCTCCTTCTACCCGCAGCTCGGCTCGGCGCTGAAAAAGCACTGGGCCGGCTGGAACTGCTTTTTCTTCACCGCCGACCTGCGCCTGCCGAAGCTGGTCGGCTTGCGACCCAGCCGCAAGACGCCCCTGTTCAACGGGCCGCTGGAATGCCGTCTGTTCGAGATCCGGATAGTGGCGGGGAGTAACCGCAAGAGTTGATTGCTGCAATGCAGCAAGCATGTTTTTTTGATCCTGGTCAGCCAATCGGTCTGACCACTGTGCGAGCATCGCAATTTCGAACTAAAAATCCGAGGAGAAACGCATGTCTGCCAAGACGCTTTACCAGCAAAAACGCATGTCCGCCGCCGATGCCGTGCGCGTGGTCCGCAATGGCGACACCATCGTCGTGCCCACCGCAGTCGGCGAACCGCCAGCGCTGCTGACCGCCCTTTCCGAACAGCGCCGCGACTTTCGCGACGTGCGCGTGGCGCAGATTCTCGCGGTCCGCAAATTCGGCTACATCGACCCCGAGACGGTCGAGAACGTCCGCCACGAAGCCTATTTCTTCAGCGGTG
>WBZX01002344.1_pt1 | contig 12943 bp, 14 predicted proteins | sample 5204211 | NCBI WGS metagenome assembly WBZX01 (sample SAMN12344362, study PRJNA552823) | activated sludge metagenome | biome: Activated sludge suspended growth; feature: Nitrification reactor; material: Wastewater; isolation source: activated sludge from nitrification reactor of wastewater...
GTCGACCACGGCAGCGAGCAGGCACATGGCGCCCTGGTGCGGGATGCGGGCGGCGATCCCGGCGTGGTCTAGCATGGCTGCAGGTCGACGCGCAGCTGCAGCGGTGGCAGGTAATCGAGGTTGATGCTGCCCGCTGCGCCACATGCGAGCAGGTGCAGCAGCGGCAGGCCGCGCAGTGCCGGGACGGTGGCGCGCAGGGTTTCCAGCGCGCTATCGGCCATCGTTTCGGCGGCGCCGTCGTCGAGGCTGACCGCCACCCGCGCCAGCGAGCGGGCGCTGCGTTCGGGCGTCAGCAACAGCGCGATGCCGGCGACGTCGGGCAGCGGGCGCTTGCTGTGCAGCGGCTCCGGGTATTCGCTGTCGTAGGCGATCAGCAGGGTCGGCTGGCGGTCGACGACGACCTGGGCGAGCGCGTCGAGCAGGCCGGCGCCGAAACTGGCGTCGTAGGCGCAAAGCACCTGACACGGCGCCCGCGACTGGGTGGCGATGCCCCAGTAGCCGGCGGCAGCGTTATGCACCGAATTGTGGAAACGGGTCGGCGAAATCTGGCGGTCGTCGCTCGCCAGCTGTTCGCACAGCGCGTGGCAGTTGTGGCCGTCGGCGCCGGAAGCGGCGAAGACGGTGGCCAGCGTGGAGATGTCGGCGCCGGCATGGGCGGCGGCTTCGAGGCCGATGGTCAGCGCCAGCTTGACGACGCGGCTGGCACGGCGGCGCTCGGCCGGCGGCAGAATGGCGGGCGCCTGGAGAACCCCAGCGGCAGTGCCGATCGCCTGCTCGCCGCGCAGGACGGCGCGTGCGCTCGGCCAGTCGGGCAGGCCGGGAGCGAGGAAGCCGACGCCGTCGATCCAGGCTTGGAGCGGAACGGTAGCACTCATCGGGCCGCCTCCTTGTGCGTTGTCGCAGCTTGACCGTCCTCGCGTCGGCGGCGGGCGGCATTCGCGGCCGAGTGCATCCCCACTGCGTGGGGCCCCTGCTTCCTGCTCATGTCGCCACCCCGAGGATCAGGCTGCAATTGCTGCCGCCGAAGCCGAAGGAATTGCTCAGTGCGCGGCGGACCGGCTGGTCACGGCTGGACAGCAGGTAGGCGAGCGGAATCGCCGGGTCCGGGGTTTGGGTGCCGGGGCTGCCGGGCAGCAGATCGTGGGCCAGCGCCAGCGCGCAGATCACCGCTTCGACGGCACCGGCCGCCCCGAGCGTGTGGCCGGTGGCGCCCTTGGTCGAGCTGCATGGCACGCGGTCGCCGAACAGTGCGGCGACGGCCTTGCCCTCGGCGGCGTCGTTGGCCGGCGTCGCCGTGCCGTGCAGGTTGATGTAGTCGATGTCGACGGCGTCGAGGCCGGCCGAACGCAGCGCGCCTTCCATGGCCAGCCGGGCGCCGTGCCCTTCCGGGTGCGGCGCCGACATGTGGTAGGCATCGCTTGATTCGCCGGCGCCGAGCAGCAGGATGGCGCCGGCCGGGAGGCTGGCCGGGACGCGTTCGAGCAGCGCGAAGGCGGCGCCCTCGGCGACCGAGATGCCGTCACGCGTCGCGTCGTAGGGGCGGCACGGCCGCGATGACGTCAGTTCGAGCGAGGCGAAGCCGTAGAGCGTGGTCAGGCACAGCGAATCGACGCCGCCGACGACGGCCGCGTCAATCACCCCGCAGTCAAGCAGGCGGGCGGCCGCGGCGAACACCTTGGCGCTCGATGAGCAGGCAGTCGATACGGAGAAGGCCGGGCCTTCCAGCGCGAAAAAAGCGCGGGTGAACTCGGCCAGCGAAAAGGCGTTGTGCGTGGTGCGGTAGTTGAAGTCGGCCGGCAAGGCGCCGGTGGCCGGGTCGCGCCGGCGGTAGGCAAGCTCGGTCTGCAGGATGCCGGCGGTGCTGGTGCCGACGAAGACGCCGATGCGCTGCTTGCCGTAGCGGGCGGCGGCGGCGCGCACGCGCTCGGCGAAGCCGTCGGTTTCGAGCGCCAGGGCGGCCAGTCGGTTGTTGCGGCAGTCGTAGGCGGCGAGCATTTCGGGCAGTTTTTGGTCGTCGACCGCAGCAACCTCGCCGATCCAGGTATCGAGCCGCACGGTCTCGAAGGCACAGGGCTGCAGACCGCTGCGGCCGGCGCGCAAGGCTGCCAGCGTGGCAGCGAGGCCATGGCCGAAGCAGGTCGTCGCGGTGTAGCCGGAAATAAGCTGCGGAGTCACATCGGGCCTCGAGTCGATCAGGCCCGAATTTTAGACCAGAACCCGGATCGCGGGCGCGGTCGGCGCCGGGTTCAGGCGGCTGGCGGCGTGTCGACGGCGGCGGCCAGCGTCACCGGGCGCAGCCCGTGTTCGGTGATGGCGCGCAGCAGGCCGGGCAGGACGGCGAGGATCAGCGCTTCACCAGCCGCCGTGCGGCCGGCGTGGCCGTCGTGCAGGAGCAGGATGTCGCCGGGCGCGAGGCGGTCGGTCAGGCGCCGGGCGACGCGCTGCGGATCGCCGTCGCGGGTGTCGTAGGGGCGGCGCGTCCACGCGGCGAGGCGTAGGTCGAGGGTGGCCAGCACCGGGTCGAGCAACGGGCTGCGCAGGCCGGCGGTGGGCCGGAAGAAGCACGGCGCCTGGCCGCTGAGGTCCGCCAGCGTCGCTTGGGCGGCGGCGATGTCGGCGCGCATGCGGGCCATGCCGAAGGTCGAGAAGGCCCAGCTATGCGAATCGCCGTGATTTTCGACGCGGTGGCCACGGGCGGCGATTTCGCGGCATAGCGCTGGGTGCGCCCGGGCGCGGTAGCCGATGCAAAAAAAGCTGGCTTTGGCGCCGGCGGCGTCGAGCTGGTCGAGGACGCGCGGGGTGACCTCGGGGTCGGGGCCGTCGTCGATGGTCAGGGCGATTTCGCGGCTCGCGGCGGCGGCGGCCGGCAGGCGCGTCAGGTTGGGGCCGAGCAGTGACGAGCGCGGCAACAGGCCGGCGGCCGTCAGCACCAGATGGTTGAGGCCGAGGGCGCCGAGCAGCCACGGCCAGCCGGCGGGGGCGGCAGCGAGGCCGAGCGCGGCGGCGCCGTGCACGGCGAACGAGAGCTTGATTGCGGGCGAAGGTTTCCAGGGCTGCGGCATGGCGTCAGGCGGAAAAGTGGCCGAGGTCGAGGAAATGTTCCCACAATTGCTGCCACACCGGCCACTCGTGGCCGCCGGGGATGGCATGGCGGGCGGCCGGCGGAAAGCGCCCGGCGATCTGCGCCATGCCGGCGGCGAAGCGGTCTTCGCTGCCGTAGCCGACGAAGACCGGCAAGCCTGTGGGCGCTCGCTGCAGCCAGCGCCACATGCGGAATTCCGGGTCGGCCAGTTGCTCGGGCGTCGCTTGCCAGCGGTCGAGGCCGCCAGCGTCGGCGATGGCCATGCTGGTGAGGCGGCTGCCCGGATAGGGGGCGAACAGGCAGAGGCCGTCGACGCTGCCCGGCGCGTCGGCGGCGTGGCAGAGGGCGAGCTGGCCGCCGAGCGAGATACCGCCCAGCCAGATTTTCCGGTAGCCCTCGCGGCGGGCCGGGGCGAGGATTTCTTCGTGCACGGCGGGCAGCGCCGTGCCGCCGGAAATGGCACTTAAATCAAGGTCGACCGCAACCAGGTCGAGCGCCAGGCGGCGGCGCGCGGCCGCCGCGAAAAAGCCGGCGCTGACGAAATCGTCCGCCGTCATGTAGGCGCCGGGCAGCAGCACCAGCAGGTTCGGCGCGCCGACCGTCTGGCGGCGGGTGTGCAGCGCTGCGCTCATGCGCTGGTTTCACGTGGAACGAACATCGCCGCCAGCAGCAGCGCGAGAACGGCGCCCGGCCCGACGGTGACGCCGATGGCGTGCAGCACCGGCACCTGCGACAGGCCCAGGGTGCCGAAGCCGATGGCGGTGGTCAGGTTGGCGACCGCCATCGAGGCCAGGGTGTCGGGTTCGAGCTGGCCGGCGGCGCGGTCGAAGAACAGCGCGTAGTTGGAGCCGACGGCGACGATCAGCAGCATGCCGACCAGGTGCAGCAGATGCAGGCGCTCGCCGCCCAAGTGCAGGGCGGCGATGACCAGCAGGACGGCGAGCACCAGCGGCAGCAGGACGGCGGCCAGGCGCTGTGGCGAGCGCAGGGTGACGGCGAGCAGCGCGACGATGGCGGCGAGGCCGGCCAGCGCAAGCAGCGCGGCTTCATGTAGGTAGTCGTTGTAGAGCTGGTTGAATTCGCCCTTCAAATCGATGACCAGGGCGCCGCTGCCGGCCAGCGCCTGGCGCACAGCGGTGCTGGCGATTGCCGGGTTGCCGGTGGGCAGGCGCAGCGGCAGGACCGCGCTCCAGCCGTTCGGGCGTTGCAGCAGCAGCGCGTCGACGGCCAGCCCGAGGCCGCTGCCGTCGAGGCTGGCGCGGTCGATGTCCGGCGCCTGGCGAGCGGCGGCGACGTCGGTGATGAAGCTTTCCAGCTTGCTCGCGGCCAGCGGCGAATCGGCGAGCGCGGTCTGCAGACGCGGGCGCAACTCATCCGCCGCGGGCAGGCTGGCGCGGCGCGCGGCCTGCGCGGCCGAACTGGGCAGGAAGCGGGCCGGGCTTTCGTAGCCGTCGATGGCGCCGTTCGCCAGCAGGCGGTCGAGCGCCTGGCCTGCCCGTTCGGCGGCCTGCAGGGCGGCCTCGCGGTCGCTGCCGCGAACGACAACCATGAAGCGCGAATCGCTGGTGCCGAGGTCGGCGCGCAGCGCCGCGTCAAGCTCGGCGTCGACGCGGCTGACGCTGCTCAGCACTGACAGGTTGGGCGACCACAGGCGGTCGTGGTGGAGCGCGAGGTAGGCCGTTGCCGCCAGCGCGAGGGCCAGCGTCGGCCAGCGCAGGCGGCGGAGGACGGCCATGGCGTTCTGCAGCGCGCTGCCAAGGCGGCTCAGGTCGCGCGGCGCGGCGCCGCCGGCGGCCACCTGCGGCAGCACGAGGCGGGTGACGAAGGCGGCGGTGGCGATGCCGGTCAAGGCGTAGAGGCCGAGCTGGGCGAGGCCGGGGAAACCGGAAAAGAGCAGCGCCCCGAAGCCGCACACCGAGGTCAGGACGCCGAGGCGGATAGTCGGCCAGAAGCGCGTTTTCCACGCCGCGACGCCGCTGCGCCCGGACTGGACGAAGTAATAGATGGAGTAATCGACCGCCTCGCCGATCAGCGCCGAGCCGAAACCGACGGTGATGCCGAACACCGTGCCGTAAGCCAGGCTGACGGCGACGACGCCGGCCAGCGCGCCGGAGAGCACCGGCAGCAGGCCGAGGGTCAGCAGGCGCAGCGAGCGATAGACGAAAAAGAGGACGGCGATGATGGCGAGTGTGCCGATGGCCGACAGGCGGCTGACTTCGCTCTTGATCGTGGCCCGCGACTTGACGGCAAAAAGGCCGGGGCCGGACAGCTGCAGGCGCGCATCGGCGATCCCGGAGGCCGCGGCGAGGAGCGCGAACTCCTCGCGGACGGCGCCGATGGCGGCTTCCTGGCCGTCGGTATCAGCGCCCTGCGCGCGCGTCTGCAGCAGCAGCAGGGCGCGCTCGCCACCGGGCGAGGCCCAGACGCCGGCGCGGCTGGCCGGCTGGGCGCCGGGGTTCAGCTGGCGCAGCAGCTCGAACAGTTCGCCGCTCGGGTCGCGCGCCAGCATCGGCTTCAGCATCATGCCGGCCGGCGAGGCGAGGCGGTCGATGCTGTCGGAAATCGCCGTCCGCAGGCCGTCGACCGTGAAGCGCTCGGGCGTGACGGCAGGGCTGAGCAGGTAGCGGTGGCGGAACAGGAAATCGCGGTCGGCATCGAGGCTGCCGGCTTCGCCGTTCTGCACCGCGGCGAATTCGGGCATTTTGGCGAGTCGACCGCGCAAGTCGCGAGACAGTGCCGCGCGCTGCGTGGCGTCGCCGCCTTCGATGGCGACCATCAGCAGGCGCGCGACGGCGCCCTCCTTCAGCTGGTCGACCAGCACCTGCTGTTCGGCGGTCGGCCGCGCCGGCAGGAAGAAGGACATGTCGGCGGTGAAGCGGCTGTTCCAGACGACGGCGGCGCCGGCCAGCATGGCGAGCAGCCAGAGCAGGAAAGCGCGCTTGCCGTCGCGGGTCATCGGGGGTCGAGCGGTTCGATGAGCATCAGCGAGCGGTCGCCATCGGCCTGCAGGTATTCGATGCTGCGGATCTGGTTGCGGCTGCCGGCGACGACGATGCGCTGGACGAAGGCGGCGATCTTCTCGTCACTCGGCAGCAATGTGAGTACCCACTTATCCGGTGTGCCCGACAGATGCAGTAAGTAGCTTTTTTCCAGCGCCGCCCGGTTGCCGCTCAGCGTGCCGCGCAGGCTGTCGACGAAGGCGAGCGCTTCCGGCTGGTTGCCGAGGTTGATGGTCAGTTTCCGGCGTTCGCGTTCGATGCTCAGCGTCTCGCGGTCGAGCCGCAGGGTTTCCGGCTTCGGCGTCAGGGTGCGCTTTTCCAGGCGGTCGGGCGCGTTGTAGCTGAGTTCGCCGGTCGACACGACGGGCTTGTCGAGCAGCGCGATGAATTTCTTCTCGACGAACTTCGCCTTGCCGCCAGGGTTGCGGGCCAGGTCGTTCATCAGCTGGCCGACGTCGAAGGCGGCGCTGGCCGGCAGCGCGAGCGCCAGCAGGAGAAGGCCGGCGAAGAATCGCTTCATGGTTTTTCCTGCCAGAAATCGAAGAAGTTGAACCAGTTGTACGGCGCGACTTGGCAAAAATGCGTCAGGCGCCTGGCGTAAGCGTGCATCGCTGCGCGGATGGCGGCGTCGCGTTCGCCGCGCGGCGTCGCCGAGAAATCGGCGAGCGGCTCGAAATGGATGCGGTAGCGATTGCCGCCGAGGTAGAGGCCGGTCATGAAGAACACCGGGCGGCGTAGCATGGCGGCGGTGCGGAAGGGACCGAGCGGCAGCGGCGCCGATTTGCCGAGAAATTCGCAGTCGACCGTGGCATCGTCGCCGAGGCGGCGGTCGGCCAGCATGCCGACGAGGCAGCCCTGCTCCAGCCGGGCGCTGGCCTGCAGCATCGAATCCATGCGCCCGAGGGCGATGATGTCGTCGTTCGCGGCCGGGTTGATCGCCGCCAGCGTGGCGTTGATCTTGCGCGCGTTTTTCTCGTACATCAGCATCGCCACCTTGAGCCCGGCCTGGCCGCGGCCGACGGCGCGCAGCACTTCGAAACTGCCGAGATGGGCGCCGATCAGCAGCGCGCCCGGCTGTTGCGCCAGTGCCGCGTGCAGCGCCTCGGCACCGACGATCTCGATGTCGAACAGGTCGAAACGGTCGTTGAGCAGGTAGATGCGGTCGTGGATGGTGCTGGAGAAGCTGAAGACATGGCGGAAGCCGTCGGCCCAGGTCGCCGGGCGGCCGAGCGCGCGGCCCAGGTAAGCGCGGCTGGCGCGCCGGGCGCGCGGGGCGAAGAGGACGAAATAGACGGCGATGCCGGCGAGGATGAGGCGCCCGACGCGGCGGCCGAGGCGCAGCGAAATCCAGACCATCAGGCGCAGGATGGCCAGGTTGCTGCGTTCCGGCTGCTGCGCCCAGTCGGCGCTGGCCGGTGCGGTGTCGGGCGGGCGCGTCATTGGCTGGCCGGGGTCACGACGCCGCTCGCCACCTCGCGCTCGCCGCTGCTGACGGTGAAGGCGATGCTGCCGTTGGGCCGGACGCTGAGGTGGAAGGTCAGCGTCTCGCCGGGGCCGGCCGGGCTGAGGAACTTGGCGTTGCCGACCTGCCAGGCGGCGGGCGGGGCCGGCAGCAGGCGGGCGGCGAAGGCCAGCGCGCAGTCGAGGAGCAGCACGCCGGGAACGATCGGCTGACCGGGAAAGTGTCCGGCGAAAGCCGGATGGTCGGCCGGCACGTCCCAGTGGAATTCAGCGTCGGCCATGCGTTTTTCCGGCGTGGGCGGCGTGCAGCGCCTGCAGGGCGGCCAGCGGCAGCTTGCCGACGCCGTTGCGCGGCAGGTGGTCGACCAGGACCAGCGGGCGCGGCAGGAAGATCGGGTCGATGCGCCCGCGCAGCGCCTGCAGCAGGGCCGGCACTTCCAGCCCCGGCGCCACGGCGAAGGCGCAGAGACGGGTGATGCCGGTGCTGGTGTCCGCCTCCGGCAGATAGAAGGCGGCGTCGCGGACGCCGGCGATGCTCGCGATCTGGTGGTTGAGGTAGGCCAGCGAGGTGCGCTTGCCGGCGATGTTGACCAGGTCGGCATCGCGGCCGTGCAGCAGGAAGTGGCCGTCGGCGAGGATCTCGATGACGTCGGCCAGCGCCGGCCGCCCTTCGACATGGCCGCCGCAGGCGAAGGTCTGTCCGCCTTCCGGCTCAAGGCGGACGTCGGCGAAGAGTTCCCAGGCGCGGCCGGCGGTGGTGCGCCGGCTGGCGATCTGGCCGCTTTCGGTGCAGCCGTAGATTTCGATCAGCGGCGCCTGGAAACGGCTTTCGGCGGCCGCCGCCAGTTCCTCGGCGAGCGGCGCGGTGGCCGACAGCAGCAGGTCGACGGCCGGCAGTTCGAGACCGGATTCGAGCAGCGCCGCGAGGTGGAACGGCGTGGTGACGAGCAGGCGCGGTTGCGGCACGGCGGCGAGTGCGGCGACGATGTCCTGCGGGTAGAAGGGTTTGCCCGACCAGAACGGCGCGTTGCCGTGCAGCGCCAGCAGCACGGTCGATTCGAAGCCGTACATGTGCTGCGCCGGTACCGTGCCGACGATGGCATGTCCGGCGACGTTCAGGCGGTTGGCCTCGGCACGGGCGTTGCGGACCAGCGAGCCCCAGGATTTGCGGTAGGGCAGCGGCTGGCCGGTGGAGCCGGAGGTGTAGACCTGGATCGCTGGCTGGTCGGCGGGCACGTCCGGGATTTTTGCCACTTTTTCGGAGTCGACCGCAGCAAGCGCAGGAAAATCGAGGCGCGGCAGGTTGCCGCTGGCGAACTCGCCGTCGCACAGGCAGCAGACGTCCGGGCAGGCAGCCTGGATCTGGCGCAGTGTCTCCGGCGACTGCGAGGAGGGTTGCAGGCTGATGCGGCCGCTCAGCAGGCCGGCGGCGAGGCCGACCGCGAAATGGTAGCGGTCCTGGCAGACGTTGAGCAGATGGCGCCCGGGCGGCAGGCAGGCGGCGAGCGCCGCGGTGTCGGCGAGAAAGCCGCGGACCGTGACCGGCCCACTTGGGCGCCAAGCGAAAACCTCGTCCAGGCCGGCGTGCCCGAGCAGCGGCACCCGGGTCATCGCTGGTCCGGCGGTGGCGCCCGGCGCTGCTGGCCGGCGCGGAAGGCGCGAATCGTGTCAGCGATACCGCCACGTTCAACGGGCGGCAGGACGAGGTAGCGGCACAGATGTTCGACGGCGAACATCAGCAGGATCAGCGGCAGGGTCAGGAAATTGGCGAAGACCGACCAGACGGTGGCCGGCGCGAGCAGGAACAGGCCGCTCGACACGACGGCCGTGGCGATGAAGAAGCCGGTCCACGCCAGCGTGACCTGCCGCGTGTAGCGGAGCTTGGCCGGCGACAGGCCTTCGGGATGGGCGAAGCGCGCCAGCTGGGTGATCAGCGGCTCGTGGCCGGCGCCCAGGGTGCGGCCGAAAACGACGGCGAACGCCAGGTTGGTGCCGACGTGTTCCACGTAATGAAGCAGCGCGCCGTTCTCGCGCAGTTGCGGCCAGGCCCAGGCCAGCAGGGCGAGCGCGGCCAGTCCGCCGCTGGCGATCCACATCGGATTGCCGAGCCGCCGCAGGAGAACGGCGACGACGATGACGATCGGTGTCGCGGCGAGCGCGGTGGAGAATCCGGAGGCGCCGCCGACGCTGTTGCGATGGGCGAATATCGCCCATGCCACGGCCAGGCCGGCGACGGCCGTACCGCGCAGCAGGCTGGTGGCGCCCGTTGCGCTCATTTCGTCCGTTGCGCCGCGATGTGCGCCGTCAGGGCGCGCAGCGACGAGAAGATGCGGATGTTGTCCTCGTTGTCCGAGCGCAGCTGGAAGCCGTAGCGCTTGGAGATGACCAGCGCCAGTTCGAGGATGTCGATCGAATCGAGGCCGAGGCCCTCGCCGAACAGCGGCGTATCGGGGTCGATGCTGCCGGCGGGGATGTCGAGATTGAGCGCGCTGACGACCAGTTCGGCGATTTCGGGCAGGAGGGCGGCGCTGGCTTCCGGGGTGGTGGCTGGCATGTCGGGATGATCCGTCAGGGTTGGGCGGCGACGGCGCGGAACGCGAGCACCGCGTTGCTACCGCCGAAGGCGAATGAGCTGGCGAGGGCGGCGCGCAGCGGCTGCTGGTGGCGCGCCGTGGCGACGTGATCGACGCCGGCGCAAGCCGGGTCGAGGTGTTCGAGATGGGCGGTAGGCGGAATGGCGTCTTCGCGCAGGGCGAGGACGGTGATGATGGCCTCGAGCGCACCGGCGGCGCCGAGCAGGTGGCCGTGCAGCGACTTGGTGGCGCTGACCGCCAGGCGTTCGGCGCGGTCGCCGAAGACGCTACGGAGCGCCTCGATTTCCACCGGGTCGCCTTCCGGCGTCGCCGTGCCGTGGGCGTTGATGTAGTCGATGTCGGCGGTACCGAGGCCGGCATCGGCCAGCGCCGCACGCAGGGCACGCACCTGCCCGGCGGCGGCCGGACGAACCAGGTGGCTGTGGTCGCAGGTCGTGCCGTAGCCGGCCAGTTCGCCGTGGATGACGGCGCCGCGGGCGACCGCGTGCTCCCAGTCTTCGAGCACCAGCGCCGCCCCGCCCTCGCCCAGCACCAGCCCGCTGCGATCCGCCGCGAACGGCCTGCAGCAGTAAGGGGCACTGGCTTCGTCGGCGTTCGCCAGCACGCGCAGGGCTTCCCAGGCGCGGGCGACGGCATAGGCCTGCGGTGTATCGGAGCCGCCGGCCAGCATGACCGCGGCCTCGCCGCTGCGCACGCGCCGGAAGGCTTCGCCGATGGCAATCGACGACGAGGCGCAAGCCACGGTATGGCTCATGCTGACGCCGCCGAGGCCAAGCTGGATGGAAATCTGCGCGTTGGCCGCATTGTTCAGGCCGTGGATGAGCGACAGCGGCGACAGGCGCGCCTTCCCGTTCTGCCAGAGATCCCGGTAGCCCTTTTCGTAGGCCATGGTGCCGCCCAGCGCGGTGCCCCAGGCGACACCCCAGTCCTCGCGCTCGTCGCCTTGCGCTGTACGCGGCAGGCCGGCATCGTCCCAGGCGGCAAAAGCGGCGGCGACGCCGAGCTGGGCGAAGCGGTCGAGCATGCCGGCGAGCGGGCGGCCGAGTGCCGCCTCGGCGTCAAAACCGGGGCAGCCGGCGAAAGGCATGCTCAGCGGCCGCGGCAGGTCGTTGGTGTGCAGCAGGTGGATGGCCGATTCGCCGGCCAGCAGGCGCGCGAAGAAATCGGCGAGATCACCGCCGAAGGGACTGACCAGACCGAGTCCGGTGATTGCGACGCGACGCGGGCTCATGCCTTCAGCTTTTTTCGCTGCGCAGGCGTTCCATCAGCGCCACCATGTCGCCGACGGTCTTGGGACTCTTCAGGTCCTTGGCGAGCGCGATGCCGAAACGGTCCTCGAACTCGAACACCAGTTCGAGCATCATCAGGGAGTCGACGCCGAGCGCGGCCAGCGTCGCTTCGGGGACCACCTGCTCGGGCGGGACGCCCAGGCGGCCGTCGAGAAACTCGCGAATTACGGTTAGGGAATTCATAAGACCATGAATTTTAGCCGAAAAACACCGTTTTCCACAGCCTTGCGGTAGGATGGTCCATTGCTTGCCGAGATTTCCGCCCGAGTTGACGCCCACTCCGTCCCCCGCGCCTGCCCCGTTGCCGGTAACCGAGGTGTTGTCCTGGCAGCAGCAGGCGTGCCGTCGCTTTTCCACCCTCTGGCCGCTCAAGGCCGGCGGGACGGTGATCTTCATGCTGCTATTTTTCTGGGGCTACTTCGGCGTGCTGCAGCATCCGGGCGGGTCGGTGACGGTCATGCCGCTGACCGTGGTCGATACCTGGATCCCCGCCACGCCGGCCGCGTTCGGCATCTATGCCTCGCTCTGGTTCTACGTTTCGCTGCCGCCGGCCTTCCTGGCCGACCTGCGCCAGTTGGTCATCTACGCTTGCGGGATCGCCGCCCTCTGCCTGAGCGGCCTGGCGATCTTCTGGCTGTGGCCGACCGCGGTGCCCCACGCCGACGTCGATTGGACCGGCCATGCGGGTGTCGCCATGATCAAGGGCATCGATCTTGCCGGCAACGCCTGCCCTTCCCTGCACGTGGCGACCGCCGTGTTTTCCGCCGTCTGGCTCGGGCATCTGCTCAAGAGCATCGGCGCGCCGCCGGTATTCGCCGCGTCGAGCTGGCTGCTCTGCGCGGCCATCGTCTGGTCCACCCTGGCCATTCGCCAGCATGTCTTTCTCGACGTGCTGGCCGGCCTCGCGTTCGGCCTCGTCTTCGCTGTTCTCTCGCTGCGCCGCGTCAGCCGGCGGCCCGTGCCAGCTGCTTGACGAAGCGCGCGGCTTCCTGGAAGCCGACGACCCGCAGGCCGGCGATTTCCTTACCGCCGCGGTCGAAGAAGATGATGCCGGGCGGACCGTAGAGGCCGAAGCGGGCGAGCAACGCCTTGTCTTCCGGCGTGTTGGCGGTGACGTCGGCCTTGAGCAGGGTGAAACCGGCCATTTTTTCGCGCACCGTCGGGTCGGCGAAGGTGAATTTCTCCATTTCCTTGCACGAGACGCACCAGTCGGCGTAGAAATCGAGCATCACCGGGCGGTCGACCGCAGCCAGCCGGGCGTCGAGCTCGGCGAGCGAGCGCACCGGCTCGAACGGCAGTTTCTGGTCCTGTGCCGCCAGCGCCTGCCCGCGCAGATTCGCCAGTGGTTGCAGGGGGTCGCGGCTGCCGGCCAGGGCGCCGATCAGCAGCGCGGCGCCGGTCAACAGCATGACGATGCCGATGCCCTTCCAGAAACGCTGCCAGCCGCTGGCATGTGGCGGCAGCGGGTCGAGCGCGTGCAGGAAGATGGCGGGAATGATCAGCAGCGCCGCCCACGCC
>WBZX01002347.1_pt1 | contig 12933 bp, 10 predicted proteins | sample 5204211 | NCBI WGS metagenome assembly WBZX01 (sample SAMN12344362, study PRJNA552823) | activated sludge metagenome | biome: Activated sludge suspended growth; feature: Nitrification reactor; material: Wastewater; isolation source: activated sludge from nitrification reactor of wastewater...
GACCGACACAGCCACGCCCAACTGCCGGATTTTTTTACCGATGGCTTGCAACTCGGCTTCCGGCATCGCCGATAGCCGACCGGCCCCCGGCTGCATGGACTGGCGGGCGATGCCGTAGAGATGCACGCCGGCAATCTCTGCCCTGACTTCATCCATCAACGCCAGATAAGCCGCCAGCTCATCATCGGTCGGGGCTTTGCCATCCAGCGCAAACCAGCACGTTTGCACCCAGGTTGGGCAACGCGCGGCACAGGCGCGAAGGCGGCGTTTGACTCCACCAATACTGCCTTTAACCTGATTGACGGTTTCCATACCGACAACCGTGGCGCGGTCGATTTTGAACCAGATTTCGCCTTGAATATCCGCCAGTGCAGACACCGCATCCTGTACCGTTTTTCGATGCATCAGGCTACCGTTGGTGATTAGCCTGGTTTTGATCTTTCCCGACAATCCGCAATCATTCAGCACACGGCCGACGATCTCCACCGCCCGCCCAAATTCCCGTGCACTGGTGGGCTCGCCGTTGCCGGAGAATGCAATATCCCGCAAGATTTGCGCGCCTTCCGGCGCATTCCTTGCGAGCCAGCCGCCGCTTGTCGCCATGACAAGAAAATCGCGTAGTTCTTGTTCAAGCCGCATCAGGTCAATGTCAGGCGCATTGCCGCGTGCGAGGTTGGGAACCTGGCAATAAAGGCAGGCCCAATTGCAGGCATTATTCGGATTGAGGTTGATGCCGATCGAGACTCCGCCTGCCCGGCGCGACACGACGGGGTAAATGTAGGTATAGCCTGCAACCGTACGGTTGTGGTCCTGGACAGAAAGAATTTGCATCCTGCAATTTTACCCCGTAACCCCGACAGTGAATGATTTCAATCGGCATCAAAGGAAACGGCTGACACCACTGGCAAAGTGTGGGTTTAACTGCTAGTGTTGACGTATGCATATCAAGCCGAAAATCGTCTTGTTCGTATTGCTACCCATTTTTCTGTTTTTTGGGTTGATTACGCTGTTCGATTACCAGGCAACCAGGGCCCGAATCACCACCCAGGTCAAAGTCAATTTGCAGGATCAGGCGCAGTTGTATGCCAATCAGGTCGATACGCTTGTGCGTGAAGCGAGTTCGATCGCCCTGACAACCGCCAACTTTGTTTCTTCGCATCAATCGTTCCAGGAATCGATGCTTTACGAGGTGATCGGCCAGAACATCCAGAACAATCCGCTGATTTATGGCGCGACCATCGCGTTCGAGCCGGGAGAGTTTGCCGGCCGCGCCTTGTTCAGCCCTTATGTTTACCATGCAGCAAACGGGCTGAAACAACTGGATCTCGGCACGGCATCTTACGATTACACCAAACCGCAATGGCATTGGTATGCAATTCCCAGGCAGACCGGCCGGGCCTTGTGGTCCGAACCTTATTTCGATGAGGGCGGCGGCAACATAGAGATGGTCACTTTTTCGATGCCGTTTTTTCGCAGCGGGCATTTTGCCGGCGTAACGACGGTTGATCTGGATATCAGCCATTTACTGGGGATTGCCGGCCTGGACAAGCTGGACCGCCAGAACACTTTTATCGTGACCCAGTCCGGACATTTTGTGTTTCATCACGACAAGAGATGGTTGGGCAAGCGCTGGCAGGACAATCAGAACGAGTTCCCGCCGAGCCAGGCCAATAAGCTGTCGCAGGTACTGCAGGGACGGGCGGCACAGATTTTTGAATTATCGGAGCCCAACGGAAAATCGCTCTGGGTTGCCAGCGCCCCGGTCACCGGTGCCAACTGGAAATTGATCGTCCGTATCGATGCGCAGGAGGCGCTGGCCGAGATCAATGAGCAGGCAACGCGATCGGCAAAGCTGATTGTTATCGCGCTGGTACTGGCGCTGCTGGCTTCGTGGTTTCTGCTGACCCGTATCGTGAACCCGATCGGCCGATTGGCCGAAATCGCCCGGCAGATTGCCGAAGGCAAACCAGGTGCCGACGTCATTGTCGAAAGCAAGGACGAAGTCGGCGAATTGTCGAAAAGCTTTGCCCTGATGGCTGAAAAGCTCAAGGCAAGGGAGGCCGCGCTGATCCAGAGCAATACGGCGCTGAAAACACAGATACAGGAACGCACCGAAGAACTGGAAAAGCGCATCCGCACCGAACAGATCCTGCGCTATTCGGAAGAAAAGTTTGCCGTTGCATTCAATTCCAATCCTACGGCGTTTTGCATTATCCGGCGCGAAGATGGCTTGCTTCTGGAGGTTAATAAGGCATTTGAGGATTTGCTGGAGTATCGCCACGATGATCTGGTCAGAAAAACCATCGCCGAAATTGATTTCTGGGTAGACCTGAGCACGAGGCCGGAAATCGTGGATTTTCTGCTGGAGGAAAATCCGGCTCGCAGTGGAGAGACACGCTGGCGCACCCGATCCGGAAAAATACGCACCGTCATCCCGTCTGCCGAGCTTGTTACGCTCGACGGCGTATCATTTCTGCTGACCAGCATCGTCGACATCACCGAGCGCAAGCAAACGGAGTATGAGTTAAACCATTACCGCCGGCATCTTGAGGATTTGGTAGCGACACGCACCGCCGAACTGGAAATTGCCAACCAGCGCCTGAAGGAAATCGACCAGCTCAAATCCATGTTCATCGCCTCGATGTCCCACGAGCTGAGAACGCCATTGAATGCCATCATCGGTTTTTCGGGCATGCTGTACCAGGGCTTGTCGGGGGATCTTACCGATGAGCAGAAACATGATGTGGAGCGGATTTATCGAGCAGGCAATCATTTGCTCGAACTGATTACCGATGTCATCGATATTTCGAAAATCGAAGCCGGTCGCGTTGATACGTTTCCCCGTGAGTTTTCGCTCAAAGAGCTGGTCGATGAAGCGGTTGCCACCATCCAGCCACTGGCTGACGCCAAAAGCCTGACCGTCACCGTGACGCCTCCGGCGGCCTGGCCTCGGGTAGTGACCGACCGCAAGCGCGTGCTTCAGTGCCTGCTCAACGTGCTGGGTAATGCCGTTAAATATTCCGAGCATGGAGGCATCGTTCTGTCCGTTCATGACAGAAACGACGACTTCGAGTTCAGCGTGCGCGATACCGGCATCGGCATCGCCCCGGAAGACCTCCACAAACTATTCGAAGCATTCGAGCGCCTCGACTCTCACTTGCGCATCAAGGCCGGTGGAACAGGGCTTGGGCTTTATCTCACCCGGAAAATCATCACGGATATCCTGGGCGGCGAGATCACGGTTGAAAGCCGGCCCGGGGTTGGCAGCACCTTCACCATGCACATGCCCAAGGTCATGCATGCAACATCCGGCGCAACACATGATAAAGTTGCAACGCTTCTCCCGCAAAAACAAGGATTAACACGGAGCACGGAACCATGAAACGAGTTCTGGTGATTGAAGATAATCCCGACAACATGGAGCTCATTAACCGGCTATTGGGCAAGGCCCAATATCTCCCGATCGAGGCAACGACGGGGATGGATGGGTATCGTACCGCCATGGCCGAACTTCCGGATTTCGTGATCCTCGACATTCAGCTCCCGGATATCGAAGGCACCGAAGTGTTGAACCTGTTGCGCGCCAATGCCGCCACGCGCCATATCCCGGTCATCGCCATGACCTCCTACGCCATGACCGGAGATCGAGAAAGGCTGTTGAGCGCTGGCTGTAACGGGTACATCGAAAAACCCATCAATCCCATGCGAGTGATTGCCCAGATCAAGGAAATCATCGGTGAATAATTACCAGGTTGTGATTGCTGAAGATGACGAGAGCAGCAGAATACTTCTGCAGCGCTTGCTGATCGCCAGAGGCTATGCGGTTCGCACAGCGCCGAATGGTGCAGATGCGCTGCAACTGGCCAGGGAGGCCGCCCCGGACATCATTATTTCCGACATCATGATGCCGGAAATGGACGGTTTTGAGCTATGCCGCCAGATCAAGCAGGACCCGCTGCTCTGCGCCATCCCTTTTGTCTTCTACACAGCCACCTACACGGATAGCCGGGACGAATTGCTTGCACGAGCGCTTGGCGCAACGGAATTTATCGTCAAGCCCTGCCCCCACCACCTGTTGATCGACAAAATAGAAAACATCCTCCGAGAGCATTCGGCCAACTTGTCGCAGGCGTTGGAAACCCCGCTTGCTGCGCAAAGCCCGATTGATGCAATGTACACGTCCAGCCTGGCCAGAAAGCTCGACAAAAAAATCAAGGAACTGGAGATCGAGCGGGAAGAGCTGAAACTTGCTGCGCTTGTATTCGAAAACAGCAGCGAAGGCATGATGGTGACTGATGCAGAAGGCATCATCATTGCCGTCAATCCGGCATTTACCAGCGTGACAGGCTACACGCCGGAAGACGCCATCGGCAGAGAACCCAGCTTTCTCAAGTCAGACCGCCACGACCCTGCTTTCTACCAGGCATTGTGGCAAAAGCTCGATGCCACCGGCCAGTGGAGGGGCGAGATCTGGAACCGGCGCAAGAACGGAGAAATTTACCCGGAATTACTCACCATCAACACCAGCTTCAAGAAGGATGGCTCGCCATTCCGCCGTGTTGCCCTGTTCTCCGACATCACCGAGAAAAAGAAATCCGAGGAAATGATCTTGCATCAGGCCAATTTCGATGCACTGACCGGATTGCCCAATCGCTATATGTTCCGCGACCGCATCGAGCAGGAAATCAGGCAAGCGCAGCAAACCGGGCATCCCCTGGCATTGCTGTTCCTCGATATCGACCGCTTCAAGGAAGTCAACGACACCCTGGGGCACGGCAAGGGCGACCTGCTGCTCAAGGAAGCGGCCCGACGCATTGCGGGCTGTGTCAGCAAATCCAGTGTCGTTGCCCGTTTGGGTGGGGACGAATTCAGCATCATCATCTCGGACCTGACAGACCCGGGTGACGTTGAATCCCTCGTCCAGAAACTGCTGCACTGCCTAGTCGAACCATTCATGCTGGGCATCGAGATTGCCTATGTCTCGGCCAGCATCGGCATCACGTTTTATCCGAACGACGCCAGCGAGATTGAAAACCTGCTCAAGAATGCCGATCAGGCCATGTATGCCGCCAAACAGCATGGGCGCAATCGCTACAGTTTTTTCACCCCGTCGATGCAGGAAGCCGTACAAGCCAGAATGCGGCTGGCCATCGATTTGCGTACGGCACTCAATGAAAATCAGTTTCTCCTACATTACCAGCCGATCGTCGAACTCGACTCCGGCCGCATCTTCAAGGCAGAAGCGCTGATCCGCTGGCAGCACCCGGTGCGAGGTCTGGTCAACCCGGCCGAATTCATCCCGGTGGCCGAAGATACCGGGCTGATTGTCGGCATCGGCAACTGGGTATTTCAGGAGGCCGCGCGCCAGGCCGACCGCCTGAAAACAGCAAAAAGCTGCGATCTCCAGATCAGCATCAATATGTCGCCCGTGCAGTTTCTGAACCAGGAAGAGAGCTACGTCTCATGGTTCGACCATCTGCAAAAACTCGGCCTACCGGGAAACAGCATTGCAATAGAAATCACGGAAAGCCTGCTGCTGGATTCCAACCCATCCGTTACCGACAAGCTGTCTGCATTCCGGAGTGCGGGCATGCAGACATCCCTGGATGACTTTGGTACCGGTTATTCGGCCCTGTCCTACCTCAAGAAATTCAACATCGACTTTCTCAAGATCGATCAATCCTTTGTGCGTAACCTGACGCCGGGCTCGCAGGATCTGGCATTATGCGAAGCCATCATCATGATGGCCCACAAACTCGATATCAAGGTTATTGCAGAGGGTATAGAAACCGAGCTGCAGCGCGATCTTCTGGCTGCAGCAAATTGCGATTACGGGCAAGGCTACCTGTTTTCGCGGCCATTACCCGCCGACGCATTCGAGCAACTGCTTCAGCGCATCACGCAAAAAACAGGCTGACCTTGAGCCCCTTGCCGTTATCCCCGCCTGCCAGTTCCAGCCTTGCGTGGTGGAGTTCGGCGATGCGCTGCACAATGGATAGCCCCAATCCGCTACCTTCTGCAGCACTGCCGGGGATCCGGTAAAACCGCTCCAGCACCTGAGCCTTTTCCTGTTCCGGAATGCCGGGGCCGGTGTCGCAGACTTCCAGTACGGTGGCGCCCCGGTCGTGTCTGATCGAAACGGATACGCTACCGCCTTCCGGGGTGTAACGCACGGCGTTGTCGAGCAGGTTGCGCATCAGCACGGCAAGCTGGGCGGGGTTGCCGACCACTTTGCCGGCCGCCCCATCCTCCAGCGAGAGTTCGATTTTTCTTTCGCGTGCAAAAGGCGCCAGATGCGCCAGTACGCTGGCGGCCAACGGCCTCAGTTCAAGCGGTTCGTGACCGGTTGCGGCGGCATCCGGATCAACGCGGGCCAGCGTCAGCAACTGCTCCAGCAGGTGGGTGGCGCGATCGACGCCGCGCAGCACATTCTCCAGGGCAATCTGGCGTTCCGCATCCTCCGTCGCCCGCATGGCAACTTGCGCTTGCGTTTTGAGTGCAGCCAGCGGCGTGCGCAGCTCGTGCGCAGCATCTGCAGTAAAGCGCCGTTCGGCTTCAAACGCATATTGCAACCGGGCGAACAGGTCATTGAGCGCCTGTGTCAACGGGACGACTTCATCCGGCACCCCAACCATGCTGACCGGCTCCAGCCGCTCGGCGGTTCGCTGCCTGACCTCCTTTTTAAGCAACTTGAGCGGCTGGAGCCCCGCCCCCACCGCAAACCAGACCATCAGCGCCAGTATCGGCAGAATGGCCAGCGTGGGCAGCAGCACCTTGAGCACGATATGCCGCGCCAGCTTCTCGCGCTCGGCAGTCGGTTCTGCAACCTGGATCATGAACTCGTGATGCCTTCCCCAGCGGGTAAACACGCGCCAGGACTGGCCATTGAAAACAGCTTCGGAATAGCCTGGCTCGGCTTTTGCCAATGCGGTCATGGGCGCGGTGGCCGACCGCATCTGCAGGCCACTTTCATCCCAGACCTGAAACACGAGTTTTTGCTCGTAAGCATGGGCGGATTCGATTTCGTCCCCGCCATGTTCGGCACGCTCGTGCAGATGGTGACGCATAGTCCCCAGCAACACCCGCGCCGATTGTGCCAATTGCGCATCGAACATTTCGTCGATTTCGTGGCGCGCCTCGACATGAGTAAACCAGGCCGCCGCTACCCAGCCGATGCCAAGCGTCAACGAAAGCAGCAACAACAGGCGCAGGCGTAACGAGTTCATGCCTTATCGATCACGTAGCCGACGCCACGCATGGTGCGGATCAGGTCGTTGCCAAGTTTTTTACGCAAGTGATGAATATGGACCTCGACCGAATTGCTCTCGATTTCCTCGCCCCAGCCGTAGAGGCGCTGTTCAAGCTGCTCGCGTGACAGCACGCGGCCGGTGTGCAGCAATAGCTCGTGCAGCAGGGTAAATTCCCGCGCCGACAGCTCGACCGTCTGGCCATCCCTGTAAACCTGATGTGCCGCCGGGTCGAGCGTGATGTTGCCGTGCTGCAACTGCGGCGCTGCCTGCCCGCCGCTACGCCGCAGCAAAGCCCGCAGCCGGGCGATCAGTTCATCCAGATCGAAAGGCTTGATCAGGTAATCGTCGGCCCCGGCATCCAACCCGGCGACACGGTCAGGCACGGTATCGCGCGCGGTCAGGATCAGCACCGGCAGCTTGCTTCCTCTGGCCCGCAGCCACTTGAGCAGCTCCATCCCGGCAAGCCTGGGCAAGCCGAGATCAAGCACCAGCAAGGCGTACTCCTCGGTTTCCAGCGCCAGTTGCCCGGCATGCCCGTCCTGCGCCCAGTCGACGGCAAAGCCAGCCTGCTTGAGACCGGCCCGGATACCATCGCCCAGCAAGGCGTCATCTTCGACCAGTAGAACTCTCATCGGCGAGCCTGTTCCAGCAGAAAACGAATGTACGCCAGCCTTGTATCCATTTCTTTTGTGTTCAAACGCATCTTGTTTCCTGCTGGAATAGACTCACAATGTTAACGCGGAATCCTGATCTGCGACTCTGAAAAATCACCCTTGTCTGCATTCTTGTGGCAAGCGATGCAGTTGGCCGCACTGCCTATGCTCTTGCGCTTGAAGGTCGAGGGCGAAATTTCATCGTGTTTGGCGACAAAGTAGCCGGTTTCGCTGATGCGCAATGGCGTCGCATTGGCGGGGATCGACTGATTGATGCGCTGCGAGCGACGATTGCCCAGTTTATCGGCGCTATTGGCAGCCAGAAACGCCATGATCTCGTTGCGAGTCAGTTCATCCAGCGCAGCGTTCTCGCCAAAATGCTTGTCCAGGCCCAGCATCATCTTGTTCCACGAGCGTGCAGGCAGCAGCCCGGGGTGGTAGAGCATATGGCAGCCTGAGCACTCGGCTTTCCACTTGGCGTTCGCAACTGTCGGCATCTGGCGACTTCCGCCACCTTCCTCCATGCCACCGCTGGCCAGTAAAACGCCGGCCGACGTCACACCCAGGGCCAACGCCAGAATCTGCATTAATTTCTTCATGATCAATCTCCTTGTTGATTGAGCCATCAACGTCAACGAGCTGATAGCTGATAGCTATTTAACATTCACCAGATACTGGATGAAATCACCCTTTTCCTGCGCCGTGCAGGTACGTTCCAGAACGTCCCTGCAATTGCGTCCAAACCACTTCTCGACCTTGGCTTCATCGGTAAATCGTTGCGAATTGGTAATCGGCGCCATCGGCTCGATCACTTTGTTGGCGCGGGTCTTGCCCTGATTGCGCGGGTCGGCAGTGTGGCAGGTTGCGCAACTCACCTGTTTGCCATTGCTGTGGACACGCTCGGTCTTGAAAAAAGTCGCGCCGCGCTCGGCCGAGAATCCGGCAAATGCTGAATTCCCGATTCTGGCTTGAGCCTCGTACTGCTTGAGTAATTCCTGCGGCGTGACGGCGAGCGCGTTAAAGCTCAACAGCAGGGCCGACATTGCAATGGTCTTACGCATGGTTTTCTCCTTCGGTTTGAGTCAGTTGATATTGATAACCGCTCACCATGGACTGTGCGAGCGGAGTGCGATCCCTGATTTCATGCCAGATCAGCGCAGCGATATGCGCGACGACAAACACGATCAGCAGGCTGTAGATCAATTCGTGCGGTTCCTTGAATGTGTGCTTGAGCCACGGCATATCGCCGATCCAGGCATCCAGCGGCCCCATGCCATGCTCGATGGCAGCCAGGCTCAGGCCGGTCACTGCCATTACGGCCAGCAGCCCGTACACCAGCAGATAAACGGCGCTGGCAAGGCTGTCGTGACCGACACGATGGGGAGCGATAAGTTTGAAATTGCGTGCGGCGTTCCACCATGCAGCGGGATGCCACATATCGGAAAATCGTGCATGAGCCGGGCCGACCAGTCCCCAGAACAACCGCGCAACAAGCCCGGCAACCAGGGCATAGCCAAGGTAAATATGGACAGTCCACAAAGTGTCTTCACCGACACCTCGCTCGAAAAGCTCGGACAACCAGACCGTAACCATCATGAACAGGATGGTCAGACCGTTACTGGCGTGGATGATGCGCAGAACAGGGTCGTAGACCTTCTGTCTACGGTAAGTCAGGGTTTGCATGGTTCACCTCCGTGGGGTTACGGTTAGGTGAACTCTAGCCCCCGATTCTTAATACGACCTTAAAGGTGGGGTAAACATGAAAAGGCACCCCGGCATCCAGAGATAGATACCGAGGTGCCGGGGTTGCCATCAGATTCAGGTTGGCGGGAGAGTATTCTTGAACGAAGGCCGTTCCATCAGCTGGTCGTACAGCTTGCCGAGGTTCGGGTGGTCGGTGCGCCAATCGAGTTCCGGCATACGCAGATTCAAATAACCCAGCATGGTGCCAACCGCGATATCGGCAAGACTGAAAGCCTCGCCCAGACACCATTTGCTATCGCCCAGATCCTGCGCCAGCACGCGCAAGCCCCGTTCGACCTTCAGCTTCTGCCGCTCGACCACGGTTTCATCCTGCTTTGCCGGGTCGCGGCGACCTTCCATGACGATGGCGACCACCGCATCGCAAACGCCATCTGCCAGCGCTTCCCAGCGCTTGACTTCGATGCGCCTGGCTTGCGGGATCAGATGCCCGACCGGATTTTTGCCGTCGAGGTATTCGCATATCACGGGGGAATCGTAAAGACCGCTATCGTCGTCCAGTTCGAGTGCAGGCACCTTGCCCAGCGGATTGACAGCCGGGACGGGTGAATCCGAGGCCGAAATCGCCGCCAGCATGACAATTTCACAATCAATGCGCTTCTCGGCCAGCACGATACGGACCTTGCGCGCGTAGGGACTTCCTGCGGTAGTGTAAAGTTTCATAAAGACAAAGCGTAAATAAAGGATGCGCACATTATAATGCAGGAATGCCAGAACTCGCCGCCGCCATTACCCAGAACGTCACAGCCGCTTTAGCCGAAGACATCGGCAAGGGCGATCTGACTGCCGGCCTGATTCGGCCCGATAAGCGCTTTTCCGCAAACATCATCTGCCGCGAGAATGCAGTGCTGTGCGGTATCGCCTGGGCCGAAGCCTGCTTTTACCGTCTCGACGCCAGCAGCAGAATCACTTGGCTCGCCAGCGACGGAGACGACATTCATCCCGACCAACTCATCTGCACCATCCACGGCAACGCCCGCGCCATGCTGACTGCAGAGCGCACCGCGCTCAATTTCCTGCAAACCCTGTCGGCCACCGCGACGCAGGCACGACGCTATGCCGACGCCATCCGCGGCACCCGCGCTGTCGTCATGGACACCCGCAAGACGCTACCGGGTTTGAGGCTGGCGCAAAAATATGCCGTCAGAACCGGCGGCGGCGCAAACCAGCGCACCGGATTGTTCGACGGCATCCTGATCAAGGAAAACCACATTGCCGCAGCCGGTGGCATCCGGCAGGCCCTCACCGTTGCGGCATCCCTGAATGCAGGCGTTCCCATCCAGATCGAAGTCGAAAGCATGGATGAATTGCAGACCGCCCTCGATGCAGGCGCCAGCCTGATCCTGCTGGATAATTTCGACCTCTCGCTGCTCAAGGAAGCCGTCCGCATTTCTTCCGGCCGCGCAACACTGGAAGCCTCGGGCGGCATCTCGCTGGACACCATACGCGCCGTGGCCGAAACCGGCGTGGATCGTATTTCCGTCGGCAGCCTGACCAAGGATGTGCGTGCGATCGACCTCTCCATGAGATTTGAGCCATGAGCAAAGATACCGCTGAAAAACCCCACGAGCATAAAATCACCATCGGGGAGATTCTGCGCTTGCTGGTCCATGACGGCATGGTGCCGAAGGAGGAAGCCGAACTCCTGTATCACGATCAGAGGCAGGTAAATTCGAGCATGCATCCGCTCGTGATCCTGGGCAACCAGAAATGGAAAAGCATGCGCTCGCCGCACCGGGCACTGACGGTCGAAATGCTTACCGAGTGGCTGGCAGCCAAGGTCGGACTGGAGTATTTTCATATCGACCCGCTGCAACTTAATTTCGGCGCCATTGCCAGCGTCGTGTCCAAGGCTTATGCCGACCGGCTCAAGATCATGCCGGTCAAGATCAGCGGCAACCAGGTCACCATTGCCACAGCCGAACCCTACATGACCGACTGGGTCCGGGACCTCGAACGCATCATCAATATCCGTATTGTTCTAGTGCTGGCCAATCCGGTCGAAATCAACCGCTACCTGCCCGAAGTCTACAGCCTGGCCAATTCGGTGCAACTGGCCAACGAAGCAAAATCCGGTCAGGTCGTCGGCGTACAGAACTTCGAACAACTGGTCGAGCTTGGCAAAAACAAGAACCTCGACGCCAACGAACAGCACGTGGTCAACATTGTGGACTGGCTGTTCAAATACGCTTTCGAGCAAGGCGCGTCGGACATTCACCTGGAACCGCGCCGGGAAATCGGGCTGGTCAGGTTTCGCATCGATGGCGTGCTGCACCAGGTCTACCAGCTACCCTCCACCATCATGAACGCCATCACCAGCCGCATCAAGCTGCTGGGCCGCATGGATATGGTCGAAAAGCGCCGCCCGCAGGACGGCCGCGTCAAAACCCTCTCGGCCGAAGGCGAAGAAATCGAATTGCGACTCTCGACCATGCCCACGGCTTTCGGCGAAAAGCTGGTCATGCGGATTTTCAATCCCGACATCCTGGTCAAGGATTTTGCCGATCTGGGTTTTTCCCGGGAACATGCAAAACTGTGGGATAGCTGGGTCAAGCAGCCCAACGGCATCATCCTCGTCACCGGGCCGACCGGCTCGGGCAAGACCACCACGCTGTACTCCACGCTCAAGCAGCTCGCCACGCCAGAGGTCAACGTCTGCACCGTGGAAGAGCCGATCGAAATGATAGAACCGGCATTCAACCAGATGCAGGTGCAGCAAAACATCAACCTCACGTTTGCCGATGGCATCCACACCCTGCTGCGGCAAGACCCGGACATCATCATGGTCGGTGAAATCCGCGATATGGAAACCGCCGAAATGGCCATTCAGGCCTCGCTCACAGGCCACCTCGTACTATCCACCCTGCACACCAACGACGCCCCCTCCGCCGTCAGCCGCCTGCTCGACCTCGGCGTGCCGCCCTACCTGCTCAATGCCTCGCTGCTCGGCGTCATGGCGCAACGTCTGGTCCGCACGCTGTGCCCGCACTGCAAAACCAGAGGCGACGTGGCCAACGACGCATGGCAAGAACTGGTCGCTCCATGGAAAACCAGCAAGCCAGCTTCCACCCACGTCGCCGTAGGCTGCCTGGAATGCCGCATGACAGGCTACAAAGGCCGTACCGGCCTTTACGAAATGCTGCCCATGACCTCCAGCCTGCGCAAACTCATCACCCGGGATGCCGACCTCGGCAAACTCAAGGCACAGGCCTTCAAGGAAGGTATGAAACCGCTACGATTGAGCGGTGCCGAAAAAATCGCAGCCGGCT
>WBZX01000151.1_pt2 | contig 12932 bp, 17 predicted proteins | sample 5204211 | NCBI WGS metagenome assembly WBZX01 (sample SAMN12344362, study PRJNA552823) | activated sludge metagenome | biome: Activated sludge suspended growth; feature: Nitrification reactor; material: Wastewater; isolation source: activated sludge from nitrification reactor of wastewater...
TGTGTGGGAAGGTGGCGCTACGGCTCCCAGACGTGAAGCCTCCCTGTTTGACTCGCCGGGCCTCAGTGCCCGGCGTCTTTTTTGGTCACGGCATCTGTGGCTCGGTTGATTTCTCGTGGGGCGAAGTGCCGCTGATTGGGGGTGTTTGGCGGAGAAACCACCAATTGATGTGGCCGTTATCGCTAACCATATGTAGCTTCAGGCCTGATCACTGATGTTTTCCGAGATTCGCCAAGGCATCCTTCCTTTGGCCCTGCGCAATATCCAGCGCCGGGGCGATTTGGAGCGCGCCGGCCTTCTTATCGAATCGCTCGCCAAACACTGGCGCGACAGCAAGCCGTTCGAACTGCTGATCATTTCGCCTCAGCGTGACGCCAGCCTTCTGCGCCAGAGCCTGCCGCGGTTTCCCAACATCGAGGTGTCGGTTCGGCCCGAAAGCGACTTCTTCTCAGCTTTCAGCCCGTTCTACCTGCTGACCGGCTGGTACCGTCAGCAGATCCTGAAGCTGCATGTGCCGACCCTCCTGGGGTTCGGCGGCTACCTGACGCTCGATTCCGACGTTTGCTGCGTCGGCAACTTCGATTCGCAGAGCTTCCTCGAACATAACCGTGCGCTCTCGCGCTGGGAGCCCAAGCGCCATCACGGATGGTGGCAGCAGGCTTCCAAGGTCATCGGCGTGCCCTACGATCCCAAGTCGCACGGGCTGTCAGTGACGCCGAACATCCTGCACGGCGACTTGGCCGCACAGACCCTGGAGCGCTTGCGTGGCCGCTACCTGGATCCGATATCGGCGCTGGTCTGGTGGAAGCTGCGGTCGCCGCTCAATACCGCCTGGACGGAATACTCGCTCTACACCAGCGCTGCCGAGATCAACGGCACCCTGTTCGACTATCACGCCGAATGGGACAGCTGCTATTCGGCCGACATCCACCTCTTCTCCGAGCGGTCCTGCGTCTGGGGCGCCGACGATTTCGAGCGCCTGGTGCGGCTGCCCAACGGCACCGATCCTGGCGGCAAGTTCATCATCGTCCAGAGCCATGCTCGCATCCCGCTCGACCAAGTGCGGGATTACTGCCTGAGCTTCGCCGGCTAAGCCTTTCCGTTGTGCTCGCCGATTTTCGGCGCCTTCTCGACGCCGCCGGCGCGCTCGCCGTCGATGCTGAGCGGCAGGCCATGGAACAAGGCATTCGAGCCGGCATACGGCTGCGCGAACATGCCGAGCGCGGCGACCTGGGCCAGTTCCATCACCTGCGGCACCGAATTCAGCGGCCCGTTGGGCACGCCTAGCGCGTCGAGCTTGGCTGCCCAGTGGGCGCGACTTTCCGCCTTCATGATGTCGGCAATCATGCCGAGCAGCAACTCGCGCCGTTCCGAACGCTGCACATTGGTCCTGAAGCGCTCCTCGTCGGGCCATTCGGGATGGCCCAGCGCCTCGGCGAACTTGCGCCACAGCCGGTCGTTGCCCGGGCAGATCATCAGCGGGCCGTCGCTGCATTCGAACGCCTGGTAGGGCGTGAGCGAGGGATGGCCGGTTCCCTGGCGGGGCGGCATCCGGTCGGTCACCGACCAGCCCGCGACATGGTTCGAGGCCCACATCAGGCCGCTCTCGAACAAGGACGTATTGACCAGGCTGCCCTGGCCGGTCGAGGTGCGCTTGGCCAGTGCGGCCAGCACGCCGATCGCCGTCCACATGCCGGTCGACAGGTCGATGATCGACACGCCAATGCGAGCCTCGGGGCCGCTCGGGTCGCCGTTCAGGGAAATGAGGCCGGCGACGGCCTGGATGATCGGCTCGTACCCCGGCCGGTCCTTCCACGGACCGGCATGGCCGAAGGCGCCAAGGTCGGCATAGATCAGGCGGGGGAAGCGCTTGGTCAGCGTCGCCCCGTCGAAGCCGAACTTGGCTGGCACGTCGGCCCGCAGATTGTGGACGAAGACATCGGCTGCGCCGATGCGTTCGATCAACGCCTCGCGCTGCTTGGGATCGGCAAGGTCGCAGGTGATCGACTTCTTGCCGCGATTGAGCGCGATGAAGCCCGTCGCATCGCCTTCGACGAACGGAGGTCCCCATTTGCGCGCATCGTCGCCTTCGGGCCGTTCGACCTTCACCACTTCGGCGCCCAGGAAGGCCAGAATTTGCCCGCAATAGGGGCCGGCGAGGTTCTGTCCGAATTCGACGACTTTGATGCCGGCTAATGGGCCTCGAGACGTGCTCATCGCAGGTTGCTTCCCAAAATCTCGCGCGCGATCACCATACGCTGCACCTCGCTCGGTCCTTCGCCGACGCGCCGGATGCGCATCTCGCGATACCAGCGCTCGAGCGGCAGATCCTTGGTCATCCCCATGCCGCCATGGATCTGCATCGCCCGGTCGACGACGCGGCCGCCGCCTTCCGAAGCGGTCAGCTTGGCGATGGCGGCTTCGGTGCGGAACGGCACGCCCTGCCGTGCCTTCTCGGCGGCTTCGAGGGTGAAGTGGCGAGCCGTGCGGATGTCGATCTCGTTGTCGACCAGCATCCATTGCACGGCCTGGCGGTTGGCCAGTTTCTCGCCGAAGGTCGTGCGCATCTTGGCCCATTCGATGGCCATCTCGTGGGCGGCGATGGCGACGCCGATGCAGCCCGCGGCGTAGGGAATGCGCTGGCGGGTCAGGCGGTCGTTGGCGACGGCGAAGCCTTTGTTGACCTCGCCCAGGACCTGATGGTCGGAGACCCAGCAATCCTTGAATTCGAGCTCGGTCGCGTAGTGCGAGGAGCGGAGCGTGTGCACGACCCGTCGCACATGGAAGCCCGGCGTGTCGGAATCGACGATGAAGCACGTGATGCCGGCACGGCCCTTCGAGGCGTCGGTGCGCGCGAAGACGATGCCGTACTGGGCGCGGTCGGCGTTGGAGATGAAGATCTTGGCGCCGTTCAGCACCCAGCCATTGTCCTTGCGTTCGGCCTTGGTCTGGATAGCGCGCGCCGGGTCGCTGCCGCCCGACGGCTCGGTCAGGCCGAAGAAGGCTTTCTTTTCGCCGCGCAGGGTCGGGTAGAGGTAACGCTCCTTCTGGTCGTCGTTGGCCTCGAAGATCTGGGCGAGACCGGCACCGCCGAAGGTACCGTAGCAGGGCACGTAGAGGCCGGCGCGATGCTGCGCCATTTCGATGGCCAGCAAGGTGCGCGTCACGATGTCGATGTCCGGGCCGCCGAATTCCTTGGGAATGTCGATGCCGAACAGGCCCATCGCCTTGGTCTTCTCGACCAGCCGCGCGTGATCCTCCGGCGCCAGCTCCGATGCATCCGGGTCGAGCTTGGCTTCGAGTGGAATGATCTCTTCCCGCACATAGCGCCTGACCTGGTCGATCAGCATCTGTTGTTCGGAGTTCGGTTCGAAGTCCATTTACTGGCCTCTTCGGGTGGCCTGTTCAGGCAGGGCTGAGCCGCCCGAGATTGGGCGGCGGGTTTTTGGCGTTGTCGGATGGCAGGGCGCCGTGGTCGGCTTTGTGGACCATCAGCAGTTCGAACCAGCGCGAGCGATACTGCATGTTCACTTCGACGCGGAACTGGCAGCCGGCGCCGCGCTCGGCCAACTCGCGCTGCAACTCGCTGCGCAGGCCGAAGGGCGATCGCGCGCCGGCCTGGCCGATGTAGAGGATCGCGCCCTTGGCGTCGGCGATCTGGTAGATGCCGAGCTGGCCGGGCAGGCGCGCGATCTCCTCGGCGGCGAGCGGCCGCCAGGGCTTGTCGAGGCGAAGCCGGATCGACACGGGCTAGCGGCCCTGGAACTTCGCGGTACGCTTTTCGAGCCGCGCTTTCATGCCTTCCTGCGCGTCCTGGCTCTTCATCGCCGCCTGCACCAGCGCATCGACATCGTCGTGCTTGATGCCGTCGCGGAATTCGAGCTGTTTGACCGTCAGCGCCTTCATGGCTTTCAGCGACAAAGGCGCATTGGCGGCCAGACGGTCGATCACCTTTGTGGCCTCGGCTTCCAGCTCGGTAGCCGGGACGCAGCGGGCGATCAGGCCCAGCGCATGCAGCTTGGTCGAGGGCAGGGGGTCGCCCAGCAGCAGCATCTCGCGGGTCATGACCGGGCCCAGCACTTCCATCAGCTTCTTCGCCAGGAACCAGTTGGGGGCGAGACCGACCTGCGCCAGCGACATGCCGAAGCGGGCCTTCTGGCTTGCCACGACCAGGTCGCAATGGAGCGCAAGTTCGTTGCCGCCGGCAATGGCGTCGCCCTGCACCACGGCCACGACGGGCAGCGGGCAGAGTTCGATGGCGCGCAGCATGACCTCGATGCCGCTGGCGCTGCCGGAACCGATGGTCTCGCGACGCTCGGCCATGTCGAGGCCGGCGCAGAACACGTCGCCCTTGCCGCGGATCACGACGACGCGATCCTCAGGCGCCACGGGCGCACGCAGCGCCTCGATCATGGCCTGCAGCAGCTCGCTGTCGAGGGCGTTGCGCTTCTCCGGCCGGTTCATCCAGATGGTTTTGACCGGGCCGTTCTTGTCGATGATGACCTTGCTCATGATGCTCACTCCGGCCCGTTACTCTGGTTCAATGCCCGCCGCCTTGATCTCTTTGGTCCACCACGCCGTCTCGCTCTTCACGTAGTCGGCGAACTGGTCGAGCGCGAGCGGCGCAATCTCCATGCGGCCCTGCGTCATGGCCTTGGCCGTGGCAGGATCCTTCAGCGCCTCGCCGATGGCGTCGGCCAGAGCCTTCTGTACGTCCTTGGGCGTCGCCGCCGGTGCGAAGACGGCGAGCCAGTAGACCAGCGAATAGCCCGGCACCGTCTCGGCGATCGCCGGGAGATTGGGCGTGACCGAGGTGCGCTTGGGGCCGGTGGTGGCCAAGCCGCGCACGCGGCCGGCTTCGATCTGCGTCAGCGCCTGCGGCAGGTCGGGGAACATGATCTGTACCTGGCCTGCGGCGACATCGCCCAGCGCCTGGGGGCTCGCCTTGTAGGGCACGCGCTCGATCTTCACGCCGGCCAGTTTGTTGAACATCTCGCCGGAGAGGCGCTGCGAGGCGCTGGCCTCGGCGTAGTTGAGCTTGCCAGGATTCTTCTTGGCGTAGTCGATCAGCTCGGCAACGGTCTTGACCGGCAGGTCGTTGTTCACGACCAGCGCGTTGACGCCCATCACGCAACGCATGATCGGCGCGAAGTCCTTGTCGATGTCGTAGCTGAGCTTCTTGAACAGCGCACCGTTTGCGGCGTTCGTCGTATTGGTGCCCATCAGCAGCGTGTAGCCGTCGGCCGGGGCGGTCGCGACGGCGGCGGCGCCGAGCTGGCCACTGGCGCCGGGCTTGTTGTCGATCACGACCGGCTGCTTGAGGATGTCCTGCAGCTTGGCGCCGAGCCCGCGCGCCGTGAGATCGGTGGCGCTGCCGGCCGCGAAGGGTACGACGATCTTGATCGGCTTGTTGGGAAACGCCTGGGCGAATGCCGCCTTGGCAAATGGCGCGGTCGCCAGTGCGGCTGCACCGGCGAGAGTCGAACGACGGTTGATCTTCACGTTTCCTCCACCAGCCCTGACGGGTCGATCCGTTTTACCGGGCCGGCACGCCGAGGCAAAGGCGAGGGTAACGCTCGCCCCTGCGGGTGGCTACATGAAGAGCTTTTCCGCCTTGCGGTCGGTGTAGAGGCCAGCCACGAACTCAGCATAGCCGTTGTAGAGCAAGGTCGGGATGCGCTCGCTGCTGCCGAGCGGCTTCTCGGTGGCCTGGCTCCAGCGCGGATGCGGCACCTGCGGGTTCACGTTCGCCCAGAAGCCGTATTCGCTGGACTGCAGTTTCTCCCAGAACGAGACGGGCTTCTTGTCGGTGAACTCGACGCTGACGATCGATTTCACGTTCTTGAAGCCGTACTTCCACGGCGCCACGAGGCGCAGCGGGGCGCCATTCTGCTTGTGGATCGGCTTGCCGTAGAGCCCCGTTGCGATGAAGGCGAGGTCGTTCATCGCCTCGTCCATCGCCAGGCCCTCGGTGTAAGGCCAGGGGTAGAGCAGGTCGCGCTGCTCGTGCATGACCGAAGGCTTGCTGAGCGTCTTCATGACGATGAACTTGGCGCTGCCGAGCGGCTTGCAGACCTCGACCAGCGAGCGCACCGGGAAGCCGCTCCACGGCACGATCATCGACCAGGTCTCGACGCAGCGATGGCGATAGACGCGCTCTTCCAACTGCACCCTGGCCAGAAGATCGTCGATGTCGATCTCGAACGGCTTCTCGACCATGCCACCGACCTTGATCGTCCAGGGCCGTACTTCAAGCTTCTGCGCATCCCGCCAGATGCTCTTGTCGGTGCCGAACTCGTAGAAATTGTTGTACGTCGTGGCCTGCTTCTCGGCCGTCATCGGCGTCGGCACGCCGTACTTGTCGTTGCGCTTTGCCGGATAGAGGCCGGCCGATGGATCGGCCGCCTTGCCCTGCGCGAAAGCCGCGCCCGGCAGCGCCAGCGCTGCGGCGCCGAGGCCCATGGAGCGCACCAGTTCGCGGCGATGCAGATAGCGGCTCTCGGGGGTCGCCGCGGCTTCCGGCAGTTCCCAGCCTCGTCTGCGCTTGATCAACATTTGTCCTGCTCCTGATTCGCCCCGTTACGCGTCGGCCGCTCAGTCATGGCCGCGAGACAGACATGCCGCAAATCAACCCTGCTCACCGCGCCGTGACGTTACCTTCTCCCATGGCCTCTGCGAGATCATTGCGCTGTCCCAGCACTACCAGCGTTTCGGCTACCAGGAACATCGGCCCGATGAAGCCCTGGAAGATTTTGTCGATCAACGCCGGCCGCTTGCCTTCGTAGTGGTGGCCGAGGAACTGCAACACCCAACCGCCGACGAACAGAACGGCGAAGGCCGTCCATATGGCCGACGGCGACCCCAGTGTGCCGGCGAACGCTTCCGCGGCGTACCAGGCGGGTGCCATGACGATGCCCATGAGAATGCCGACGCCGAGGTCCAGCGCCATCCAGCCCAGCAAGGCAAGAATCGCGATGGCGAGCGACAGCGTCCATTCGCGGCCGCCCGCCTCGAAGCGCCACAAGGACAGGATCAGCAGCAGCGAGAAGACGAGGACGGGAATGCCGACGAAGTGCGTGGCCTTGTTGCGCCAGTCGCGATGGACCGAGGCGTAGGCACCGAGCTGGCGGCGGAACAGGTCATTGGCCATCGAGAGCCTCCGATCTTGCCCTCGAAGTCTACGGCTTCGAGTTGGTCACATCCAGCAGGGTCGGCCACATGATGTCGCGCCAGGCATTGTTGCCAACGGCGGTCATGGTGATCTGTCCACCCTGGATCAGGAAGAAACGCGGCGTCTCGGCACCCTGTTCCACGCCGACCTGGCTCATCAGGAAGGCATCGAGCACCCAACGCAGGTCCGACGGCCAGCTCGCTGGTTTCAGCAGCAGGGCCGGCGTCCGGGGGAAGACGACGCGGTAGTCGAGCTTCTGGAAGACAGGGGCCTGCTTGAAGAGGGGTTCCCACTGCGTGCGCCAGACCTTGCAGGCTTCGGAAGTTTCGTCGCCTGCGAAGATCAGGATCGGCTTGCCGGCGGTCTGTTGTGCGGTGGCGGCCTGTGCGAGCGACACCATGGCCGCGAGCATCGATCCACCCACGACCATCTTACGTCTCGTCAACATAAACTACATCTCCCCGAGAAAGGCTTCCCGGGGAGGTTATACAGCCAAATCAGGCCTTGGTGCCCGTCGCTTCCTGAAGGGCGGGCCACATCTTGTCCTTCCAGCCGGCATTGCCGGTTACGGTCAGGAGGATCTTGCCGTCCTTGTAGAGAATGAAGCGCGGCGTGGCATTCGGCCGGCTCTTGCCTTCGTCGCTCGCCAGGAATGCAGCCCGGATGGGGCGCGCCGCGGCAGGCCAGCTTTGCTCGACCATGACGAGATCGGCATTGGCCGGGTGAACGACTTGATAGTCGAGTTTCTTGAAGGCGTCGGACTTGAGGAAATCAGGCTCGGACTGGGCACGCCAGATCTTGCAGCCGCCTCAAAGTTCGTGGCCGACGAATACCAGCGTCGGGCGCCCACCCTGGGCATTCGCGACGCGGGTCAGTGACGACGCCGCGGCCATCGCCAGGCCGCCCGCCATCAGAGACCGTCTGTTGAACATTGGAAAGTTCTCCTGTTGGACGCTTGTAAGCAGGAGAACTATGAGTGGCCGGAAGCCTTTGGTGAAGCCGCCGGAGGACGGCTTCACCCGCTTGTGATGGCGTCAGCGTGTCACGCCGCGCGCTTCTTGGTCTCCTCGACGATGCGCTCGGCCGTACGGCCGACCAGCTCCTGCAGATGGTCGAATTCGGTACGGAAGCTGCCGATGCCTTGGGTGACCGAACGAATCTCGACGATCATGTCGGCGATCTCCGCTTCGGGCATCAGCGCCGAAACCTCGTCCCAGCCGTTCCAGCCCGGTCGTGTGTCGTAGCCAAGGAGCTGGCCCCGCCGCCCGGAGATCAGCCGCTGCAGTCGTGGTGTCGACTCGCTCGGCCCGGCGACGGTCACCTTGAGGATCGGTTCCAGCAGAACGGGCTTACATTTGGGCATGGCCTCGCTCATGGCGATACGCGCGGCCATCTTGAACGACATTTCGGAACTGTCGACCGAATGATACTGGCCGTCGAACAGCGTCACTTCGAGATCGACCACCGGCTGGCCGAGCGGTCCCTCCTTCAGATACTCGATCAGCCCGGCCTCGACCGCAGGGATGAAATTGCGCGGCACGACGCCACCCACGATCTTGTCGACGAAGCGGAAGCCCGAGCCGCGCGGCAGCGGCTTGATCTCGACCTTGATGTCGGCGAACTGGCCATGGCCGCCGGTCTGGCGCTTGTAGCGGGCGTGCTGTTGCGCGCCGGCCTGGATGGTTTCGCGATAAGCGACGCGCGGCGTCGTCGTCTCGACCGCGACATTGTAGCGGCCGGCGAGCTTGTCGACGGCGACTTTGAGGTGCATCTCGCCCTGGCCTTTGATCAGCAGTTCGTGGGTCTCGCCGCGCGCCTCGAACGAAAGCGAGGGATCCTCCTCGACGATCTTGTGCAACGCGCCCGAGAGCTTGACCTCGTCGTTGCGGTTCTTGGCGGTAAGCGACAGTGCGAAGACCGGAGGATCGGCTGTCGGAAAGTCGGTCGAGGCCACGATGCCACTCGCCGACAATGTTTGCCCGGCCGAGAGTGCCTCGACCTTGGCCAGCGCCACGATCTCGCCGGCTCTCGCTTCCGCCGTCTTGTCGAGACGCTGTCCAAAGGGCCTCAGCAGCGTGCCGATCCGCTGGCCGCCCAGAGACTGGCCCTCGGCGAGCGTGCCGGACCAGACGCGGCAGAGCGAAAGCTTGCCGGCATGGCTCTGGTGCAGGACCTTGAAACACTCCGCCATGGCAACCCCATTCGACGGCAAAGCCCGGCGCTTAGCCGTCACATCGACGAAAGGGGTGTCGTGACGCAATGCCTTCAGCAGCCGGCGCACGCCGTTCTCGCGATCCCCGGCACCCAGCAGCACAGGCGAGATCTGGTCGGAGCCGAATTCGTCGTGGAGGTCGCGATAGATCAGCGACTTCTCGGGAGCCACGTCCTCGATGAGCTGTTCGAGCAAGGTGTCGTCGAACTCCGACAGCGTTTCCAGCATCTCGCGACGCGCTTCGCTCTCGCGCGGCAGGACCTCGGCAGGCATCTCGATCAGATCGGAGGCGCCGCTCGACTTGTAGCGATAGGCGCGTTCGCTCACGAGGTCGACATAGCCCACCGTCTCTTCGCCGCCATCGGCGGTCGACCGGCGGATCGGCACCTGACGCAGCACGAGCTTGCGCGTCGAGATGGCCTGCAGCGCAGCCAGCATGTCGCGCACGCGGACATCGGCCGAATCGATCTTGTTGATGAAGATGATATGGGGAAGGCGGCGGTCCTCGATGTATTTCAGCAGCGGTGTCAGGGCCACCGCGCGCTCGGGCGACGGCTCGCAGACGAGGACGACGGCGTCGCACACGGCGAGGGCGGTGAAGGCATCGTGCTGGAATTCGATCGAACCCGGCACGTCGAGGAAGGTCCACTGGTCGCCGAGATAGTCGACCGAGGCCATGTTGATTTCGGTGCTCATGCCGCGCTTGCGGGCCTCAGGGGAGCCGTCGCCGATGGAAGTGCCGGCACGCGTCGAACCGCGCCGGCCGATGGCTCCCGTGGCAAAGAGGATGCTCTCGAGCAGGCTGGTCTTGCCCGAGAGATACGGCCCGCACAGCGCCACCACGCGGTGCGCGCCGCTACCTGGTCTGCCTCCAGGGATGGTCTCGGTCTTGAGTTCGGCCATGACAACGTCCTCCTTCTTCGCGAATGCAATACGCGTAGAAGCCCCGGAGGCGTCTCCAGGAAGGACGGGCTAACCGGCGGCGCCTCGTTCGGAGCGAAGCCCTGTGTCGACGAAATCGTTTCACCGGGGGCAGGCCGAGTCAATCGGCCGGCCGGGACTTGTGGATGAGATTTCGCTGGGAGGCCGCCGACGCGCCTTATATCGACGGGCGATGACCGAGAGGCGCGAAGAGAGACCAGGCCGCCGGGGCCGGCCGCGTTCGACCGCGGCGGAGATCGCCATTCTCGACGCGGCCTATGGCCTTCTCGGTTCGCAAGGGCTGGCGGCCGCGACCGTGGATGCAATCGCCCGTGCGTCCAGGGTTTCCAAGATGACGGTCTACAAATGGTGGCCGTCGCGCGAAGCGCTGCTGATCGACGCCTTTCTCCGCCATGCATCTCTGATGCTGCCGCTTTCGGAAGAGGGCGATCCGGTCGCGACCTTGCAGCGGCACGCGGCCGCCTATGCCGAAGCGCTGAAGAGCGAGTTCGGCAAGGTTCAGCTCGCCGTCATCTCCGAATGCATCGCCAAGACAGGCTCTGCGCAACTCTTCACGGAACGCTACCTCGACATCCGGCGAAAGACCGCAACAGCGATCATCGAGCGTGGCCAGAAGGAAGGTTCGATCATAGCGAGCGTTGCGGCGGGCGATCTTTACGACCGCATCTACGGCACGCTCTTCTATCGCTTCCTCTTCCAGTTCAGGCCGCTGTCTGACGACTATGCGAGGAAGCTGGTGGCCTCTCTGCTGACACCTCGCTGAGACAACGCCAGGCCGCAGGAACAACCCGGCGATAGCCGTGCCCCTGATGGACGATCCGCGTCGCGATCAGCCGGTTCAGCTCGGGCAGGGCATGGAAGGGGACGGACGGAAACGCATGGTGCTCGGCGTGATAGGGCATGTTCCAGGCGAACCAGCGCACGATGCCGTTCGTATAGGTCGTCCGCGTATTTTCGAGCGCGCTCGACGAGTGACCGCAGCCGGTATGCTCGGCATAGAGATAGGGCCTGAGGAAAAGCTGGCCGATCAGCACGGGAACGATCCAGACCCAGAGCAGCACCGGCGAGGCCAGGGCGACAGATCCCGCCGCTAGCACCACATAGAGCACGGTGTAGGCCCGAGCTTCCCATACGATCAGGCTGCGTTTGTCCTCCGGCACCCAAGGCGCCGTCACTTTGCCGGTAACGGCATGGTGCAGCATCAGCAGCAGTCGGTTGCCGAGCTGCGGCAGGCCGGTGAAGGAGAGGATCCGTCGCAGCAGCGAATCGGTCGGCGAGCCGACGATGAGTTCGGGATCCTTCTCGAGGTTCTGGGTGTGGCGATGATGGTCCCAGTGGAAGAGGCGGTAGTACTCGTAGGGCAAACCGATCAGCACGCCGCAGAGCTGGCCGACCACAGTATTGAGGACGCGCGTTCTGAACGCCGTCTTGTGCGCGGTCTCGTGCAACGGCGTGAACAGGAAGGCGATGCAGAAGCCCTGGATGGCCATGAGTGGCAAAGCCGCCAGTACGCCGTAGGCGCCGACCAGCATCGGGATGAGCACCACCATCGCCGCGATCAGGCCGAGCTGGCTCAGAATGCGCAGCGACGCCGGCGCGTTGTTCTGCACCGAAAGCGCCCGGATGGCGGCGGGACTAGCCGATGGACCAGCCATGCTGGCATTCTCCATTTAACTGTACTTATAGTACAGTAAATAGGGGCAATGGCAAGAAAAAGGGCCGGTCCCGAAGGGCCGGCCCTGTTCCGATTTATGTACTGCGTCCGCTCAGCTCAGGGCGGCGCAGGCCCGCTGGATGCGGCGGCCGGCCTCTTCCAGCAGGTTCGTCGCCGTCGCGTAGGAGATGCGGAAGGCAGGCCCCTGGCCGAAGGCCGAGCCCTGCACGACCGACAGCCCCTCGGCTTCGAGCAGGTAGTTCACGAAGTCGGTGTCGTTCTCGATCGTCTTGCCGTCGGGCGTCTTCTTGCCGATCGTGCCGGCGCAGGACGGGTAGACGTAGAAGGCGCCTTCCGGCCGCGGGCACTTGAGGCCCTTGGTCTGGTTCAGCATCGAGACGATGAGGTCGCGGCGCTGCTTGAAGACCGCGACGTTCTTCGGAATGAAGTCGGTCGGGCCGTTCAGCGCTGCCACCGCCGCCGCCTGGCTGATCGAGCTGGCGTTCGACGTGCTCTGCGACTGCACCGTGATCATGGCGTTGATCAGCGCCTGCGGACCGGCGGCGTAGCCGATACGCCAGCCCGTCATGTTGTAGGCCTTCGACACGCCGTTCATCGTCAGGGTGCGGTCGTAGAGCTTGGGTTCGACCTCGGCCGGCGTCGCGAACACGAAGTCGTCGTAGACGAGCTTCTAGTACATGTCGTCGGTCAGCAGGTAGACCTGCGGATGGCGCAGCAGCACGTCGCACAGCGCCCGCAGGTCGGCCTTGGTGTAGGCAGCTCCCGTGGGGTTGCTGGGCGAGTTCAGGATCAGCCACTTGGTCTTCGGCGTGATCGCGCGCTCCAGCGCTTCCGGCTGAAGCTTGAAGCCATGCTTCTCCTCGCACTGAACGATCACCGGCGTGCCGTCACCGAACAGCACCATCTCCGGGTAGGAAACCCAGTACGGCGCC
>WBZX01002348.1_pt1 | contig 12923 bp, 8 predicted proteins | sample 5204211 | NCBI WGS metagenome assembly WBZX01 (sample SAMN12344362, study PRJNA552823) | activated sludge metagenome | biome: Activated sludge suspended growth; feature: Nitrification reactor; material: Wastewater; isolation source: activated sludge from nitrification reactor of wastewater treatment...
CGGCTGTGGCGCGCCGCCGGCCGCGAGGGGCCGCGCCCGAGCGCGCGCGTGACCTCGACCAACCACCTGCCGACCGCCGCGGGTCTGGCGAGCTCCGCCAGTGGCTTCGCCGCGCTCACGCTCGCGGGCATGGCTGCGTTCGAGGGCCCGCTCGAGCCCGCCACGCTGTCGGTGCTGGCGCGCCAGGGCTCGGGCAGCGCCGCACGCTCGCTGTGGGGCGGCTTCGTGCGGCTCGATCGCGGCGTGCGACCGGACGGCGCGGATTGTGTGGCGCGCCCACTGCTGCCCGCGGACACCTGGGATCTGCGCTTGCTGGTGGTGCAGACCACCGCCGGCAAGAAGCCGATCGGCTCGACCGCCGGCATGGAACGCTCGCGACAGACCTCGCCCTACTACGACGCCTGGGTCGACGGCAGCGACGCCGATCTCGATCGCGCCGAGGCGGCCCTGCGCGCCCGCGATCTGACCGCACTCGGTGCGGTGGTCGAGCACAGCTGCTTCAAGATGCACGCGTGCATGATCGCCAGCGCGCCGAGCATCCTGTACTGGAACGGCACCACGGTGGAGGTCGTGCGTGCGCTGTGGGCTGCGCGGGCCGAGGGGCTCGAGGGCTACGCCACCATCGACGCCGGCCCCCACGTGAAGGTGCTGTGCGAGGCCGCGACCGCGCCCGCGCTGGCGCGTCGTCTCGGTGAGCTGCCGGGCGTGCTCGGGGTCCGCACCTGCGCGCCGGGTCCCGATGCCCACGTCGAGGTGCTGCCGTGACGCTGACCGTGTCGGCGCCGGGCAAGGCGTTCCTCATCGGCGAGTACGCCGTGCTCGAGGGCGCGCCCGCCTACGTCACCGCGGTCGACGTGCGCGCGGTGGCCCACGACGCCAGCGACGACCGGCCCGCGGCCAGCTCCGCCGTGGTCAACTGCGCCCACGCGCGCACGGCCGCCTTCCTCGAGGCCCGCGGCGCCGTGATCGGCTCGGCCCCGGCGGTCGAGACCGGCGGCTTCACGCTCGGCCATCGCAAGCTCGGCCTGGGCTCGAGCGCGGCGGTTGCGGCCGCGGTGGTCGGCTATCACCTCGCGGCCGCCGGCCTCGAGCTCGCCGACGACGAGACCCGCGCCCACGCGCTGGCGCTGGCCCAGGCCGCCCACGCCGAGAGCCAGGGCGGCACCGGCAGCGGCGCCGACGTGGCGACCGCGGTGCACGGCGCGACCATCCGCTTCGTCGATCGCAAGGTCGACGCGGTCACCCTGCCCGGCTGGCTGGCGCTCGGCTTCGTCGACGCCGGCGCGCCCGCGGTGACCAGCTCGTTCGTGCAGGCGGTGCGGGCGTCGGCGACCCACGCCGCGCAGGGCTACCGCGAGGGCATGTCGTTGCTGCGCGCGGCCGCGGCCGGGTTCGCCGAGGCGATCGCCGCGGCGGGCGGCGGCTTCGCGAGCCTGCGTGAGGCGGTGGCGCTGCACGTGCGCGGACTCGAGGTGCTGCAGCGTGCCGCGGCGGTGCCGATTCTCACCGACGCGATCGTCGGCATCGTCGAGCTGTGTGCGAAGGCCGGCGTCGCGGCCAAGCCCTCGGGGGCCGGCGGCGGTGATCTGGTGGTGTTGTTCGCGCCCGATCGCGGTGCCATCGACCGCCTGGCCGAGCCGCTGCGCCAGCTCGGCTGGCCGCTGCTCGGCGAGCTGCGGGCGCCCAGCGAAGGCCTGCGCACCGATGCCCGCGTGCCCACGGTGTCGCGGCTGTCGGGCTTCTTCAAGCTCAGCCCCGCGGCGCGCCGCCGTGCGGTGGCCGAGGCCACCGGGCTGCCGCCCGAGCGGCTCGAGGCGCTCGCGCAGGCGCGGCTCGACGAGGCCCACGCCGACCACATGATCGAGAACGTCGTCGGCACCTTCGAGCTGCCGCTGGCGATCGCGACCAACTTCCGCATCAACGGTCGCGACGTGCTGGTGCCGATGTGCGTCGAGGAGGCCTCGGTGGTCGCCGCGGCGTCGAATGCCGCGAAGATGATCCGCGAGGGCGGCGGCTTCGCGGCCCACTCCGATCCGCCGTGGATGATCGCGCAGGTGCAGCTGGTCCGTGAGGGCGCGCGACGCAGCGCGGTCGACGTGCTCGCGGTGGTCCGCGAGCACGAGCACGAGCTGCTCGCGCTGGCCGACGCCGCGCACCCACGGCTGGTCGCTCGCGGCGGTGGTGCCCGCGCGATCGAGGCCCGCGTGCTGGCCGACGACATGACCGTCGTCCACGTGCTGGTCGACTGTCAGGACGCGATGGGGGCCAATCTGCTCAACACCGTCGCCGAGCAGGTCGCGGTGCGGCTGGCCGCGCTCACCGGCTGGAACCCCGGCCTGCGGATCCTGAGCAACCTCGCCGATCGTCGCCGCGCCCACGTCGCGTGCCGCGTGCCCGCCGCGGCGCTGGCCGGCAAGGGCTTCACCGGCCCCGAGGTGGTGGCACGCATCGTCGCGGCCTCTCGCTTCGCCGAGCTCGATCCGTACCGCGCGGCGACCCACAACAAGGGCATCATGAACGGCGTCGACGCGGTCGTGCTCGCGACCGGCAACGACTGGCGCGCGATGGAATCGTCGGCCCACGCCTACGCCGCGCAGACCGGCCGCTACGGTCCGCTCGCGACCTGGCGCGTCGGCGACGAGGGCCACCTCGAGGGCCGCATGAGCCTGCCGGCCGCGGTCGGCGTCGTCGGTGGCTCGACCCAGGCCCACCCCGTCGCCAAGCTCGCGCTCGAGATCCTCGGCGCGCCCTCGGCCGCCTTCCTCGGCCAGGTCATGGCCGCCGCCGGGCTCGCGAGCAACCTCGCGGCCCTGCGTGCGATGGCCACCGAGGGCATCCAGCGCGGCCACATGTCCCTGCACGCGCGCGCCGTGGCGCTGTCCGCCGGCGCCGTTGGAACCGAGGTCGAGCGACTCGCCACCTTGCTCGTCGAGTGCGGCGAGATCAAGGTCGAGCGCGCGACCGCCCTGCTCGCGACCCTGCGCAACCCTTCGCAATCGAGCTGAACCATGGTCAACGCCACCGAACCCCGTCTCTACTGCGTGCCAGCCCAGCTGGTCGACGACGATGGCAGCTTCCGCCAGGCTCCGCCCGACGGCGCGCCGCCGGGACCGTGGACGACCGCCGCCGGCTACCGCTGGTGCGAGCGCATGGCCGCCAGCCACTACGAGAACTTCCCGGTCGCGTCGAAGTTCCTGCCGCCGCACCTGCGCCCGCACGTCGCGGCGATCTACGCCTTCGCCCGCACCGCCGACGACTTTGCCGACGAGCCGCGCTTCGAGGGCCGGCGCTCGCAGGCGCTGGCGGCGTGGGAGAGCCTGCTCGAGGCCTGCTACCACCGCGACGTCGAGCACCCGGTGTTCATCGCGCTGCGCGACACCGTGCGTCGCCACAACATCCCGATCGGACCGCTGCGGGCGTTGCTCACCGCGTTCCGCATGGACCTCACCAAGCACCGCTACACCAGCTTCAACGAGCTGCTGGGCTACTGCACCCACTCGGCGAACCCGGTCGGCCAGCTGGTGCTGTTCGTGCACGGCCATCGCGAGCCCGACCTGCATCGATTCAGCGACGAGATCTGCAGCGCGCTGCAGATCGCGAACTTCCTGCAGGACCTCTCGGTCGACATCCCGCGCGGGCGCATCTACATCCCCGAGGAGGATCTGGTGCACTTCGGGGTCGCCCACGACGACCTGTTCGGTCGCCGCATGACCGAGGAATTCCGCGAGCTGATGCGCTACGAACTCGCCCGCGTGCGCGCGATGTTCCACCGCGGTCGTCCGCTCATCCGCCGGGTCTCGCCGGGCCTGTCGATGGAGCTCGACGCGACCTGGCGTGGCGGCATGGCGATCCTCGACCGCATCGAGGCGCTCGAGTACACCACCTTGATCCACCGCCCGACGCTGGAGAAGCGCGACATGGCCGGCATCGCGCTGCGCTCGTTGTTCGCGTTCGGCCGCCGGTTCCTGCGCGGAGAGGCGTGAACGGGGCCGCCACGATGGACCGCCTGGGCCCGCTCGCGCAGTCGCTTCCCCGTCGTGGGGTCAAGCTGCTGCGCCGGCTCACCAAGCGCAGCTCCTCGAACTTCGCGTTCGCGTTCCTGTTCCTCGGGCCCGAGCAGCGCGACGCGCTCAAGCAGGTCTACGAGTTCTGTCGCGTGGTCGACGACATCGTCGACGAGCGTCCGCCCGGTGACGAGGGGGTCGAGCAGGCGCGCGCCGGGCTGCAGCACTGGCGCGAGGAGGTCGCGCGCGTCTACGACGCGGGCGACGGCGCTCCGACCACGCCGCTGGGCCAGGCGCTGCAGCAGAGCCTCCAGCGCTTCCCCTACCCGCGCCACGGCTTCGACGAGATCATCGCCGGCTGCGAGATGGACCTCGAGCGCACGCGCTACGCCGACATGGAGGAGCTGCGGCTGTACTGCTACCGCGTCGCGTCGTGCGTGGGGCTGCTGTGCATCGCGATCTTCGGCGACACCTCGCCCGCCGCGGCCCGCTACGCCGAGCACCTCGGGCTCGCGCTGCAGCTCACCAACATCCTGCGCGACGTCGGCGAGGACGCGCTGCGCGGCCGCGTGTACCTGCCGCTGGCGCTGCTCGAGCGCCACGGCCTGCGCGACGAGGACATCCTCGAGCAGCGCTACGATGGTCGCTTCGTCGCGTTCGCCAGCGAGTTCGCGGCTGCGGCCGAGGCCGAGTACCGCCAGGCGTGGGAGGCCCTCGCGCAGGCCGACCTGCGCGCGCTGGTGCCCGCGGAGGTCATGGGCCGCACCTACCACCGCATCCTCGTCGAGATCCGCGAGCGCGAGTTCAACGTCTACACCCGCCGGGCCTCGCTGCGCCGGCGCGACAAGCTGAAGGTCGCCGCGCTGGCGATTGCACGCGCCGGCTTCGGCCTGCGCTCGTGAAGGCGCGCGAGGAGCCACACGCATGGACACCGCCAGCACCAACGCCGGCAGCAACGGCGCGGGCGCCAGCACGAACACCACCCCGCCCGTGGTCGTGATCGGGGCTGGCTTCGCGGGCCTCGCCGCGGCCGTGCGCCTGGTCGAGGCCGGCCGCCGCGTGATCGTGCTGGAGGCGACCAAGGCCGGCGGTGGACGCTCGCGCTCGTTCGGCCACGACAGCGGGCTCGAGCTCGACAACGGGCAGCACCTGATGATGGGCTGCTACCACGAGACGCTGGCATTCCTGCGCACCATCGGCACCGATGGCGACGTCGCGTTCCAGCGCAACCTGTCGATCGACATGGTCAAGCCGGGTGGTCGCCGCGTGAAGCTGCGCTGCCCGGCTCTGCCGGCGCCGTTGCACCTCGCGGCCGGCCTGCTCACGATGCGGGGGCTGGGCCCGCTGCACAAGGCCTCGGCGCTGCGCATGGGCATGTTCCTGCGCGGCGAGGTGGTGCGGCCCGACGACAACGAGACCTGCGACGCGTGGTTGCACCGGCTGGGGCAGACCGAGGGCATCCGCGGCGCGTTCTGGGATCCGCTCATCTGGGCCGTGCTCAACGACGACCCACTCATCGCATCGGCGGCGATGTTGGTGGCAGTGCTCGAGCGTGCGTTCCTCGGCACCCGCGATGCGTCGCGTCTGGGGGTGCCGCGCGTGCCGCTGTCACGGCTGTACGTCGACGGTGCCACGCAGTGGCTACGCAGTCGCGACGCCGAGCTGCGCTTCGGCAGCAGCGTGCGGGGCATCGAGATCGACGATCGTGGGGTCTGTGGCGTGGTGCTCCGCGGCGGCGAGCGGATCGCCACCCGCGAGGTGGTGACCGCGGTGCCACCGTTCGCGCTGCTCGAGTGCCTGCCCGAGGCGGTGCTGCGCACGCCGGTGCTGCAGGACGTCGCCAAGCTCACCACCAGCCCGATCATCAACCTGTGGCTGTTCCTCGAGCGGCCGCTGTTCGACGACGTGCCGTTCCTCGGGCTGGTCAACTCGCCGCTGCACTGGATGTTCGACCGCACCCGCATCGAGGGCCGCGATCCCGGCGATACCGTGCTGCTCAACTGCACGATGTCGGGGGCCCGCGGCTTCGTCGACGACAGCCCCGAGACCCTGGTCGAGCTGTGGAAGAGCGAGATGACGCGCTACTTCCCCGCGGCGCGGCCGATTGTGCGACAGGCCAAGGTCGTGAAGGAGAAGCGCGCGACCATCAGCCACGCCGCCGGCACCTATCACTTCCGCCCCGAGACCCGCGCGCCAGTGCGGGGGCTCTACTTCGCCGGCGACTGGGTGCGCACCGGCATCCCCGCGACCATCGAGTCCGCGGTCTGCAGCGGTCACATGGCGGCCGCCGCCGTGCTCGAGCGCTAGCAGAGTCCCCGTCGACGGTCTCGTTCGCCGCGGCCCCGCCCCGGTCAGCTCTTGCGCAGGCCCTCGTCGTCGCCGAGCGGCCCCGACACCACGCGCACGGCCACCGGTGCGTCGCCGTGGGTGCGCAGCACGCCGCCTGGGGTCGCGAACTCGCGGCGCACGATCGCGAGCCCGGCCGCGCCCCCCACTTCACCGACGCAGGTCGTGAGCGTGCCGGCGTCCTCGCGCGCCTCGGCTGCGAGCTCGGTGCCGACCGCACACGCGCGCTCGAGCACCACCCGCACCATCACGCGGTGGACCTGCCCGCGCGCGTGCAGGCGCGCCAGCGGCTCCTGGCCCATGTAGCAGCCCTTGGTGTAGGAGACCGCGTAGACGAAGCCGACCTCGGGCGGGAAGAAGCCCGGCCGCAGCTCCGCGCCCCAGCCGGGCGTGCCACTCTCGATGCGGGCGCGCTCGAACTCGACGCGGTCGACCGGCTCGGCCGCCGCCAGCGCGCGCTGCAGCAGCTCGGCGGGGCCCACCGCGAGCTGCGCGGGCAAGGGGTGACGCGTGTGGACCACGGTGATCCCGGCCGGTAGCGCCACGGTCTCGCCGTCGTCGTCCCACACGATCGCCGCCGCATGATCCGGCACCGGCTCGAGCACGACGTCGTCCATCACGATGTGCTCGTCGAACGCGCGCGCGACCGCATCGAAGACATCCTGTGGGATCCATGCGTCGATGCTGTCTGCGCCAGCCAACACCACCAGCTCCGACACCAGCTTGCCCTTGACCGTGAGCAACGCCGCCGTGACGGCGCGATCCGGCGCGAGTGCGTCGAGATCGCCCGACACGCTGCCAGACAAGAATCGCCGGGCATCGGCGCCACGCAGCCGCAGCAGGCGTCGCGCTTGCCCTTCGATCGCATCGAGAAAGGCGGCGTAGAGCATTCCTGGCGTCCTCGTTCGCGGGCGAGCATACGAAGCCGCGATCACATCGCGCAAGGCCGGGCCCTTGATTGTGGGCCGGGCCCGGAGTACGCCATGCACGGTGCGACGCGCGACCGGCTGGCACGGGCCTGCAGTGTTCTCGCTGGCGGTGGCGCTCGCGTGGCCCGCACGGGGTTCGGCGGCGCCGCCGGCGAGCGCCGACACCGGCGCCACGAGCTCGCCCCGCGTCGGTCCCCGCGACGTCCCCGACGACGACTTCGATGCGCCGAGCGTCGGCGCCACGACGGCCGGGGGCGCGTCCGCGTTCGAGGTGCCCGTCGCCCAGCGCGATGACCCGTACGGCCCGCGCCCGTCGGGGGTGCCCGTGCTCTCCTTCGAGCAGATCACCCGCTTCGCGCTGGTGAACCCCGCCGTGCGTGCCGCACAGGCGCAGGTCGAAGCCATGCGGGCGCGTGCACGCAAGGCCCAGTTCGCGTGGGTGCCGATCATCGACACCACCACCGTGCTCAGCCCGGGCGCCAACGTGAAGTGCGACGACGTGGTGCTGCAGAAGGCCGACGCCAGCATGCAGGACTTCCAGTTCTGCCATCCCGGCGGCGACCCCAACCTCGACATCCAGAGCGCGGGCGACTACTTCAAACAGCTCGGCCGCGCGGGCGTGCGCTTCGCGTTCCAGCTCGACACCGTCATCCCGCTGTACACCTTCGGGAAGATCAAGAACGTGCGCAAGGCCGCCGACGCGGCCGTGGCCCTCACGAAGCTGCAGAAGACCGCGACCGAGCAGGAGACGCTGCTGCGCGTCGAGCAGGCCCACACCACGCTGCAGCTCGCGCGCGAGTCGATCGTGATCCTGCGCGAGGCCAAGGGTGTGCTCGACAAGGCCAGCGCGCGGGTCGAGAAGGACCTCGGCGGTGACGACTTCGACGACGACGACGCCGGCAATCCCGATCGCGATCCCGACGATCGCATGAAGGTTCGGCTCGCGAGCTACGAGCTCGAGGAGCAGATGCGCGAGGCGCTGAAGGTCGAGTCGCTCGCGTTGTCGGCCCTGTGGGCGCTCGCCGGCGCCGCAGCGCCACGCGGGTTCGACGTCGCGAAGTCCGAGCTGGCGGCGGTGCAGCTCGAAGGCGGCCGGCGCAACCTCGCCCACTACAAGGAGCTGGCCGTGCGCAGCCGCCCGGAGGCGAAGATGGCGGCGGCCGGCGTACAGCTGCGCAAGGCGCAGGAGCGCCTGGCGCGATCGAACTTCTTGCCCGATCTCGGGATCGCGCTCTCGGTCGGCGTCGCACGCACCAACGCCGCCGACACGGCGATGAGCACGCTCTACTACGTCGACAACTACAATTTCTCGCGGGTCACCGCGGCCCTTGCGCTACGTTGGCGCTTCGACTTCCACAACGATGCCTTCGACCTGCTCGCCAGCCGCGCGGACCTCCGCGCCGCCGAGTACCAGCGCGATGCCGCCCAGCTGTTGCTGGGTCGTGATGTCGAGGAGGCCTTCGCGGACCTCGTCGATGCGGGCGCCACATTGGAGCTGCGCCGGGCCGGTACGAAGGAGGCGTGGAAGCTCGTGGTGTCCCAGGAGCAGAAGGACTCCGTCGGCGGCGGCAACTCCGGCGAGCTGCTTCGGGCGCTGGAGAAGTGGTACAAGTGGCGATTCGCCCACGTAGAAGCCGTGGGCCAGCACAACATCGCCGCCGCGCGGCTCTCCCGCGCCGTGGGGGTGCCGCTGTGGGGCGCCTCACCGCGAAAGTCGTCCGAAGCTCGCTAGACTGGCGTCCCGCTGAATCGTCGACGCGGACCCCCCGTCTCAAGCCCCTGCCAAACGGGCGCAACTGCCCACGAGGTCCATCCCGATGCTCCGCCTCTTCATCAGCTCCATCGTCATCGCCAGCGCCCTGGTTCCCCTCTCCGCCCACGCCGCGGGCGGTGGTGGCGGTGGGGGTGATGCCGCGACCGAGGACGATGCCGCGGCACTCGAGGCCGGCGCCGCCGAGGAGATCGCGGCGGCTGGCAGTGCGATGGACGAGTTCAAGAAGCAGCACGACGTCGTGCAGCTGCTGGTGAAGTCGAAGGTCCCCGACCAGGCCCTGCAGGAGGCGGTGGACCAGCTGCTCGACTACAAGGCGATCGCCAACCTGGCCCTGGGCGGCAAGAACCGCGCGGACCGCCGATGCGAGCCCCGCTGCGCCGAATTCGAGGAGCTGCTCGCCCGCCTCATCCGCCAGAACTATCTCAAGCGGGTGCGCCAGGCCGACACCGGCAAGGTCGAGTACCTCGGCGAGGAGAAGCGCCCGCGCGCCAGCAAGGTCACCACCCGCGTGACCTTCACCAACAAGGACGGCGCCTCCCAGCAGGTCGAAGTTGCGTACGTGATGCACGTCGTCGACGGCAAGTGGCAGGTTCGCGACATGATCACCGACGGCGTCAGCCTGGCCAAGAACTACCGCTACGAGTTCGGCAAGATCCTGCGCGACGAGGGCGTCGACGGCCTCATCGCCCGCCTCGAGACCAAGCTCGCCGACCTCGCCAAGACCGAATAGACTGCCCGGGACGTGACGCCCGCGCGAGCCCGAGCCCGCCTGCACCGCCGTGCATGCGGGCTCTTCGTCTTGGTGGGCTGCGGCTCGCCGTCGCTCGATGCCGAGGGGCTGTTCGGCGATCCGATCCGGCTCATGAGTGGCGACGCGTCGCCGCTGCCGCGCCTCGCCTTCGTCGACGAGGGCTGCCCCGGCGCTGCTGCGCGCGGCGGCTGTGAACTCGACGGCGACCGAGCCTGTGGGACGCTGCTGATCGACACACTCGCGCCGATGTCGGCACTGGCGCGCGAGGGCCTGACCGGGCCCGAGTTCCATCGTGAATGCCTCGAGATTCGCTCCGCCGAGGGGCTCGCCGCGGCGGCGCCCGATGCCGATGCCCTGGCCGCGGCGGTGGCCCGCTTCCGCTTCCACGATCTGCCGCTCGTGCGCGCGCCTGCGGGCGGCAGGGACGGCTGGTCGTGGTTCGCCGGTACCACCGCTGCGCCGGTCGAGCCCCGCGGCGTGCTGGGCGGCAACCTGCTGCGGGACTTCGCCATCGCGATGCGTCATCCCAACGACGGCCCCGCGACGATGACGTTCTACGCCGAGTTCCCCGGCTCGGACGACGACCTCGCCGACCAGGGCCGGGCCTTCCTCGCGCTGCAGTTCCCCGGGCGCCTGCTCGGACGCGACGTCGGCGATCGCTGCGACTACGACCCCGAGGGCTGCCGCGTCGATGGCTTCGATCTCGCACGGGCGCAGCCCAACTTCGCGCTCAAGGCCACGCGCATGGTGTTGGATGCCTGTGTCGCGCCGCCGCCGTGCGCGTTGCGCTACCAAGTCGACGCGTTCAATCCGTTCGAGTCCGCGGTGTGCGAGTCCACGCCGGGGCCGGAACTCGACGGCGGTTGCGCGGCCGCCTCCGATCCCGTGCTCGGTGGGCGCCCCGCGAGCTTGGTGGTCGCAACCTCGGTGCCGAGCATGGTGCTGTTCGAGGACAGCGCGATCCGGATGTTCGGCCCGCTCGATCAGCTGACGGCGTGCAGCGCGGCGACGCAGGCCGACCACGCTTGCCTGTGGGGCAACGACGGCGTCATCGCGTTCACGGGCTGGCCGGCCGCCGGGGTCGACGATCCGCTGCCGCGGATCGCCGTGCGGGCAGTCGCGTTGGTCGCCGGCTCGACGCGCACGCGCGACGCGAATCCGTGTCGCCGCGTCGCCGACCGGCAAGCCGCCCTCGTCGCGCAGTGCACCCGCTACACCCAGGCGATCACCAGCACCGGGGACGTCCGCGACACCGCGCCGCCCTACTCCGCCGATCCCGACACCGACGCGCGTGCGATCGAGCGCGACCGCGCCAATGCATCGATGGCGATCCTCGGGGAGCCGTTCCTGCAGGGCACCACCGCGACACCCGATCCCGACGCGTGGATCGAGGCGATCGTGGTGCCCGCGAGCCATCCGTTGCCGGTCGCGCTGCGGCTCGACGTCGCGCCCGAGGCGATCCAACCCGACGGGCTCATCGGCGCGCGGATGCTCGAGGACACCTCGGTCGTGCTCGACTACACCGACCCCAACCCGTCGGTGCGGCTCGAGTGCCTCGATCCCCGCGCGGGAGACTGCTTGGTGGCGCCCGACTGCAAGCGCGACCGCCAGCCCGCGTGCTGCTACGGCCTGCCGTTGCCGCTGCTGGTCGACTTCATCCTGCAGGCCCAGGACGAGACCTGCTGCACCGCGCTGTCCGCGGCCGAGCTTGAGGAGATCCAGCTGCAGGGCGTGTGCCTCGGGGTCGAGCCGCCGTAGAACGCACGCCGCGCCGGCGAAGGCTGGCGTCCTGCGCCGCGGCGTTGCATCGTTGTGCTCGCCGCAAGGACCCCATGTCACTGCTCGCCCTCCTCGCCGCGCCAGCCGGCGCGTCGCCCTCCGCCGAGCTCGGCACCTACGCCTGGGCCTTCGGTCAGGGCGTGCTCGTCGACCTCACGCCCTGCGTGTACCCGCTCATCCCCGTGACCGTCGCGGTGTTCGGGGCCAAGGGCGTATCGCGACCGCGCGCGCTCTTCCTCGCCAGCGCGTACGTGCTCGGCATGGCCACGCTCTACACCTCGCTGGGCGTGCTGGTGGCATCGACCGGCGGGGCGTTCGGCACCTGGCTCGCCGATCCGCGGGTGGTGCTGCCCATCACCGTGCTGCTGCTGGCGCTCGCGGCCAGCATGTTCGGCGCCTTCGATCTCCAGCTGCCGGTGTCGCTGCAGAGCCGGCTCAACACGGTCGGCGGGGCGGGACCGGTCGGCGCGTTCCTCATGGGGCTGGTGTCGGGCTTCATCTCGGCGCCGTGCAGTGGACCGGCGCTGGTGGCCTTGCTGGCGTTGATCGCCAAGTCGTCCGCGCAGGGGCACTCGGTCGCGTTCGGGGCCTCGCTGCTGTTCACGTACGCGCTCGGCATGGGCACGTTGTTCTTCGCGGTCGCGTTGGGCGCGAGCCTGTTCCGCCCCGGCGTGTGGATGGAACACGTCAAGAGCGTGTTCGGCATCGCGCTGCTGGTCATGGCGTACTGGTTCATGCGGCCGCTCTCCAACGACCTGGCCGACTTCGTGCTGCACGAGCAGTTCGGACTGTGGATCGGCGTCGCGCTGGCGCTGGCCGGCATCGCGGCCGGTGCGGTGCACCTCAGCTTCCATGGCGATCGCGGCGAGCAGGTGCGCAAGGCGTTGGCGGTGGCGGTGACGGCGTTCGGGGCCATCGTCGCGCTCAACAACGTGATGTTCGTGAAGCTGCCGTGGCGCTACGTGCACGACTTCGCCGAGCTCGACGCGGCGCTGACCGATCGCGACCCGACGCGCCCGGTGCTGGTCGACTTCGCGGCCAGCTGGTGTCTGCCGTGCAAGGAGATGGAGCTGCAGACCTTCGGTCATCCCAGCGTGGAGCCGACGCTGGTCGACGACTACACGCTGGTGAAGATCGACGTCTCCGAGGGCACCGACGACCAGTCGCGGCTGCAGGAGATGTTCGACAGCGAGACGTTGCCGAGCGTGCTGGTGTACGGATCGGCGCTCGATCTGCGGGCCGAGATCGCCGCGCGCCGCGATGGTGACGCGACCATGCCCGAGCCTGCGGTGCGCTTTCGGGCGCTGGTGGACGCCGAGACCTTTCGGCTCGCGATTGCG
>WBZX01001782.1_pt1 | contig 12922 bp, 11 predicted proteins | sample 5204211 | NCBI WGS metagenome assembly WBZX01 (sample SAMN12344362, study PRJNA552823) | activated sludge metagenome | biome: Activated sludge suspended growth; feature: Nitrification reactor; material: Wastewater; isolation source: activated sludge from nitrification reactor of wastewater...
CTTCGCGCGGTTGATCTCGGAGTCGTTGGGCACGTCTGGATCGGTCGAGCCACGGCCCTCGGTGGTCACGCGACCGCTGTCGATGCCGTGATCCACGAGGTACTTCTTGACCGCCTCGGCGCGTCGACGCGAGAGGTCGAGGTTGAACTCCGCGGCGCCGACGTCGTCGGTGTGACCGACGATGTTCACGCGCACGTCCGGGTACTCCTTCAACACGGCCACGGCCTTGTCGAGCACCGTGCGCGAGACCGGGCGGATGGTGTCCTTGTTGAAGTCGAACTCGATGCCGGCGATGTTGCCGTCGAACACCTTGATTGCGGGCGGCAGCTCGTCGGGGCAGCCGTCGTCGTCCTCGAAGCCGTTCTTGGTCTCGGGCTCGAACACGCAGCCGTCGTCGGGATCGAGGAATCCGTCGTTGTCGGTGTCCTTGACCGGACAGCCGTCGGGCGCGACGCCCGGGACCTCGGGGCACTTGTCCTTGGCGTCGCGGAAGCCGTCGCCGTCGGAATCCGGGCAGCCGTGGGGCGCGACGCCGGCCACGTCGGGGCAGTCGTCCTGCAGGTTGAGGATGCCGTCCTTGTCGCGGTCGGGATCCTCCGGTGGCGGCGGCTTGATCGGCGCCGGCGGTGGCCGACGCCCGAGCGTGAAGCTGAGGCCACCGAGCACCTGCACGTTGGCCGCGCCGCTGCCCTGCAGGGCCTCGGTGGAGCTGACGATGTTGCGGACATCGACGCGCACGCCGACCACCGGCGTGAGGTTGACCTTCACACCACCGCCGTAGTGAAACGCGGGATCGACATCGCGACCGAGCACGAATGGGCTCGAGCGCACGCCGAGCAGCCCACCGCCAGCCAGGAAGAACGGGATCACGTTGTAGTACGGCAGCTGCAGCACCACGTGGGCTTGGAAGCCATACACGAACGCGAAGTCGTTGGTGATGTTGCGCAGCCGCGAGGGCATCGCGCTGAACTCGACCTCCGCGCCCAACACCTTCAGTGGGTAGAAGGCCGCACGCGCACCGACGTCCGCGCCCGCGCGCCAGAACGGCTCGGGCGGACGTGTGGCCGGATCGTAGAGGTCGTGATCCTCGCTGGGGATGAACACGCCCGCGAACACGCCGAGCTCGCCGGTGTTGCGCTGCGGCGCGTAGCGGCGGATCCACGGCAGCCGGCGGTAGCGAGCGCGGCGCTCGGCCGCGTCGGGGCGCGGCTCACGGGCCTTCTTGCCCCGCTTGCCGGCGCTGGCGTCGGCCGCGGGCGGCGCGGCCGCAGTCGGTGCCGCGACGCTCGTGCTCGCGCCGGCATCCGCATTGCCGCCGACCTGCGAGCCGGGCGCCGCGAAGGCGACGGCCGCCGACGTTGTGATCGGGACGACGCCGACAGCCCACGCGGCCAAAGAAAGCTTCATCGTGGCGATGGTTCTATCGCACTCATGGGCGCATCCGCAAAGGGCAAGCGGCGCGCGGCGGCGGGCCTGCGCGAGCCGCCGTGATCTGCGTCGCCCCGCCACGCCCACGCGCGTTCCCACGCGATCACGTGTCGGCCTCCCGAAGGCGCCGTGCACCAGCGCGCCGCCGCTCGCCTTGGGCCCAACGACGCCGTGGTACACTGGCCGTCGGCTCTCTTACCCCTTGCCTTGGAGGCTTCGCATGCGTTCGTTCTCGGCTACGATCCCAACTCCCGTCCGCGCACGGCGTGCGCTGAGCTGTCTGTGCCTCGCTGCGTCGCTAGGCGCCTGCGGCAACGACGACGACGCCGGTGGCGGTGAGGGCGGCTCGAGCACGTCGTCGACCACCGCCGATGGCAGCTCCAGCTCGAGCACGACGGCCCAGGCCGACAGCTCCTCGTCCGACGGCGGCAGCGTCAGCGCCGAGTCCGGCAGCAGCAGCACCACCGCCCCCGCCGACGTCGTCATCGGCGGCGTGGTGCAGGACCTCCCGCTGTTCGCCAGCATCCCCGACGCACAGATCTCGGTGCTCGACATGGCCGGGTTCGAGACCGTGTCCGACGCCGACGGCAACTACACCCTGGCGCCGCTGCCCCCCGACATCGAGATCTTTGTGAAGGTCGAGCCGACCGCCGAACACTTCGGCTCGATCCTGCCGCTGCAGACCCCGACCGAGGACGTCGACAACCAGAAGCTCGCGCAGGTGTCGATCTCGACCGTCGAGATGCAGGTCGGGATCCTCGAGCCGATGATGCCGGCCGAGGCCGATCTGACCAAGGGCATCATCGTGGTGCGCGTGCTGCAGAACACCGCGCTGGGGGCCGCAATCGAGCTCGATCCGCCGCCTCCGGCGGGGACCTCCTATTCGGTCGACGCGATGGGCGCGCCGGTGCTGGACGGCAACACCGTCGAGAGCGGCCTACTGCCGTTCGTGATCTACTTCAACGTCGAGGACTCGAACGCCGGCGATCTGACCATCACGGCGACCCATCCGACGCGCACCTGCACGGTGGTGCATCCGGCGTTCCCGACGCTCGGCGGCCACGTGACACTGATCGACGTCGACTGCCCAGAGTAGCGCCGAATCGCTTGGCGGCCGGTGTCGCAGGCACCGGCCCGCCGCGGACCGGGGCCTGCTAGTCGCAGTCCATCGCGAACTCTTGGCAGCCCGGCGACTCGGGGTCGAGCATGTGCACGAAGATGCAGTCGATGCACGGGTCGATCACGCTGCCGCCTCCGCCGCCGCCATCACTGCTGCTGCTGCCGCTGCTGCCGCTGCTGCCGCCCGACGAGCTGCCGTCGCTGCCGCCCGTGGTGTCCTCCGGCTGCACGCAGGCGCCCTGGTCCGCGCAGACCATCGATGCGCAGTTGCCGAGCTTGAGCAGCTTGTAGGCCTCTTGCACCGTCAGCTCCTCCTCGCAATCGAGGAAGCACGACAGATCGGGCTCGTAGGAAGGGTCGATCTGGAGCTGTGCCTGCACGGCGGCGGCGCACTCGAAGATGCAGTCGATCGCGTCGCGGCAGGTGACGTCGGGCTCACCGGTGGAGCCCGCGGTCGTCGTGGTCTCCGTGGTCGGATCGGGCGACGTCGTGGAGGTGCTGGCGCCGGTCGTGCTGGTGGTACCGCTCTGGCGGAATTTCTCGTCGCTGTTGAAGCACGCGCTCACCAGCGCCAGCAGCCCCAACAGCAGCAGCTCGGGGCGCACGCGCGACGGCGTCGGGTGGGATTGCCGGTCGTGCAGCCGCCAGTGGGCGCGAGCGTTCATCGACGGCAACCGTACCACGTCCCCATGCAGGCCATGCGCGCCCTTCGGGTGGCGGCGGCCTCGCCCCGCGATCTGGCGCACGTCGGATCGCCGCGCGCCGACCCGACCCGGTGCCGGCGGCCGCACGGAGCCTTGCCAGCGCGCAGAGCGTTGGGGACACTATCCCGGTGAAGCGTCCGTTGGTTGCGCGTCGTCGTACCTCCCCGAGCGGCCCGTGGGGCGGTCGCATCGCGCCCGCGACGGGCGTGCTCGCGCTCGGGATCACGGCGCTCGCAGCCACCGGCTGCCGCGGCAAGGACATCTCGTTCGACTGCGAAGAGCAGCGCATGAAGTTCAACGACCGCGCCCTCGCGGAGGAGGACGAACTGGCGGCGAGCATCCCGACCAAGGGCCCATGGCCGGTCGCCATGCAGATCACGGTCGACGGCCTCAACCGCCTGCTCGTGAACGTGATCGACGACGACGTGCCGTTCACCGGCACGGTGCCGTTCGGCGTGCTGCCGCAGGGGCCCGCCGACGCCTCGTTCTCGCCCACCAGCGCGCCGGAGATCCGCTTCGAGTCGATCCCGAACTGCCGCGACTGCGTGGTCTTCCACCTGTCGTTCGGCGTGTCGTTGAGCTCGCCCAACATGCCGCTGTCGGCTGGCGCGGGCTTCACCGACCTCTACGTGCCGCTGCGGCTCGACGTCGACGAGGCCGGCGCGACCTCGACCCTGGTCGCCGAGTACGGCAAGGCCAAGATCGGCGAGTGGTACCTCAGCGTCTACGGCTTCGACTCCGAGACGCACACCATGCTGGCCGGCGCGCTCAAGCTGCTGATGGCCGAGCAGATCGCAGAGAACTTCGGCGACATCGAGCTGCTCGAGATCGGCTCGTGGGACATCGGCAATGGTGACGTGCGCCTGCTGGTCCGCGACGTCGAGATCCAGCCCGACAACGGCAAGCTGGTGCTGGGCCTGCACACCAACCTGCCGCTGCCCAAGGGCACCGGACTCGACGTCTCGCAGCCGCTGCCCGAGGGCACCACCATGGCGGTGTCGATGGACCCGCGGCTGATGCTGCCGATGGCCCACCGCATGCTCGCGGAGGGGAAGATCGCGCGGGTCTACGACGAGAACGGCAAGCCCGATCCGAACGGCATCTACGGCGTCACGCTCGAGGACATCGCCGCCAGCGCGGTCGGCAACGAGACCCTCGACACGACCTTCCGCGTGTGGCGCGTCGATGAAGGCTACTGCGGCTACGCCGAGGCCGTGATGCCGCTGTCGCTGTCGGTCGACAACGCTCGGCAGAACATCCTCGTCGACGCCGGCAACGCGGTGCTCATCGCCGGCGAGGGCGTCGGCGCAGCCGCGATGCAGGAGCAGGACTTGGTCGACGAGAACCAGGACCTCATCGATCGCTTCCGCACGGATCTGTCCGAGCAGGTCTCCCAGACCCTGAACTACGCGGCGCTCGACCTCGCCAACGACACCATCGTGTTCGCCAACGAGGGCATCGATCTCGAGCCCGCCGAGATGCGCACGTACCTCAACTTCACGGTCTACGCCGACGACCCGTAGCGCCGCGGCGCCGCAGCTGCGGTGGTCGCCGGCCCGACCGGACGGGCCGTTTCGGGCCACCCTCGGGTGGCCGCCTCGGCTGCAGATCACCCCGCCCCCGCGCGCATTCGCCATGCGGGACGTCACGATCGCGCCCCGGCGCGTGCCACACCCATCGACGCCACCGGATCGCGGGCGGGCCCCCCCGTCCGCCGCGTTCCCTCGCAGTTTGGCCAACTCGGCCCACGCGCACGGCCGGGGCTTGGGCGTGCACGCGGTTCGTGCTACCTACCCCGCGCGCTTCCCCGGCCGCTTCGGGAGTGATCTCGAATCCGAGCCTCGACGCCAGCCCGGACGGCGTTCCGAAGCGGCCCCCCTTTACAGAGGCGGAAGGTCTCCATGAAACGCACCGACCAGGAACGCATCGAGCGCGAGCTCAAGCGACGTGAGAAGCACGCCAAACTCGTCAAGCCCAACGGCGAGGGCGGTGAGGCTGCCCCTGCGGCCGCCAGGGGCGTGAGCGACTACGTCCGCACCCTCGTGACGCTGCTGCAGTTCGACGAGGAGCAGATCTACAACACGCGCGACGACGAAGACGTCTTCGCGCTGTTGCTCGAGATGAAGTCCGAGCTGGCGGAGAAGCACTGGGAGACCGTCCTCAAGAGCGCCATCCAGAAGACCAAGGTCGCGCAGAAGGAACAGGCGCTGACCGAGCTGAAGGCGCTCATCACAGACTAGCGCGGGCGTCGTGGCCGAGCCCTGCGGCGCACGCACGCCGAGGAGGACGCGGCCATCAGCCGCTGCTCGACGACTCGCCGCCGCCGGAGCCACCACTCGAGCTGCCATCGCCGGGATCGAAGCTGCCGTCGGGCAGCAGCCCCGGCGCTGCGATGTCGAGCAGGCCGCCGCCCTGGATCGCGACGTCGACCGCACACTCCGCGCGATCGAGGTCCATCGTCTCGGTGCCGCGCGCAGGCCCGCTGCGCGTGGCGATGATGCAGATCTTGTCGCGCGCATCGCCGAACGCGGTCGCGGCGTCGCGCAGCGCGAGCTCCACCGTGGTGGCGTCGCGGCCCGGGAAGCTCTCGACGACCCGCGCGGCGAGCTCGCCCAGGAGATCTTCGTGCGCATCGGAGATGCAGCTCGCCAATGCGTCGTGGGCGATGACCTCGTCCGTGGTGGTCGCCGCAGCCGCGAGCGCGAGGTCGTAGGCCTCGTAGCAGCTGGGATAGCGGTCGCGCGCACCGGGGATCGAGAACGGCGCGATGCCGAAGTCGACGTAGGCATCGAGCACCGCGCCGAAGTCGAGCTCGGCGCCCGCGATGCACGCGGCCGCGACCGCAGCCAGCCCTTCGCCGGTGGCGTCGGGGTGGCCCTCGGCGAGCACGTTGCACAGGCTGGCGCCGGTGGTGCGGTGGGACTTCCAGGCCCGCGTGACCTCACCGGCGTACGGGTCATCGGTGGCGGACAGCAGCGCGGTGACACGCTCGGTCACCGCATCGTTGGCGGTGACCAGGCAGTCGTTGCGATCGCGCTCGAGATCGACGATGGCGTCGTAGCGACCCTCGCCAAGGTGCTCGCGCACGTGGGCCGCGATGTCCTCGCACTGCAGCACCGCGTCGCGGTGATCCGAGGCGGGTACGTCGTCGGTGTCGGTCCCGCCCTCGGCGCTGGTCTGGCCGGGGTTGTCACCCTTGCCACCGCCGGTGCTGGGGCCGATGCCACGCGCACCACCATCGGCGTCGCACGCGGGGCCGACGAAGGCCACGAGCGCGAGGGCCAACAGGGTGCGAGAGCGGACGGCGGTGGTGGACACGGGCATGGACGTTGGAGCGGGCCTCGAGCCCGAGCTGGCCTGGTACGAAAGTGTGACGGCGGGGGAATTGGTTCACGGCCGCGTGTGTACGCGCCCTGACGGTCGGGTTCTGCGCTATGGTCGCGCTCGGGAAACCGATGCCACGCGCCTGTCTCGCCCTGCTCTTGGCCTGCGCTTGCCACCGTGACGACCCCGAGGGGGCCGCGACCGCGGCCCGCATGGACCAGCTGGAGCGCCGGCTCTCCGCCCTCGAGGCGGCCGCGCGCACGCCCCCGGTGGCGGCGCCGTCGGGGCCCGTCGACGCGACCCGCCATGCCGGCGATGCGACCCCCGGCAATCCCACCAGCGATCCGGCCGGCACACCGGCCGGGCGCGGGCCCGCCGTGCACCTGGCGCTCGCCACCGACGGCAACGTGCGCCTCGAGGGTCGGGTGCTCGGGGCCACAGAGCTCGACCGTGAGCTCGCGGCGCTCGCGAGCTCCGCCGCGGTCGCAAGGGTCGAGATCGCGGCCGACGACGGCGTGAGCCATGCCGCGCTCGTCGAGCTCATCGAGCGCGTGCGCGGGGCCGGGCTGTCGCGCTTCGCCATCGTCGCGCGCGGCGGCGCCGACGATCCCGTCGCCCCCGAGTGAGCTGCGGCGCGCGGCTGCGATCGCCCGCCCACGAGAGGCGCCACTCACGTTGGCGACGCCGACTGCGGTCTCACTGCGGCCAGATGAACTGCACCCGTCGCTCGGACGCGCGCGAGGCCTCGTCGGTGCCGCTGGCCTCGAGGTCACCCTTGGCGATCACCTGCATCGCGTCGACGGCGACGCCGTGCTCGACCAACCAGCTCTTCACGACGCTGCCACGGCGCTCGGTCAGCAAGATGTTGTACTCCTCGGTGCCGCGGTTGTCGGCGTGGGCCTCGAGGTAGAGCATTCGGCCCTGCGTGGTCGACTGGTCCTTCACGCACTGGACCACGCCCTCGAGATCGGCGACCGCCTTGGTGTCGAGCTTGTCTCCGTCGAACCCGAAGTAGATCGCCGGCAGACCGCACGGCCCGCCATCGTCGTTGCCGAGCTCGCCCGAGAAGATGCACTTGCCGGCGTCGCAGATCTCGTCCATCGCGCACTGGTCGTCGGTCGCGCACGACTCGACGCCGCCGCAACGCCCGGTCTCGAGGTTGCACGTCACGCCGCCACACTCGGCGTCGCTGCTGCAGGCGGCGCACTTGCCCTCGATGCAGGTGAGCCCGCCGCTGCAATCGTCCTTGCCGGTGCACGTCGCACAGTCCGCGCCGTTGCAGCCCTCGCGCCCGCCTGCGATGGCGCCCGGATCCTGGCAGCGGAAGTCCGCGCACACGTACGCCGCGGCGCCCAGCGGGGCCTTGCCCGCGCAGTCGCCGTCCTGCTTGCAGCCCTGACACACGCCGGCGACGCACGACTCGGCCAGCGCAGCGTTGCACTGCTTGTCCTTCTTGCATGCCGGGTACGTGGCCTTCTCGCAGGCACTGACCGCCAGCATCGCCAGCAGGCCCAGCGCGAGCGCACCGGCGATTCGACCGCGTGGTGTCGTGTCCATGGCCACCATGTCGCGCCCCGGTTGTAGCACGGCATCTCGCGACCGTGGGCTAACGAGCGTCGCTGGAACGCCGCGGCTTGGCGCTCGGGTGCGCCGACGCGGCGGCGTGTCCCGCCGCTTCGCGCTCGCGCGGGGCATAGATGGAAGGCCCGCGAACGTTCTCGTCGACGGCGATTCCGGCCCGGATCGAAGGGAAGGCCCGCTGCTCACAGTCGCTGCGCTCGCACAGGCGGCACGTCACGCCGACCTCGATCGCGCCCTCGGGATTCTCCAGCGAGATGCCGTCGGAGTAGACCAGCGCCGGGGCATGCTCCAGCCGACACCCCAGCCCGATCGCGTGCAGGGTCTGCGGCGCGAGGTAGCCACCGCGACCGCGTGGAACCGTGCGGGCCATGCAGAAGAACACCTCGCCGCCCTCCATCACCGACAGCTGCACGCGGATGATGCCCGGCGTCATGAATGCGGAGAACACGTTCCACCGCGGGCACGCCCCCGAGAACCGCGCGAAGCGGATGCCGGAGCCGGAGAAGCGCTTCGAGATGTTGCCCGCCAGATCGACGCGGATCATGTGGAACGGCACGCCCGGCGCCTCGGGTCGTCGCAGCGTCGTCAGGCGATGGCAGACCTGCTCGAAGCTGGCGCCGAAGCGGTGCTGCAGCAGCTCGATGTCGTAGCGCTCGTCGCGGGCGGCGTCGAGGAACGCGCGGTACGGCATCAGCAGCGCCGCCGCGAAGTAGTTCGCGAGCACCAGCCGGCCGAGCGCGCGCGACTGCGGGTCGGGCAGCTCGGTCGCGCTGCCGAGGCGATCGAGCACCTCGCTCTCGCCCATCAATGCGATCTGCACCGCGAGCTGGAACACCCGCGACGACGGCGGCATCAGCTCGGACAGCGACAATCGCCGCCGCTCGGCATCGAAGCGCCGCAGCACGCCCTCGCGGTGGCCCTCGCGACCGACCCGCACGTCGACGCCGAGCCGCTCGGCGAGGTAGCGCACCAGTCCGCGCTGGGGATCGTGCTGATCGAGCCGCGCTGCCGCATGCACCCGCGCGGCCGCCTGCTCGAGCTCCTCGAAGTAGTTCATGCGCCGCTGGATGAAGTCGCTGACGTCCTCCGATGCCATGCGTCGCCGCTCGCCGGGCAGCTGCTGATCGTCGTAGATCTGCGACGCCAGCATGTCGGCCGAGCCCCGCGCGTCGCGGAAGGCGTGGTAGAGCCGCAGCACGCCGCGGGCGAGCGCCGGCGAGTTCACGCACAGCGCGTCGACGTCGCCGCTCGCGACTCCGAGATGCTCGAACAACGGGTCGCTGAGCGCCTCCACCAGGTCGTCGTGCAGCGCCGCGTCGGCACCGCCGCTGAACTCCTGCAGGTCGACCTCGAGGGTGGTCGCGAGCTTGAGCAGCAGGGGCGCCGTGAGCGAGCGCTGATCGTGCTCGATGAGGTTCATGTACGACGCCGAGATGCCAAGCCGGCGCGAGAGCTCCACCTGCGTCAGGCGCTTGCGTTGTCGCAGTGCGCGAACCTTGGCACCCAGTGGTCCGGGTCGGGCCATCTCGACACCCCTCGTCACACCCGCGGCGCAGCCCCAGGCCGTCAGCCCGGGGGCACGAACTCCTCGCACGCGGCCTTGATGTCGGCCACCGCCTCGAGGAAGAACGGCTGGTAGTCGCCGCAAACCGGGCCCACGTGGCCGTGGGAGAACATCCATGTGAAGCCGATCAGACGCGGCGCCTGCTCGGCGCCGTCGACCCCGTTGTCGCACTTGTCGAGCGGCGGACACTGCTCGGGCGCGGCGGTGCCGACCAACGACAGCACCACGACGTTGGTCTCGATGCCACCCTTGGCGGCGACGATGGCGTCGAACCAGTCCTGTGGCTCGCCGGCCGAGCCCATGGACGGCGTGTTGCCACAGGCCTCCTCCATGGTCTCGTGGTCGTCCTCTTCGTCGGTGATGATGACCAGCACCAGCAACGCGTCCTCGCGCAGGAAGCCGTCGTTGCACTCGCCTGCGTCGGTGTTCGGGGGCGTCAGCGCGGCGATGATGGACTGCATCGGCTGTTCGTCACCGTCGCCACCGATGCCGACCCGTGCCGCACAGCTGAATTTGCTGGGCAGGTCGTCGTCCTGCGTCATGTAACGCGCGCCCGAAGCGTAGGGGGTGCACGTGGTGTTGCTCGAGCCGGCGGCGTAGTTGCGCGTGACGAGCACGCCGTAGCGCCCCGGCTCGCACGAGATGTCGTTGCCGTCGGTGCGGATGACGCCGACGTTGTAGCCCTCGGCACCGTCGAGCTCGGTGCGCATGGTGTCGATGAAGGCGGGGAACGCCGTGAGCAGGTTGGCCTGCTCGTCGGCCATGCTGCCGGAGCCGTCGACCACGAACAGCAGGTCGACCTTCTTGCAGCCCAGCGTGGTGTCGCCGCCCTCCATCATGCCGGTGCCACCGCCGACGTCGAGCTTCTCGCCGCCGCTGTCGGCGGCACTGGTCTGGGCCTCGGTCGCCGCCTCGCTGCCGCCCTCCGACGACGGCTCCGAGGTGACCTCGGGGCCCAGCGTCACCGTCAGCGTCGCGCTGCTCGGCTCCTCGCGCTGATCGGTGGCACAGGCCACCATCACGCACGCTGCGGCCAGCACCCCCCGCACTCCGGCTCGCCCACGCCACGTCACCTCGAGCAGTGTACGCGACAACGCCCGCCGTCGGTCGGGCTAGCTCGCGACCGCCGTCGGGACGGTGTTCAGCTCGAGCCAGTAGCGCCCGAGGTCACGCGCGGCCTCGAGGAACTTCTCGAGGTCCGAGGGCTTCACCACGTAGCTGTTGGCGCCGGCGCCGTAGCCCGACAACAGGTCCTCGTGCTGCCGCGACGAGGTCAGGATCACCACGGGCACCGGCTTGGTGAGTGGGTCGGCTCGGATCTGCCGCAGCACCTCCATCCCGTCGATCTTCGGCAGCGAGAGATCGAGCAGGATGAGCTTCGGCACCTGCGCGGCTTCGCGGTCGCTGAAGCGTCCGAGCGCGAACAGGTAATCGAGTGCCTCCGCGCCGTCGTGGGCCACGACCACGTGATCTGCCGCGCGGAAGCTCGACAACACGCGCCGGACCAGCGCCTCGTCGTCACGATCGTCTTCGACCAACAGAATCGGTTGCGACATCGGTGTGCTGGCAGGGTACTCGGTTCGTCCGTGAATGCGAGGGGTCCGCTCGCGCCTGCCGCGCTCGATGCGTGCGCGATTCGACGGTACGCGGCGTTCGATGACACCTACGCCGGACACTCCGCGCACGCTTGCAGCGCGGTTGCATGCGCGCGATCGCGACCGACATCACGACCGGCGACGGATCCGCGGAGGTGCCGTCGTCGCGCGGGCGGAGCCGTCCCGATCTTCACAGACTTCACAGCTTCACACGAGATCCGCCGACGGCGTTTTACAGGTTTCAGCGCCATCCAGCGCCACAATTTCGCGGACCGGCGGCCCCATGAAAATGAATTTGCGGCACACTGCCGAGGTTGCCGATGCCGCCTTCGAGCCCCGATGCGCCTGCCCGTCCGCTCGCCGATGCGAGCTCGTACAGCGAAGTACTGAGCCCGGAGGCACTCGCCTTCGTGGGCGCACTCGTACGTCGCTTCCGACCCGCGCTCGAGCGCTTGTTGGCGGCGCGCGCCGATCGGCAGGCCGAGATCGACGCAGGTGCACCGCTGACGTTCCTCGCCGACACCGAGGAGATCCGCCGTAGCGCGTGGTCGGTCGCGACGTGCCCCCCCGACCTCGCCGATCGCCGCGTCGAGATCACCGGTCCGGTCGACGCGAAGATGATCATCAACGCGCTCAACTCGGGCGCCAACGTCTACATGGCGGACTTCGAGGACTCGAGCGCGCCGACGTGGGCGAACATGATGGGCGGCCAGCGCAACCTGCAGCAGGCGGTCGCGCGCACGCTGGCGTGGACGGACGACGAGCGCGGCAAGCAGTACCAGCTGCGCGCCGACGCCGAGCTGGCCACGCTCTTCGTGCGGCCGCGGGGCCTGCACCTGCCCGAGCGCCACCTCGAGGTCGACGGCGCCGCGGCGCCGGGCTCGCTGGTCGACTTCGGGCTGTTCTTCTTCCACAACGCGCGCGCGCTGCTGGGCGCCGGCACCGGCCCCTACTTCTACCTGCCCAAGCTGCAGAGCCACCGTGAGGCCCGCTGGTGGAACGAGGTCTTCACGTGGTCGCAGGCACAGCTCGGCATCCCGCGCGGCAGCATCCGCGCGACCGTGCTGATCGAGACCCTGCCCGCGGCCTTCGAGATGCACGAGATCTTGTGGGAGCTGCGCGAGCACTCCGCGGGCCTCAACTGCGGCCGCTGGGACTACATCTTCTCGTTCATCAAGACCTTGCGCGCGCGCGCAGGCGCGACCCTGCCCGATCGCAGCCAGATCACGATGACGCAGCCCAACATGGCCGCGTACACCAACCTCGTCATCAAGGTCTGCCACGCCCGAGGCATCCACGCGATGGGCGGCATGGCCGCGCAGATCCCCATCAAGCGCGACGCCGCGGCCAACGACGCCGCGATGGCGAAGGTCGAGCAGGACAAGCGCCGCGAGGTCGCAGCCGGCCACGACGGCACCTGGGTCGCGCACCCCGGCCTCATCGAGCTGGCGCGCCGCTGCTTCGACGCCGGCATGCCGGGGCCCAACCAGATCGCGCGCGGCCGCGACGACGTGCAGCTGGACGCCGCCGCGTTGCTGCAGGTGCCGACCGGCACGCGCAGCGAGGCCGGCCTGCGCCACAACATCCGCGTCGGGGTGCAGTACCTC
>WBZX01002349.1_pt1 | contig 12920 bp, 14 predicted proteins | sample 5204211 | NCBI WGS metagenome assembly WBZX01 (sample SAMN12344362, study PRJNA552823) | activated sludge metagenome | biome: Activated sludge suspended growth; feature: Nitrification reactor; material: Wastewater; isolation source: activated sludge from nitrification reactor of wastewater...
CTTGAGGGTCAGCGAGCCGAGGAGCAGCGCCACCGCGCCGGTGATGAGCAGGCCGACGAGCAGGGCCAGCCACGGCGAGGCGCCGGCCCAGGCGATCCAGCCGGGCAGATCGGTCGCGGTGCTGAGCACTGCCGTGGTGTAGGCGCCGAGGCCGACGAAGGCCGCCTGGCCGAAACTGGTCAGGCCGCCGACACCGGTCAGCAGCACCAGCCCGAGCGCCACCAGCGCGTAGAGGCCGATGTAGTTCAGCAGGGTCACGTAGAACGGCGACAGTACCGCCGGCAGGACGAGCAGCAGGGCGACAAAGATGCCCGCCGCAAGACGGTCGGTTCTCATTCTTCCTCCTCCACGTGGTGGCTGGTGAGGGAGCGCCACAGCAGCACCGGGATGATCAGGGTAAACACGATGACTTCCTTGAAGGCGCTGGCCCAGAACGACGAGAAGGATTCCAGCAGCCCGACCAGCACGGCGCCGACGGCGGCCAGCGGGTAGCTCGCCAGCCCGCCGATGATGGCGGCGACAAAGCCCTTCAGGCCGATCAGGAAGCCGGTGTCGTAGTACACGGTGGTGATCGGGGCGATCAGCACACCCGACAGGGCGCCGATCAATGCGGCGAGGAAGAAGGTCAGCTTGCCGGCCAGCGACGGCGAGATGCCCATCAGCCGGGCGCCGTTGCGGTTGATCGCGGTGGCGCGCAGCGCCTTGCCGTACAGCGTGCGCTCGAAGAAGCGGTACAGCGCGACGATCAGCACCAGCGACGACAGCACGACCCAGACCGTCTGGCCGGACACCGTCAGCGCGCCCAGTTCGAAGCTGGCTTCGCTGAAAGCCGGGGTGCGCTGGCCTTCGGCGCCGAAGAACAGCAGGCCGAGGCCGACCATTGCCACATGCACCGCCACCGACACGATCAGCAGGATCAGCACCGGCGCGTCGGTGATGGGCTGGAAGACCAGGCGGTACAGCAGCGGCCCGATCGGCACGACCACTGCCAGCGCCAGCAGTACCTGCGCGGCGAGAGGCAGCGCCGGCAGCGGCAGCACCGCCAGCAGCGCGGCGAGGGCGAGCGGGTAGGCGAGGTTCCAGCCGAGCGCCGCGACGAGCCGGCGCGGCTGGCCGGCGCGCAGCGCGGCGGTGCCGTCGAGCAGCGCGCCGGCGGCGCCCATCGCGACCAGCAGCCAGACGGTGGCCGGCACGTGGCCGCCCTGCATCATCGCCAGGGTCAGCGCGCCATAGGCGACGAACTCGCCCTGCGGGATGAAGATCACCCGCGTGACCGCGAAGACCAGCACCAGCGCCAGCGCCAGCAGCGCATAGATCGCCCCGTTGGTCAGGCCGTCCTGGGCGAGCATCAATGCAATTTGAAGGTCCATGAGAATCCCCGCCCGCGACGGCGTGGCCGGCGCGGACTCGTGGTTGCAGCGGAAAGGGGCGCAGCGGCGGGCCCGGAGCGGCCGGGCCGCCGGCTGCGACGGCGCCTTACTTGACCAGCGTCCAGGTGCCGTTGGAGACCGTGATCAGCTCGCGGCCGCGCTCGTCGAAGCCGCTGTGGTCGGCCGGCGTCATGTTGTAGACGCCCTGGGTGGCAGGCATCTCGCGGGTATGCTCGAGGGCGTCGCGCAGCGCCGCGCGGAACTCGGCGGTGCCCGGCTTGCCTTTGGCGAGCGCGGTGGGAATCGCCCGTTCGAGCAGCAGGCCGGCGTCGAACATGTTGCCGCCGAAGGTCGCCGGGGTAGCGCCGTAGGCTTTCTCGTAGGCGGCCACGTAATTGCGGGCGATCTTCTTCGACGGATGGCTGTCGGGCACCTGGTCCAGCACCAGCATCAGGCTGGCGGCGAGCACCGTGCCTTCGACCTTCTTGCCGCCGAGCTTCAGGAAGTCGGGCAGCGCGGCGCCGTGGGTCTGGTAGAAACGGCCCTTGTAGCCGCGCTCGACGAGCGCCAGTTGCGGCAGCACGGCCGGGGTGCCCGGCGCGGCGATCAGCACCGCATCCGGCTTGGCGGCGATGAGCTTGAGCGCCTGCGCGGTGACCGACGGGTCCTGGCGCTGGAAGCGTTCTTCGGCGACGATGCGAATGCCCTTCTTGGCGGCGCCGTCGGCGAAGACCTTGCCCCAGTTCTCGCCGTAGGGATCGGCGGTGCCGATGAAGCCGACCGTCTTGACGCCGGTCCGGACCATGTGGTCGAGCAGCGCCGAGGCGATCAGGCCGTCGTTCTGGGTGGTCTTGAAAACCCACTTCTTCTGGTCGTTCATCGGCAGCACCACCGCCGCGGTGCCGACCGGCGCCAGCAGCGGCACGCCGGCCTCGGCGATGAACTGGATCACGCCCATGGCGTTCGGCGAGCCGGATGGTCCGATGATGGCGTCCACCTTTTCTTCGCTGATCAGCTTCTTGATGGCCACTACCGAGGCGGTCGGGTCGCTGCCGTCGTCCAGCGCGATGTAGCGGATCGTCTCGCCGCCGGCTTTGGTGGGCATCAGCGCGACGGTGTTCTTCTGCGGGATGCCGACCATCGCGATCGGTCCGGTGGACGACGACACGACGCCGATCCGGATCTCCGCGTGGGCGACGCCCAGCGACAGCGCTGCGGCCAGCAACGAACCTGCCAGATGTTTGAACTTCATGGGTGATTCCTCCTGATATGTAGAATGCCTCGAAGGGGGCGACGATCTCTTTGGTTTTGTAATGTTTGATGCAATTTCAGGTTCGTATTCACGTGAATATCCACGTGAATGTTCACGTTTATACGCGCAGCTCGGGTGGGATGCCAGCTTTTTTCGCCCAATTTTTTCCGGCCCCGGGTGCGCCGCCCGCCGGCCGGACGATTCGCGGCCGGCGGGCCTCAGCGTCCGAGCGAGCGGGCGGTGACGCCGCCCATGCCGAAGTCGGTGCTGGCCACGTCGAAGATCATGACGCGTACCGGCGCCGGCGGAACCTCGAGGGTGTCGACGATGGTCCGGGTCAGCGCGCCGATCAGCGCTTCCTTCTGCGCGTCGGTGCGGCCGGCGATCAGCAGCGCGTGCACCGTCGGTCCGCCGGGCTGGTCGGTTTCGGCCAGCGTGACGCCGCCGACGCAGACATGGGCGCGGGCCAGTTCGACGAGGAAGATGCGCACCGATTCGCGCGTCGCGCCGAGGCTGTCGACGACCGCGTCGGTCATCCGCCGGAGCAGCGCCGCCTTGCGTTCGGCCGCAAAGCCTTCGACGACGTAGAGGGTCAGATTCGGCATCGGGCGGTCCTCAGACGTGCAGCTCGGCGATGTCGCCGACATCGTGGTAGCCGCGGTTGAAATACACCAGCCCGGAGCGCGAGGCACCCTGCCGGACGCCTTCGACCTGGCAGTAGAAGACGCTGTGGGAGCCGACGTCATGGGTCTGCACGATGCGGCAGTCGAAGCTGACCAGCGCTTCGTCGATCAGCGGGCTGCCGGTGGACAGCGCGGTCCAGCCGACGCGGGTGAAACGTTCGTCCATCGTGATGTTGCGGTCGGCGAAGATGCCCGAGATGTCCTGCCGGTCGCCGCCGAGCACGTTCACGCACAGCACGCCGTTGCCGTCGAAGACCGGATGCGCCCAGCTGGCGCGGTTCATGCAGACGAGCAGCGTGGGCGGCTGGTCGGTGACGCTGCACACGGCGGTCGCCGTGAAGCCGGCCAGACCCTTCGGCCCGTCGGTGGTGATCACATTGACGGCGCCGGCCAGCAGGGCCATGCCGTCGCGGAAAGCGGTGGTGTCCACCATTTTTTTCTCCTCTCGTGTCGGGTGAAAAAACTCAGATGTCGAGCACCAGCCGTTCGCTCTTGGCCCGCGAGCAACACAGCAGGATCTGGTCGTTGTCGGCCTTTTCCTCGTCGGTCAGGAACACGTCGCGGTGGTCCGGTTCGCCTTCGAGCACGGTGCACAGGCAGGTGCCGCAGACGCCCTGTTCGCAGGATACGGTGACTTTGATGCCGACGCCGGCCAGCGCGTCGACGATGCTCTTGCCGGCGTCGACGCGGACGGTCTTGCCGCTGCGTCTGGCGACGACTTCGAAGCCGGCGCCGGCGGTGTCGACGCTGGCCTGGAAGTACTCCTTGTGGATGCGCGCGTCGGGGATGCCGAGGCGTTTCGCTTCGCCGATCGCCCAGTCCATGAAACCGCCCGGGCCGCAGGTGTAGACGTGGGTGGCGGGCTGCGGGCCGGCGAGCACGGCGGCGAGGTCGAGGCGCTGGGCGGGCGCTTCGTCGTCGAAGTGCAGGTGCACCCGGTCGGCGAAGGGGCCGGCGGCGAGTTCGTCGATGAAGGCGCTGGCGGCGCGGCTGCGACCGCAGTAGTGCAGTTCGAAATCCTTGCCGGCATCGGCCAGCGAGAAGGCCATCGCGATCATCGGCGTGACGCCGATGCCGCCGCCGAGCAGCACCGTCCGTCCGGCGTCCATGGCCAGCGGAAAGTGGTTGCGCGGCACACCGATGTGCACTTCGGTGCCTTCCTGCAGTTGTGCGTGGGCGGCCACCGAGCCGCCGCGCGAGGCCGGGTCTTTCAGGATGCCGAGGCGGTAGCTGCGCCGCTCGGACGGGCTGCCGGCCAGCGAATACTGGCGCACCAGGCCGTCGGGGAGGTGCAGGTCGACGTGGGCGCCGGCGGCGAAGGCCGGCAGTTCGGCGCCGTCGGTGCTGGCCAGATCGAGGACGAGGACGCCGTGGCCCTGTTCCTGGCGGCGCCGGACGACGACTTTGAGGGTTTCTTCGGACATGGGCTGCCTGCTCGTGTAGGGGTGCGTATTGTAGGTATAGAAGCCGGGGCCGGTCAGCGCATGAAGATGCCGCCGTTGACGTCCCAGGTTGCGCCGGTGGTGAAGTCCGCGTCGGGGGAGGCGAGGCTCACCACCAGATCGGCGACGAACTTCGGGTTGCCGAGGCGGCGCACCGGGATCATCTCGATGAGCTTCTCGAGGCGTTCCGGCGGCACCGCAGCGCGTACCGAGGGCAGCTCCATCGGGCCCGGCGCGATGGCGTTGACCGTTACGCCGGCGGCCGCCAGTTCGCGGGCGAAGATCTTGTTCAGCGTGAGGATCGCCCCCTTCGACGACGCATAGTGGGCGCCCGAGGCGGTGCCGCCGTTCTGCCCGGCCAGCGAGGCCAGGTTGATCAGGCGGCCGTAGCCGGCCTGCGCCATGTGGGCGCCGAAAACCTGGCAGCCGAACAGCGTGCCGCGCAGGTTGACGGCGATCACCTCGTCGAACTCGTCGCCGGTGATCTGCATCACCGGTGTCGTCGGCGTCATCGCGGCGTTGTTGACCGCCACCTGCAGCCCGCCCCAGCGCGCGACGACGGCGGCCAGCGCGGCCTCGAAGTCGTCCTTGCGCTTGACGTCGAGCTTGAGCGGCAGCACCTCGGCCCCGCCGCCGAGGCGGTCGGCGGCGGCACGGACGAGTTCCTCGCTGCGGTCGGTGAGGGCGACCCGGTAGCCGGCGGCGAGTAGCCGCGCGGCGATGATTTCCCCCAGGCCCTGGGCGGCCCCGGTGACCAGCGCAACCTGCGACATGGCCCGCTCCTTACAGGATGTAGCCGATACCCTGCAGCGTATCGGTGGAGTTGATGAGACGGATGATCTTGCGGTGGATCAGGAAGCTGCCGCCGCTTTTCACCAGTTCGAAAGTCACGTCGGCGCTGTAGTGCTTCTGGACGTCCTTGCGGAACTCGCGCAGGTTCTGGGCGCAGCGCACGGTGACCTTGCTGCCGTCGTTGGCGAGGATGCGAAAGCGCGACACGCTGCGGATCGTGCGCGGCACCGGCGAGGTCGAGATCGATTCGCCGCTGCCCAGCCGGGCGACGCGCTTCTCGCGCATCGCGGCGTTGTCGCAGGCGTAGTTGAGGGTGTTGGCGAAGTCGGTTTCGGCGGGGTCGATCGGCACGATGTAGAGGCCGTCCGGGGTCCACGATTCGAGCCACGGGGCGTATTCGCCGTGGTCCAGCATGTCGGCTTCCTGCCACAGGAAGGCGCTGACTTGGGTGATGAGTTCGGTGTTCATGGGATTCGGTCTCCGGGTCAGGCGGTCATCAGTTTTTTCCACTGCTGGTAGGCAGCGCGCATGCCGGTTTCGGCGCTCACGTCGCTGACGTGGCCGTCGGCGGTCGGCTTCTCGCCGGCCAGGCCGCGGTTCAGCATGATCCACAGGTCGGAGCCGGCGCCGGCACCTTTCTGGACGCGCTCCCAGGCTTCCGAGTCGTCCGGCGTGCCGAAGCCCATCGGGCCCTGGAAGTGTTCGTGCATGCGCAGGCGGGCCTGGTTGGCGACCTGCGGGCCGCCGTCCATGGTGATCACCGCGTGGTGGATTTCGGTTTCGGTCACCGAGATCGGCTGCAGCACGCGGAAGAAGGCCATCGAGCAGGCGATGTTGGGGAAGATGTTGAGGTTGAAGCCCGAGCCGCCGACGGCGCGCACGATGCGGCGCACCTCGGCATCGGCGTAGCCTTCCTGGCGCAGCGCGTCGGCCAGTTCGGCGAAGCGTTCGGGGATCGGGGCGTCGAGGTCGGCTTCGAGGTCGACCAGCTGGGGAATCATCACCATCACGCTGTGGCCGTTGCCGAGTTCCTCGACGTAGCCGGGGCCGCCGACGAAGTCGAGCATCTCGACGGTCTGCTGATCGACCGACGACAGGAAGGATTTGTGCACCAGCGGGAAGTGGTAGGCGTCGGTGGTGTTCTCGAGCTGGATCTTCCAGTTGCCGGGGAAGCGGAAGCGGTGCTCGCCGGCCACCTTGATCGGGAAGCCGCCGCCCTGTTTCATGAACAGGTCCATCCACTTCTTGGCCGGGCCGAGGTAGTCGACGAGCGGCTCGATGTCGTCCTTGAAGGTGGCGAAGAGCATGCCGGCGTATTCTTCGACGCGCAGGCCGACGAGGCCCAGTTCGCCCTTCTCGAGCTGGTCGGCGTAGCTCTCGGGATGCGGCACGCCGCGCAGGGCGCCGTCCAGCGAGTAGCTCCAGCCGTGGTAGGGGCACACGAAGCTGTTGGTCTTGCCCTTCTTGCCTTCGCACACGGTGGCGGCGCGGTGGCGGCAGCGGTTGAGCAGCACGTGCACCTTCTGCTTGCGGTCGCGCACCACGATCACCGGCTGGCGGCCGATGTAGGTGTTCTTGTAGCTGCCGGCCTCGGGCACTTCGCTGGCGTGGGCGACCCACACCCAGGTGCTGGCGAAGATCTTGTCCATCTCTTCTTCGAAGATCGCCGGGTCGGTGTAGAGGGAGGTGTGAACCCGGTCGGCCTGGACCCGGTCGGCGAGGGTGAGCGTCTGCTCGGTCTTGCTCGTCATGGTGAATTCCTTTGGCTTGGTCTGTGTTGGGTTGGGTTTCAGCGCGGCACGGGCAGCGGTTCGGCCTTGTTCCAGGCGTCCACCGGTCGGCTGAAGAGGTTTTCGGTACGGAAGCGGGCCATGCGCCAGACGCCCTTGCTGCGGCTGAAGTCGACGCTGAGCCGGGCTGCGTTGAGGTGCGAGGCGCCGCTGGCGAAGGTCGAGGTCTGCAGCATCACCCAGCTGGCGCGGGCGCTGCCGTCCGCCGCCACGCTGATCAGCTCGGAGGTGAGGAAGTGCACGTTCAGCGCGAAGTGGGCCGGTTCGGTCATGTACTTGGCAAACATCGCGCGGATCGCCGCGCGGCCTTCGATGCGGCCGAAGGTGTCGCGGTACTTGTCGCCGACGCCTTCCCAGATCGCGTCCTTGGTGAACAGCCCGGCCAGCTCGTCGAGCGGGCTGGCGGCGTCGAGCGCGTCGCACAGCACCATGTAGCGGTTCATGCAGGCGCGGATCGCGTGCTCGGCCTCGAAGCGGGCGAGGCGGGCTTCCAGCCGGCGGAGCGTCTTCCTGTCGGACATGGCTCGTGCCGCGCTCAGTCCGGAATCACCAGCTCGCGGCCGATGCGGGCCTCGACGCGGATGTATTTCCACAGCTTGAAGCTGCCGTCGCCCACCGGGGTGACGCGGAACAGGTTGCAGGCCTCGGTCACGGTGTCGTAGTCGGGCACGTCGGCGAGCACGTAGGTGGTCCACGGGAAGGCCACCGAGGGGCCGACCATGATCCGGTCGTCGTCCATGTTGCCGAGCACGCGCACGCCGGGCAGGCGGGCGATGCCCTGCATCATCGACACGAAGGCGGCCCAGACGTCCTTCATCTCGTCGGCGGTGCCGTCCATGAAGTTCTGGTTCACGCCCATGCAGAACAGGACGCGCAGGGGTTTGTTGTCGCTCATATCAACTCCGTCGGGGGGTCACAGGTAGCCGGGCAGCGGCGGCAGGCCGAACAGCATGGCGCCGGCGTTCTGGTAGGTGATGTCACCCATGAAGGCGTGCTGGGTGATCATCTGGGCGTCGCGGACCTGGGCGGCCAGCGGGCTGGATTCATAGACACCGGTCATGCCGGTGAGCATCTGGGCGCGACGGGCGACGTCGGCGCCGACGCGGCTGGCGTGGGTCGACGACAGGCGCAGCATGCTGATCAGCTGTGCGTCGGGGGTGCCGCCGGCCAGCAGCACCTGCCATACATCGTCGATGGCGGCGTAGAACCAGCTGCGCGCGGCGCGCAGTTCGGCCTCGATCTTGGCCACTTCGAGCTGCACGTAGATGCGGTCGCCCAGATTGGGCGCGCCGGTCACCGAGACGCGGCCGGAGGCCATCGTCAACACCTCGTCGATCGCCGCGCGGGCCACGCCCAGGCCGACGACGGTCAGCACCTGCGTGGCGAAGGCCAGCGTCGGGTAGCGGTACAGCGGCGTATCCAGCGACGAGGCGCCGCCGCGCACGAAAGTCCATTCCTCGGGCACCACCACGTCGTCCACCACCAGATCGTTGCTGCCGGTGGCGAGCAGGCCCATGACGTCCCAGTTCGGTTCGATGCGCGCATTGGCGCGGGGCATCACGGCCATCCGCGGCAGGCCGACGGTGTCACCGTTCTTCGGCAGGATGCCGACGCCGAGGACCTCGGCGCCCATGCAGCCGCTGGCGAAGCTCCAGCGCCCCTTGACCTTGAGGCCGCCGTCGACCTGCTGGGCCGGCTGCGGCGGGAAGATGCCGCCGGCAAAGACCACGTCGGGGCCGTCGGCGTAGAGTTTGGCGAGGGTGTCGGCCGGCAGCGCGGCGAGATAGACGCCGCCGATGCCGAAACTGGCGACCCAGCCGGCCGAGCCGTCGGCCTGCGAAATGGTTTCGACGAGCCGGCAGAATTCGGCCGGCGATTTCTCGTCGCCGCCGAAGCGCTTGGCCACCAGCGCGCGATACACGCCGACCGCCTTGAAGCGCTCGATGATGTCCGGCGAGATGAATTTCTGCGCCTCGAATTCCTTGCGGCGCTTGCGGATGTCCCGCAGCAGCGCGTCCATGGCGGTGGCGTCGGGCGCCGTTGCTTCCTGCACGTTTGCCAACATGGGTGTCTCCAGTTCTGGTCAGTCTTGTTTGAGTTGAAGGGCGAGCTGCCGCGCCACCGCGCAGAGCAGTTCGTCGTTGTTTCTGGCCGCCACCAGTTGCAGGCTGACGGGGTGGCCGCCGCGGGCGGGCAGCGGGATGGCGATGGCCGGATGGCCGGACAGATTGAAGGGGCGTACCAGCGAGGTCATGCCGACGAGCTTGCTGGTGTCGGCGGCGGATTCGAGGCGCGGCGGGGCGTCGGCCATGGTCGGCAGGGCCAGGATCGGGAAGTCGCGCAGCGCGGCGTCCACGCCGGCCGTGAAGGCCGCGCGCACCGCTTCGGCGGCCGTGACGTCGGCGGGCTGGGTGTCGGCGGCGGCGCGCAGGCGGCGGGCGACGTCCTCGCCGACCAGTCCGCCGGCCACCAGATGGCCGCAGGCCGCCCAGGTTTCGGCGTTGATGACCGCCAGCCCCGCGTCGTAGGCCGCCGCGAAGCCGGGCAGCGTCACCGGTCCGGCCGGGAAACCGCTGGTCGTCACCGCCGCTTCGACCGCCGCGCGGATCGGCGCGCTGGCCGGTACGTCGACCAGACCGATGCGCACGCCGGCGGTGTCGGGCAGGGCGCCGAAGTGCGGGTCGATGGCCGCCATGCAGGCGATCAGTGCATCCATGTCGCGGGCGAAGGGGCCGACGCAGTCGAGGGTTGTGACGGCCGGCATCACGCCGCGCCGGCTGACCCGCCCGAAGCTCGGCTTGAAGCCGAACACGCCGCAGCAGGCGGCCGGAATGCGGATCGAGCCGCCGGTGTCGGTGCCCAGCGCCACCTCCACTTCGCCGGACGCCACCGCGACGGCCGAGCCGCTCGACGAGCCACCGGGCACGTAGGCGGGGAAGTGCGGGTTGATCGGCGTGCCGGTCCAGTGGTTGAGGCCGGTGGTGCCGAAGGCCAGTTCGTGCATGTTGGTTTTGCCGACGATGCGGTAGCCGGCCGCCAGCAGATTGGCGACCACGTCGGCGTGGGCGTCGGCCGGCGCGGCGTGTTCGAGCGCCCGGCTGCCGGCCCGCGTGGGGCTGCCGGCCACGTCGATGCTGTCCTTGATGCCGACCCGCGGGCCGTTGCCCCCCAGGTCAAGCCGTTCGACAAACACGCTCATCAATCCGTCCTCGCAAGATTTCCGCTGTTTTCGGTGGTGCTGCGCCGCATCGTCCGCAATCGGACGCCACAGGCAGGAGATGGCTGAAGCTTAGTTTTCAATAGTTGAAAAGTCAACTGATTAATCATGCGAAAAATAAAATTAATCGGCGGTCGACGGCGGGCGCGACGAAGCTGAAAACGGGGCGGGATGCGGGAGAAAACGCGGCCGGCGGGGCGCCGGCCGAAGCGGGGGCGGCTATTCGATCAAATATTGCAACAATTGGGTGGCGATTGTTGTTGTTCGCGCTGCGAATCGGCCGGGGCGGCGGCTCAGAACGCGCCCATCGCCAGCCCGGTGGCGAAGGCCGCGCCGAGCTCCTCGCCCTTGGCCAGCGCGTCGGTGGGTACCGCTTTGGGCGCCAGGATGGCTTCGGTGGTCTGCGCGTGGGTGCAGATGATCAGCGGCGGCGCGATTTCGCGCAGGCGCCAGCCGGTGGCGATGCGGGCCAGCTGGCGCGCCGCATTGGTGCCGTCGCTGCCGGCGCAGATCAGCGCCGCGTAGGGGCGGCCGTTGATCCGCTCGAGGGCGCCGTAATAGCTGCGGTCGAAGAAATCCTTCATCAGCCCGGCGATGGCGGCGAGGTTCTCGGGCGTCGCGAAGATGTAGCCATCGGCGGCGAGGAGGTCGTCGGGGCCGGCTTCGGGGGCGCGCAGCAGGCGCACGTCCACCTCCGGCTCGGTGGCGGCGCCGCGGGCAACGGCGTGGATCATCTGCTCGGTGGCGCCGGTCCACGAGTGGTAAACGAGCAGCAGGGTCTTGCGCGGGCTGGCCATGGCGGGCGGAAGCATGGGGGGATGCTTCGAGCGTAGCCGGCGAGGCGGGGCGGGTCAATCGCGGTCGACCGGCGGCCGGCCGCGCGCTTGAAACTGTCATCGATTCGGGAGGATTATCGCGGGTCCGGTCGGGTTGATGCCGGGCAGGAGGGGCGTGATGGGAATTCAGCAGGTGTGGATGTCCGTGTTCCGCGCGTTCGTCGCGGGCGGCGGGGCGGACCGACAGCAGCCGGAGCCGCCGCCCGCCGAGGTTCCGCCAGCGGTCGAGGCGCCGGCGCCGGTCGATGTGCCGGTCGACCCGCCCGCCGCGGCGGACCCGCCGCCCGCGTGTGAAGCGCCGCCGCCAGTTCCGCAGGCGCCGGCGGCGAAGCGTCGGCGCAAGGCGCCCACTGCGGTGCAGCGGCGCGACGATCCGGCGCTGGCCGCGCTGCGCGACAAGCTGGCCGCGGCGGTGGGCCGCCTCGACGACCTGTCGGCGCGCAAGGCGGATATCGACCAGACCCTGCTCGCCTTCCAGATCGCCCAATATGAAGCCCTCGGCCCGACCCTCGAAGCCTGTCTCGCGCTGCGCTGCGAATACCTGCAGCTGAAGGCGGAGCGCAGCGGCGCCGCAGCCGACATCCGGGCGGCACGTGAGGCGGCCGCCGAATACGAGGCCTGCCAGATGGCCAGTGACGGCGACGAGGCCCTGCACGAACTCGACGACGCGGCACGTGCCGAACTGCGGCAGCGTTACCGCAGTGCGGCGATGCGTTGCCATCCCGACCGCGTCGCGGAGGCCGATCAGCCGGCCGCCGCAGCGCTTTTCGTGCGCGTCCAGCAGGCTTACCGCAGTGCCGATCTGCCGGCTTTGCGGGCGCTGTGCCGCGGTCTGGACGCCGGGAATGCCGGCGCCGCCGACGGCCGCAGCGGCGACGGCGCCGACGAACTGCGCCGCCGGCTCAATGAAGTGCACGACCAGACCGCCGACCTGATGGTGGCGATCCAGACTGCACGGCTCGACCCGCAGTATCGCCAGGCCTATCACCCCGAGGACTGGGCCGCGCTGTTCGCCGCCACCCGCACCCGGCTGGAGTCCGAATGCGACACGCTGCGCTGGCAGATCCGTGGCATTTCGCGCGGTTGAATGGATATTGCCGGCGCCGCCGCGTGCCACCTCCCGAAAGCTTGAGCCAGGTCAACAACGCCCGGCGGGCGACGGCTAGCATCGGTGCATTGCTGCGCTGCACACACCCGAGCACCGGTCGGGTCGCCATGGAAACCGAAAGCCGCGATGCCCGCGAGGGGCACCCAATCCGAACCGAAAGCCGCCCGCGACGGGTCGGCCCGGGGATGCGGCCGGTGGCCGGATTGGTGCGCTGCGGTGACCGCGGGTGTGGGTGCCGACCGATCTTCATTCCAAACTTGATTCCATCCGGTAGCGCCGGACCCCGGTGGGGTTGCCGCGCGCCAGCCGGCCGCGCCGACAAGGATTCGCCATGACGACCTATCTCAATCTCGACGGCAACGAGGCCGCTGCCCGGATGGCCTACCTCGGCAGCGAAGTGATCGCCATCTACCCGATCACCCCCTCGTCG
>WBZX01002350.1_pt1 | contig 12896 bp, 11 predicted proteins | sample 5204211 | NCBI WGS metagenome assembly WBZX01 (sample SAMN12344362, study PRJNA552823) | activated sludge metagenome | biome: Activated sludge suspended growth; feature: Nitrification reactor; material: Wastewater; isolation source: activated sludge from nitrification reactor of wastewater...
TCGGCTGGAGGCCAGCGTCAGCATGGGGGTGGCCGCATGGCAGGCGGGCAGCAGCGACCGCGCCCTGATGGAGGCCGCCGACCAGGCGCTCTACGCCGCCAAGCGCGCCGGCCGCAACCGGGTCTGCACGGCCTTGGCCGAGGCGGTGCGCCCGCAGGCCGCAGCGGACGCCGCAGTGGCGCAGGGGCCGAAGAACGGGTAGACGACGGGAGATTGGGAGGGCTGGGCGCGGGAGGGGCTGAGTTCGACCCAGAGCCGGCACAGCACTCAGCGGAATGCGGGGTCGGCAGTCTGCTCCGACGACCGTGGCGTGCACGCCAATGCACAGCACCGTTGAACCCACAGGCACCAAGTCGCTCGGCACGCTGGAGCCATCTCACATGCCGAGGTTCACCAGCACCGAGCCGAGACCCGGTCAGACTGTTGGCAGCAGCCCACCGATCAGCAATGCGCTGACGTCCACGGCAGCGGTGGTGAGGCGCTTCGGGGGTCAGTTCGGAAAGCGCTCGACATGGGTCTCGCCCCGGCGGCCGAGATAAGTGACATGGCGCCCCGCGATCCAGACCGTGTACCCGATGCAGCCCGCACGCTGCGAGAGCTGCTTGAATTCAGGGTACATCACACGACCTTGTTGTGCACCCAGGATGGCCGCACGCACCGCACCACCGTCGAAGGCATCTGCAATGGCCTCCTGCGGTCGTTCGAAGTCAAAGTCGAGCGTGGCGCCGTCGGGCAGGTGGTATGTGGTGCGGCCGGAACGGTAGTCGACGTGGTACGACTCGACCTGAGCGCCTACCAGCCGAGCAATCACTTCGCCGAAGTGAATCCTGCCCAGGTTGGACGCCTCGAAGGTGGCTTGAATGACGGCGCGGGTGTTCTCGTCCATGCGGGTTCCTGTCTGGGGATGAAGCGCCTGGTCGGTCAGGCGATGGGGATGTCTTTCAGCTGGTGGTGTTGCACCAGGTCCTGCATGGCGCACATCAAAACTTGCCGCTCTTTTGCACCGAGATGGCCGAAGAAGTGCTCATCGTTGGCGTCGGCCAACGCGGCCAGCCGGGGCACCAGCGCCTTGCCTGATGCGGTCAGAACGAGGGTCTGGTCGCGGGTGCTCCCTCGGGAGAAGCGTCTCTCTGCCAGGCCCTTCTCCTCCAGCCGGGAGACCACTTTGGATGCGGCGCCCTTGGTCATGCCCAAGGCCTGGATCAGTTGGGCGTGACTGGTTTCGATCCCTGCCCAAAGCGTGCGCAGCGCCACCCACTCGGTGACCGTGACGCCTTTGGCCTCCAACTGCTGCTGGAAGCGCATAGAGACATGGTTGGACATGAAGCGCAGCCAGAAACCCAGATGGGCTTCCAGGGGCGAGGGCGGTGGCGTGCTTGGCTTTGGCCTCATGAAGTTTCCTTGGAAACTTCAGTGAGTTTAGTTTTCTGGGAAACCCATGTCAACGCGGTGGAACTTCCTCCTTCTTGGCAATTGCTGCGAATGCTGCGCCCTTCCAGACTTCGGGCGCCACACTGGCGGTTGAGTGTTCAACAAGCAGTCGTTGACCAACGACTGCTGCCGGCCGCCAGCAGCCACCTGGACCACCCCACCCCACCTCAGCCGCCAGTCACCACCCACACCACCGCCGTGCGCGGTGGCACGCGGAGTTGGCCGCGGGTGTCCAAGCTCGCCTCGCGGGCACGTGGGTCGGCCGCACCGGGCGCCTGCAGCACGGGGTGCAAGCGCCATTCGCGGCCCTGCAGCGCAGGCAGGCTCAGGGCATGAGCCTGCTTGTCGACGTTGAGCACGTAAACCAGTTCGGCGAAGCCGGCCCCGACCAGGCCGCGGCCGTCGAGGTGGCCCACGATCACCGTGGGCTCTTGCTGGGGGCCGGTGTTGAGGAAGTGCAGGCGCTGGTTCACCGCTGCCGCATCCGGCAGGCGGAACAGCGTGCTGCTGGCGCGGATGCGCAGCAAATCGCGGAAGGCGTCGCGGGTCCAGGCGATGTCGGCCGGCGTGGGGGCGATGGCCGGGTTGGCCAGCAGCGGGCGCATCAGCGGCCAGTCCTTGCCGTTGTCCTCTTGCGGCGGCAGGCCGGTGGCGTAGTGGTTGGTCTGATAAGTCCAATCGAGCCGGTTGAACCAGTCGCCCGAGTTGAAGCTGTTGCGGTCCAGCGATTTGCTGCGCAGCACGTCCACGCCCGCATGGAAATAGGCCACGCCCTGGCTGAAAGCGGTGACGGCGCCGGCCAGCACCTGGGCGCGGGCCCGGTCTTCACGCGAGGTGGCCAGCGGCAGCTTCATGGCGTGGTTGTCGAACAGGGTCTGGTTGTCGTGGTTCTCGACGTAGTTCACCACCTCGCTGGGCTGGCTGGCGTAGCCGGCGGGCTGGCCGGCGTAATCGATCTGCTCCAGGCGCTTGGCCTCGCCGGTGTGGGTGATGAGGGTGTAGCCGCGCAGCGTGCCGGCCAGGCCCACGCGCACCAGGTCGGCGGTGCGCATCAGGTCGTCGCGTGTGGTGGGTGCTGCGGCGGCGTTGGGGTCGTAGTGCAGGCCGCTCACATAGCCCTGGCGCGCCAGCATGGCGGGACCGCTGTCGCCGGCGCTGCCGCCGCGCACGGCGTCGCGGGTGCGGTCGCTGAAGGTGCCTATGCCGGTGCCGCCCAGAGACAGCTGGCTGGCCTGCACGAAGCGCTTGCCGTCGGCCACTTCGCCGAAGTTCCAGCCCTCGCCGATCAGCGGCACCTCGCGGCCCGTCTCGGCCTTCAGGCGCGCGGCAAGGCGCTCCATCAGAGCGCGCGGCTGGTGGCCCATCAGGTCGAAGCGGAAGGAGTCGATGTGGTGGTCGCGCGCCCAGGTGAGCACCGACTCGATGAGCAGCTTGCCCATCATCATCTGCTCGGTGGCGGTGTTGTCGCAGCAGGTGCTGCGCTCCACCACGCCGTTGGCGTCCAGCCGGTGGTAATAGCCGGGCACGATGCGGTCGAGCACCGACTTGTCGTGCTGGCCCGAGGCGTAGGTGTGGTTGTAGACCACGTCCATGCCCACGCGCAGGCCGGCGCGGTGCAGGCCCATCACCATCTGGCGGAACTCGCGCAGGCGCGCTGCACCGTCGGACGGATCGGTGGCAAAGCTGCCTTCGGGCGCGGTGTAGTGCACCGGGTCGTAGCCCCAGTTGAAGCAGTCGCTCTCCTTCACGGCTTGCACGGCGGCTTGCTGGGTCTCGCCTTCGGGTGCGCCTTGCGGCGTGGGCTGGGCGCAGCCACGCTCGGGCACCGAGCCGAAGTCGAACACCGGCAGCAGGTGCACGTCCGTCAGGCCGGCCTGGGCCAGCGCGCTGAGGTGGCGCATGCCGTTGGCGGCCGCGTCGGTGAAGGCGAGGTATTTGCCACGGTGGGCCGCAGGCACCGACGCGTCAGAGGCCGAGAAATCGCGCACGTGCAGTTCGTACACCACCATGTCGGTGGCGCGCCGCACGGTGGCGGGCGCACGGTCTTGCGCCCAGCCCTCGGGCGAGGTGGCAGAGGCGTCCAGGCGTGTGAGGTAGCTGCGTTTGGAATCGGTGGCCAAGCCCACCGAATACGGGTCGGTGACGCGGTTGCGCACCCGGCCCACGCCGGGCACAAACACGTCCACCAGGTAGGTGTAGAAGCGGCCGGAAAGGTCAGCCCCCGTGCGAGCCTGCCAGGCGCCGGTGGCGGCGTCGCGCCGCAGCGGCAGCACCTGCTGGGCAGGGGCATCGGCATCGGTGTAGACGCAGAGTTGCACCTGCGTGGCCGTGGGCGCCCACAGCTGCCAGCGGGTGCCGGCGCGGCTGGGTGTGGCGCCCAGCGCGGGCAATTGTTCGGCACGGGCATACAGGTCGTCCAGCACGCCCGGGGTTTGCAGGCCGGTGGCGCGCAGCACGCGGCCGTCGGCCGCCTCTTGCACCAGCGCCAGTTGGCCCTGCAGCCAGCGCGCCGGCAGCGTGGGTGCGGCCTGCAGCGCCAGGCGCGCGCCGGGCGCCAGGTAGGCAAAGCGTGCGGCCAACGCGGTGGGCCAGGGGGTGGCATCGGCTGCCAGCATCTGGGCACCGTCAAAGCCGGTGGCCACCTCGCCCGGCATGGCGCGCAAGCGGCCCTGGGCCGAATGCAGCAGCCTGAAGCGCGTGCCCGTCTCGGCCTGCACGCCGGGCCACTGCAGGCGCTGGCGGCTCACCCAATGGGCCTGGGCGGGCTGCGGCACGGCGCCTGTCTGGGGCTGCAGCAGGGCCTGGTGGCTGGGGGCGTTGCAAGCCGCCAGCGCGGCCGCAGCGTCGGGCGCGGCGGCCCCGGCCGAGCCCGCCAGCAACCCGGCCACGACGGCGCCACACATCCCCGCCCAACGCCCCTGCCAAACGGTCTGCCCGCCCATGGATTCGCCCTTTGTCATGCTGGACGCCCACCAGCGGGCGCCCAGCAAATGTAATCAAACTACACAACCGATGGGCCGGTGATTGTCCCGATCAAAGGGAAATTGCATTGTCTCGATAATCATCGCCATCCCAAAAAAGTAATTCAATTACATGCCCAGCATGAACACCCGCCACCTCCGGAGCTTCGCCGCCACCCTGGCCGCGCTGGCCCTGACCGCCTGTGGCGGCGGGGGCAGCAGCGGCCCCGACGTGCCACCGCCCACCGACATGCCCAGCCTGCCGGTGGTGGTGACCACCCCCGTGCCGGCGGCCGACCCTGGCAGCGCCCTGCCGGCCGGCTGGGAGCACGGTGCGGTGATGGAAATCTACGTGCGCGGCTACCAAGACAGCGACGGCGATGGCGTGGGCGACCTGAGGGGCCTGATCAGCCGGCTCGACTACTTGCAAGACCTGGGCGTGAAGGGCCTGTGGCTGATGCCGGTGACTGCCAGCCAGGACCACGACCACGGCTACGCCGTCACCGACTACCGTGCCATCGAGCCCCAGTACGGCACCCTGGCCGACCTGGACGAGCTGCTCCAGCAGGCCCACGCACGCGGCATCGGCGTGATGCTGGACTACGTGATGAACCACAGCGCCGCGCTGCACCCGGCCTTCGTCAACGCGCGCGACAGCAGCACCAACACCTACCGCGACTGGTATGTGTGGCAGGCCACCGCGCCGGCCGGCTGGAGCGTGTTCGGCGGCAACCCCTGGCGCACCACCACCCCACCCGCGGCCACCGGCGCCTACTACGCGCCGTTCTGGGACCAGATGCCCGACTTCAACCTCGCCAACCCCACGGTGGTGGCCTGGCACCACGACAACCTGCGCTTCTGGCTCAACCGGGGCGTGGACGGCTTCCGCTTCGACGCCGTGGGCAACCTGGTGGAAAACGGCCCCAGCGCCTGGCTGAACCAACCGCAGAACTACACGCTGATGCAGGGCGTGCGCACCCTGCTGAACGGCTACGCCCAGCGCAGCATGGTGTGCGAGGCGCCCGACGACCCGCAGGGCTTTGGGGCCAGCACGGCCTGTGGCGGTGCCTTCGCGTTCGGGCTGCAACATGACCTGGTCTCGGCCGCCAAAGGCAATGCCACGGCGCTGGCCAAGGTGGCCGCCTACTACCCAACAGCGCCCACCGGCATGGCCAGCTTCCTCTCCAACCACGACAGCTTCGCCGGCCAGCGCCTGTGGGACCAGGTGGGGGGCAACCCGGCCCAGTACAAGCTGGCCGCCGCGATGAACCTGCTGCTGCCCGGCCGCCCCTTCATCTACTACGGCGAAGAGGTGGGCATGGGCGGCAACGCTGCGCTGGGTGGCGACTGGCCGCTGCGCACGCCCATGAACTGGACCGCCGACAAAGCCGGCTTCACCACCGGCACACCCTTCCGAGCGCTCTCGGGCAACGTGGCCACGCAGAACCTGCAAGCCGAGCAGGCCAACCCCACGGGCATCCTGGCCTTCTACAAGGCCATGCTGGCGCTGCGCAACTCGCGCCCCTCCATCGCCCGGGGCCGCTACGACGCGCCACAGGTGAGCGGCGGCGCCATCGCCTGGCTGCGAACCCAGGGCAGCGAGCGCAGCCTGGTGGTGATCAACACGGGCACCACCACCGCCAACCTGGCCGTGGCGCAGTTGCCGGCCAACGCCAGCCTGGGCAACCTCTACCCGGCCGACAACGCCACGGCATCGGCCGATGCCAGCGGCGTGGTCACCCTCAGCCTGCCCGCGCAATCGGTGCGGGTGCTGGACGTTCAGTGAGACCCCCGCCCATGCGCATCCACACCCTGCTCCGCACCACGCTGCTGGCCGCCTGCCTGACTGCACGGGCCCAGGCCCAGCCCACGCTGCAATTGCCCGGGGTGGACTTCTCGCCCCAACCCATGCGCACCACGCCCAGCCCGCTGCCCGAAGGCTGGCAACACGGCGCCTTCATGGAAATCTTCGTGCGCGGCTACCAGGACAGCGACGGCGACGGCGTGGGCGACCTGAAGGGCCTGATCAGCCGGTTGGATTACCTGAAGGACCTGGGCGTCAAGGGCCTGTGGCTCATGCCCATCACCGCCAGCGCCGACCACGACCACGGCTACGCCACCACCAACTACCGCGACGTGGAAGCGCAGTACGGCAGCCTGGCCGACATGGACGAGTTGCTGCAGCAGGCGCACGCGCGCGGCATCGGCGTGGTGATGGACTACGTGGTGAACCACAGCGCTGCGGCCCACCCCATCTTCCTGCAGGCCCGCCGCAGCGTGAGCAACCCTTGGCGTGACTGGTACGTGTGGTCCGAGACCGAACCCAAGGGCTGGTTCATCTGGGACAAGAACCCCTGGTACTGGGCCGGCGCGCACGGCGAAGGCGCGCCCTGGGATTTCCAGGGCGCGTGGAAAGACCTGCCCGCACCACCGCCCGGCGCCAAGCACTTCCTCTACGGCACCTTCGGGCCGCACATGCCCGACTTCAACCTGCGCAAGCCCGAGGTCTGGGCCTGGCATGAAGACAACCTGCGCTTCTGGCTCAACCGCGGGCTGGACGGCTTTCGCCTCGACGCCGTGCCGCACATGATCGAGAACAGCGCGGTGGCGTGGAACGACCAGCCCGAGAGCCGCGTGCTCACCAAGCGCCTGCAAGACCTGATCAAGGCCTACCCGCAGCGTTATGTGGTGTGCGAGGCCACCGCCAAGCCGCAGGCCTATGGCGACGACGCGGTGTGCGGCGGCGCCTTCGCCTTTGGCTACGTGCAGCACTTCGTCGGCGCCGCGATGGGCCAGGCCGAATCGGTACAGGCGCTGGCCACGTACTACCGCAGCGCCTCGCCCAACATGGCCACCTTCGTCTCCAACCACGACATCTTTGGCGGCCTGCGGCTGTGGGACCAGGTGGGCGGCGACGAAGCCCGCTACAAGCTCGCGGCCGCAGGCTACCTGCTACAGCCGGGGACGCCCTACCTGTACTACGGCGAAGAGATCGGCCAGGCCAGCGTGCCTGGCCTGAAGGGCGACGAACCCATCCGCGCCCCCATGAGCTGGACGGCCGAGGCCAAGGGTGCCGGCTTCACCATCGGCCAGCCCTACCGGCCGATCGCACCCAACGCCGCCACGCACAACGCCGCTGCGCAGCAGCGCGACCCGGCTTCATTGCTGAACTTTTACAAGGCCCTGCTGGCCCTGCGCAACACGCGGCCCTCGCTGGCGCGCGGCCACTTCGAGCAGTCGTTTGCGCAAGGCCTGGTGCTGGGCTACCAGCGCGTGCTGGGCGCCGAGCGCACGCTGGTGCTGAGCAACTACGGCGCCACACCCGCCCAGGTAGCCGTGCCCGGTCTGCCGGCGGGCGCCACGCTGCGGGCGCTGTGGCCTGCACAGGCCCCGACGGCGGCTGGCGCCACGCTGGAGTTGCCGGCCCGGTCGGTGCAGTTGTACGCGGTGGGCGCCGCCCGCTGAACGGCCCGCCCGGGCGCGGTGTTGCGCCCACGCCCGCAGCCGTGATGCTTTCCCGGCTTGAGGGCCGCAGGTCTTGGAGCGGTCACGCGGCGGGCGTAGCGTCGGCGGCTCCAACGAATCCTCACAGGGAGTACACCATGGGCCTGTTCAACACCATCCTCACCAAGCTGGGCATCCGCAAGGAAGAGACGCCCGCAGCTGCGGCGCCCCCCGCTGCGGCGGCCGATGCGGCAGCGGCCACCCCGGCCGCTGTGGACCCCGCCCCCATCGCACTGGTGGACGTGGTGACCCAGCTCGAAGCGCTGGCCGAAACCAGCAGCGAAAAGCTGAACTGGAAGACCTCCATCGTCGACCTGCTCAAGCTGCTCAGCCTGGACAGCAGCCTGGCCTCGCGCAAGCAACTGGCCACCGAGTTGGGCTGCCCGGCCGACAAGATGGGCGACTCGGCCCAGATGAACATGTGGCTGCACAAGACCGTGCTGCAGAAACTGGCCGACAGCGGCGGCAACATCCCCGCCGAGCTGCTCTGAGCTGAGCACACACCACCGGGGCCCGTCCCCGCACTGCGGTGCGGCGACGGGCCCCGGTTTTTGAAGGCGGCGTCAGTCGGCGGCGAGCACGATGTCCACGCGCCGGTTGGCCGCACGGCCCTCGGCGCTGTCGTTGCCGGCAATCGCCTCGCGCGCGCCCTTGCCCTCGGCCGTCAGGCGAGGCGCCGCCACGCCCTGCGTCGTCAGCTCGTGCTGCACGGCGCGGGCGCGGGCTGCCGACAGGCGCTCGTTGGCCTTGGCGCTGCCGACGCTGTCGGTGTGGCCGCTGATGCTGGCCTTGAGCCCCGGCTGGGCCTGCATCTGGCGCGCCAGCTCTTGCAGAAAGGCCTTGAAACCGGGGCTGAGCTGGGCCTTGCCCGAGCCAAATGCCGCGTCGCCGCCGGCCCGCAGCAGCAGGCCGCCGCCAGCCTGACTTTCCATCTGCACGCCGCTGGTCTGGGCTGCGGCCGTCAGATCGGCCTCCAGCTGCGCCCACGGCGACTTGGGTGCGGGCGCCGCCGTGGCCACGGTGGGCCGGGCGGCCGAGACGCTGTAGCCGGCCGTTTGGCTGGCCAGCACCGGCGGCACCGGCGCGGCGGGCGCCACGACCACCGGGGCCTCGCTGGCGCAACCGGCCAGCAGGGCCAGGGCACCGGCACCCAGCAGGGTGGCAGCCCGGGCGCGCGCAGGCCACCGGCCCGATGGGGTGAGCAGGGGCTGCATCATTTGGCGGGGTACTGCAGGTCGGCGCGGCGATTTTGCGACCAGGCGGCTTCGTCATGGCCGGTGGCCTTGGGCTTTTCCTTGCCCCAGCTCACAGCCTCCATCTGCTCGGGCTTCACGCCCACCAGCTTCAGCGCCTTCACCACGGCTTCGGCGCGGCGCTGGCCCAGGGCCAGGTTGTATTCGGGGCCGCCGCGCTCGTCGGCATTGCCTTCCACCTTGATCGTCACCTTGGGGTTGGCCGCCAGGTACTGGCCGTGGCGGTTGATGAGCGCCAGGTACTGCGCGTCCAGCGTGTCGTCGTCAAACGCGAAGTAGACGCTGCGCTCCTGCGAGATGGGGCTCTTCGGGTCCAGGTAGGCCGGCAGGGCGGCCGTGACCGGCGGCGTGGTCACCGCGCCGGTGGGCTTGGCCGGCGCGGTCTTGGCGGGCGCCTGGTTCTGGGCGGGGGCGGCCACCACCGGCTTGGCGGTGTCCACGGGCGGCGGGGCAATGGGCGTGCTGCTGCAGGCGCCCAGCAGGGCGGCCACGGCGACCAGCAACGACGACATCTTGGCGGTGTTCATTCCAACTCCTGTGATCCTGGGCGCGGGATGGCCCATGCGGTCACTCTAGAAGCCGGGGCGGCGGCGCAACAGTGCGGGCCGTCACGATCCGGCCGGGACCTTGGTCACGATCTGCAGTTCAGGCGCGGTAGCTCAACACCAGCTCGCAGCCCTGGCCCGGGGCGCTGCGCACCTGCAGCTCGGCGTGGATGAGCGCGGCCTGCTCGTGCATGCCGCGCAGGCCGAAGTGGCCGGGCTGGGGCTGTGCCGGGTCAAAGCCCTGGCCGTCGTCGGCCACGCGCAGCTGCACCTGGGCCTGGGGCGCTTCGCCCTGGCAGTGCAGGCCCAGTTGCACCTGCTGCGCCTGGGCATGGCGCTCGACGTTGCGCAGCGCCTCTTCGGCAATGCGGAACACCGTCTCGGCGCGCTCGTCGCTCAGGGCGTCGGCCTCCGGTGCCAGCGTGCACTGCACGGCCACGCCGGTGCGCTCGCCAAAGCGGCGGGCCAGCTCTTGCAGTGCCGGGCCCAGGCCCGAATCGCGCACGCCGCTGCCGCGGATTTGCGCGATGGCGGCGCGCGCCTCGGCCAGGCCGGTGGCAGCCACGGCCTCGGCCCGGCCCAGTTCGGCGTCCAGTTCGGCCTCGGGCAGGCGCGTGCGCAGCTTGCGCACCAGGCGCACCTGGGTCAGCAGCGCCATCAGCGAGTGGGCCAAGGTGTCGTGCAGGTCGCGGGCAATGCGCAGGCGCTCGCGCGCCACCGCCGCCTGCCGGGCATCGCGCGCCAGTTGCTCGATGCGGGCGGTGCGCTCGGCCACGCGCTGATCCAGCTCGGCGTTCAGCGTCTGCAGCGCCTGTTTCTCGGTCTGCAAATGGTCCACCATCTGCGCCAGCGTGGCGCCAATGCTGCTCACCTCGTCGCGTCCCGGCGGCGGCAGCAGGGCCAGTTGGCTGCCCGCCCGCACCGCCTGGGCCTGGGCCGCCAGCGCGCTCAGCCGCCGCGTGGCCAGCTGCGTCACCAAGGCCGCTGCCGCCGCCGCCAGCAGGCCGGCCAGAAAGACCACGCCAAACACTGTGCGCCCAGTGGTGCGCGCCTGGGCCAGCGCGATGTCGGCCGGCTGGCGCACCACGGCGGTCCAGCCCAGGCCCATGTCGCGCGCCAGCCGCAGCCGTGCGCGCGTGCCCACCACCCACGCGCCGCCCTCGGTCAGGTCGCGCTCGGGGCTCAGGTGGCTGCCCACCCAGGTGGTGGGGCCGGCCAGCACACGGCCGTCGCGGTCGGCCAGCATCAGCTCGATGCCGCGCTGCTTGCTCAGCGCGGCCTGCATGCGCGCCACCACACTTTCCACCCACGCCCATGACAGCTCGGCGGCCAGCACCGGGCCGGGCGACCTGGCCTCGGGCTGCAGAGGCGCGGCCACCATCAGCGCGGTGTGGGCTGGGGACGCGCCGCCCAGCACCGTGGGCTGGCGGTCGCCCGCATGGGCCCGGCCCTGGCCTTCGACGAACCACCCGGCCTGCGAGAAATTGGCGTTGGCGGCCACACCCGGCGTGCCCACCTGCAGCCGGCCCTGCGCGTCCAGCAGGCCCAGCCAGCGCATCTCTGGAAACTGCAGGTGCACCGCCGCCAGCGTGCGCAGCGTGGCTGCCGGGCCGTGGTCGCTGCCGGCGGCCAGCTGCGCCGCCGTGGCCTGCAGCAGCGAGCGGCGCGTCTCCACGTTCATCGACACGGCGTCGCGCACCTGGGTGGCCAGCTCGGCCAGTTGGCCTTCGGCATCGTCACGGGCCTGGTGCTCGGCCAGGGCAGCGGCCAGCCCGGCGGTGATGAACGCGGCCAGCGTCACCACGCCAAACACCGCCCAGCCCACGGCAGCGGCGAAATGCAAGCGGGGGTTGAGGCGCCGGGTCCAGACCATGCCGCCAGTGTGGCCCATGTGCGCCCTGCCCGGCCGTGACCGTGGTCGTGACCGGCGTGTGCCGCTCGTCACTGTCGGTGGCCCACCGGCTGCGCTACCCTGCGTTCCATGGACATGATCGACGAGCTGACCCTGGCCGTGGCGGCCGCTGCGGGCCTGGCCCCGGCGCAGGCGCGCGCGGCGGTGGATGGCATGCTGCGCTACCTGGCGGCCCAGTTGCCCTCGCCGCAGTTTGGCGAGCTGCAAGCGCGCCTGCGCGGCCCTGCGTCTGGTGCCACATCGCCCAAGCCCTCGCCATGAACGAGAACGAAACGGCCGCACCGGCCATCCGCCTGCTGATCGTGGACGACCAGCCGTTGATCCGCCGCGGCCTGGCGATGATGCTGGCGTCCGAGAGCGGCATCACCGTGGTAGGCCAGGCGGCCGACGGCCTGGACGCCATCGCCCAGGCCCTGGCCCAACGGCCCGACGTGGTGGTGATGGACCTGCAGATGCCGCGCGCCAGCGGCGTGGTGGCCACGCGCGAGATCACCGCCCAGTTGCCCGCCACGCGCGTGGTGGTGCTGAGCACCTACGACGACGACGAGCTGGTGTTCGAGGCCATCCGCGCCGGCGCCCAGGCCTACCTGCTCAAGGACTCGTCGGAGGAGGAAGTGCTGGAGACCATACGCTCGGTGCACCGCGGCGAATCGCGCCTCTCGCCGGCCATTGCGCGCAAGGTGATCGAGCAGTTCCGCCACATCGCCAGCAAGCCCGCCCGGCCCGCCGAGCCGCCCCCAGCGGCGATGGCAAGCACCCTCGGCCCCGAGGAAGAAGCCCTGAACGACAAAGAGTCGCGCATCCTCGACCTCATCGCCGACGGCAAGAGCAACAAGCAGATCGCCACCACCATCTTCCTGGCCGAAGGCACGGTGAAGAACTACGTCAGCCGCATCATGGAGAAGCTGCACGCCAGCAGCCGCGTGGAGCTGGCCTTGCGGGCGGCGGCGAGGCGCGGCTGAACCCGCAGCAACGCGGCGGTGAAGGCGGGTTGTGGCGCGTTGCCGTCATCCCCGCCACCGCCGTCATTCCCGCGTAGGCGGGAATCCAGCATTCAACGTCGGTGGCGTGCAGAGGTCGCCAGGTAAGCGATTGACGCCATGCCCCCCTCTGCCAGGAACCGGCGGTGGCGCCGAACCTGTGGGAATGCAAACAAGGCCTGTGGAGCGACAGGCGGGCAGCCGGGGCTGGCGATTTCTGGGGCGCTGAGGAGCGCAGGCTTCGGGGTGGCGCGCGCAGCGCGCATCGTGAACATGCTTGCCGCATCTTGTTTGAGTGCAGCGAGCAAGGC
>WBZX01002351.1_pt1 | contig 12881 bp, 7 predicted proteins | sample 5204211 | NCBI WGS metagenome assembly WBZX01 (sample SAMN12344362, study PRJNA552823) | activated sludge metagenome | biome: Activated sludge suspended growth; feature: Nitrification reactor; material: Wastewater; isolation source: activated sludge from nitrification reactor of wastewater treatment...
CATCATCAACCGGGCGCCCGTAGATGATGTATCACAGTTCGAGGCGCCCCTGGCCAAACTGGCCAGCCGCTTTCCGAAACACAAAGGACTCGAAGCGACCGTCGCCTCGGTTAAAGAACTGGTAGCCCGGAAAAATACCCCGGCTCAGGCGGCACCCGCAAACACAGCGGCCACACCGGGTCCGGGAGCAATGGCGCCCGATATTACCATGAACGATGTGAACGATCAACCGTTTTCACTGAGCCAGCTGAGGGGGAAATACGTATTGGTCGATTTTTGGGCGAGCTGGTGCGGGCCCTGCCGGGAAGAAAATCCAAATGTAGCAGCAGCCTTTGCTCGTTTTAAGGATAAGAATTTCACCATACTGGGTGTATCACTCGATAAGAGCAAAGCCCCCTGGATTGAAGCGATCAGGGATGATAAGCTTAACTGGTATCACATCAGCGACCTTAAGTACTGGAACAGCGCCGCTGTGCCGCTTTATGGATTTGATGGAATCCCCTACAATGTGCTGGTTGGTCCGGATGGAAAGATCATCGCTGCAAACCTCCGGGGAAATGCCCTTCACGAAAAGCTGGCAGAGATACTGAAGTAAACAACCGATTTGATAAAGAAAAAGGCGGACCCGATCGGTCCGCCTTTTTACTATAAGCTATTTCGATTAATTATCGGTCATGAGCCTGTTGAGTGAAAGTTCATCCGCGGAGATCGGCCAGATATAGCCGGTTTCACTGGGTGTTTTCGCGGGAACCGATCCTTTAGCAGGAATGGTTTGCAGCAAACGCATGATGTCGTTGTTGCGTAATCCCTCGCCCAGGAACTCGATCCTTCTTTCGAGCAGTATCGCGTCGATGAGTTGCTGCTGGGTGGCGGCTGTGATGGTAGTAGCCGGGTCTGAACGCTTCCGTACTGCGTTTACCAGGGCCAGCGCCTTGGCGTCCACGCCACCGCCTGCGGCCGTACGGGCCAACCCTTCTGCCAGGTTCAGCAATACTTCCGAATAACGGATAACCGGCGCATAATCCAGGTAAGGAGACGGGTTCTGGTATTTAGAAACGAACCGCTTTCCGGTTGATGCGTTCAGGTAAACAAGATTAACCCGGCGGGCATCGGTAGCCGACCAGTTTGTATTGGCCAGGATACCGCTTGGGTTCATTGAATACTCTGCTGCACCAAGGCTTGCACCGTTGCGCACAAAGTAAAAACCAAGTTGATTTTGTGTACCGGGGTTATCGCCAGCCGTAGATGTCATCGGCAGTGAGAAGATAGACTCGGTGGTATTATATACGGGAGCCGCTCCGAAGATCGTGGTGATATTCGGTTGCAGGGAATCCTGAACGCCTCCATTCGCTGCCTTGAAGGGAGCAGCAGCCTGCCCGGCAAGTTTTGTTCCTTCAGTAACAACCGCTGCGTAATTCTGCATACTCAGGTAAACACGGGTCTTCAACGCAATGGCTGTATTTCTATGAGCCCGGGTTGTATTGAGTTCATTGCTGGTATAGGTTGCCGGCAGGTTGGTTTCCGCGAAGTCGAGATCAGCCAGTATTTGTGTATAAACCTGGGCAACGGTACTGCGTGCCAGGTCCGAGAAACCTGATCCTTTGATGCCGGTCAGTCGCAGGGGTAAACCGGGTTTGCTTCCATTTCCGTCGGCATAAGGCCTTGCATAATACTGGAGCAGGCTGTAATAAGAAAGCGCTCTGACCAGGCGTGCTTCGCCCAGGTAGTTGTTCGACAAGGTTGTTCCTACAACCGAAGTTCCTTTAACCGCCATACCATCAATAAACAGGTTACAGAGGTTGATGGTGTAATAGGCTTGTGACCACAGGTTCTTCACCGAGTTCTGGGAAGTACCCAGCGGGTTCAGGTTCCACACATCGAAACCGGTAACACCGTTGGTTGTTTCGTTGATGAAGTCATCGGCCCGGATATCTCCGTATACCTGGTAACGTCCACCATAGAAGTTACCGTTTTTGAGTGCCTGGTAGATCGACCGAACCTGGTTCAAAACCCGCTCAGGGCTGTCGAACGCGGTGGCATCGGTGATCGATGTTTGCGGAACCGCGGTCAGCAATTCCTTTTTGCAGGAAACCAGCAGCAGGACGCTGAAGCCGAGTCCGATGATTTGTTTTACTATATTTTTCATTCCGTTAGAATTTATTAATAATGACGTTGGTTTATCAGAAAGTGATATTCAGTCCTACGGTGATGGTTCGTCCGTTGGCAATAGTATTCCGATCAACTCCGGGGGCACTTGTGGTATTCCCGTTTGAGGACACTTCAGGATCCGGACCGGGGTAATCGGTAAAGATGAACAGGTTCTGACCGCTTACATAAAACCGGGCGCTGTTGATCCTGGCTTTGCTTACCAGGTCTTGCGGGAGTGTATATCCCAGGCTCGCATTCTTCAGTTTAATGAAATCGCCCTTGAAAAGGCTATATGTCATCGGCAGGGCGGATCCGTTCGATACGTTATCGCCATACACCGGCCTAGGAACAGATGCAATATCACCCGGCTTCTTCCAGGCATTCAGTACATCTACGTGGTTGTTCCAGAAACGCTGGTCGTGCAAACCGGCCCAGGAACCATAGTATACATAGTTACCGCCCTGGTAGGTAAGCAGGATGTCGAGATCAAAATTCTTGTAGCGGAAATTATTGTTCAATCCTCCATAGAATTTAGGTATGGCGTTATACATGTAAGCGTCGGCCGTTTGGTTGATGGTATTGGCGCTTCCGTCGGGCTTATTATAGCGTGTGCCATCGGGATTGCTCCAGTTAAACTGGCCCGCAGCAGGCGCAAAACGATAGAGTACCCTGTTACCGATGCTGTTCAGCAATACGCGGCTTCCGGTAGCCGGATCAACGCCCGCAGAACGTACAAGCCATAAACTGCCAAGAGAATGTCCTACAGCCGTCCGACTAACAGTTTCCAGTCCAGAAGTAGCAGTCAATACTTCCGTTAAACCCGGCGCTAGTTCCGTTACCCTGTTTTGAATGTTTGTGTAGTTAAGATTTGTAGTCCAAGTAAAGTTTTTAGTTTGTACCGGGGTAACGTTAAGGCTAAGTTCTATTCCCTTATTATACATTTTGCCCACGTTGGTTGGTATTCTGTTAGGTATTCCGGTAGAAGGAGCTTGAGGAACATACAAAATCAGGTCGCTGATATCATTTTTAAAATAGGTGGCTTCTACTGTAATTCGATCATTAAAAAGTCCGAAGTTTACCCCAACATCAATCTTCTTACTTGTTTCCCATGTAAGGCTGTTATTTCCAGCCTGGCTGAAGGAAAGTGTTGGGAGTCCCCCATATAAACCTGAATTATAGAAGGAATATGAGTCATAATCTCCAATACCATTAATATTACCAACTTTCCCATAGCTTGCATGAAGTTTGAAACTGCTGAATACGTTCTTCATCACACTCCAGAATTTCTCGTTATTCAAGTTCCATCCTGCAGACACACCCCAAAAAGTTTGTTTAGGCAACGGCAATGCAGAGTACTCATCACTACGAAGATTTGCACTGAAGTAATATTTTTTGTTGAAATCATAGTTCACCCTTCCAAAGACAGACTTAAGATAGTTTTCTCCATACGCGGAACCTGTAGAATTATTAATACCCCAGCCAGCCTGGATTACGGTATATACCGGATCTGATATCTGCTGACGGTTCAGGCCAAAGCCAATTGTGGTTCGACGGTCCTGTTCGCCACCAACTAAAGCGCTAACCGTATGCTTCTGCTTGAATACATAGTCAGCCTGCGCTGTAGTGCTCCATGTCCATCTCTTAAATTTACCTAATGTACTGCTTGCGGAACCACTTAATGCGAATCCATCGCCATGAATCGGCGTCTGGAAAATTTCATTATCAACAAAGAGGTAATCGATTCCATAAACCGATCTCAATGTTAACCAGCTAACTGGTTTGATCTGCAGGTATACATTTCCCTGGATATGATTGCTTTCACTGTTCGAACGGTTCTTATCAAACAAAACCACCGGGTTGTAAAAACCAACCTGCGCAATGCTGTTGTTCATAGCGCCGATGAAGTTACCGGCTGTTGAAATATTGTAGCTGCCATCGTTCCTGTAGGGAGAAATGTTGGGGGCAGTTACGAATTGCAGACGGCCTGCGCCCGCGGTACCAAATCCTTCCCCGTTCAGTGAACCGGAGGAAGAATTGATCCTGTTCATTTCGTTTGAGTAGGATATTTTACCGCCGATGGTGATCTTCGAATTGAAACGGCTGTCTACATTCATCAGGATGTTCTTACGGGTAAAGTCGTTGGTTCGAACGATACCTTCCTGGTTCGAGTAACCGGCTGAAAAATAATACGAGGTGGTTTCATTGGCTCCCGATACATTAAGATTGTGATCCTGGCTGAAACCCTGGCGGTAGATATAATCAGCCCAACGGGTATCGATGGGTCTTCCATCGGGGCCATTGGTCATAATGAACTTGGTATAGCCCGAACCAGAGGGGTTGGTTGTATTCAGGTTCTGGTTGTTGGTGGCGGCCATATTCTTATAATCGGTATACTGCTGCGCATTCAGCACTTCGGGGATACCATAGGCGCTGGTAAATCCGAATGATACATTATAATTGATTCTGGCTTTTCCCTGTTTGCCCTTTTTTGTGGTAATATAAACCACACCATTGGCGGCACGGCTACCGTAGATGGCAGTTGCCGCGGCGTCTTTAGCAACATCAATGGTTTCGATATCGTTCGGGTTGATACTGGCCAGGGCATTACCGGCAGCATTCGTTGAACTGAAGTCGCCAGTTGGAGTAGGTACGCCGTCGACAACTACCAGTGGATATGAACTTAACGAAATCGAGCTAACACCTCTGATTCGAAATACTGGCGGGGTGTTTAAAACCCCGTTAGGGATTGTTATTTGAACACCTGTAACGCGGCCCGCCAAGGCCTGATCGAAACTTTGAACTGGCTTATCAGCCACAGCAGATCCTTTTACAGTTGCTACACTTCCTGTAAAATCCTTTTTTCGCTGCGTTCCATAACCCACCACCACCACTTCTTCGAGCTTGGTGTCTTTTGCACGCATCACAATGTTCATGGTAGATTGGGCGCCGATCGCCTTGGTTTGGGTTTCGTGGGCAACGCTGGTAAACACGAGCGTCTTAACTGTTGCCGGAACAGAGATACTGAAGGTTCCGTCTTTACCCGTAGATGTTCCGTGTTTTCCATCAGAACTCGCGACAGAAACTCCGTCAACCGGGGTTCCTTTTTCATCAGTTACCTTACCACTGATGGTCCGGTTCTGCCCGGCTGCACTCAGTACAGTAAATAGCACAGCCGATAAGATGAAGATTAATTTTCTCATTTGCTTTTAGTTTATGTCGACAAATATATACCAGAATCCCGGTATTTATGAAATAGAAAGACAAGATTGTCTGGTTTTTAGCTGCTTGGTCTTGGTTGCCGGAACTACAGTAGAATCAACGCTTCCGGGATGTCCGGGGCGCCAGCGCCAGCATAAGAACAGGCAGTAAAACCAGGTTTGTGAGCGTAGCGATCAGTAAAGTACCCGACGTCAACCAACCCAGGGCTTTGGTACCTCCAAAATCACTGGCACAAAAAATCACAAAGCCGGCTATCAACACCAGGGCTGTATACACAATGCTCAGCCCGGTATGACGGATGGTAACGCTCACGGTTTCGGATATATTGTTGCCATACAAGGGCAATTCCTGCTTATAATTGACCAGGAACCGGATCGTAATATCAATCGCGATTCCGAGAGCCACACTGAAAACCAATACAGTAGACGGCTTAAGCGGAACCCCCACCCAACCCATAATACCGGCGGTTATCAGCAGAGGAATCAGGTTGGGAATCAATGAGCAAAGCAGTATCCGAACCGACCTGAACAGGTAAAGCATACACAGGGCAATAAGTAGAAAAGCCCACAAAATACTCTCTTTCAACCCATTAACAATAAACCGGCTACCCTCCAGGAAGGTAATGCTTGTTCCTGTCAGCTGTACCTTATAAACGGCCGTATCAAACAACTGGTTGGCCTTGTTCTCTATCCCTTTCAGCAATACCGGGAGTTTTTCTGTGCCCACGTCGGCCATATTCACGCTGATGCGGGTGCTCTGCCGGGCCGTATCGATAAAACTGGTGAGCATTTTTGAGAGGTTGTTTTTATTGTTCCCGTTACTGTCGCTTTTTGAGGGACGCAGGTATTCTCCTACGAAAGCACCATCAAAACTATTCGGCAGAAGATAGTTGGCGGAGTCTCCGTCAAAAAAAGCCTGCTTTGCAAACTTCAACCCTTCTGCCACACTAAGGGGGCGATTCATTTCCTGTTGCGCTGCGATGTAGGCGGAAAGGGAATCCACCTTCTCGAGCACCACTAAGGCTTTCATCCCTGCAAGTCCGTATCTTTTCCGGGTATCTACCACAATCTCGAGCGGCATCACGCCATGAAAATTCTTCTCAAAGAATTTAAGGTCGGTATACACCTTATCTGTTTTCGGCAGATCATCTACAATAAATGAAACACTCTTTAGCTTGAAAATACCAACAATGGAAAATACAAGGGCCGCTGCCGTACATATATACACAGCCATTTTATGGTCTACCACCCAACGCTCTATCCGAAGCAGAAAATTGGTGATCACGCGGTTCTTCAGGTATTTAACCTGCGAAGCCCCGGGTGCGGGCAGGTAGGCAAGCACACCCGGTAACAGGATAAAGGAAATAAGGAAGATGACCATGATGCCGATGCCGGCCACCACGCCAAATTCTTTCAGGATGGCGCTCTTGGTAAGTGCGAATACCGCAAAACCAATGGCAGCGGTAAGATTACAGAACAGTGTAACCACCCCCATTTTACTTACCATATCCACCAGCGACCTGTTCTTATCGCCGCTTTGCAGGTACGAAGTATGGTATTTATTGATGAAGTAGATGCAATTGGGAACCCCGATCACCACCACGAGGCAGGGGATGAGTGCGGTGAGCAGCGTGATCTTGTATCCGCAGAGATACAGTACTCCCAGCGACCAGATAACACCGAAAATCACCACTACCAACGAAAGCAGGGTTGTACTGATAGACCGGAAGAAGAGCAATAGTATCAGCGCACTCAGCAATAGCGAACCAAAGAGGAAGTACCGCATCTCATTTTGTATGCGATCGGCCACTACGGTACGTATCAGGGGCAGACCGCTCAGGTGCACTTCGGTGCCGGTTTTTTTCGCGAAGTCGTTGGCTGCCGCAGTAATGTCGGCCACCACCTTCGAGCGTCCTTTGGAATTCAGTATTTCCCTATTGATGCGAACCCCGGCGAGGTATGCCCGCGTTTCGGGGTTATACAATAAGGTGCGGTAAAAAGGGTAATTGTATAATATACCCGCAGCGCTGTCGAGCGTAGGCTGATCGGATATCGAATCGGGAAATATCTTCTCAGCAACCAGTTTTTCGGAGAGTGAATCTTTGCGCAGCAATACAGCGGATGCCACACTCAGCACATCTTCCACATGCGTAACGCTTTTCAGTTGCCGCTGAAGTTCCCGGTAGGCGTTGAATACATCCAGCGTGAATAATTTTTCGGTTTGGATACCCACCACCAACAGGTTCCCGTCATCGCCGAATTTTTCTTTAAAAGCGATATAATCGCGGTACTTCGGATTATCGGTAGGGATGGCTTTCGAGAATTCATAGCTCAGTTTTACCTGGCTGGCGTAATACCCCATCAGTGCGGTTACCGCCAGCAATAATACCAGCAACAGCGCCCGGAACCGCAGTACGAATTCTCCCAAACGTTTCCACATAGATATTTGTGATTTTTATCTTTTACTGCTGCAAAGAACGTTAATTTGACTTGTTTTGCATGAATTTCCTGCTTACAAACCATGACGCATAAGACAAGAGGTATCGTATTACGAAGCATCAAGTATGGCGAAACCAGCCTGGTGGTAACCATCTTTACTGAACTCTTCGGTATACAGACGTACATGGTCAATGGCGTGCGTACTTCCAAAAAATCATCCGCCAAAGCGAATCATTTTCAACCCTGCGCCATCTTAGACCTCGTGGTATATCACAGCGAACAAAAATCCATGCAACGTATCAAGGAGTTTTCCTGGGCCGCGTTATATACCAACCTGCTCAGTGATGTTGTTCGCAACAGTATTGGCGCCTACATGGCCGAATTGATGTACAAATGCCTCAAACAACCCGAAAACCACAGCGACCTGTATCATTTCTGCGAAGAGGCGCTTTTGCAACTGGATGCTTCCGAAAAAACCATCGCAGCCAATTTTGCGTTGTTCTTTACCCTGCATCTGGCGCATTTTTTCGGTTTCCGGATGGTCGATAATTTCACCGCGGAATGCTGCATACTGGACCTGCAGGAAGGATGTTTCACCGATCAGCCACCCGAACATCCGCATTACGTGGATGGAAAATACGCCGAACTCAGCTCGCAACTACTGAAGGTGATGCAGCCGCGGGAACTGGAAGAATTCAGGCTGAATCAAGAAGTGAGGAGAATATTGCTGCTACGGTACCTTGAGTTTTACGCACTTCATATCCCCGACTTCGGGCAGATGAAGACCCTGGTAGTATTACACGAAGTGCTCTGATCAAAGCAACCGCCGGGATGATGAATCGGCCTGAAGTTGTAATCCCTTCACCCGCTCAATCAAAACGATACCCGGTTTTTTCCCGGCTGAAAAACTGCCGAGTTCCGCTTCCATCTGCAGGGCCCGGGCTCCGTTCGAGGTGGCCCAGGCGAGCTGGGATGCAAGAGGCAGTTCGGGAAAATACCTGCTGATCGTTTTCATTTCTTCCAGTATGCTCAGTTGGTCGTTCGACGCCAGGCTATCGGTGCCAAGAACGACCGCACAATCATGAGCCAATAGCTTATTGATATCCGGCAATTGGTTGCTGATGTACAGATTGGCATTCGGACAAAGACAGAAGAATGGCTGAAGTTTATATGTGGCGGCCTGATGCTTGAGAAAGGAGAAGTCTTTTTCCGATGTATGAACATTATGAACAAGTAGGAGCGTTATGGCTTTGTCGAGGTAAGGGAGATAGGTCTGCAAACTGCTTTTACCACTGGGCTGAAAAAAGGAAATATCAATATTCATGCGCTCATACAAGCGGGTAAGATCACCGGCGCCTGTTTCAAACAGTTCGTCTTCGGCGCTTGTTTCCTGGTTGTGAATACTGAGAACCCGGTTGGAGGGAAACGCATTAATCCTTCGGAATAATTCGGGTGATACAGAATATGGCGCATGAGGTACGATGGCGTTGCTGCTCATAAAGACCGCATACATATCATAAATGTCGCTGGCTCTTTTGAATCGCACCGCTGCAACAGCCGGCGGAAACCCACTGGCCTCGATAAAATTGTAATAGCGAAGCCTCCCTTTCATCTTTTGTGGAATGGTAAGCGCATTGTTGCAGATATCTCCTACGGCCACGATCCCGTTTTGCTTCATTTCGGTTTCGGCCGCCTCGATAGCTGCCAGGATCTCCGCCTCGGAATAATGCCGTTCATTTACCACTTTCAGCACAAAATCCACGAGACCGGTGTTTTTGGGGATATGGCCCTTCATATGCGATAATTCGAGGTGACAATGGCAATTGATGAACCCCGGACTTATTATTCCCCGGAATGCCTCAACGTTGTCTCCCGCTTCATCGCGGTGAATAAGCTCTACAATGGTACCATCTGGCTTTGCAATCAATACATGATCCTGTAACACCTCGTGCCCGTTAAAAATATAATCTGCAGAAAACTTGCGGTACAAAATGAATCGTTGATATGATGTAATTTCGCGCCTCCGGAATGCCGGAGCAGTAACAAAGATACTATGTTAGATAAACTGGATGCCATAAAAGGACGGTTCGATAACCTGGCGGTGGCGCTTACAAACCCCGAGATCGTGAGCGACAATAAAAAATTTGCCGCCACCAGTAAAGAGTACCGCAGCCTGGAAAAGATTGTAACCGCAAGGGCGGAGTATATCCGGTTACTGGATGATATTGAATTCAATAAAGAGGTGCTGCACGGCGATGACGAGGAAATGCGGACGCTCGCCAAACAGGAACTGCCCGGATTGGAAGAGAAAAAGGAAATATTGGAGAAGCACCTGCGGAATCTCCTTATCCCCAAAGATCCATACGACGAAAAAAACGCGATCCTCGAGATACGGGCCGGAACCGGGGGTGATGAAGCCTCGCTCTTTGCAGGCGATCTGTTACGCATGTACCTGAAATATTGTGAAAAACGTGGCTGGAGGACAGCCATCCTGAGCGAAAGCGAAGGAACTGTTGGCGGTTACAAAGAGGTACAGGTTGAAGTGGTAGGTGATGACGTCTATGGCATTATGAAATTCGAAAGCGGTGTTCACCGGGTGCAGCGGGTTCCCGATACGGAAGCCAGTGGCCGGGTGCATACCAGCGCTGCGACCGTTGCCGTCATGCCAGAAGCAGACGAAATCGATTTTGAACTTAAGGAGAGTGATGTAAAAATGGAAACCGCCCGAAGTGGTGGCTCCGGCGGACAGAACGTGAATAAGGTAGAAACCAAGGTATTTCTTACCCATAAACCTACCGGTATTACGGTTGTTTGCCAGACAGAAAGAACCCAGCTTGCCAACCGGGAAAAAGCGATGGATATGCTGCGTACCAAACTATACGACGAAGAAGTGCGCAAGGCGGAAGAAGCGATTGCCCGGCAAAGAAAGAGCCTGGTAAGCACCGGCGACCGCAGTGCCAAGATCCGAACGTATAACTTTCCTCAAGGGCGGGTAACCGATCACCGCATCGGGCTGACCGTTTATAACCTGAATGATGTGCTGAACGGCGACCTGCAGGAATTTCTCGACGCCCTGCAATTTGCAGAGAACGCTGAAAAATTAACATCCCAGAACTAGCCTGCTTCAGCCCCGTACTTTTTAGTACATTTAATCTCAAAAAAAATTATGCTCGAAGAATTATTTAATCTGGTAAAAGGATCGGCAAGCGATTCCGTGATCAACAATCCCCATGTTCCTAACGAACAAAATAATGAGGTAATAGCGGAAGCTACCAATACGGTAGCATCGGGGCTGCGAAATATGGTAGCGGGCGGCGGCCTCGAAAATATATTGGCCATGTTCAAACAAAGCGGCAATGGCCAGAGTCTGATGAATAACCCGATGGTCAATATGATGATCGGACATTTTGCCGGCAAGCTGATGAACAATCACAGCCTGAGCGGACAACAGGCTAACCAGGTAGCCGGCAGTCTTATCCCCGATGTGATCAATAACCTTATCAGCAAAACCAACGACCCCAGCAACAGCACATTCACAATTGAAAGCCTGCTGAATTCGATAACAGGCGGACAAAGCACACAGGTCATCCAGGAACAACAAAGCAGTGGTAACAATGGGTTCAATTTCCAGGACCTGATCGGCTCATTTACCGGCGGCGGACAATCTGGCGGTGGCGGCGGATTGATGGACATTGTGTCCCGACTGGCTGGCGGCGCCCAGGAACAACAGCAACGGAATGGTGGTGGTGGGCTGATGGACCTTATCAAAGGGTTTATGCGGTAATTACATCTGCCTGTAAATCAAGTAATCTTCAAACACCCGTGTATAACAGTGCTTTGTTTCTGTTTATTTTTCGGGCTTACCCGAGTAACTTTTCTATTACTTCCTACGTACAATTACCAAAAATAATCAGCCTGTTTATCCGTTATCTAATGAGCAGGTTTCCTTTAAGGAATGCTTAACAAGAAATAAAAAACCTTTGGCACCTGTTTTGCGTAATTAAGAACACAAAATTAAAATTCAAATTTTCTCATAAGCAGTTAGTTTTGGTAACGGCCCCTGTTTCTACGGGGGCTTCTCTTTTTCAATTCCCCTTCACCTCCGGGTTAAAGCCATGTTAACCACTTTCCGGTTCCACATCCATATCTCAGTTTTGCATTTGCAACGACAATTATCCAGCAATGAGCAAACACCCGCAAGTATTCCAAACCAACAGCCCCACCCGCTGGAAAAGCATTAAGTGGACCACAAGGATTATAATCCTGCTTATTCTCTTCCTCTTTGTTGTACTTACCCTGGCAATCCGAAACGGTTCAAATCCGAACCTGCCCAACATCAACGCAAAGGCAAGATTCTACCAGGACAAAATCGACCCAACCAATAAACTCACTTTCTCATCTCGTTTGAATAAAAGACTCAAGGGTTTCAAAGAATTTCTCGAAACAAGACAACGTGAAGATTCATTGAAACGGGTAACCAATAAAAAAATACGGGCCACCCAGATACGATCCGCCTTCTACACTCCCTGGTTAGCAGGCTCCCTGGCTGACCTTAAAAAAAACGGCGACAAACTGAATACGATCTACCCGGAATGGTTTTTTATTGATCCGGTCAGTTATCAATTACAGACCCGTATCGACACAGCAGGATTGAATCTGATGCGCCAAAAAAACCTGAGCATTCAGCCAATATTCAGTAATTATTTCAGCAACAAATACAGCCCTGGCAAGGGCGACTTTGATGGAAGACTGGCACATTCGGTTCTTTCCGACCCATTAAGGCGTAAATACATCATTCAACAAATCGCCGATTCATTGACCCATTACAGGCTGCAAGGCGTTAATGTTGATTTTGAAGAACTTACTGAAAAAGGAAACGAGCCATTTTCCGGTTTCCTGAAAGAAATATACCAGGCCCTGCATCCGCAGGGATTTGTTGTTTCCGTTGATGTATCTCCTAAAAATGAGGATTACGATTATCATACCTTATCTGTTTACAGCGATTTCCTGATACTGATGGCTTACGACCAATTCAGTAACAGCACAGAAGCGGGGCCGATCTCTGCACAAAAATGG